>LNAP01014499.1_pt1 | contig 10437 bp, 9 predicted proteins | sample 602601 | NCBI WGS metagenome assembly LNAP01 (sample SAMN02440304, study PRJNA202911) | soil metagenome | biome: Subtropical and temperate rainforests or woodlands; isolation source: soil samples (1 kg each in a 20% v/v slurry with milli Q water) were... ...
GTCAAAACAGCCGAGGAAGGTTTTGATATCGAGCAGATTGCCGTCAACCTTCACATCGCCCAATACCGCGCCCTTGAGCAGGCTGTTCTGGCCGCTGATGACGGTGTCGAGGTAGCTTTTATCCAGGGTCAGTTTTAGCGTGGTGCCGTCTGGAATGCCTTGGTGCAGTTGCACCACGCCTCGGCGCAGTTCCAGGGCCCATTGCTGGTCGATGTCGGGGAAGACAAAGCCCAGGGTCAGGTTTACGTCGTTGGCTTTCTCCGGGTCGACACGGGTTACCCAGTTCTGCAGAAACACTTTGACCGGCAGGTTTTTCAGCATATCCGGCGAGAGGAAGGTACCGCGCAAGCGCTGGGCCATTTCCGTCAGTTGCTCTTCACCCAGGGTGCCTTCCAGCTCCATGGCACTCATCAGGTACCAGTTGCGCCAGTTGATGTTCATCTGCGCATAGCCCTGTTTACGGAAGCTGCGGGCTTTGATGTCGCGGGCCAGTTTGTCTTCGTGGTCGATGCGAATCACATAGGTGGCCAGCTCCGCCGCCCATTGGTAATCGCCCTTCAAATAGGCATCGCCCGCAGCCAACAGCACTTTGTCGTGGCCGCCCATCAGCTCGACCATGCGCTTGGCTTTTTCCACCGGCGGGATCGGGTCGAGGTCAACCGGGTCGCCTTTAAACCAGCCGAGGTAGCCTTCGTAAATCTGCCGCACGCTGTGTTTTACCGTGCCGTAGTACTCGCGCAAATACGGGGTGTAGCCGGCCAGGTGCGGCGGCAGTTTGACCTTTTCCACCAGTTCATCCGGGGTCAGGCCTTTGTTCATCCAGCGCACGGTTTGGTCGTGGATATAGGCGATACCGTCGCGGGTCATGCGCAGTACTTCTTCCACCTTATCGACGCCAGCCACTGGCCGCCCGTGGGACGGCACCAGGTACTGGGCGTGAAAGCTGCGGAGCAGGTCGAGGCTGTTGACCCAGGCCACCGGGTCACGAAATTTGGCACCGCGCAGGGTGTGGATATTCGGCAGCGTCGGGCCTTGGTCAACCTCGGCGCTGAGCAGCACACCGCTGCTGGGGATGTACATAACGATCTCATCCGGCGCCTCGCTCGGCGCCCAACGGAACTGCACCGGCAGACCGGCGATGGTGGTGTCGAGGCGGTCTTTAAAGGTGATGGTCGGGGCGATAAAGGTGCTGGCGCCACCGATGGCAATCGGGCCGATACCACCGTTCATATCTTTGCGATCACCCGCGTTAAGCGCCGCTCCGAAGGTGTAGGCCGAGCGCATGGCCAGAATCGGGCCGACCAAGGCACCTTGGGTCACGACGTTATCGAGCAGGCTCTCGTGGGCGTAGATCTGTACCTCGCCACGCTTCACTTGTTCCTCGGACACAAAGGCTTTTACCCCGTTGATATGGTCGGGGTGGAAGTGGCTGTAGACGATGGCTTTGACCGGCTTGTCGCTGATTTTACGAAACTCGGCAAACACCGCCGCCGACTCTTCGGCCGACTCGCCGGTGTCGAAAATAATCAGGCCTTCGGGGGCGATCACCATCACGCTGTTGGCGATGCTCCACCCCACCGCCGAGTACACGTTGTCGGTGACTTTGTAGATCTCTTTGTTAAACACCTTGGTGTGTTCGGCCAGCTCGGCATTGATCGACGGCTGAATGGTTTCTGCAGGCAGGTCGGCTAAAGCGGAGAGAGGCAGCGTTGCGGCCAGTAACAGGCCGCTGAAGTGAGTAAGTGCGCGCATGGCAGTTCTCTTGTTTTTATGGACCCAGGCACCTTGGCAAAGGCAGACTGATAATTCCAATGCAAAGTTTTCCAGCTTTTGATGCGAGATACGCATGAATGACCTACGCCAGCTTCGCCACTTTGTCGCTGTCGCCGAATACGGCCACTTCGCCCGCGCGGCCGAGGCGGTCAACCTCAGCCAGCCAGCGCTATCACGTAGCGTGCAGGCGCTGGAAGCCAGCCTGGGTTGCCGCTTGCTCGATCGAGGGCCGCGTAATGCCGTGCTGACCGCCCATGGCCAGTTGGTGTTGGAACATGCGCGGCGCCTGCTCGAGGCCAATCGCTCGCTGCACAACGCGGTCAGCCAGTTGGCCAATCTGGAAGCGGGAGAATTGCGTTTGGGTGCTGGCCCCTACCCGGCCGCGCGCTTGATTCCACGCGCCTTGGGGCAACTGGTGACGCAGTACCCGAAGATTAAAGTGCAGTTGACCATCGAAGACTGGCGCAGCCTGCGCGAGCGTTTGCTGAACGAAAGCGTGGAGCTGTTTGTGGCTGACTGCCGCGAATTGCATGGTGACCCGCAGCTAAACATTGAGCCCTTGCAGGTGCATGACGGCGTGTTCTTTTGCCGGCCGGGGCACCCGCTGCTACGGCAAAAAAAGCTCACGCCCCAGGCCTTGGGCGATTACCCGTTGGCGGGTACCCTGCTGCCGCTGGAAGTGGCCAGTGCGCTACGCGAAGCCAGCGGGCGTGAGCAATTGCTGGGCATTGAGTGCGACAACTTTATGGTGCTTAAAGCGCTGGTCGCCAGCAGCGACGTGATCAGCATGGCACCGTGGGATGTGGTGGCCGATGAGGTGCGCGAGGGGCGCTTGGACGTGCTACCGCTGCCGGGTAAACAAGCGGTACAGCAATCGGCCTACGGCGTAGTCACCCGCCAAGGGCACAGCCTGTCGCCAGCGGCGCAGGCCATGCTTGAGCAGATTAGGCGCGAGGATGCGTCGTAGGGGGGGCTGCGCATCAGATCAGCGTCCTATTCAAGACTCTGGATCCCCGCCTGCGCGGGGAAGACGGTGTTCGTTACAGAAACCTCCGTCGTCCCCGCGTAGGCGGGGATCCAGAATCTCCAGGCGAACGAAAACGGCACACATGCAGCACGTGCTAGGCGGATGCGTTTTTTTGCGCAAGACACGTACAACGAAGAACGCCGGGGCCCGACTCGTCGGACCACCGCCTACACGTGGATGAAGTAAGTTTTTCCTACTAACACCGTCGCCCCCGCGCAGGCGGGGGCCCAGAATCGCACCGGCATTTACCGCGACGTCTACCGCGAGTAATACCCCACCGCCACCAGGTAATTGCCGACCTTTTTCAGGTAGGCGTGTTTGTGTTCGTTGCGCTCGGTCACTGGGTTGCGCCACAGGTACTCGAGTTCGCCTTCGCCTTTGCTGTTGACGGCATCGAGCATGCGCTGGCCAATCTCGGCGCCGTCCGGGGCTTTGAGCGAGGCGAAGTCGGTGCCGATCAGGCGGCGGTTGTAGCCGTGGGCAACGAAGCGCTTGCTGCTTAGGTCGACGACAAACACATAGAGGTCGTCTTGTAGGTAGCGTTTGTCCAGGTCGTTGATCGCGGCGAAGGTGGTCTTGGCGTCTTTTTCGATGGCGACAGAGGCTTCGCCGAGGAGCTTTTTCGCTTCTTCCGGTTTGGCCCGTGGCAGGTAGTAGCCGACGGCAAGAATGCGGTCGTTGATGCGCTGGTAGAAGGTGTGTTTGCGTTCAACCTTGCCGTCTTGGCGGTTGACCCAGCGGTACTCGGCCTCGTGCATTTCCCCTTCCGGCTCACCGATGGCACGGGCAAAGGCGCGCTTCATTTCGTCGTCGAGGGTGGGCGACACATCGCGGCCCACCAGCATCACCGATGGCCCGCCGCTAGCCAGCATCACGCCCTGGGTGTTGACCACATACACATACAGTTGCTCGGTGATGAACTCACCCTGGCGGCTAAAGGCTGCCAACGCCGAGTCGCCATGCACTTCGTAATAGTCCACCGCCTTTTGCAGCAGCGCCTTGGCGTGCTGGGCTTCCTGTTCGTAGGCGGCATCGCTTTGCGCCATGGCGTGAACAGCGGATAACGACAGCAACAGCGTTAACAACACTCGGAGGACCAGGGTCATGTACAGACTCTCTTATTGTGGGTTTGGGTGCAGTGTAGGTTGGGTTGAGCCGAAGGCGAAGCCCAACAGCCCGCCACAACCTACGCAAACGGCAGCGGCCCGGGGAATTCGCCGATGGGCAACCAATGGGTAATCAGCCCGGTGTCCTCTTTCCAGTGATGCAGCAGCATGGCGGGCGGCTCGATATACGAGGCTTCTTCAGCGTCGGCGTGCAAACGCAGGGCAATCGCCGTCGTGGTGCTGGGTGCGGTGCACAGCAAGGTGCCGCCAAAGCGCAGTTGCATAAAGCGGTGGATATGCCCGCACACCACCCGTTCCACAGCAGGGTAACGGGCAATCACTGCCGCCAAGCGCGGGCCGTTATGGCAGGCATATAGGTCGATGTAGGGAATGCCGCTGGCAAATGGCGGCTGGTGCAGCATTACCAACGTTGGTCGCTGCGGGTCGGCGGCCAGGGCTTGCTCCAGCCACGCGGCAGCGGCGGCGTCGAAGTCGCCGTGGTGCAGATCAGGCACGGTGACATCCACGGCAACGATGCGCACGGGACCATGCTGGTCGGCAACAAAATGCAGCGGCCCGCTCGCCGGCAAATACCCCAACTCGGCAAAGGCATCGCGAAACGCCTCGCGCTCGTCATGGTTACCGGGGATTAGCAGCAGCGGTTGCTTGATGCCGGCGAGCAGCTTTTTCGCATGGGCGTAAGACGCTGGCGAGCCATCGTCAATCAGGTCGCCGGTGATAATCACCACATCCGGTTGCGGGCGCAGCGCCGCCACATGCGCGACGGCAGCGATAAACATGCCGTTGGAGTCCACCAAACCTTGGTACAGCTCGCCTTCGGGGCAGATATGCGGGTCGGATAGGTGCGCTATAAGCATGCCGGGTGCCTGCAGTGGATGGACAAGGCTTGAGTATGCCGTACAGGCTCGGTCCGCGCGCGGTGGCCTGCGCAGCCCAAATCTGGGCCTCAGTTGGGCTTCGCTGCGCTCAACCCAACCTACGCCGATTGAACGTAGGTTGGGTCGTTCCGCGCTCGGTGAGCAAAGCGAAGCCCAACGTTACCCCCTAATGCTCAGCACCTCATCGCGGCGTATCCAGGCATGGAACAACGCCCCAGCCAAATGCAGCAACACGGTGGCAAACAGCAGATAGGCCAGGTAGGTATGGGCCTTGCGCAACCAAGCAAAGGTGGGAGCGTCGGCAGCTAGCAAGGCGGGTAAACGCAGCGAACTGCTGAGCATCACCGGATCGCCCGCCGCTGAAATCATCGCCCAGCCCACCAGCGGCAGGGCCAGCATCAGCGCGTACAACAGCACATGCGAGAGCTTGGCCGCCAGCGCCTGCACGGCGGGCAAATCTGCCGGCAGTGGCGGCGTAATCGAGCTAAAGCGCACCAGCAAACGCACGATCACCAGCAGCAAAATCGCGATACCCAAGGGCTTATGCAGGTTGATCAACAACTGATGCCGTTCCGACACCGTGGCCACCATGCCCACGCCAATAAACAACATGGCGATGATCATCAGCGCCATCAGCCAGTGCAGCACCCGCGCGGGGAGGGAGAAGTGTTGAGTGCTCATGGGCGGGACTCCTGTTGCGCGCTGTGGGGCAAGGATTTCACTTCGCCTGCGCGGCGTTCAAACGAGACGGCGTAGGCGGCCGAACGCGCGGCCAGTAGCGGGTCGTCGGAGCCGGCAATTCCGCTCGGCAAAATCAGTGGGTCGTAGTTGATGTCGCGGCACTCGCCCTCGGCTTGCGCTTGTTCGCGCTCGATTACCAGGGTGCCGGCGTTCACCGTGCGGTGTTCGCCGCTCCAGGCTTTGCTGGCGTCGTTGCTCGGCTCGCCGGCGTTGGCCAGGGTAAGGATCAGGTTCCAGCGTTGCGGGCCTTCGGCCAGGCGCTTTTGCAGGTCGGCTTGCAGGTAGTCGTCGCCCTGCCCGGCAGCGGCGTCGGCTGGCGTGGTGGCAACCATGCTCCAGCGCACGGTGTGGCGTTGGCCATCGGCGTCGGTGAGGTAGAAGGCATTGACGCTGTTATAGGTTTCGCTGGCAAAGCTGGCGGCCGGCTTGGCAGTTTTCGCCCAGGCTAGAAACGGCCCGGTTTCCGGGTGTGCGGCAAAGAACGCGCCGGCTTTGGCCGGGTCGGGCTTGCCGGTGGCAGCGTCTGGCGCGGTGGCTTGCAGCAGGGCAAAAAACGCTTCCGGCGTACCCACCGGAAACACCGGCATGCTGTTCATACCGGTGCGCCACTGCTGGCCGTTAGCCTGTTGAAAACGCAAGGCCATGCTACGCAGCGGCGCGGCGTTATCGGGCGAGTACGGGTTGCCCGTGGGCAGGGAAAAACGGCCTTGCACCGGGGTGCGCGTCGCGGAAAAAACCTCAGCAGAAGACAGCTCGACGCCCGCGCCATTGCTGTCGAAGTAGCCAGTTACGCAAATGCCTTTAGGGTGGTTACGGCGAAAACCTGGGTGCTCGCCATTATTGTGTTCGAGGGTGTCGACCACGCGGTCGGGGGTTAGCCGTTCAGGGCTGAAGTAGCCGCCGGTATAGGCCAGCGCACCAGCAATCACTACCGTGACGGCGCCAATGGCCGCCAGGCGCACGGCCATGGCGGCGGGGCTTAGCGGTGCGGGTTTTTGTGGATCAAGGTCAGCCATATCAAGCTCCAAAGCCGTACAGAGGTGGGGTCAGACGCACCTCCTCAGGGTTTATTCCCGCCACCGTTTTTATTTATTTTTTAACGGCGGGGAATAACAGTCGCGCAGTGGCGTCTTGCTCACCATAGACTCCCTTGTGCTAACCGCCCGGAAACCACAGCGCCATGCATGGCATCGATGACCAACTGCGCGAACTGCTCCCCCGGTTGCGCCGCTTCGCCCAGTCGCTGACGCGCAACCCCAGCAGCGCTGACGACCTGGTGCAAGCCAGCCTGGAAAAAGCCCTGAGCGCCTGGGCCGGCAAACGCCCGGACGGCGATTTGCGCGCCTGGTTATTTGCCATCGTGTACCACCAGTTTCTGGATGCGCAGCGCAGCGCCAGCCGCTATCGGCGTTTGCTGGAGGTATTCAGCGGCGGCCAGGATGAGCACTACCAACCCTCGGCCGAACGCACGGTGGTGGCGCAAACCACCCTCGCCGCCTTTGAGCGCCTGCCCCACGAGCAACGCGCGATCGTGTTCTGGGTAACGGTGGAAGGCCTGCAATACCAGGAAGTTGCCGACATTCTTGGCGTGCCGATTGGCACCGTTATGTCGCGTTTATCACGTGCCCGCCAGGCCTTGCGCCAGCTGAGCGACGGCGAAATCACCACCCCTTCTTTACGGGTTTTGAAATGATCACTCTGCCCCCCAGCGACCAGGATTTGCATGCCTATGTCGACGGCCAGCTCAGCGAGGCCGAGCGCCAGCAACTGGCCGTGTATTTGGCCGCGCACCCGGCGGTCGCCGAGCAGGTGCGCGCCTGGCAACAGGATGCTCAACACCTGCGTAGCGCATTAAGCGGCGCGCTGCATATGGCGCCTAACCCGCAGTTGGACCCGGCCGCCATTCGCCACGGTTTACGCCGCCAACGCACACGCCACTTCGCCACCGCCGCACTGCTGCTAATTGCCGTCAGCATTGGTGGTATGGGCGGTTGGCAGGCCCGCTCGCTAAACATGGCCCGGCATATGTTGCCAATGGCCGATGCGGTGCAGGCCTATCGCATGTTTGCCGTGAAAGACGGCATGGCCAACGACTGGAACACCAACACCGCGCGCGATGCACAGGGCTGGCTGGACCAACAATTTGCCCGTGCCGACCGCATTCCCGACCTGGCCGCGCTGGGGTTTAAGCCGGTGGGTGGGCGCATGATCAGCACCGAACAGGGCGCGGCGGCGATGCTGGTGTATGAGGACGCCAAGGGGCGCAAGGTGAGTTTTTACATTCGCCCGCCCGGTCCGCAGCATTACCTGTTGGCGCGCGGCTCACGGCGCGACGGCGAGGTGCAGGCGCACTATTGGTCGAGCGCCGACTACAACTACGCGCTAGTGACGCCGGCCGATGATGCCGCGCTGCGCAGCGCGTTGGGCCAGTCGATTTAAGCCAAAATCCCGCCCTCCACGGTTTTTGGCTCCCCTCTCCCGCTTGCGGAAGAGGGGCTGGGGGTGAGGGTGCCAGCTCACACCGATTCCACCGTCACCCGTCCCCTCACCCTAGCCCTCTCCCCGCAGGGGCGAGGGGACTTAGCGCTGATCATTTTGGGCAGATGTGTAAGCTCAGACGTGTTAGCCCCTGCTGATCCGCTACCATGCCTGGCAACTGAACCACCGTGCCTAGTGCTTGGAGTGTCTGTGCTACCCCCTCCCCTGTCCGGAAGCAGTAAACGTATACACCTGCGCATCAAGCGAGGACGCATCGGCCTGGCGCTGGTCGCCAGCCTGTCGGTGTTGGCGGGCATGACCGATGCCATCGGTTTTCTTGCCAGCGGCGACTTCGTGTCGTTTATGAGCGGCAATACCACGCGCCTGGCGGTGTCGCTGAGCAATGGCGAGGGCGCCATGGTGCTGCGTTTGGCGCTGCTGCTGGGGATGTTTATTGTCGGCAATGCCTTGGGCGTGGTGCTGGCCAAGCTGGGTGACAAAAAGGCCTGGCCGCTGCTGCTGTGCGTGGCCTCGTTGCTCGGTGCGGCGGCGCTAACGCCGAACTTGATCGGCTTGATCGCCGCCATTCTGGCCATGGGCATGCTCAATGCCGTGGTGGAAGAAGTGAACGGCTTGCCCATTGGCCTGACCTACGTGACTGGCGCGCTGTCGCGTTTTGGTCGCGGCGTGGGGCGCTGGCTGTTGGGCGAAAACCGTGGCGGTTGGCGGGTGCAGATAATTCCCTGGGCCGGCATGTTTGTCGGCGCCGTGATCGGCGCCCTGCTGGAACAACAATTCGGCATGCGCGCCATGGCCGCCAGTGCTGTTTTGGCCGTGCTGATTGGCCTGTGCACGCGGGTTATTCCGCACCAATGGCAACGTGGCTACATGCTGCGTGAACAGCGGCGTAAAACCCGCTAACTCTCCGTGCGGACCCGCGCCGAAACATAGCGGCGCAGCCAGCGCTAAAGTGCCTGCGCCATTGACCAGATGACGGGCCGGATATGACACCCACCCCCCACACACGCGGCCACGCCTTAGTGGTTGGCGCCGGCGTAGTCGGCATTGCCACCGCCCTCTGCCTGCAACGCCAGCACTGGAAAGTCACCCTGCTGGACCGCCAGCCCCCCGGCACCGCCACCTCCTTTGGTAACGCCTGCACCTTTGCCACCTACTCAGTGGAACCGGTGGCCACGCCCGGCATCTGGAAACAGGCGCCCGCGTTGTTACTCAAAGCCGACAGCCCGCTAAAAGTACGCCCCGCCTACCTGAGCAAAATCGCCCCATGGCTGTGGCAATTCCTGCGCTACTCGCGCGAACACCACGTGCACGGCATCAGCCGCGACCTCGACACCCTGCTCAAGCCCTGCATGACCGCCTGGGCCACGCTGCTCGACGACGCCAAAGCCAACGACCTGATCCGCCACGACGGCGCGCTGTACATCTTTGAAGCCCACGAACGGCGCATAGCTGAAGAAATGCTCGCCTACCACAAGCCCTTCGACATCCCCATTCGCCTGCTAGAAAACGCCGAACTGCATGCCCTGGAACCGGCCCTGAACGCCCGCGCAGCCCTTGGCGTAGAACTGCCAGGCGTCAGCCGCACGCTCGACCCTTACGCCTTGAGCCTGCGCCTGTTCAACCGCTTTATCGAACTGGGCGGCACGTTCTTACGCGGTGAACTGCGCGATATCCAGCGACACGCAACAGACAGCCAACAGGTTGTCGCCCACCTGGCGAGTGGCCAAACAATCAACGCCACACGCATAGCCCTATGCACCGGCGCCTGGTCCAAACAACTCGCCAACGCCCTTGGCGACCACCTGCCGCAAGACACCGAACGCGGCTACCACGTGCTCTTCGAACAAGCCGGCAGCCTGCTCAACCGCCCCGTCTGCTGGGGCGCGGGCGGCTTCTACATGACCCCCATGGCCCAAGGGCTACGCATCGCCGGCACCGTCGAATTCGCCGGCACCCAAGCACCACCCGACCCACGCCGCTACACCTACCTCACCAACGGCGCCCGGCGCTTCCTCCACCTGCCACAGCCCCCCACCGCCCACTGGATGGGCCACCGCCCCTCCATGCCCGACAGCAAACCGGTACTCGGCCAATCGCGCCTACTGCCGCAGGTGCACTACAACTTCGGGCATGGACATATCGGGCTAACGCTCGCCGCCATCACCGGACAACTGCTGGCAGAACAAGCCAGCGGAATACAACCCACAGTCCCCCTAACCCCATTCTCACCGAACCGCTTTTGATCTGGCTCTCCCGCTTTTGATCTAGCTCTCCCGCTTTTGATCTAGCTCTACCGCTTTTGATCTAGCTCTACCGCTTTTGATCTAGCTCTACCGCTCTTGCTCTACCGCCTTTGATCTTGATCCACCCGCCCCGTTTATCGCAGGCCGAG
>LNAP01006150.1_pt1 | contig 10436 bp, 8 predicted proteins | sample 602601 | NCBI WGS metagenome assembly LNAP01 (sample SAMN02440304, study PRJNA202911) | soil metagenome | biome: Subtropical and temperate rainforests or woodlands; isolation source: soil samples (1 kg each in a 20% v/v slurry with milli Q water) were... ...
GGGCCCAGGCGCGCAAAGCTTTGTTCCAGTTCGGCCACCAGCCGCTGGCCGTAGGCTTCTGGCGTCTCGTCAGGCGCGCGGTCGCGGTACTCGTAGCAGGGCGCCACGTGGGCCACGTCGATGAGCAGCGGCTCGAACTGGGCGCGGCGCCAGGCATTGCCCCCCACCGCCAGCGCGCCCAGGGTGTTGCCGTGGTAGCTTTGCCGCCGCGCCACAAAATGGCGGCGTTGCGGCTGACCGATCTCGACAAAATACTGCCGCGCCATCTTGAGCGCCGCCTCCATCGCCTCCGAACCGCCACTGACAAAGTACACATGGCTCATGCCGGCCGGGGCCGACGCAATCAGCACATCGGCCAGTTCCTCGGCCACTTCAGTCGTGAAGAAACTGGTGTGGGCGTAGGCCAGCCGGTCAATCTGGGCGTGCATGGCCGCCAGCACCTCGGGGTGACCGTGGCCCAGGCAGGACACGGCAGCACCGCCGCAGGCATCCAGGTAGGTCTTGCCGCTGGCATCGGTCAGGGTGATGCCCCGGCCCGACACCGCCAACGGCAACTGGTGCTGCAACTGGCGGTGAAAGACATGGGTGGTGTCGGGATGAACCGCCGTGGCGGGGGGGATGGGGCTGCCGATGTTCATGGTGATGCGCAATGACGATGCAATGGGGGGAGGCGTGGGCGTGAGGGCCAAATTGAGGGTGCCTGAAGCAGACAGATTATTCGTATAGTATAAAAACCTTGGCGTCATGTCCAGGGCGATTTTTCTCAACATGAGACCAGCCCACGCATAATTCACACATGAATACCTTACCCCCCCTGCCTTGTTACCTCAACGGTGCGTTCACCCTGCTGCCCGATGCCAGGATCAGCGTGATGGACCGCGGCTTCATTTTTGGCGACGGCGTCTATGAAGTGGTGCCGGCCTATGGCGGTCAGATGTTCCGCTTTGCCCAGCACATGGCGCGACTTGACCGCAGCCTGGGCGAGTTGCGCATCGCCAACCCGCTGACGCACGCCCAATGGGCCGAGGTTGCGCAGCAATTGATGGTCACGTTTGCCGCCTCCCAAGGCGTTGACGTCCATGATCTTGACCAGTTGATCTACATCCAGGTCACGCGCGGTGTGGCCATGCGCGACCACGTCATGCCCACCGACATCACGCCCACCGTGTTTGTCATGACCAACACCATGAAGCTGCCCACCGAGGCGCAGCGCGGCCAGGGCGTGGCCTGCGTCACGGCTGACGACTTCCGCTGGGAAAAGGCCCACATCAAGAGCACCAGCCTGCTGGGTGCGGTGTTTGCGCGCCAGATCAGTTTCGATGCCGGCGCCCTGGAAACCGTGATGTTCCGCGACGGCTTTTTGAGCGAAGCCGCCGCCAGCAACGTCTGGGTCGTGAAGGGTGGCAAGGTGCTGGGCACGCCCAAAGACAACTTGGTGCTCGAAGGCATTCGTTACGGCCTGATCGAAGAAATTTGCCGCGCCCGCGGCATCCCGTTCGAGTTGCGCCGCATCAGCCGCGAAGAAGTCATGCACGCCGACGAGTTGCTGTTGTCATCGGCCACCAAGGAAGTGCTGCCGGTGACCCTGCTGGACGGTCAAGCGGTCGGCTCCGGCCGACCCGGCCCGGTCTATGCCCACTTGATCGCGGGTTACGGCGAGGCCAAGGCGCAGTCCAGACAGCCATGAGCCGCCCGGCCACCGCCATGCTGCTGGCCGCTGGCCGGGGCGAACGCATGCGCCCGCTCACCGACAGCTGCCCCAAGCCCCTGCTGAAAGTGCGGGGCAAGCCGCTGCTGCAATGGCAGCTGGAGGCACTGCAGCGCGGCGGCTGCAAGCAGGTGCTGATCAACACCGACTGGCTGGCCGAGCAGATCGTGCAAGCAGCCCAACCGCCCGGCTTGGCCATGCACTACTCGCACGAAGGCCATGACTTCGGCGGTGCGCTGGAAACCGCCGGCGGCATTGCACGCGCCTTGCCGCTGCTCGACGAGGTGTTCTGGGTGCTGGCGGCCGATGTGTTCACCCCCGGCTTTGAATTCAGCCCGTCGGCGCTTGACCGCTTTTCCGCCAGCGGCCAGTTGGCGCACCTGTGGCTGGTGCCCAACCCGGCGCACAACCCGGGCGGCGACTTCGGCCTGCAAGCTGCAGCAGAAGGCCCGGCACTGGCGCTCAACCTGGCCAAAGACGACCCGCGCCCGCGCCATACCTTTTCCACCATCGGCCTGTACCGGCGCGCGCTGTTCGAGGCGCCGTGGTGCGACATCGCTGCCGGCAACCCGCAGGGCATCAAGGCCGCGCTGGCCCCCCTGCTGCGCCGCGCCATGGACAGTCACCAGGTCTCTGCCGAGCTGTACCCCGGACCATGGACTGATGTCGGCACACCCCAGCGGCTGGCCGAACTCAACGCATGATCCGGGCGGCCCCACTTGCAGCCGAGCTTGCCATTGCTTCAATTTCCATAAGGAACATGCCATGAATCCCTCTTCCGTTTACGCCCGGCGCCGTGCCCTCTTGACCCAACAAATGGGCGCCAATGGCATTGCCATCATCCCGACCGCACCCGAGCAGCAACGCAACCGCGACAGCGATTTCCCGTACCGCGCTGACAGCTATTTTTATTACCTGACGGGTTTTACCGAGCCCAAGGCCTGGCTGGTGGTGACCGGTGACGGCCGCAGCACGCTGTTTTGCCAGCCCAAGGACCTGGAGCGCGAAATCTGGGATGGCTACCGGCTCGGCCCCACGGCCGCCCCGGCCCAACTGGCGCTGGATGCGGCTTATTCGGTGGCCGAACTGGATGCCCAATTGCCCGCCCTGATCGACGGCCGTGATGCCGTCTGGTACCCGTTTGCCACCCACCAGGGGCTGGAGACGCGCATTGACGGCTGGCTCGGCGGTCTGCGTGCGCGTGTGCGTTATGGCACGCTGTGCCCGCAAATCCAGCGCGACCTGTGTGGCGTGCTCGATGAAATGCGCCTGGTGAAAGATGCGTATGAGCAGGCCACCATGCACCGCGCCGGGCAGATCAGTGCCAGCGCCCACATGCGCGCCATGCAAGTGGCTGCCAACATGCTGCGCGCCGGGCAGGAGGTGCGCGAATACCATCTGGAAGCCGAACTGCTGCACGAGTTTCGCCGCCACGGTTCGCAGTTTCCGGCCTACGGCTCGATCGTGGCGGCCGGCGCCAACGCCTGCGTGCTGCATTACCGCGCCGACCGCGGCCTGCTGCGCGACGGCGAACTGGTGCTGATCGATGCCGCCTGCGAGCTCGACGGTTATGCCTCAGACATCACCCGCACCTTTCCCGCCAATGGCAAATTTACCGGGCCGCAGCGCACGCTGTACGAACTGGTGCTGGCCGCGCAGGAAGCCGCCATTGCCGCCACCAAGGCGGGCGCACGCTTCACCGACCCGCACGACGCGGCCGTCAAAGTGCTGGCGCAAGGCATGCTCGATGTCGGCCTGCTCGACAAAAATAAGGTCGGCAGCCTGGACGACGTGATTGAAAAACGGGCCTACTTCCAGTTTTACATGCACCGCACCGGCCACTGGATCGGCATGGACGTGCACGACTGCGGCGACTACACCGAACCCGGTGAAATCGGCCAGGTCAGCACGCGCCAGGACGCCCTGACCGGCGACACCATCAAGGACCGCCCGGCGCGCATTTTGCGAGCCGGCATGGCGCTCACCATCGAGCCCGGCATTTACGTGCGCCCGGCCGAAGGTGTGCCCGAGCACTTTCACAACATCGGCATCCGCATTGAAGATGACGCCATCGTCACCGACACCGGCTGCGAACTGCTCACCCGCGACGTGCCGGTGGGCGTGGCCGAGATTGAGGCGCTGATGCGGGGAGGTGTGGAATCCGGCAAATCGTAGCCGTCATTTCCGGCAATTTGTGACCAAACCATTTTCGGGTCACTGAACCCTCACGCTGAGTCCCTGCAAGCGTCCTAACCTGAAAGCGGTACACCCGACAAACATGCCCACAGCGTTTGATGGCTGGATGCTCAGCCAAGGTATCGAGCACCTGCTTGGTGGCCGTGGCGCGCAACCGCTACTCGGTGCCATGTGAGTTGGCGGGCCAGCGCGTGAGCACCCGGCTGTACCCCAACCGGGTGGAAATTGCCACCGATGAGGCCATCGTGGCCGACGAACTTTTCTGAGGCAGCGCGAGCAGGGGGCAATCCGCTACGGGCTACGTCCTTCGGGCCTTTCCCCCTGACTAAAATCATAGCCAAGGAAAACAGGCAAAACCAGCACCCCCCCCCTGGGTCACTATTCGATCGGCGCTGACACGACAGACCCGACAGCCCGTGGTGGCGGATTTGTCACGACTCGGTCATATGGGTTACTCAAAATTGCCAGGTTTTTCCTTGCCTTAAAACGCCAACGGCCGTCGTGGTCCGATTTTCCAGAAAGAGTAGTCGTTAATGTCACATGCAGGTTCATGGAGAAGATTCAGGGTGTCGGGGTCCTTCTCGCGCCGGATTCTGGGGGGGGTATCGCTTGCTTTAGCCGTTGCCCTTGTGGGCTCGGCGTTAGGCATCTGGTCTTTGCACCAGGTGTCACAGGAGACTGGACGGATGGTCGATGAAGCCATCGCAACCGAGCGCCTGACGGGGGCTTTGCAACGGCACCTCTCGGTCAATGTGGCCCGCTCCAAAGCCTATGCATTGAGCTCGGAGCCCCAAGTCGGGGATGTGCTGAGCCCCGAGATCAACCAGACCTCTGCGGTGGTGGAGGAACTGCTGAAAAAGCTGGGCGGCATGCTGACTACTCCCGAAGACCAGGCAATTCTGAGTCGCATGACGCAGGCCAACAGTGCGTTTCTGAAAGCCCGTGAAGACCTGACAGTAGCCCGTGATGGCGGCCTGACTGCGAACATCGAGCAAGTGTATTCCAGCCGTTTCACGCCAGCTGCGCAGGCCTTGATGGAGGCCGTGACCCGGCTTGGGGATGCCCAGCGAGCCAAGATCGATGCGTCCGCGGCTCACATCAGCGCCTTGAGCCTGTCGGCGCGCCAGGGCCTGATCCTGTTTGGCTTGTGCGCGCTGCTGGTGGGGGGCGTGTTGTCGATCTGGCTCGTGCGCGGCATCATCCGGCCGATTCGGCAGGCGGTGGACACGGCCAACCGGGTTGCGGCGCTAGACCTGACGGAGCGCATTGAAGGACACGAGCGCGACGAGGGTGGCCAATTGCTGGCCGCATTGGGCCGGATGCAAGGTTCTTTGCTCACCATGGTGGTCCGGGTCCAGGTTGCCAGCCATAGTGTGGCCGAGGGGGCTTCGGAGATCGCGGTGGGGAACCTTGACCTGTCCTCCCGCACCGAACAACAAGCCAGCTCACTGGAAGAGACCGCAGCCTCCATGGAAGAGCTGACCTCCACCGTCAAACAAAACGCCGACAACGCCCGCCAGGCCAACCAACTGGCGAGGTCCGCCTCCAGCGTCGCAGTCAAGGGAGGCCGTGTCGTGTCCCGGGTGGTTGACACCATGGACTCCATCAACGCCTCGTCCAGGAAGATCGTCGACATCATCGGTGTGGTCGATGGCATCGCCTTCCAGACAAACATCCTGGCCTTGAATGCTGCCGTCGAAGCCGCCCGGGCCGGAGAGCAGGGGCGCGGCTTTGCCGTGGTAGCCACCGAAGTGAGAAACCTCGCGCAACGCTCGGCAGCAGCAGCCAAGGAGATCAAGACCCTGATTGGCGACTCGGTGGACAAAGTCGAAGAAGGTAGCAAACAGGTGGCTGAAGCCGGCAGGACGATGGACGAGATCGTCGACAGCGTCAAGCGCGTGACCGACATCATGGCCGAGATCACGGCGGCCAGCCAGGAACAGACCTCAGGAATAGAGCAGATCAACCAGGCCATCACACAGATGGATCAGGCCACACAGCAAAACGCCGCGCAGGTGGAAGAGGCTGCCGCAGCAGCGGCTTCTCTGCAAGAGCAGGCCAGCCGCCTGTCTGAGGTCGCCAGCGTCTTCAAGCTCGATAACGACAAAGTGAATTACATGGCCGCACCCCAGTTCGCGGTGAGCGGCAAGCCGCGCCCTGCGCCTGTGCAACCACCCCGCGCCAAGCAGGTCATTGCCGCGCCACCACGCAAGCAGCTGGCGAATGTCGGCGCGCTGGCCGCCGCCGGGGGCTGGGAAACGTTTTAAGGACCACAGAAAATAAATTAACATGTTATCGATACTTGGTGCGGCTGGCGTGGATCGAACCCACGACCCTTGGCTTCGGAGGCCAAGAATTGGCCGTTGTTTCATTCATGACCGATCAGAGGAAAGTGGCATAAAAGGGGCTCTTTTCCCTCTGAAAACCATCCAGCAAATCCACAAAATCTCGTTCGCCATAGTTGGATTATTGACCCACAGAACGTTATAAGCATGTTTTTGATGCGATGACACCCGGTGTCGTGTTGTGACTATCACCCTCGATTTGCTCTCATTGCGCCGAGGCACATCAGTGGCCTTGGCTGGCACCACCGGCCTTCGCATCCAGCGAACGGATAACTGCATCCGATAAGGTAGTCTTCAACATTTGCAGATGGCGTTTACACGCCAGTTCCTGCCGCCGTGCCCGACGCTTTTGTGTTTGGACGCTGCTTGCCTTCTGCGGTAACGATGTGATGATAGTTGCGTCGAAATTCTTACCCATACCACTGAAAATAGCTTTGATCGCCACGCGGCCCCCTATCCGATCCGGGCCAGCAGTTGATCGATCACGTCGCTCGCATGGCGCTGACGCAGCACTCTCAGCTCGCGCTGCTCGGGGTCGTCGCCTTCGCCAAGTTCAAACTTGGCCACCGACACGGGGCCGTCCTTGCGATAACCCTCGGTTTTGTCGTCCTGCGCGAAGCGCTTGCGCAAAATCTCCAGCGCGGCCTGGATCACGGCGCTGTGCTTGCCGTCGCATTCCTTCCGGAATGCTTCGGCGACAGCATCCAGTCCCTCGGGCGCATGTTCGATGCAATAGATAAGATCGTGCGCATCCTTGCGTTCGTAGCGTTGGTCGAACGCGAACGATTTCAAGCAGGTGAAACTGACCAGATTGGCGTGCTTGATCTTCTCGGTCGCGATGCCGTTGTCGCCCAGCAGTTCGGCCTGGATCTCGGTGACCTGGTGGAGATCGAAGACGATGGACGAGTGCGGGATGTTGAGCGCCGAGATCGTGCCTTCGGTCGGCAACGGCTGCACCTTGCCACCGGCGATGTCTGGTGCGTCAGCGAGCAGTTCGAGCACCACCAGCGCACCGTGTTCGGTACGGGTCTGCCAGCGCCAAGAGAGTTTCTTGCCGCTCTCGTTTTCGGCACGCTCGAAGCCCATTTTCTTGAAGTTGTCTTCCAACGTTCGGTACGCCTCGGTATCGGCCAAGATTTGCAGGTCGATCACAATGTCCACGTCCATGGTGCCGGCATGCGCGGGGATGACGGGTGGCCGAGCCGGTACCAGATACCTTGGCGTAAGGCCACCTATGAGGTAGACCGCGTCCTTCCAAGGGCCTAACCCCCGTAGCAGAGTCACCAGGACGCGCTCACAATCAACCGTGTACTGGTCGCTGTAACCATCAAGAGTTGCGGGCTTGGCCATCAGAAACCGATCCTTTCTTTGCGCAAGTGTTCTGCCATTTCCTTGGCACGGCCTTCACCGCGCAGCAGATCGAGGTAGACCTGAATAGGACTGGCCAGCCAGATACCGCCCACTTGCTCCCGAAACAACAACTCGCCGGGCGACTTCGCTTCGATGATCGAGAGGTTCGCCCCGTCACTGACCACGCGCGCGCCGAGTGCGCCAATGGCGGCATCGGCGGCAGCGCTGACCAGCAAGCGGGCGCGCACCTGGGAAACACTGGACAAGAACGGCGCGTAGCGCTGTGCAGCGGCCTCAAAACTGACCGCGTACCCGACCTCGTGGGTGGCGAACACCTGTCCAACGTGCTCCAGCAGGGTGTCGGCTTTGATTGAGGGGACGTAATACCGATGTATCGCGGGGGGGCGGATGGAAGCGATCTGCTTCACCCAGGCATCCAGTAGCGCCGCAGGCTCTCTGAGGTGGCGCTCTTTGCCGGGGCCTTGTCCGCGCGAGACTAACCAATCGAAACGCTCAAGCTCCGTCAGTACCTGCGAGGCGGTTGCTGGCGACACCAATGCCTGTTCGGCGAGTTCTTTGCCGCCGAACCATTCCTGATGGCGCATCAGCAGGGTGTGCAGCACCTGCGCACGCCGCCCGGAAAACAAAGACCGTACCGATTTCGACAGCGTTTTGGGTGGCGGCTTGTCGATGTAGAGATACACGCCAGGTGCGGGCAAGAACAGGCTGCCGCCGCTGTCGTAGTACCCGACATGCTCATCCCTGAGCAGTTCCTTGGCCCCCGGAGAGATGGACTCGGCGACCAAGACTGATACTGTCTCAATGCCACTTTGGGTTTTGGGCCTGTTGTGGCTGATTTCCCTGAACTGCCAGAGAACTTCACGCACATCTCTTGGATAAACGGCCTTTTTTACCTCAATCAGGACGGTGAAAGACTTGCCTGCGATGTGCAGGTCGATTTGGGCGTCATGCTCCCTGTCGTCGGCCAATCTGGCGGGCTCCCGGTGGTCTAGTTCGGCCTGCACCTCTGGCAGCGCCCGAAGCGTATCGAGAAACTGCTCAATTAGCTGTCGTTCGGTCGTGTTCGACTCAAGCATCATGGTTTACGGGTTCTTTGCTGCGCAGTAAATATGCCAATACTAGCGAATATTCAATGAAATGGCAATATTTACTGTACAGTGAATATCGTTACTCCATTCTGATCGTCCCGGCGTATCGCCACCGGGCTCGCGGGCATTGTCCCCTCGCGTCTTGCCGGATTGCGGTCATACGGTGTGATCCCTCACGCCTGGGCCCTTTGGACCTGCGCGATGCGCTTGCTCTTAACCCAACAGAACGTTATAAGCATGTTTTGGATGCAATGACATCCGGTGTCGCGTTGTGACTATTAGCCTCGATTTGATATGATAGTGCTGAGGCCCATTAGCGGCCTTGGCTGGCACCACCGGCCTTCGCATTTAGCGAACGGATAACTACATCCGATAAGGTAGTCTTCAACATTTGCAGATGGCGTTTACACGCCAGTTCCTGCCGCCGTGCCCGACGCTTTTGTGTTTGGACGCTGCTCACATTCACAGTCTTCGCCGACCTCGTACCTCACAGGGTCGGTTTTCCTGCGTTTACGCGTGCCCAAATACCACTGGATGTTATGGACAGCCTTTGCCAATCCGCGTCTGACGACGCCCCTATCCGCCTCGATTCGGACGAATTGTCACGCCTGTTGGAAAAAATTACCAACACTCTGGGGGCCACTTCTGCGTGGACCCGCAGTTTGGAACAACAGCTCACAACATTGCAGCGGGGATTCAAGTTACTGGCGCCTCAGCATCCAGCCGCAGTCAAATGGCACCAGGCAATGTGCGACTTGCTTGCTACCAAGCCTGCACCGACGTCCCTGGAACCAGCGCAAATTCGGCCTCTGGCAGTGCTCCTGCAAATGCAGCCGATCCTGATGCCTCGTGTTGAGACCGAATGTTGCCTGGGTCTTGCAGCACTGGTTTTTGCGGCACAAGTGTCAGGCACGCATGTTTCCACAAAATATCTTGACGGACTGGAGCAACTGTTCCGTTCAAATCGTGCCCATTGGCAACATGCGCGCAGACTGTTGGCAGGCAACGCGTCACCGGCTCCAAACCCCACCACTCCACTGCCCGAGGTGGTCACAATTTTTCTTGATGCAACATCTCAGCTTAAAGCCGGTGGACTGTTTTTCCCCAATTTTTTGAACAGTCAGCGCCAGCCAGACTTACCTCATCTTGTACTTGCCCTGGCAGACGCTGCAAGCCACGCAACAGCAGGGTCCGCCCTCTCCGAAGGCAGAAAAACCAGTGTTTTTCAAGTTCAAGCATGTGAACAGCTCTTTGAATTCCAGGTGCTGCAGCAAGAGCAGGAACCTGCGTTAAACAATTACCTCCTCGATATCGACTGGAATAGCCAGACAGATGACGAATTCCGGGATGCATCACGCATTCTAGTTTTGCAGTTACGCACGCACGATGATTTACCCAAATCCAGCATGCTGCGTCTTCATGCGGCGTGTCGGCTCCTCTCTGAGCTGGCACAACTCAGCATAGAAAAACTCGCATCAATGCCGCTATATCGGCACGGGTCAATGCACGTTGGGTATTCCGGTCGATCGTGACCGGTCATTCCGGTTCCTGATTAGCAACAATCTTCGGCCAAGCTCACCTGGTGAGCTTGTGAGGGCGTCATCTGCACCCATCTTCCAATTTTGAGGCTTGCATCATGGCCATGAACCGCATTCAATTTCAGCCCGGCTTGTCGCTGCCGGAGTTCTACAAGCTCTTTGGCACCGAAGCACTTTGCGCTGCGGCGCT
>LNAP01006151.1_pt1 | contig 10436 bp, 5 predicted proteins | sample 602601 | NCBI WGS metagenome assembly LNAP01 (sample SAMN02440304, study PRJNA202911) | soil metagenome | biome: Subtropical and temperate rainforests or woodlands; isolation source: soil samples (1 kg each in a 20% v/v slurry with milli Q water) were... ...
CGTGCCGTCCAGCGGCGGGAAGAGTGTGTCCATGCCCTGCTCGTCGATCAATTCGCGCCGCGCGGTGAGGTTCTCGTCTACGGGACCCGCCGCGAGGGAGGTCTCCATGGCAGCGCTGGTCTCACTCTGTTCTGCGGCATTTTCGTCCTCCATGTCACTCCCAGCGTCCTCTTCTTCATCCTCCTCTTCTTCCTCTTCGTCGTCATCTCCCTCGCCTTCCCCGCAATCCTCGTCCAGACACATGCCGTCATCTATAGCACCACCAAAAAGCCGTAACAATACAGTATTACATATCTGCAAATTGAATTCAAAATGAATGCACCATTTTTGCTTGCTATTACCTTCAATGTTATCCAAAATCTGTGTCGCAGCATCTGCAATAAAAGCCAGCGTGGCCGGTTCAGCCGTTGTAGCCCCACTCACGATGTTTTCAACGTACTCCGCAAGTGGTGTTTTCATCTGCACGCCAACATTGTTCTGTTCGAACATTCCAATCGTTCTGGAAAGTATGTACAAAGCAAACCAACATGCTAAGTAAGCACATCAAAAATAACAAAACAGTGCTCACAGGCGCAAACATACCTCGACATGTATTCCTCACTGAGCAAAGCAGCGTAGCCTCTTTCTTCTAGCTGCAAAACCTCGCTTAGCAGTTCGTAGGTGTCCTTGACAAGGGTTTTTAACGATTTCTTGAACGCAAGTGGCTTGTAGCCCTTGGGAGTAATCGCTGCGTCCCACCACAGTTCACGCACGTAGCCAGATAAAGGCCGAGCCACAATGTCAAAAGCGACATTTAACTCTACTCCTGTGCTGACGAGGCTATCTAGATGGCAGCACATAGAGGCGAAAACATCGGCGACCATCAAAAATATTTCGTTTGTTGTCATCGCATGAATCTTGAAGTTGATTAGAGGGTGGTCATCAGCTTCATCCTCCGTAATAAGACCAGTGCACAGAAGTTTGTGTCCCTTGATTGACCAATGATGCTCTCTGCATTGTTCTGAACAATAGACTTCACCACAGTTACATGAGCAAGACACAACTTGGCAGGAGCTGCTCTCGTTGGGCAGCAGCGTAAAGTTACCAATCTCTTCTTTTAGGTTTTGCTTTGAAACAGTACCCTGCAGCACACCCAACTGCATACTTAACGGGCCCAAACACTTCAAACAGGTTGTGCATACGGCGACAGATTTTCTATTTGGCAGAGTCTGCAAGAAATGGAAGGGTTTCTCTTGCAATACAACATCACCCTGAGGGATACTAACGTCAGCACGCACGCCAACAGCATGAAGTGGTGAGTTGTACACAGAGTATTTCTGGCTCATGATGAAGATGGGTTGGATACGTTGGTAGTGATGAATCAGGTGAATGACTGGAAGTGGCGAGTTGCCATACTTTATGTTTAGCACTATCGTAACTAAAGCACTTAGCGTTTTTTTGAGTTTTAGTTGACTTCGCTCATCAGAGATTTTATCAATCCAAAGGCAAGCATGGATCCAGCTATCCTGCAATCGCTCCAGGAGATTGCATCGCTGCTTCTTTTGGTGCACGATGATTACCTGAGAGACGTGTTTGGGTACGAAGTGCTCACTTCGTTGACTTTGCTTTTGAAAGACGTGGGTCTCGACAGCAGTGTATCTATTCTTGACTCTGAGAGGCTACGCAGAAGCGTCATGGGAACTAGCGATAGTGACATGGGATATGAATTGTTTTACGATTGGCTGCGTGGCGTTGGGCAGTTAGTTTACAAAGATCAAGACTTTACGGGCAAAAAGGCAGTGCATTTTCTGCTCACCAGATATATAATCCCCTTTGCTTCCAGTAAAGACGAAAACGGGGAAGGATCAAAGCATTCTGGTGAAGTTTATGTACCTTATTATTCGGATAGTGCGCTTAAGGTGATGGTGGAATATGGGGAATTTCTGCAGAACTGGTACTTCGAAATACTTGCACAGGTACCTCATCATATCTCCATGTGTTTTTCTTGCACACAATGTTGACAACATTACGGTACTCCTTTTGCACAGCAACCAGCATTGCTGCTTCACTGCAACCTCAGTATATGGCAGCAAATTTCAAGCAACAGACAAGGAAGCGCTTCGTGTGTAGACGTGCTCGGTTCGTTAACCCGATATAGCATAGTGCCGGACCTCGCACACGAAGATCAACTCGAAAGCGTTATGTTGATGGCTTCCAACAGTATCAACAGTTCTTCGGAGTCCTTTGTATTTCCCACATTCCTCTATTTGCTGGAGCTCTTCGCCGAAACGATGGATGACAGCAAACTGCACGCAGTAGGCCAGCGAGAAGATGCTGATGCGAATGCCTTGGGTGGTACTGGTGGAAAACTTACCAGTATATTCAACATTCTTGCACATAACATGCTGCAGCGCCGTGCGTTCCGTTTTATGCGCATGTCCAACAGCAACGGTACTGTAAACCCACCTCAGGACTGGATCTCAGTATTCGATGAAGAAGAACTGATACACGGTGGGTTGAGTGACATCGGCGTGCTGTGGTGGCTGCGACAAGCTGGAGCTCTTTTCTTACCGCATGCACACATCCCCACGGTACTCATGTTTCTGGAGAATTGTGCGCTGACGCACCCTGAGCTGGTGTTGCTCGACGCCAATTCTTCGGGTCGATTGTGGCGAGCCAGCGACATCGAGGAGGTGCTGTATGCAGTAGTGAGTTACTTTTCCTTGGCGCCAAACTGTCCCGCCCTGTCATCGCGCACGGATGCGTCCCGGGAGTGCATCGCGTTGCTAGCGCAGCGTTTGCCCGCGCTGTATTTTGCTGAGCCGTTGCCTCCTCAGCTCCACAGCGAATACGGAGCCATTTTGGAGACACATCTGGAGGGTTTGCAATGTCTTTACTCCTCTCACAATGCGTCGCTTCTACGAGACACCAATAGTGAAATTGTAGGGCATCTCACTGTGCTGTGGTCGACGCTGCGTCCAGCGGAACTTTCTTCGGAGACCCAACCCAAATCGCCTGATTTTGCAGAAATGTACGGAACCGCACACGCGAAAGTGTACACGGTGTTGGAGTACTTTCTTGAAACATCCCTTGTCCCCCTGGTGCTCTCCGCAGACGACTTTTTTGCCCTCTGTGCCGCTGTCACAGGCGAGGACGCTTCCACCTACGGCGAGGGATCCGTTCTGTCGCAGGCACGATTGTTCGAAGTTTTGTACCTCGTCGCGCATAACTTTTGGAACACCTTGGAAAGCATGCGCCGAAAGCGACCCGCCGGGAGCAGTGCGATCCGACTAAGCACCAAGCAACCTCAGCGGGCACAACAAATCCTGCAGACATTTCTTTACTTGCTGGCGTTTGATTTTGCCCCACCAGTAGTGGCAGATGCAGCTCCCATACGGCCAGTGGATGTATCTCATGTGACTAAGAATTCTGCTGAAACTATCGAAAGTCACACTGCGGTTGCGCCAGAGCCAGAGCCAGAGTCCGCGCCACGACCCTCAGGTATCCCTGTGTTTGTACCTCGACCCAGTGTGGCCGCGATCCCGCCTGCGCTGCCTTCGCCTACCACGCCGCTCCGAGAAGCTAGCACCGCGCTCGCGGTGAGTTTCAACAGCAACAAGCTCATCCACAATGCTGCACCGATGGACCACACGCACGATTCGTTCTTCTCGAACCATCCATTGCGCGATATTGCTGTGCTGTTGGTGCACTTTCCTGTGTCGAGCTTCCAGTTGAGTCCCTGGGCAGTCTTGCAGCTCCTGGCTAACTCCCCGCTCGGCACCGAAGTGGATTCCCCGTCGCTGAAAGGAATCGCTGCTGGCGGAGCCTCGGCGAGTGCACTCGTGTCCGATCGAATGCTCACGGATCTGTTGGTTCGTTTCTGCAAGCAATACGACGTGTCCTCCGATCGTCTGACAGAGTTCTTTGCACTGTATTATCTCACTGACGAGAACACGGCGCAGCTCGCGGGTGCGAGTCCCGACAAAGGGAAAGGCTCGTTTGCTCTCTTCAAGGAGCAAGCTCTGCGCAACAAGGTGATGGACTTCATCATGGACGAGCAGGCACTAAGGTTGCTGATTCACAACGCGGACCTGCTCAAGTGGGAGTACGTGCGGTGTCTGTCGCTGTTTCGCGCGTCGAACAACCCATTCACGGAGGGAATTCTATCTCCGCTTGCGAGCAGTCTCTCGCTGGCGCAATTCCCCACCTCCGCGCTGCTCCCACGCACAAATGCCATTAAATGGGCGCTGGATGTAGCGCAAATTAGCAAAGAGCGCGCAGAAACGCACTTGCAAGAGCTGTCTTGCCTGGCAGGCAGCATCACGCAAGCGTTGTCGCTGACCTTTTCGTCGTTCGTAGTCTTCGCCATACGCTGCTTTGCAGACCCGATCTTGTTCACTCCCACATCCACGGAGCCCTGCAAAGAAGCGGATTTCGTGAGCGCCATTCGCACAATGCTTCAGTCGTTTTCACAGAGCTTGTCGCACGTGCAGCAGAGCTTGCGAATGAAAGTTCTGAAGCCGCTTTTTGGCGGTCCCGTGGATTATTCCAAGGAGCCGTTGGGGGAGCAAGAGATGGCCACTATCCTGTCTTCATCCTTAAAGCTTTTCAGTTCACTCTCCCCTGCGGCGCCGGCAATTCCGGCTGTTCCTGCTGGCGCCACAGCAACACCAGCAATGAAGGGTGCTACACCTGGGGACGGCCGGATCCCTCCACGACCACCCGCGATCTTCTGGGATGCTCCACGCTTTGTGCAATATTGCCGCGATGTAAGCATTCTCGCCCAATGCCGTTGGTCCATCACGCTCGGCTGGTCTGCGTACGGTTATTATCTGCGCGAACAGGCCTCACCTGGTGTGGAGCTGTGGGAGCAGTCCGTGGTCTCGCCAGTGCCGATTAAGTCCACACTCGAAGCAACGCGGCAGCTGATTGACTCAATCTTAGTGCCGGCGGAGCTGCAAAGCGATGCGACCCAGAGCTTACAAGACTTTCCCAGCACAGTGGGGATGTATTACAAGACCCTCGTCCCCATGCTGTGTGTCAATGCCGCCAGTACTGCCGGTGACACAGCGCTGTCTCCTGCGAAACCTGCTGTTGTCGCGGAGGGGTTGAAATTAGAAGATTTTCTGCGCTATGGCGGCAGCGCGATGGCCGAAAGTCTGGCTGCCTCACAACCATTTCTGCGGGACGTGTACCTGACTCTGCTCAACAAAGCAGCCACTACGCTGCTGGACGGCGCGGGCAGTGTCCTGAGCAAATCCACCAACCCTGCCAAGAATGACACGACGTTGGGATTGAGAGGGCTGGAGCAATGTGGTGAAGTGCCGCTCAATCTTCTCTGCGCGTTCTTTAGCTGTGAGAATCTACTGCGCACCAGTGCTGTTGCCGTGCAGGCGAAGCGGTCGCTACATGCCCGTGTGCGCCCGTCGTATTATTCCCGTAAAGGTGCTCCTGGGGCCACTCCTCTGGAAGAGGTGACACTCTCCTATGTAGAGTTTGAAGAACTGTTCATTCGCGCTGCGTTTTTGCTGTGGGAAGCGTCTTCTGCGCATATCAATGCTAACAACCACGCCAACAAGAGTGGGTTGTTAAGTCAACCCCACTTGCTATCGAAAAATGCACCAGAAATCAGTCCCGACACGACTGCGGTGGCTGAGCTTTATTGCCGAGCATGCGCGGACAGAAGTGACGAATTGAAGAAACTGAAAGCAGCTGCGACGCAGAAGCGAGCCTCTTGGGGAATTGATTTTCTTCAACCATTTGCCACAGTATTGCGAGCGATCACCGAGATCTCGCCCGTCGTGCAACATTATGTTGTGACGGTGAAAACAGACACAGTTTCCAATGGTGCACCACAATTCGACAAACCCGTGGTAGTGACACGAGAGAAGCGGGCAAAAGGAGCGCATGTGCGTTTCAGCGAGGAGGTCATGGTGTCGACCCTCCGGGATGAAGGCAGCAGTCTGACGGACATCTTCACCAGCCGATTAAACTATTCCGTCGCCGACCCCGCGGTGCGACGCGGCGAGGGCGGTATCTCTGCTCCACCCGCCCATGTAAATCGGCTTGTCTCGGGTAATTCCGACCCAGGAAGCAGTGCACCGCCACGAGCGCACCGCCGCACTGGAAGTGGTGGCTCTCTCACTGGCAGTCCACCCACGGGCCTGCTGGACCGCCGTGGCCGGCCTCATATTCCTCTGGAAAGCAATAGCAGCACTCACGACCCGGAGCGAGAGCAAAATTCCCGGGAGTCGAGCCCCTCGCCCAGACTGCAGACCAGCCAGCAAGTCATTTTGTCGTCCAGCGAACGCTTTTTGCAGATGCAAGAGAGCACGCAGCAGTTTGTGGTGGCACTGGACACCTTGCTGGTGGGTACGAAAGAAGCGCTTTGGCCGGTTTACGCCACGTACTGCTCGTGTGGGGACAGTTTAGATCCCGGTAAACTTTCGGGGCCGAATTTGTTTACGTTGCTGTCCAAGCTGGGTGTGTTGACGGACCGCACATTGCTGTCTGATGTGGGGATCTTGCTGCACCAAACCGCAGTGCACTCTCTGTCCAGTTCTCCGTTGGATGCGATCGCCTCGCTCTATGCCAGCGGCGACTACTACGAGTCCCCCTCGCTGACCTTCGAGGAGTTCATTGTGTTTCTGTGCGCCTTCTCGCAACTCCGCTTCGAAGGGGTGATGCTCACGCCGGAAATGTTTAATCGGCAGGTATCCCAGCGCTACAGTACCAGCAACGGTGCTTTGAGTCCCACGCCGGAGAACTGGTTCAAGCAATGGCAGGAGTACATGGGCTCATCCACATCCTTCCGCCGCCTGTTGGTGGAGTGCGTACTGCCGATTTTGCAGAAGCAAATGTTGTTGGCGTTCCCAGAGGATGCCCGTCTGCGCGACCGCTTCTGTTATGTGTTCTCACTCGAAGTGTTGCTGGCAGTGGAGGGTGTGGAAGGACCCTTACTCTCGTTCTTCGAGCACGAACGCACAAAATCCAGTTCATTGCTGGCCGCGCCGTCCAGTGCGTCCGCGGTTGCGTCGTCCTCCGGCCCCCGTGGTGCATCGCCGCTCACTGTGAGCGCCAAGGATGAGGTGGAGATTTCTGCCATTGTTACGGCGCTGAAGCGCATTAATTTGATTCCCCGGGTGATGGAGGAAAGTCAAGTATTGCAACTGATCAAGGATGTCTTGCCTGAAGGAGCGAGCCGACGACGCAGTGCGGCCTCGTCCTCAGCTGCGGGTAGCGCGCCGCCCAACCAAAAGGACTATGTGTTGTTTCCCCAGTGGGAGTGGGTGCTCAGTGTGGTGGCCTTTCAAGCAGTGGAGACGGCAATGCTGCAAAGCACCGACAATGTGGATACGAAGGTAAAAAAAAATCTTCGGTACCATACTTCTCTTTGGTGTTCGTCATTCTGACAAGTACAATCATTTTGGTTTTATTTATTTATTATTTTAGAAAATTCCCGCTATGGTCGCTGATGTAATTACATCTATTGCTGCAGCCATTACGCAGATTACATAGTTTTTTTTGCCGCGCGAAAACTTTTCCAAGCATTCGCTCGTTTTCAGATTTTAATAACCCTTTCTGTGCACTTCCTCGTTTTTTGTGCATGAGAAGACCAAAGTTATTTATCTCCTTCTTGTTCGTGGATCAATAGAGTCAACACCCCAGGAAAACGAACCACTTCACAAATCAGCCGATTGTCTGCTTGAAATGAACTCTTCTACTCCAGAACAGCAACATGATGTTCACATGACAAACGCTTTGGTCAAAAATGTACTGGAAGAGGAAGAGAAACTGATTACTGAAGAGGCAGCTTTTGAATCTGCCATTCAGAACCAGGTTCTCAGGGATAGATCTCCCAGGGCAAAAGCTGGGCGAAGGCGTATGTTGGCTCGCGCTGTTTACGGTGAATTTGTTGCAACTCTACTGTTATTCGGCCCACTGTTTATGGTATTGGTCAACGGCTACGAATCGCAATGGTCGAAGGAAATCATTGCTCTGGCAGGTGCTTTTGTCCCTGCCTTTCAGGTTATTGGACTCAGTTTTGCATTTTCTGGTATCTCCGGAGCCATTTTGAATCCCGCCGTAGCCATTGCATTGTGGTCTACTGGCAAACTGAGCAATCGTCGTTGCCTTTACTACATCCTTGCTGAGATGCTTGCGTCCATTTTCGCAGTAGTTCTTGTCACTATCATGTATAGTGGCGATCTGGGTGGTGCATATAGATCAATTTCCATTGAGCCGAAAGAGGGTGCGAACCTGGGGAAAGTCTTTGCAACCGAGTTTATCCTCACGTTTTTCATCACCTACACGGCATTCACGGTCGCATTTGAAAACGCCGAGGCCCAAAAGAAAGAATCCATGTCGATTAAAAAGATATCCGACACCAAAGGCCTGACGGTGTATGCCTCCACGCCTCAGTCCAGTACTGGATTTGCTCCCTTCGCAATTGGTTTCATCGTCTTCAGCGTTAGTCTGGCAGGGGGTACTGGCGGCTCGGCCTTGAATCCTGCTCGCATGTTCGGACCTGCTTTGTTTAGTGGTAGATGGAGATACTTTTATATTTATTGGCTCGGGGAAGTGTCCGGTGCCATCACTGCCGCGCTGCTGGTCAATAATCTTCACAAGATTGGCTTTAAAACCATGGGCCCGGAAGGGCTGAGTGCCGCCAGAACGGTGAGTATTTTGCACGCCAACCATACCGGTGCTGGCATGGAGCTTGCTGACTTACCGGTAAGTCAGAATACGAAGAATCCATTGGCTAGTAGTGACGACAACGTGTAATAAGAACGGCTCTGAACGTTAACCCAAACGAAGATTATAATAATATGTAACACTACAACCAGTGATACTACATCCAAGTTTTGTGTTTGTTTTATAAAGTATCCAAGTTTGTTTTTTGCTTGTACTCTGGTACTCAGTAATACAACGCTTGCAATAAATTTGTTTTAATAATATACAGCTGTGGACATGCAGTGTCGTCTTTCCTTCTTCGTTTATGTTTTATTCTGCTGATCCTTTTGGCATTATTATTTGACGTTCTTCTTTTTGCAATCCCAGAACCAGCACACGAAAAGCACATTGCTGCTGTTCCTGCTAACTACTGCTGCTGCTGCTGCTGCTGCTGCTGCTGCTGCTGATGATACACCCCAACCACAGTCTGGAAACATAAAGTCGCTTAATTGGGACTGACCTTCAACTTCCCGCCAACAGGAACAGCAGACATTCAATCACCAGGACGATGGGAAATTTCACTAGTGAACCTTCCGCGCCAGTTCTTCAAGCTAAGAAATCACTGTTTCTAACCGAAGATGAACAGATATCTCTCCATCAGTTGTACACAAGCACCGTTGACAACGATTCTGTGGCAAGAGTTTTCGACGCCTCGGACAAGGACATATTTCGATCAGCACTGTTGCCATACTTTCGTCGTCACATCAATACGTATGATCAGTTTGAAGATTTTGTGGTGAGCTGTACTCGCAGTGCTTCTGACAAGATAATTGGAACGTTCTGGGGAATGATTCTTGAGGATACTACAGTAGGAACAAAAGAGGCACTACTTCGCTTGTCGCAGGTTATTTTAGAACTTTCCTTGCCAAGAGAGCAATTGGATGATATTGTCAAGCACGAGGTAGCCACTGAAATGGCCAATTTCTTTGTCACGAACTTTTTTGTGCATGGAATGGACGTCAACAACGCCACCCACGCCAGCTCTGTCACTCCATTGCTGCTCACAGCACTCAACAACTACCTACCACATACTCACAAAGCCTTGGAGACTTACATAAGTCGAGTGTGCTTTCGGGGAAGGCATTCTCCATCATACAAACCCTTTGTAGCTCCCGCTTTAGACTTCCCAAGCGAAGTGCTCCCGCTCAGTCACTTGCTGCCCCTTGCTCTGCACAGCGACGCGCTGCAGGGAGCCTGGAAGCGACTCTACAGCACGTCGACGGATGGAATGAGTTTTAACAGGATTGTTTACCATTCTCTGGGATACGATGGGCCCACCTGCGTGCTGGTGAAGTGCGCCGATCCTGCAGGGACGGTCCTCGGAATGTTGTCCCACGACCACTGGAAAGAGAGCAATCGGTTCTATGGTAAGAACCTTCTATTTTGTAAAAAAGATGAATATTTTGTACTAAATGCTTTTACTTGGCACATTACACTGGTACAGGCTCCTCGAAGAATGCACTCTTCGTGTTGGCGCCAAATCTGCGTGTGTACCGAAGCAAGAGTGGTGGCAACGGGGCCTACCAGTGGCTTAACTCCAAGTCCATCACCCACCCTCGTGGTATGGGTTTTGGAGGCACCGTGGAGGGCTTTCGCGTCTTTATCCCCGAGTCACTGGAGGGATGTACCGCTGCGAACTCTTGTCCCACGTATGAAACCGGCAAACTGATCGATGGTGAGACATTTGAGATTCAGACGCTGGAGGTCTGGGGCTGTGGAGGCGC
>LNAP01007846.1_pt1 | contig 10436 bp, 12 predicted proteins | sample 602601 | NCBI WGS metagenome assembly LNAP01 (sample SAMN02440304, study PRJNA202911) | soil metagenome | biome: Subtropical and temperate rainforests or woodlands; isolation source: soil samples (1 kg each in a 20% v/v slurry with milli Q water) were... ...
TAGAGAGTGGCCAGCGCGTGGTCCTGCGCCACGCTGTGGGCGAGGCATTGCGCCAGGGCGCGCGCCTGGGGCGACGGCGTGGTGTGCCCGGCATGCCGCTGCCAGGCGCTCAGGGTGCTGTCGAGCACCAGGCACCGGCTGCTGCCGTCGGCGCCGAAGTCGTGGCGCTCGCCTGGCGGGATCACGCAGCCGTCACCGGCGGCGATGCGCCGGCCGCGGCCTTCGACCTCGAGTTCGAGCACGCCGTCCAGGCCGATCAGCACCTGGAAGTGGTCGTGCGCATGGCTGCCGTGCGATGCGCCGTAGTGGCGCAGCGTCAGGGTGCCGGCGGCCATGGCGGGCGCCTCAGACGCCGGCGGCGTGCGCCTGTTCGTCGGCGTGGTAGCTCGAGCGCACCATCGCGCCCACTGCGGCGTGGCTGAAGCCCATCTTGTAGGCCTCTTCCTCGAACATCTTGAACGTATCGGGATGCACGTAGCGGCGCACCGGCAGGTGCGAGTTCGACGGCGACAGGTACTGGCCGATGGTCAGCATGTCGATGTCGTGCGCCCGCATGTCGCGCATGACCTGCAGGATCTCTTCGTCGGTTTCGCCCAGGCCGACCATGATGCCGCTCTTGGTCGGTACGGTCGGGTGCAGCGCCTTGAACTTCTTGAGCAGGTTCAGGCTGAACTGGTAGTCGCTGCCCGGGCGCGCTTCCTTGTAGAGGCGCGGCGCGGTTTCCAGGTTGTGGTTCATCACGTCCGGCGGTGCGGCCTTGAGGATTTCCAGTGCGCGGTCGTCGCGGCCGCGGAAGTCGGGCACCAGGATCTCGATCTGCGTCGTCGGCGAGAGCTCGCGGATGTTCTTGAAGTGGCCGCTGCCGCCGTCGCGCAGGTCGTCGCGGTCGACGCTGGTGATCACCACGTATTTCAGGCGCAGCCTGGCGATGGTGCGCGCCAGGTTCAGCGGCTCGTCCTGGTCGAGCGGGTCGGGCCGGCCGTGGCCGACGTCGCAGAACGGGCAGCGACGGGTGCACTTGTCGCCCATGATCATGAACGTGGCCGTGCCCTTGCCGAAGCATTCGCCGATGTTCGGGCAGGAGGCTTCCTCGCACACCGTGTGCAGTTTGTTCTCGCGCAGGATCTGCTTGATCTCGTAGAAGCGCGTGCTCGGCGAGCCGGCCTTGACGCGGATCCACTCGGGCTTCTTGAGCATCTCGCCCTGCACCACCTTCACCGGGATGCGCGACAGCTTCGCCGCGGCCTTCTGCTTGGCGAGGGGGTTGTAGGTCTCGGCGCTCTGCGCCTCCCGCACGACGGGCGAGGGGACGACTTCGGTGTTGCTCATAGGGGCTCTCAAGGCGCCAGGTAGGTGGCGAGCTTCTGGCTCAACACATGCGCGGCTTCTTCCCAGGTGGTGTGGACCCCGATTGTAGAAAGGTCGACCGTTCGCAGCCCGGCATAGCCGCAAGGGTTGATGCGGGAGAAGGGTTCCAGGTCCATCGCGACATTGAAGGACACGCCGTGGTACGTGCCGTGGCGCGCCACCTTGATGCCCAGGGCGGCGATCTTGCCGAGGCCGCGGAACGGGTCGTCGGGGGAGAAGGGACCGGTCAGCGCGGCATGGGAGAACGGGTCGTCCAGCCGCACGTAGATGCCCGGCGATCCGGCCACGCGATGTCCCGTGACGCTGAAGTGCGCCAGCGTGCGGATCACCGATTCCTCGATGCGGTAGACGTACTCCTTCACGAAGTAGCCGGTGCGGCGCAGGTCGAGCAGCGGGTAGGCCACGACCTGCCCCGGGCCGTGGTACGTCACCTGCCCCCCGCGGTCGGTCTGGACGACCGGAATGGTGCCGGGGTTCAGCAGGTGGTCCGCCTTGCCGGCCAGGCCCTGCGTGAAGACCGGCCCGTGCTCGCAGACCCACAGCACGTCGGGCGTGTGTTCGCCGCGCTCGGCAGCGAAGCGGCGCATCGCGTCGTAGGTCTCCTGGTACTCGACGTGGCCGAGCAGCGTCGGCGCCAGCGTGGGCCGCGCGGCCAGGGTCAAAGCACCACCTTCACCATCGGATGCGACGACAGGGTGCGGTAGATGTCGTCGAGCTGCTCACGGCTGGTGGCGGTCACGGTGATGGTCACGCCCAGGTAGTTGCCTTCCTTGCTGGTGCGCAGTTCGATCGTGCTGGCGTCGAACTGCGGGTCGAACCGCTCGGCAACCAGCGTCACCGCATGAACGAAGCCTTCGACCTTCGCGCCCATCACCTTGATCGGGAACAGGGAGGGGTACGCGATCAGCGATTCCTTGCGGAGGTCGGTCGGGGTGTCGGATGTCGGAGCAGGAGTCGTCATGGGCGTCGCTAAGGTGTCAAGCAGTGGAAGTTCCCCGTTGATGTGCTTGGTCATGGCGGAATGCAAGGGGTTTTTACTTATAATCAATGGCTTTGTAAATTTTAGGCAGCCTTCGGCCACCGGCAGTGCACACAACCATGACAACAAGCACGCCAGAGTCCGAGATGGATGTCGAAGACGCCGATTTCAAGCCGCTCACCGCCGAACAGGCGCAGCAGCTGCGCGATGCCAATCCCGAACCGTCGCCCTGGTGGGTGATCGTGGCCCAAGTGGTCGCAGGATTGATCGTGGCAGGCATCGCTTGGGCTTGGACGGGTCGGCCGGTGGCCGGCATGTCGGCACTTTACGGGGCATTGGCAGTGGCGATTCCGGCGGCTTTGTTTGTCCGGGGTGCGATGAGGGGCACGCAGGCGGCGCATCCGTCGGCCGCCATGCTGAGGTTTTTTGTCTGGGAGCTGATCAAGCTGGCGCTGACCGTTGCCTTTCTGGCGGCGGCACCCTGGGTGATCGGCGACCTGAGTTGGCTGGCGATGCTGGCTGGCATCGTGGCAGCGATGAAGATGTACTGGGTCGCCCTCGTGGTGCGGCCCAGATTGTTGAACCGGATTTGATTCTTTAAAGAGACGCTGAAAGATGGCCGCAGAAGGACACGCACCGACCGCGAGTGAATACATCGTTCACCATTTGCAGCATTGGCAGGTGAACTGGGGCCTCGAGCCGGTGACCCAAAAGGCCATCGTCGACTTCAACGTCATCAACCTCGACTCGGTGCTGTGGGCGCTGGTGGTCGGCGTGATCGGCTGCTTCGTGCTGTGGCTCGCCGCGCGCAAGGCGACCGCCGGCGTGCCGGGGCGCTTCCAGGCTGCCGTGGAAATTCTCGTCGAGATGGTCGACAGCCAGGCCAAGGCCAACGTGCACAACGCGCAGAGCCGCAAGTTCATCGCACCGCTGGCCCTGACCGTGTTCGTCTGGATCTTCCTGCTGAACGCGATGGACATGCTGCCGGTCGACCTGCTGCCGGCGCTCTGGGCGCAAGCGTTCGAGGCGGCGGGCCACGACCCGCACCACGCCTACATGCGCGTCGTGCCGACTGCCGACCTCTCCACCACGCTGGGTCTGTCGACCTCCGTGCTGCTGCTGTGCCTGTTCTACGGCATCAAGGTCAAGGGTCTGGGCGGCTGGGGCCATGAGCTCATCACTGCACCCTTCGGTGCGCATCCGGTGCTGTGGCCGATCAACCTGCTGATGCAGATCATCGAATACCTTGCCAAGACCGTCTCGCACGGCATGCGGCTGTTCGGCAACATGTATGCCGGCGAACTCGTCTTCATGCTGATCGCGCTCATGGGGGGTGCGATGGCCGCTTCGTTCTCGGGAGTGCTGCTGCCTGTGGGGCACATCATTGCCGGAACCGTCTGGGCGATCTTCCATATCCTGGTGATCACGCTGCAGGCATTCATTTTCATGATGCTGACACTCATCTACCTGGGTCAGGCGCATGAGGGCCACTAGGCCTGGTTACCCTTCTCGCTTTCGTTTTTTCTTTTCGCTTTCATCTGTAATCTAAGGAGTCATCATGGCAAACATTCTCGGTCTCGTCGCTCTGGCATGTGGTTTGATCGTCGGTCTCGGCGCGATCGGTGCGTCCATCGGCATCGCACTGATGGGCGGCAAGTTCCTCGAATCGTCGGCACGCCAACCCGAGCTCATGAACGACCTCCAAACCAAGATGTTCATCTTGGCCGGTCTGATCGACGCGGCGTTCCTGATCGGTGTGGCCATCGCCCTGCTGTTCGCCTTCGCCAACCCGTTCGCCGCGACCTTCCTGGCCAACCTGCCGAAGTAATCCCGTTCAACGCCACTCAAGAAAGGTGTTGCCGTGAGTATCAACGCGACCCTGTTCGTTCAGGCCATCGTCTTCCTGCTGCTGGTGCTGTTCACGATGAAATTCGTGTGGCCGCCCATCGCGAAGGCGCTGGATGAACGTGCACAAAAGATCGCCGCGGGCCTGGCGGCCGCCGAGAAGGCCAAGGCGGAACTCGCTTCTGCCAATCAGCGCGTCGAACAGGAACTGGTGAAGTCCCGCAACGAGACGACCAATCTGCTGGCCGACGCCGAGCGCCGCGCCCAGCAGATCGTCGAAGAGGCCAAAGGCCGTGCCACGCTGGAGGCCAACAAGATCGTGGCCGCTGCGCAGGCCGAAGCCGAGCAGCAATCGGTGCGCGCCCGCGAGGTGCTGCGCGAGCAGGTTGCCGCGCTGGCCGTCAAGGGTGCAGAGCAGATTCTCCGCAAGGAAGTCAACGCCGGCGTCCACGCCGACCTGCTCGACCGCCTGAAGACCGAGCTCTGAGGACGACATGGCCGAAATCGCCACCATCGCCCGCCCTTATGCCGAAGCGCTGTTCAAGGCGTCGACGCGTGACCTCGACGGCACGGCCGGCTGGATCGACCAGCTCGCCGCCGTTGCCGGCAACCCGCAACTGCTGCAGTTTGCGGCGGACCCCAAGGTCGCGCCCGAGCAGGTGTTCGACCTGGTGTCCGGTTTCGTGCCGTCAGGTCTGCCCGATGCCGGCAAGAACTTCCTGCGCACCGTGATCGACAACGGTCGTCTCTCGGCGCTGCCCGAGGTGGCCGCGCAGTTCCGACTGCTGAAGAACGCGCAAAGCGGCGCCTCGGATGCCGTGGTCTACAGCGCCTTCCCGATCGACGCGGCCGGTTTGAAGACCGTCTCCGAATCGCTGGAACGCCGCTTCGGCCGCAAGCTGAACACCCGGGTCGAACTGGATGCGTCGCTGATCGGCGGCATCCGTGCCGTGGTGGGCGACGAAGTCCTCGACACGTCCGTCAAGGCGCGTCTCGAGCAAATGAAAGCAGCGCTCACCGCTTGATGCGGCGAGGCGGTTGGCCCCATTTATTGAAAGAAGGAAAGAGTCATGCAACTCAATCCCGCAGAAATTTCCGAACTGATCAAGAGCCGCATCGAGGGCCTTGGCGTCAGCGCTGACATTCGCAACCAGGGCACCGTGGTGTCGGTGGCCGACGGCATCGTGCGCGTGCACGGCCTGTCGGACGCGATGCAGGGCGAAATGCTCGAGTTCACGCCCACCGCCGACGGCACGCCGACGTATGGCCTGGCCCTGAACCTCGAGCGCGACTCGGTCGGCGCCGTGATCCTGGGCGAGTACGAACACATCTCCGAAGGCGACACCGTGAAGTGCACGGGCCGCATCCTGGAAGTGCCGGTCGGCCCCGAGCTCATCGGTCGCGTGGTGAATGCACTGGGTCAGCCGATCGACGGCAAGGGCCCGATCAACGCCAAGATGACCGACGTGATCGAGAAGGTCGCGCCGGGTGTGATCGCACGCAAGTCCGTCGACCAGCCGCTGCAGACCGGCCTGAAGTCGATCGACTCCATGGTGCCGATCGGCCGTGGCCAGCGCGAGCTGATCATCGGCGACCGCCAGACCGGCAAGACCGCCGTGGCGATCGACGCGATCATCAACCAGAAGGGCCAGGGCGTGACCTGCGTCTACGTCGCGATCGGCCAGAAGGCCTCGTCGATCAAGAACGTGGTGCGCGCGCTGGAACAGGCCGGTGCCATGGACTACACGATCGTGGTCGCCGCTTCCGCTTCGGAGTCGGCCGCAATGCAGTACGTGTCGGCCTATTCGGGCTGCACGATGGGCGAGTACTTCCGCGACCGCGGCGAAGACGCCCTGATCGTGTACGACGACCTGTCCAAGCAGGCTGTCGCCTACCGCCAGGTCTCGCTGCTGCTGCGCCGCCCGCCAGGCCGCGAAGCCTACCCCGGCGACGTGTTCTATCTCCACAGCCGTCTGCTTGAACGCGCAGCCCGCGTGAACGCCGACTACGTCGAAGCCTTCACCAAGGGTGAAGTCAAGGGCAAGACCGGTTCGTTGACGGCATTGCCGATCATCGAAACGCAAGCCGGCGACGTGTCCGCCTTCGTGCCGACCAACGTGATCTCGATCACCGACGGCCAGATCTTCCTGGAAACCTCGCTGTTCAACGCCGGCATCCGTCCCGCCATCAACGCCGGTATCTCGGTGTCGCGCGTGGGTTCGGCCGCTCAGACGAAGATCATCAAGAGCCTGTCGGGCGGTATCCGTACCGACCTGGCCCAGTACCGTGAACTGGCTGCGTTCGCGCAGTTCGCTTCCGACCTGGACGAAGCCACCCGCAAGCAGCTCGACCGCGGTGCCCGCGTGACCGAACTGCTCAAGCAGGCCCAGTACAGCCCGCTGCCCATCTCGCTGATGGGCGCCACGCTGTTCGCGGTGAACAAGGGTTTCATGGACGACCTGGACGTCAAGAAGGTCCTGGCCTTCGAGCACGGCCTGCACCAGTTCCTGAAGACCAGCCACGCGGCGCTGCTCGACAAGGTCGAGAAGGCCAAGGCGCTCGACAAGGACGCCGAAGCCGAACTCACCGCCGCGATCACGACGTTCAAGAAGTCCTTCGCCTGAACATGATGCCCACCCCCGAAGCGGCCTTCGGCCGCCTCCCCCATCAGGGGGCGCTGCCAGTGGCCTGGCAAAGCCGGTTCCACGTCGGCCTGGCGAAGAAACTCAGGAGCTAAGCATGGCTGCAGGAAAAGAGATTCGCGGCAAGATCAAATCGGTGGAGAACACCAAGAAGATCACCAAGGCCATGGAAATGGTGGCCGCGTCGAAGATGCGCAAGGCGCAGGAGCGCATGCGCGCTGCACGTCCGTACAGCGAGAAGATCCGCGCCATCGCGGCGAACCTCGGCCAGGCCAACCCCGAGTACACGCACGCGTTCATGAAGACGAACGAGTCGAAGGCTGCGGGCTACATCCTGGTGACGACCGACAAGGGCCTGTGCGGCGGCATGAACACCAACGTGCTGCGCGCGCTGACCGCCAGGCTGCGTGAGCAGCAGGCGGCCGGCGTGGCGGTCGAGGCGGTGGCCATCGGCAACAAGGGCCTCGGTTTCCTCAACCGCATCGGCGCCCGCGTGGTGTCGCATGTCACCCAGTTGGGCGACACGCCGCACCTCGACAAGCTGATCGGCCCCGTCAAGGTGCTGCTCGACGCGTATGCCGAGGGCCGGGTCAACGCGGTCTACCTCTGCTACACCAAGTTCATCAACACGATGCGCCAGGAGTCGGTGGTCGAGCAACTGCTGCCGCTGGCGGCCGACACGCTGCAGGCCGAAAAAACCGGAACAGGCCAGCATGCCTGGGACTACATCTACGAGCCCGATGCGGCGAGCGTGATCGACGAACTGCTGGTGCGCTATGCCGAGTCGCTGGTGTACCAGGCCGTCGCCGAGAACATGGCGTCGGAGCAGTCCGCGCGCATGGTGGCCATGAAGTCCGCCACCGACAACGCCGGCAACGTGATCGCCGAACTCAAGCTGGTCTACAACAAGACCCGCCAGGCCGGCATCACCAAAGAGCTGTCGGAAATCGTGTCGGGCGCTGCGGCGGCCGCCGGCGTCTGAGCCGGTCTCGACGTCAACCAGATTCAAAAATTAATTGGAGCAGATGATGGCTCAAGCCAATGCAGTGCAAGGCAAGATCGTTCAATGTATCGGTGCCGTGGTCGACGTGGAATTCCCGCGCAACCAGATGCCCAAGATCTATGACGCCCTGAAGTTCGAGGGCAGCGCGCTCACGCTCGAAGTGCAGCAGCAGATCGGCGACGGCGTGGTTCGCACCATCGCCCTCGGTTCGTCCGACGGCCTGCGTCGCGGCCTGATCGTGACCAACACCGGCGAGCCGATCACCGTGCCCGTGGGCAAGGCCACGCTCGGCCGCATCATGGACGTGCTGGGCGCGCCCATCGACGAGCGCGGCCCGGTCGGCCAGGAAGTCACCGCCTCCATCCACCGCAAGGCACCGGCCTACGACGAACTCTCGCCGTCGACCGACCTGCTGGAAACCGGCATCAAGGTGATCGACCTGGTGTGCCCGTTCGCCAAGGGCGGCAAGGTGGGCCTGTTCGGTGGCGCCGGCGTCGGCAAGACCGTGAACATGATGGAACTCATCAACAACATCGCCAAGGCCCACTCGGGTCTGTCGGTGTTCGCCGGTGTGGGTGAACGCACCCGCGAAGGCAACGACTTCTATCACGAGATGGCCGACTCCGGCGTCGTGAACCTCGAGAAGCTCGAGGAGTCGAAAGTGGCCATGGTCTACGGCCAGATGAACGAGCCCCCGGGTAACCGTCTGCGCGTGGCGCTGACCGGCCTGACCATCGCCGAGTCGTTCCGCGACGAAGGCCGCGACGTGCTGTTCTTCGTGGACAACATCTACCGCTACACGCTGGCCGGTACCGAAGTGTCCGCCCTGCTGGGCCGCATGCCTTCCGCCGTGGGCTACCAGCCGACGCTGGCCGAGGAAATGGGCCGCCTGCAAGAGCGGATCACCTCGACCAAGGTCGGCTCGATCACCTCGATCCAGGCCGTGTACGTCCCTGCGGACGACTTGACCGACCCGTCGCCCGCCACCACCTTCGCCCACTTGGACTCGACCGTGGTGCTGTCGCGTGACATCGCGTCGCTCGGTATCTACCCCGCCGTGGACCCGCTGGACTCGACCTCGCGTCAGCTCGACCCGAACGTGGTCGGCGAAGAGCACTACAACGTGGCCCGCGCCGTGCAGGGCACGCTGCAGCGCTACAAGGAACTGCGCGACATCATCGCGATTCTGGGCATGGACGAACTGGCTCCGGACGACAAGCTGGCCGTGGCCCGCGCCCGGAAGATCCAGCGCTTCCTGTCGCAGCCCTTCCACGTGGCCGAAGTGTTCACCGGTTCGCCCGGCAAGTACGTGCCGCTGTCGGAAACCATTCGTGGTTTCAAGATGATCGTGGCCGGCGAGTGCGACCACCTGCCCGAACAGTCGTTCTACATGGTCGGCACCATCGACGAAGCTTTCGAAAAAGCGAAGAAGGTCGCGTAAAGCGGCCGAGGAACGCACATGGCAAACACCATTCACGTCGACGTGGTCAGCGCGGAAGAGTCGATCTTCTCGGGCGAGGCCAAGTTCGTCGCGCTGCCCGGTGAAGCCGGCGAGCTCGGCATCTACCCGCGCCACACCCCGCTGATCACGCGCATCCGCCCGGGTGCCGTGCGCATCGAGACGGCCGACGGCGGCGAGGAATTCGTCTTCGTGGCTGGTGGCATCCTCGAAGTGCAGCCCCACACCGTCACCGTGCTGTCCGACACCGCGATCCGCGGCAAGGAAAGGCCAACGCCGCCAAGGCCGCCGCCGAGGAAGCGCTCAAGAATGCCAAGAGCGACATCGACATCGCGATGGCGCAGTCCGAGCTGGCCGTGATGGCCGCGCAGATCGCCGCGCTGCGCAAGTACCGCCAGAAGAAGTAAGACGGTTCGCCGCCTTGCACGAAGCCGCCCTCCGGGCGGCTTTTTCGTTGGGCGCTCGAAGGCAGACGTCGGTCCGCCATTCGGCCTGAAAATGGTCGAAGTTCAGCCTTGTCCGGCCGAAGCTGTCTCTCTAGTATCCGGCTTCCGCCTCGGCCATCCGATGCCGAGAGAGCGGGAGACGGAGACAAACGCATGGAACGCTGGCGCGGCCTGACGGCCGACGAGATGCAGCTGCTCGAGACGACCTTCTGGTCGGCCGGCGGCTCGCGCCATGGCATGGCCGAACGGCTCGGCTTCTCCAGGAGCAAGGCGAATGCGCTGATCGCCGGGCTGGTCGACCAGGGGCTGCTGGCCGAGGCCGGCCTGCAGCGTTCCTCGGGTGGACGTCGCGCCGAGAACCTGCAGATCAGCGGCTCGCTCGGCGTGCTGGTGGGCGTCGACATCGGCGCCACCAGCCTCGATCTGGCGGTGCTCGGCCCCGATCTCCAGCCGCTGGCGCAACACGCGGAGCCGGCCGACGTGGGCCATGGCCCCGGCGTCGTGCTGGCGCGGGTGCGCGTGCTCATGCGCGAGATGCTGGCGCGGTGCGGGCTCGACGCCTCGAAGGTGATGGGCATCGGCATTGGCGTTCCCGGGCCGGTGATCTTCCACCTGACCATCGTTGAGCAACCGATCGCCGAACGCTGGGGCAAGATCCTGCCGAAGCTGCGTTTCGACAAACAGGTACTCGTCA
>LNAP01006152.1_pt2 | contig 10435 bp, 11 predicted proteins | sample 602601 | NCBI WGS metagenome assembly LNAP01 (sample SAMN02440304, study PRJNA202911) | soil metagenome | biome: Subtropical and temperate rainforests or woodlands; isolation source: soil samples (1 kg each in a 20% v/v slurry with milli Q water) were... ...
CACGGCGATCCATGACTTTGAAGGCGACCAGACCTACAGTGAAAAACCCGGTCACCTGTTTGCCCTGAACTTCGATTTCGCCAAGGTCAACGCCGCCGACTATGACGCGGTGCTGATTCCGGGCGGCCGTGCGCCGGAGTACCTGCGCCTGAACGAAAAGGTCCTGGAGCTGGTGCGCGCTTTCGACAAGGCTGGCAAGCCGATCGCCGCCGTGTGCCATGGCGCGCAGTTGCTGGCGGCAGCGGGTATTCTCGAAGGTCGCGAATGCAGCGCTTATCCGGCCTGCGCTCCGGAGGTGCGGCTGGCGGGCGGTACGTATATCGATATTCCGGTGACGGACGGCCATGTTCAGGGCAATCTGGCCACGGCTCCGGCCTGGCCTGCACACCCGAGCTGGCTGGCTGGTTTCCTGGGGTTGCTGGGTACAAAGATCACGTTGTAACGAGGGACTTGTCCATGTGCGAGTTGTACGTCAAAGCCGACCCGATTCTTTACGAATCGCGCTCCCGCTCGCTGCGCATCTGCGGGGTGGTCACCACCCTGCGGCTGGAAAATCAGTTCTGGGACATTCTCAGCGAAATCGCCGAGGTCGACGGCATGACCACCAATCAGTTGATCGCCAAGCTGTATGAAGAGGTGATGGACTATCGCGGCGAAGTGGTCAATTTCGCTTCGTTCCTGCGGGTGAGTTGTACGCGGTATCTGAGTCAGCGTCGGACTCAGGTACCGGAGTTGTCGGTGGTGCGCGCTGCGGCGAAGTAAGGAAGATCGTGTCGACGCCATCGCGAGCAAGCCCGCTCCCACAATGGTTTGGTGTACACAAATCTACTGTGGGAGCGAGCTTGCTCGCGAAGGGGCCAGAACAGGCGACAGAAACCCGAGGCTGGTCTTTACTGTGAAGCGCGCAACCTTTCAATCGCCAAGGAGAAAGAGCATGTCCGGATGGTATGAAGTGAGCAAAAGCAGCAATGGCCAGTTCAGGTTTGTCCTCAAGGCGGCCAACGCCGAGACCATTCTGACCAGCGAGCTGTACAGCACCCACGCCGCCGCCGACAAAGGCATCGCCTCGGTCCAGGCCAACAGCGCGCTGGATGAGCGATACGAGAAGAAAACCACCAAGGATGGCCATCCGTATTTCAATCTCAAGGCGGGTAACCACGAGATCATCGGTAGCAGCGAGGCCTATTCCTCCGATGCCGCCATGGAGAAAGGCATCGCCAGCGTGAAGGCTAATGGCCCGAGCAAAGTGGTCAAGGACAAGACGCTGCCGGTGCTTTGAGTACAGCTTTCAAATCCAGCACAAATCCCTGTGGGAGTGAGCAAGCTCGCTCCCACAGTAGTCACGTGTGTGGTTGGCGATTAGCGCAAGGCGTTCAGCAGCTCTTGCAACTGACCACAACCTGCCTCACTCAACGGGAATACCGGCAGCCGCGGATCCCCCACCTCCAGGCCCGTCGCCCGCAAACCCGCCTTGATCGTCGCCGGCAAGCCACCCTTGAGGATGAAATCCAGTAGCGGCAATTGTTGATAGAACAGTTCGCGAGCCTTGCGCAAATCGTTGGCCAGCACTGCTTCGTACAAATCCAGGTTGAGCTGCGGGATCAGGTTCGGCGCAGCGGTGCACCAGCCTTTTGCGCCGGCGGCGAAGGCCTCCAGGGCCAACGGATTGCAGCCGTTGTAGAACGGCACCTGGCCTTCGCCGAGACGTTGCAGTTGATGCATGCGCTGGATGTCGCCGGTGCTCTCCTTGACCATGGTCACGTTTTCCACGGCATTGACGATGCGCAGGATCAGGTCCACCGACATGTCGGTGCCGCTGGTGGCCGGGTTGTTGTAGAGCATGATCGGCACGCCGATGCTGTCGCCGATGGCGCGGTAATGGGCGAGGATTTCCGCTTCGCTGAGTTTCCAGTAGGACGTGGGCAGCACCATCACCACATCGGCGCCGTGAGCTTCGGCGAAACGCGCGCGGCGCACCGCTTTAGCGTTGGTCAGGTCGGACACGCTGACGACGGTCGGCACGCGCCTGGCCACGTGCCTGATGCTGAACTCGCTGACCTGATCCCACTCTGCGTCGCTCAGGTAGGCACCTTCACCGGTGCTGCCCAGCGGTGCGATGGCGTGTACGCCGCTCTCGATCAGTCGGTCGATGGAGCGCCCGAGGGCATCCAGGTCAACGCCTTCGCCGTGGGAGGTGAAAGGGGTGATGGTGTAGCCGATGATGCCGTGAATGTTTGCGGTGGACATGGTGTCTCTCCGTTCGATCGATGGGGTCAGTTCAGGCAATCGGCGTGTTGGCGCAGGATCTGCCGGGCGTAGTAGTTGAAAGCGGCGGCATGCCGCTTGGGCCGGGCAATCCAGTCGTGGGCTTCACGGCCCAGTTCGGGAATGATCGGCTTGATGGTCCCGGCGCTCATCGCCAGCAGTTGCAGTTTCGCGGCGCGTTCGATCAGTTGCGCGATGACGCAGGCTTCCTCGATGGTGCCGCCGGTGGATAATTGGCCATGGTGAGAAAGCAGGATCGCCCGTTTGTCGCCCAGTGCCCCGGCAATCAGCTCGCCTTCCTCGTTGCCCACCGGTACGCCCGGCCACCCTTCGAGAAACGCGCAGTCGTCATAGAGCGGGCAGAGGTCCATGTGGGAAATCTGCAGCGGCACTTCCAGCATCGACAAGGCTGCAACGTGGGTCGGATGGGTGTGAATGATGCAGTTCACATCCGCTCGGGCGCGGTACACCCAACTGTGAAAACGATTGGCCGGGTTGGGCATGCCGTGGCCTTCGAGCACCTCCAGGTCCTCGTTGACCAGCAGCAGGTTGCTCGCGGTGATTTCGTCGAAACCCAGGCCCAGTTGTTGAGTGTAGTAAGTGCCGGGTTGTGGACCACGGGCGGTGATTTGTCCGGCAAGGCCGGAATCGTGACCATGCTCGAACAGGATGCGGCAGGTCAGGGCCAGCTTTTGCCGGGCGGTCCACGTATTATCCGCCAGGGTATTTTGCATTTGGTTCAGCGCGTGCTTGACCAGTTGCTCTTTGGGCAGTGCTAATGTCTTGGCCATATCGGTGTCCTTTGGGTGATTCAATGGACGTCGGGTTTGCCGTTCACCGGTTCCTCGCAAAGTCGTCGGTGAGTGCAAATGACACTAAAGAGGCTATATGACACATTGTGTCATTGGCAAGGACAAATCGTTGCCTCCTTGATGGATAAATCGCTCTACATGTCTATCCGTTTGAAATTACTCAGAAAAAAACTTGGCGTGACGTTGGAAACCCTGGCCGAACAATCCGGCATGACCAAGAGTTACCTGTCGAAAGTCGAACGCGGGTTGAACACGCCGTCGATTGCTGCGGCCCTGAAACTGGCCAGGGCGCTGAATGTGAATGTCGAGGAACTGTTCTCTGAAGACAACGTCAGCCTCGACAGCTACAGCCTGGTGCGCAGCCACGAACGGCAACCCTTGGGCGTCAGTGACAACAATTCGGGCTACGCGGTGCTGGCGCATCAGGTCAGCGAACGCAGCCTGTTGCCGTTCATCATCTACCCGCCGGCCGAGTTCACCGACAAGACCTTCAAGGAGCATTTGGGCGAGGAGTTTTTATTCGTCCACGAAGGGCGGGTGGAGGTGGACTTCATGAACGAGCGCGTGCTGCTCGATCGTGGCGATGCATTGCACTTCAATGCGCAAAAGCCGCACCGGATTCGTTCAGTGGGTGAGGTGCAGGCGCAGTTGCTGGTGGTGGTGCACAGCACTGAAGAATGAGTTGACTGCAAAAGCATCGCGAGCAAGCTCGCACACAGGGATCACGCTGAACCTGTGGGAGCGAGCTTGCTCACGATGACATTAGCTGTGTCGCCGCTAAACCTCGACGGGCACCGCGAGCTTCGGACTCCCCAACGCGTGGCTCTTCGAATCAAAAAACCTCAACTCCACACCCGTCCCCTCAAACACCTTCGCGTAATGCCGCTTCTGGTGCTGGATGAACGCCTTGCTGCGCGGGTAAATCGAGATCGCCACCACCTGCGGTTTCGCCAGGCGCAAGGCATGGATGATGTGGCTGTCCTGCTCCCCCAGCGCATGGCCGAAGATGCATAGCGCCTGGCCGTGACCGAGTAATTGCTCGTAGCAGAACGACAGGTAATCCGAACTGCGAATGGTCTTGAGCTTGTCCGCACTCGGGCCTTCATTGACGAACAGCGGCACGTCGTCGAGGGTCTTGATCGTGTTGTTGATGGCGAAATTGCCCAGCAACGTGCCCTCGGTCGACATCAGCTTGCGCGCCGTACCGTCCTGGTTGCGCACCAGATGCAGACCGCCGTGCAGGTACAGCAAACGGGTTTTATCGGTGGCCGTGTCGCTCAGGTCGAAACCGGGCTCGGCGCCCTGGAACAGATCGCTGATCGCCTCAGGTTGGTGTTGCACTGCCCAGTAGTTGAGCAGGTCGTAATTGGTGGTGAACACCGTGCGGTAGCTGGCCAGCTCCTGATTGATCGTCGCCAGCGTCGAAGGCACTACCAGCCGCCACGGGATATGCACTGCGTGCACGGTGTTGATCAGCGCTTCCTTGATCGCGTAGTAGCGATTGCGCGGGGCGGCGGAGCTGACAGCCAGGGCCTTGTTGACCCGGCTGGTGGTTTTCAAGGCGCTCAGTACCTGCTCGAAACTGCGGGTCTGCATCGCATCGAACACGCTCAACTCGGACGGGCTCAGGGGCTTTTCTTCAACGGTGCGGGCGTTTTCGAACAGCGACTCGTAGCCGAAATCGTCCCACACCGCGCGACTGGCACCGTTGCCCACCAGCAAGCCACTGAGCGAAGTGGTGCTGCGCAAGGCGTTCCAGTCTTCAAGTTGAGCATCGACATCCTGGAAATCGGTCATTGCGGTCTTCGTCTCACGGCAAAAGGTCTGTGGGCCGCGACTTTATCACGACCGGTGCCTGGACCACGGCACGACGTGGGCGAAGAACGCTATGCTGCGACTTCGCCTGAGCCGACTTCGCCGAGTACCCGATGCTGCAAAAAAGCCTGATCCGCCGTCTCGACCTGATCACCCTGCAACTGTTCGTCGCCGTGCACGAAGAGGGCACGCTGACCCGTGCAGCGGCGCGCGAAGCGATTGCCGTCTCGGCGGCGAGCAAGCGTTTGATGGAGCTGGAGGAGGCGTTGGGCATCAGCCTGTTCGTACGCCAGGCCAAGGGCATGTCCCTGACGCCGGCCGGTGAAACCCTGCTGCACCATGCCCGGCAGATGTTGTTCAACGTCGAGAAAATGGGACTTGAACTGGGCGAGCACAGCCACGGTGTGCGCGGCTACGTGCGGATGCTCGCCAACCTGTCGGCGATCATTCAGTTTTTGCCCGAGGACCTGCGGGATTTTTCCGAGCGTCACCCACAGGTCAAGACCGACCTCGAAGAACGCCCCAGCGCCGGGGTGATTCAGGGCGTGCTCGACGGGGTGGCCGACTTCGGGATCTGTTCCATCGACAGTGACATCAAGGGCCTGCACAGCGTGCTGTATCGCCGGGACAAACTGATGGTGTTGATGCCGCCGCACCATCCATTGGCGAGCCGGTCGAGCGTGGCGTTCGCCGATACGCTGGGCAGCGATTACGTTGGGTTGCATGCCGCCAGCTCGATCAACATGCGCACCCACGCCGCAGCCCGTGAGGCCGGCAAGGTGTTGCGGGTGCGCATTCATGTGCCAGGGTTCGATGCCATGTGCCGCATGGTCCAGGCCAACATGGGGATTGGCATCCTTCCGCAGCGCGCCTATGAGCTGTTTGGCCGGGCGCTGGGGTTGCACGCGGTGCCGTTGATGGACGAATGGTCGGATCGGGCGTTGATTCTGGTGGTGCGCGATGAGGCGTTGCTGTCGCCGGTGAGCCGGATGTTGTTTGAGCATTTGCGGGGTCATGTCTGACAGTTCTCGGCTGAATGCACCGGCCTCATCGCGCGCAGGCTCGCTCCCACAGGCGTTCGGCGTTGAAGGCGATCGAGGCCAAGGGCGCCCCGTTCGTGACGCGCGGCGATCGCTCGGGCACCCACGCCGCGGAGCTGGCGCTCTGGATCGTCGCCGGCATCGACATCGCGGCCGCCAAGGGCGCCTGGTACCGCGAGGTGGGGCAGGGCATAGCCTCGGCCCTCGACGCCGCGCGCGCCGCGAATGGCTATGTGCTGTCGGATCGCGGCAGCTGGATCGCCTTCAGGGATCGCGGCGATCTCGACATCGTCGTCGAAGGTGACCGGCGGCTGCTCAATCAGTACGGCGTGATGCTGGTGAACCCCGAGAAGTTTCCGGACGTGAAGAAGGGTCTCGCGCAGACCTTCATCGATTGGCTGACCTCGCCGGAGGGGCAGACGGCGATCGCAGGCTACAAGGTCGACGGGCAGCAGCTGTTCTTCCCCAATGCGGACAGGTCGGGCGGTTGAGGCAATGTGACCCTTCCGTAGAAGATACACGTAAAACTTGCAGATACGACCGTCTGCTTGCAGAATGAGTTTCGATTCTTTGTAGATGAGGGGCGCTAAGGGAGGGGCAACTGCTATTGGAAATCGATCGATCGTCGCTGCTGGACTGTGTCAAAGCTCAGGATCTCTGCAATCCCGACTGTGTGACACTTGGTTACGATCGAGAACAGCTGGCTAGCGCAGCGCTTGAAGTCGTTGCAAATGGATTTTCGAAGCTCACTCTCGGTGAGGTTGAAATTCGGCGCAATATGACGTTTTGTGTCCGTTCGAGTCCTCACGCCGTGGCGCTTCGTTGTCTGAACCGAAGAATTCGTCAAGCAACGGGTATTCGTCCCGCGGATAGGGACATAATTGTTCGCCGACTTGCGCGTATTCTAACCGAGGGAGTTCCGCACCGTGTCTACAAATTCGATATCCGGAAATTTTTCGACAGCATCGATACGACTAGATTGTTCGGTGAAATAGCGAACGACAAACGAGTTCCGCGCAGTGCAATCCTGGTGCTCGAGAATTTTCTGTTCGAGTTGCTTGATCGTAACATCCACGGGCTGCCGCGCGGCATTCCGCTGAGTTCGACGCTATCGGAATATTGCTTAAAAGGGTTCGATCAGGTCGTATCAAAGTTGCCTGAGGTCTACTACTACGCGAGGTATGTTGATGACATTGTGATCGTAACTGGCGCTAGGGAAGACCGCGCGCAATTCTCAAGGCAAATAAAGGAACAGCTGCCATTCTTGCTCCGCTTCAATGATGCCAAGACGAAGCTTATCGATCTCCCAGTCCAACAAAGGGGTGATGGGTCGAATATTATTGGCGAATTTGACTACCTCGGTTACGGATTCTCTGTGCATGAGACTTCGCGCGTCAAACGTCGCCTCTGTCGCCACGTGCAAGTCTCTATTGCTGACAAGAAAATTCGCCGTATAAAATCACGATTGAGTCGCGCGGTTGCAGCCTTCGTGGGCGACAGCGATATCGGCCTCCTTGAGAGCAGGTTGCAGTTGCTAACGGGCAATTTTAATCTGCGCGATATAGCTACGGGTCGGGTACGAAACGTTGGCCTCTACTGCAACTATAGGCGCGCCAACTCGGATCAAGCCCTTGCCGGCCTAGACGCATTTCTTCGTTCGCTATTTGTCGGCGATCGTTCTAGCTTGTCGCGCCGACTGGCCACGAAGCTAAGCCACAGCCAACGATGCTCTTTTCTTAAGTTCAGCTTTAGCAAAGGCTTTGGCAATCGTATCTTCTATAATTTCACGCCGGCTGAACTGGCGAGACTGACGCTCTGTTGGCGCGATGCGTAGATGGACTTTGAAACGCGGTAATATCGACCGCAGTAATTCCGAGCGGGCTCTGCTGACAGATACGAGTCCGGCTGACGTCCCCGTCATATTTTCCAACGACGGTTTTCACGCCAATCTCCGGCGTAAGCCAACTACTGCTGGTCTTAAGCGGATTATCGATTCTTTGATAAAGGAGAATCTCGAGCGATATACTGTGCCTTACCGCTACCAGATTCGACTTAGTAACACGTCTAGCCGTCAGCTTAGTTTGGCCCACCCGGCCGCTCAGTATCGTGCCTGTCTCTTCTATCAGGATTACGGCAATCTAATCCCGTACTTCTGTAGGCATGAAGAAATTTCGATGCGACGCCCAACCAAAATTGGTGGAGCAATCTACTATTCGAACAAAGGGGCCGAGAGGAAGAAGTACAGGGGGGGGCGCGATTGACCTCCTCTTGCAGGATGAAGCGATTAGAAATCCGGCGTCCTTCTTCGTGTATGCCGAGTACGATCGATTCTATAAGTTTTTCAATTCTGCGGAGTTCGTTGCCTTAGAGAAGACCTTCTCCATGATGCGGGTGACGGACATTTCGAAGTGCTTTTCCTCCATCTACAGTCACACAATGGCGTGGGCCGTGAAGGACGTAGAGCATGGGAAGGAAAATACGTCGGCCGTCTCCTTCGCCAACGACTTCGACTTGCTGATGCAGTTTTCGAACTACAACGAGACAAATGGGATTCCGGTTGGAGCGGAGGTGTCGAGGTTATTCGCTGAGATAATTCTGCAGGCAGTGGACGTCGATCTGCTGAGGCGGGCAGGGCGTAATCGTTTCGTCCTAGGAAGAGATTTTGCGGTTCGTCGGTATATTGACGACTATGTAATCTTTGCCAACGGTGCCGAGGTTCTTGATGCGCTGCAGCGGGGGCTGTCTGAGGCGTTGCAGGTATTCAATCTCCACCTCAATGATCTCAAGACTGCAACGATCAACCGTCCGCTTCAGACGCGAAGGTCTCAGAATATTGCCGACGCAACGGCCGGGTTGGCCAGGTTTAGAGACCAGGTCTGTGTGCTTGATCCCGCTACGCAGGCCTATCTTCCCGGCGCAATTCGCAGTTCCCAGGCTCTAATGCGAACGTTTGTGAACGAGATGAAGGTCGCGTGTACGAATGCAGGGGCAGGCTACGAAGATATTTCTCCCTACATCATAGGGTCAATCAATGCCACCGTCGAGAATTTGATTGGGACTTTTAAGGCCGCAAAAGGGGCGAAGCGTTTTGATCGAGGTGCGTATTTCGGTGCGTTTGATGCCTTGTTGGGGTCTTTGTACTATTTCTTTACGGTGCATGCGACTGTGCCTTCGTCATACCAAGTTGCCAAGACGACGATTGTTTCAATCCGCTTTTTTCGAAATCATCTTCCGGAATTTTCGGGAGCGCTGCACGAAGTTGTCCGGCGTCTTGTTCAGGAGCTAACTCTCAGTCCTGGCCTCCAAAGCCTGGCTATGAGCGCGTACGTTCCGATCGAGATATTGAACGTAATTTTGGCCTCTACCGAGCTCCCTGAGAGCTATAGGACGAATATCTTCGATATTCGAACCCGCATTCTCGCGGATGAGGGCATCGACTATTTTTCGATCTTGTCTCTGCTTTTTTACTATGGCCGCACTGACGCGCCACTTATCGACGAGGTCGAAGATCGATTAATTCGCGACTTCCTGCCATCTGCTCTTCCTGCGAAGAGGTCTCGTGATGCCCACTTCATGCTTGATTTAATTGCCTGTCCCTACCTTACACGCAATTTCCGAAGGATGGTGTTGGACAAGCTTTATGGTGGCTTGGGGATATCGTCGGGCACCTTTTTTTCATACTCCGTGATCAAAGAGGTGGAGGAGAACCCGTGGTTTGTTAACTGGAAACAGATCGATCTGCTCAATCATCTGCGGAAGAAGGAATTGAGGCCTGTCTACTAACTGTGTTAGGGTTCAGACGGAGGAGCTATTCAAGATAGCTACTTACCTTGGTTCGTTCCTTGGTAACTACGTAGAAGCAAAGCAATCGGGGTAATTAGCCGGCTGCCTAGTCTCATACGGGTGGGCTAAAATCCACACACACTTGACGCGTGAGAGTAGCTCCTTCGCCCTCTCGCATTATAGGTCGTGGCGCTTCATGAGGTCTCGGACAATCGCTCGTTCGAGTTCTGTTGATCTTGCAATGGCAAGTATGACTAACACCCAGCGCCTGCCGCCATTGCTGACATCGCTCGACACCGCGCTCGCCGCGTTGCTGAGCGGGCTTGAGCCGCTTGCACCGGTACGGTTGCCGCTGATCGAAGCGGCCGGCTGCATCGCTACGGGTACGCCGCTGCTGGCGGCCAATCCGCCGCACGACATTGCCGCCGCGGACGGCTGGGCGCTCCGTGCCAACGATCTCGTCGGCGCAACCTCTTATTCGCCGCTGCCTTTGACGCGAGCGCCCGCATGGGTCGAGTCCGGCGACGCGATGCCCGACGGCTGTGATTGTGTGCTCGATGCCGACGCGGTCGATGCATCCGGTCCGCTCGTGCAGGTGCTGGCGGAGGGCGTGCCGGGGCAGGGCGTCAGACGTGGCGGCAGCGACATCGCGGAGCCCATGCCGGCCGGCACCGAGGGCCTTCCGGTCGGCGCAGCCGATCTGCTGCTGGCGCGCATGGC
>LNAP01008034.1_pt1 | contig 10434 bp, 11 predicted proteins | sample 602601 | NCBI WGS metagenome assembly LNAP01 (sample SAMN02440304, study PRJNA202911) | soil metagenome | biome: Subtropical and temperate rainforests or woodlands; isolation source: soil samples (1 kg each in a 20% v/v slurry with milli Q water) were... ...
GCTCGGCGGGGCCTTCATCAGCGTCTGGTAGCTGGCCAATGGCTGCGCACAAGATTGGTGCTCCGTCCCGCCTGCGGATCAAATAAGGCTGTTTCTTCGGTCCGCCTTCATCCACCCACTCGAACCAGTTGTCGATAGGCGTGATCGCACGGTGTGGCCAGATCGCCCTAAAGAACGGGCCATGTGCAACCTTTTCGACACGTGCATTGATGGGCGCGGCCCGGTCTTTCGCCCAATGCGGGCGCCACCCCCATCGCACAGGATCGGCGTGTAGCAACTCGCCCTGCAGGTGTAGTAACGCCACGTGGGTCGTTGGGGCGACGTTGTATCGCTCGATCGGCTGATCGCCCACCGAGTTTGCAAGGGCATTGGGCATGCTCAGTGCCGCAACAAAGTCGTGGATTCCCCGGTACTGCGACAGTCTTCCGCACATGGCAAACCCTCTTTCCGTTTGACCTTAGACAATCGTGGTCGGCCGAGGTCTCATTTCATTGACGATGCGCCGCAGCTCGTCCGCCTCCCGCCTGCTCGCATTGGACAATGTGGTCAGGTCGGCGATTTGCTTACGCATTGCTGCTGCTTCGGCCCCACGTTCCCGCAGATACCCCGCAAACTCAGTGTTCTTCGCCTGGGTTTCGAGAAGCATTTGACTGATACCGAAAACGTCTGCCCGCGCTTTGCGTAATTGCAGATTGAGTTCCTGGATCTCGTTCTCCAGCAGACGGCAATGCTGTCGGTACATCTGCAGTGGGGTGGGGAGACCAAGCCATCCGAGGGTGTCTTCATCACTGTTCATGAGTACGAATCCAATACTGTATACGCATACAGTAAATGACGTTTGGTCATGACGCGATTTGAGGCGACGAGCTGTAGGGGGGAGGCGGAGATTGGGCCGGAAAAGTCAGCTGGGATAGATGAAAGTTTGCCCTTCCGCAGCGTGAAAAAACCCATCTCAACATAGCAGTTTATAGGTGTCACGGCAAGCGTAAGGGGATGCGTGGGCCAATAAACACGGGGCTTTCAGCATGTTTGCGCCTACCGATCAGTCGCGGCCAGGACAGGCCCAGGCTCACCGCCGCCAGGCCGGGGAGTTGGCGTGCCACATGTGGGTCACTGACGTGCCACAAGTGGGGCAGTGGCGTGCTTCATCACTCGGCGCGCGCCGTCGTCCCCCCACCTCGCCTGCGGGCTAAATGGGTCGTTATTTCTGCGCCCCTGCGGACCACTCCCGGCGGCTCAGGCTGGGCGCTTGCTTGGCGTTGTGGGGAGGTTGAAAGCCTGCGGAACCCTGCACCGAGGGGGTATTTCTTCGAAAGGTCTGGAGGCGTTGCTGTGCAGGTAGAGGGGGGGTATTTCAAAAAGAGTAATTTCAGTAACCACGTTTGGTTAATAGGCTGGAGGCCCCGTATTCCGTGGGTTTCGGTATTACAAAAAGGAGTAACAGAGAAGTAATTGAAAAGGTAATTTTTTGCCAACGTGTTGTTTTTAAAGGGTTTTTATAAACATGAGAATTACATTTATAAAGAGTAATCAGATTACTTCAATATTACTTAAAGATTACCTTTTGGTCGGAATATAAAACCCTTAAATTTCAATGGCTTGGGAATGAAAAACGGTCAAGATTACTTATGTTACTCTTTTTTTTGCCCCCCTCTAGATTTCGAATCTCAGCCCCCTACACGTGTGATGCGCACGCGTAACGCGGAGCAATCTGAGGTCCGTGGGAATGGCGTGGGAACGCTTTCGCGCAACAGGCACCGCTGGAGCCCTTGTATTCCGGGGCCTCGGCTGAGCGATCGAGGGTGCGGGTACTTTCGAATCTCTCCTTCACCGCCAAATTCGATGTAACCAAAACCCCTGATTTCGCATGAGATCAGGGGTTTTGTGGTTTCTGGCGCCTTAAAAAGAATTTTCCATTCGGCGGGTGGCAATCTGCCAACGCATGGTATATTCGATCCATTCGTGGCCCGGAGTTGAAGCTCCTTGTGGGTTTTGAAAGGAAGTTGAATACGACGTTAGTCTGATTTGCCTTACAACAAGGACGTACACGCGCTGAAGGGAGAAGCGCCAGGCCAGGATAAAATTCTTCTCCACCTCTTTGCGTTTATTTCCCTGGAACCGGTTTGCTTGGGAAAGCTTTGAAGGTGCACATCATTTTATGAAAAGCGTTTACTTGGTCAGCAATGTATTAAATGGCGGTAAGACTTATGTTGAATACCTACTGCCAATATTGAATTCTCTCCGTGATCAATATGACTGCACAGTGTTTCAGACGGATAAAGCCGGTATCAGCAAGTACGATGCAGAGCAGATTCTGAACTATCCAGTTGAAGAAGTTGAGCTGGAGTTTATCCTTACGCTGAGGTCGAAAGTTATTTTCTCGAACGATGCTTCAATCGGTCGTCTGTTGGATGTGTCGAACTTTGGTGTTTATGTCGCGCATGGCAATGTAGGTATGCCCACTCAGGACAAGTATTACTACTCTTCGTGGATGTCTTTTTGGGATGCGATTGTTTCTTCGTCCAGGTCGGGTTTCGATCTAGTTAAAACCGGTCTTGGGCTTTATAGGCGTGACAGGCGCGCATCGCTTATAGCGCAGATAGATGAGGTGTGGCGATCGGATCTTCGAAACACCAGTGCTGTCTCAGTGCTACCAGTCAAAGTCCCTGCAATGTTTGAACAACCCCAGGAGCAAGCGCGTTCTTCAGGGGAATATGTCATAGGACTTCTGCCGACCCAGATTGGAATATGCCCCAGTGGCGCCAATCTGTATGAGAACCTGGCAGTCGTCATTAATGCAGTAAAACTGCAAATTCCCCACGCCAGTTTTATTTTGCGACCCTACATGACGGACAGGGATCACCCGGTTGTAAAGGATATCGGCAGACAGCTTTCTAATTGTGCATGGATTTCCATTGATGAGACCGACAAAAGCAGTAAAGAGTTTTATCGTCAATGTGACACCGTCATCACTGACGCCTCAACCGGCGGCGTTTCTTTTATGTTGAGTACGTGCAAGCTTCCAATTTATTACGTCCCGGCTACAGGTGAGAGCAATCCCATTGTTCAGTCCTGGCTGGAGCAAATGGACGGATTGTTGCCAATCGCCAAAAACAGCGATGAACTTAAAGACATGGCACTTGGTTTTACATTGCTTGCACCCGAACAAGTTTATTTTATATACAGAAAATTCTACGAGTCAGAATACAGCGGGCTGCATCATCCGGATGAGGTTTTTCGAGATTTGGTTGAGAAAGAACAGGAGTCTGTTTATTGCCAGTTCGTAATCGACTCCTTCGGAACCATTAACCAGCGACAGATCAGGCATCCAGAAAGCCTGGCGTAGTGAACGTGGATCTCGAGCAATGAATACGTTTAAACCGCAAATTGAGTCAGGTCTCATGAGCGCTGATCCAGCCGGGCAAGTCGTGTGGATTACCGGTCTGTCGGGCGCGGGTAAATCAACGTTGGCTGTCGAGTTCGTTGCCGGGCTTCGAAGCCACGGCCACTCGGTTGTCATGCTGGACGGCGACGAACTGCGCGATGTCTTTGGCGCAACCGCTGCCAATTCACGAAACCACGGGCGTGAGGGGCGGTTGGCGCTGGCCATGCAATACGCTCATCTGTGCAGAGTCATCGCGGCGCAAGGACACATAGTCGTGATCGCCACGATTTCGCTGTTCCGCGAAGTTCATGCCTGGAACCGTGCCCATTTGCCTGGCTACTTCGAGGTTTATTTGAAGGTGCCGGTGGAAGAACTGCGCCGCCGGGATCCCAAGGGAATTTATCGCCGGTTTGATGCAGGCGAGTTGAACAACGTCGCGGGCCTCGATTTATCGATCGATGAGCCGGACGCGGCCGATTGGGTGGTGGAGTTTGACCCTCACCGCTCCATACAAACATTGACTGAAAACATGCTGCACTATTTTTTAAAAAGGAAGTTGGTATGAAAACCGAATGGGACTACACCACTCTGGCCGACGCTTACTTGAAGCGTCCTGACTACGCTGATGCCGCGATCGACGCGATGCTTTCCATTGCCGGCGCTGAGAAGGGCGACAAGTTTTGCGATGTCGGCGCAGGCGTCGCTCACCTGACCCTCATGTTGGCTGCTCGTGAACTGGATGTGGTCGCCGTGGAACCGAATGATGCAATGCGGGCCAATGGCATCAAGCGTACAGCCGACCTCTCGAATGTCCGTTGGCATGAAGGCACCGGTGAAGCCACGGGGCAAACATCCCAAACGTTCGACATGGTCACCTTTGGTAGCTCCTTCAACGTTTGCGATCGCCAGCAGGCACTCAAGGAAACCGCGCGCATTCTCAAACCACGCGGCTGGTTTGCCTGCATGTGGAATCACCGTTATCTGGATGATCCGATCCAGGCCCGAATCGAAGCCATCATTAAAGAACGGGTACAGGGTTACGGCTACGGCACCCGTCGTGAAGATCAAACGGCAGTGATCGATGCCAGCGCACTGTTCGGACCTGTTGTTCATCTTGATGCGCGCGTCATTCACGAGCAAAGCATCGAAGAGTGCCTGGAAGCCTGGCGTTCCCACGCGACACTGGAGCGTCAAGCCGGTGCGAAATTCCATGAAGTGATCAGTGCTATCGATGACTATCTGGGAAGCCTTGATACGGCCTCGATCCAGGTTCCGTACTCGACCAATATCTGGGTTGCTCAGTTGAGATAATGCCGATGGCGCTGCATTTCTCTACCAAGGCCGGCACATTGTCCGGCCTTCAGGAGCGGCTGCGGTCGGCTCGCATTGCTCCCTTGCTGTCATTCACCGTAAGGGACTGGCAGATGGGGCGGCACGCCTGTTTTCGTGATGTCCGCGGACGATTGGGAGACGGACCGTGGATCGTGCGCTCCAGTTGTCTGCGCGAAGATGGTGCGCAAGCGTCCTGCGCGGGGGCTTTTCTATCGATCGCTGATGTCACTGAAGCAGAATTGGAGTCGGCCATTGAACGGGTGATCGCCAGTTATGGCGAGACTCATCTGGCAGACGAAGTACTGATTCAGCCGATGCTGGCGAATGTGGTTCGCTCCGGTGTCGCTTTTTCCCACGACCCGAATACCTGTGCGCCGTATAGGGTGGTGAACTGGTCCGAAGGCAGTGACACGGCATCGGTCACCGGCGGCATGGGCGGTCGATTATGGCAGCAAGCGGCACGCAGTGAAGTGCCACCACCGCCCAGCCTGGTTCCCGTGATTGCCTTGCTCGAAGAGTTGCTGGAATTGTTCGATGGCGTCCCGGTCGACTGCGAGTTCGCGGTCACGCGGGAAGCCGAGGGCGAGGTGATGTGGCTGTTACAAGCCCGGCCATTGATCCTGCCAGCACCTGCGGAGTCCGAAACAGACCAGGCCGCCCGTCTGGACAGTATTCAGCGCAAGGTGGCGCGGGGCATGCAGCCGCACCCATTCCTGATCGGTCAGCGCACCGTCTATGGCGTGATGCCGGACTGGAATCCGGCCGAGATCATCGGCATCCGTCCCAAACCGCTGGCGCTTTCGCTCTACCGGGATCTGGTGACTGATTCGATCTGGGCCTACCAGCGCCACAACTACGGTTATCGCAACTTGCGCAGCTTCCCGCTGATGCCTCATTTCTTCGGGCTGCCGTACATCGATGTACGTTTGTCGTTCAACTCGTTCATCCCGGCAGATCTGGATGAGGGGTTGGCAGGGCGACTGGTCGATCACTACATCGATCGGTTGCTGGCCGAACCGACGCTGCACGACAAAGTGGAGTTCGAGATTGTGTTCTCGTGCTACACGCTGGATCTGTCGCAGCGGCTGGAGCGTTTGGCCAGCGCCGGGTTCCAGGAGCACGAGCTTGAGGCCATCAGCACCAGTTTGCGCAAGCTGACCAATCGCATTGTTCATCCAAAGGATGGCTTATGGCGCGCCGATGCCGCCAAGCTCGACACTTTGAATGCTCGACGTGAAGAGTTGCTGACCTCCAACGCCGATCCTCTTGAGCGGATTTACTGGTTGCTGGAGGATGCCAAACGCTACGGTACCCTGCCATTTGCCGGTCTGGCGCGTGCCGGATTCGTCGCGGTGCAGATGCTCAAATCCCTGGTGACGGTGGGCGTTTTCTCGCAAGCTGACTACGATTGCTTCATGGCGGGAGTCTCAACCGTGAGTGGCCAGTTGGCGCGTGACCGAGCGACACTGGACAAGGCGACCTTCCTCGCGCGCTACGGCCACCTGCGCCCGGGCACCTACGACATCCTTTCACCCCGTTACGATGAGGCGCCGGAACTCTACTTTGACTGGACGCAACGTCCATCGGCCCCGGAACCGGTACAACCTTTTTCGCTGACCCTTCCACAAATGCGCGAAATCGTGAAGCAACTGGAGGAGCACGGCCTGCAACCCGATCCCGTCGGGTTGCTGGATTTCATGCAAGCCGGGATCGAGTTGCGTGAGCTGGCCAAGTTCCACTTCACCCGCAATCTTTCGGATGCCTTGGCATTGATTGCCGAAGTGGGCGCCCAGCACGGCATCAGCCGCGAGGACATGGCCTATTGCGACATCGGTGCCTTCCAGGAGCTGCACGTTGCGGCGGCAGACTCGAAAGATGTCCTGTTGCGCAGCATTGAGCAGGGCAAGGCCCGCTACGAAAAGACCCTCAAGTTATCGCTGCCGCCGGTGATTACCCGACCTGAGGACGTCTGGTCCTTCGAATGGCCGGAAACAGCCCCCAACTTCATCACCCAGAAACAGGTGACAGCCCTCGTGGTGAGCAGCGATGACCGAGAAAGGCTCGCCGGGGCGATTGTCTGCATTCCCAACGCGGATCCGGGTTTTGACTGGCTGTTTGCTTACCCGATTGCCGGGCTGATAACGGCGTGGGGCGGTGCCAACTCACACATGGCGATCCGTGCCGGCGAACTCGGCCTGCCTGCCGTCATTGGTGCCGGTGAAGTGCTCTATCGCCGCTGGTCGGCGGCCCAGCGCCTACACCTGGACTGTCCCGGCCGCTGGGTGGAGATGCTGGCATGAAGGTCGTTGCCATCAGCCAGCGTGTGGATGCGTTCCCTGAACGCGGCGAAGCCCGTGATGCGCTCGACCAGCGCCTGATCGCTTTTGTTCTGGCTGCCGGTTTTTTGCCGGTGCCGGTCCCCAACGGTTTATGTCTGCGAACAGTCGACGGGGAGCGTGTTCATGATGCCTTGCAAGACTGGCTGAACACGGCATTGCCCCACGCCATTGTGCTGTCGGGCGGGAATGACATCGGCGAATGTCCGGCACGCGACCTGACCGAAAGCAGATTGCTCGACCATGCCAGCTCCCATCGCTTGCCTGTACTTGGAATTTGCCGGGGAATGCAGATGATCGCGCACTGGTCCGGCGGCGAGCTAAAACCGGTAACGGGTCATGTTCGAACCCGGCATCAATTGTCAGGAAAGATTGTTGCCGAGGTGAACAGTTATCACGGTTTGTCGCTGGTCGGTTGTCCGCAAGAGTTCGAGGTCCTGGCGCGCAGTGAAGACGGTGAAATCGAAGCCATCCGACACTTCAGCCTGCCTTGGGAGGGCTGGATGTGGCACCCGGAGCGAGAGGACGTTTTTGCAGCACACGACGTTCAGCGATTGAAGCAGTTGTTCTCGGAAACGAGTTCATTCGAAATTTCTTAAGGTAGAACAGTTGTGAAAGCCATTATTCTGGCTGCCGGGCGTGGCAGCCGCATGAAAAGCCTCACGGATGAGCGTCCGAAATGCATGGTCGAATTGCGCGGAAAGACATTGCTGGAGTGGCAGCTTGCGGCCCTGCGCGATGCAGGCATTCGCGAGATAGCCATTGTGACTGGCTACAAACGCGAGTTGCTGGCAGAGCAAGGGTTGGTCGAATTCCACAATCCACGCTGGGCGCAAACCAACATGGTGTCGTCATTGGCCTGTGCGGAAGCCTGGCTGCAGGACGAACCGAGCATCGTGAGTTATTCCGACATCTTCTACAGTCCCGCAGCGGTTCAGTCGTTGATGACATGTCAGGCTTCCCTGGCCGTCACCTATGACCCGAATTGGCTGGCACTTTGGACCGAGCGTTTTGGCGACCCATTACTGGACGCCGAAACGTTCCGCCTGACCTCTGATAACACCTTGGCTGAAATCGGCAACAAGCCGCAATCAGTCGACGATGTTCAAGGCCAGTACATGGGGCTTTTGCGCTTCACGCCTGAAGGTTGGGCAGAAGTCGTTCGGCTTCGCTCGGCTTTAACCCCGGAACAATGTGACAAAGTGCATATGACGAACACCCTTCAGCAAGTCATCGATGCGGGGCGGGTTCCAATACAAGCCGTGGCCTACAGTGGAGAGTGGGGCGAGGTGGACTCTGCTGAGGATCTCTTTTTGTATCAATAATCAGGAGCCCGGAGTCTGCGTTCTCGCCCTTTGAAAGATTGCCAGGCTCCCTCGAACGGAATCGGAACCATGGCTCATCCTGTCGCTGCATTCCGCTGGCTGGTCATGTCGATCGCAGCAGTGTCGATGTTCACTGCTTGTTCACTGGCCACTGCATCTCCCGCGGTAACCTACCCGGACGCTAATGCCAGCGACCCCGCGAAACTCGGCTGGATGGTTGGCTCTCCACCATCCGCCGATCGCACTGTGCGTTTCGAAGATGGCAGTTACTTCCAGTTCCCGGCGATGCGCTAGAGTGTCTCGAAATGCCAACGATCAACGTTTTACGGGGTTTGAGTACACCGGTTCCTTTGGCGTCTGTGTTGCGCAAAGACATCGACACCATCACCTTCATGCCGCTCGGCGCGACGACGTCGATGACCTGGGATCAATCCCTGGCGGCGACTTACACCGACGGAATTGTGGTGATGCACCGTGGCAAGGTGGTGTACGAGCGGTACTTCGGCGTGCTGAAACCTGAAGGCCAGCACGCGCCGATGTCGGTGACCAAATCCGTGGTCGGCACGCTGGGCGCGGTGTTGGTCGCCGAAGGGCAGATCGATGCGAACAAACCGGTCGCCGATTACGTCCCCGAACTGGCTGCATCTGTCTTTGGCAGCGCTACGGTGCGTCAGGTCCTCGATATGACCACCGCGCTCAAGTACAGCGAAGACTATGCCGACCCGAACGCTGAAGTCTGGGCTCATGCAAAGGCTGGCAGCCCGCTACCCAAGCCGAAGGACTGCAGCGGCCCGCAAAGTTACTACGGGTTTTTGCAGACGGTTCAACTGCGAAGCGAACACGGCAGCGCGTTCGCCTACAAGACCGTCAACACTGACGTTTTGGGCTGGGACATCGCTCGAGTGACCGGCCGTAATGTCGCGCAGTTATTGTCGGAGCGTATCTGGAGTCGATTGGGTGCCGAACAGGATGCCTATTTTACGGTGGACTCCATCGGCACTCCGTTTGCCGGCGGTGGCTTGAATACCGGTCTGCGGGACCTGGCGCGGTTTGGCGAGATGCTACGCAATGACGGTCGGTTCAATGGCCCACAGATCGTGCCCAAAGCCGTGGTCGATCCCTCGGCCGAGAGGGTGATTGTTCGGTACGCTTCCCATCCCGTTGCCGGCGTTTGATGCGCTGGCTCAACATTTATCCCGGTTGCCTTGAGTGCCAGGGCCATGAAAAAGGAAAACCCATGATCACCACCACAACCCACGCCATCGAAGGCCGACAGATCACCGCCTACCTGGACATTGTCAGCGCCGAGTCGGTGCAGGGCGTCAACGTTATTCGGGACATGTTCGCCGGGATGCGCGACTTCTTCGGCGGGCGCTCTCAGACATTGGAGCGTGCGTTGAAAGAAGCGCGGATTCAGGCGACCGATGAGATCAAGGAACGGGCGCGGGCGATTCAGGCCGATGCCGTGGTGGGGCTCGATTTCGAGATCAGCATGCCGGCCGGGAAGGGCGGGATGGTGGTGGTTTTCGTCACCGGGACGGCGGTTAAACTGAGGTGAGTCCGGTACGAATTGTTGTGTTGGTTTTGTAGGAAGCGGTGTAGCCCATTCGTCGGGCATCGGTGATATGAATTACAAGTCCGGTAATGACCGACTAGTCTCAAAAGCTTGGTGGTCGATATGTTTCAGGCAAATAGGGCTTGCCGGTGTCGATCCCGCATTTTGAGAGGGGTGAAAAGATGGCTGATCCGTATATCGAAGACGACGGGGCTGAATTTCCGATCAACAATTGCGTGCAGTGTGGCCAGACAGACTATGAGTCGGGCTTTGGTGACGACAAGGTCAAGCTCGGCAAGATGAAAACCATGGTGCGCCAGGGACCGAAGGCGAAATTTCTACCCAAGGTAGCGACGCCGGTCAGGAAGTAGCTTCCATGAATAGACCCCGCATCGAGCGGGGTTTTTTATGTGCGCCCAGCATGGGCGCAATCTTGTGGGTGAAAGTCCCGCCGTAAGCTGACCACAGCGAACGAAGTGAAGCGCAACTGCATGAGGGCGA
>LNAP01006153.1_pt1 | contig 10433 bp, 12 predicted proteins | sample 602601 | NCBI WGS metagenome assembly LNAP01 (sample SAMN02440304, study PRJNA202911) | soil metagenome | biome: Subtropical and temperate rainforests or woodlands; isolation source: soil samples (1 kg each in a 20% v/v slurry with milli Q water) were... ...
GAAGGTCGAGGATGAGGCGCAAATGCTCGCGGTCGCCCGTGCACTTCGCGGTCAGCTCAGTGCCGCCATGCACCTTGAAGAGGAGGACCTGGGACTGGCGCGTCGCTTGCTGCCGATACTGGAGCGACGTACCGGACGGATCGTCGTCAACGCCTTCGCCCATCCCCAGGAAGTGTCTTTCGCCAGCGTGCACGGCGGCCCCTTCCCGGCCTCGTCGGACAGCCGTTTCACCTCGGTCGGCATGACCTCCATCGAGCGCTTCCTGCGGCCGGTGTGCTATCAGGGCTTCCCCGATGCATTGCTGCCCGAGGCGCTGCGCGACAGCAATCCGCTCGGCGTTGCACGCAGCGTCGACGGTCAATAAGCGGTTTCGCGCCTGGCAAAAATCTGAATGTGAGAGCGAGCTTGCTCCGGGCGGCGTTCCGACGAAGAGGGAGTGCCAGTCGACATCAACTAACCTGACACTCCCTCTTCGGGCAAGTCCGCTCCCACAAGGTTCGATGGTGCACACAAGATCTGTGGTCACCGCAATCCCTGTGGGAGCGGGCTTGCCCGCGATGCAATCTCAGGTCATTCGCAAAAAGAATCAGTTCTTATGCAACTTGCTCATCAACTCCGCCTCGGCTGGGTCAGGCCGCAAGACTGGGTCAGTTCGTCGACAGTGGCGCCCCATGCCGACCAGTTTCGCCGTCTGGGAAAACGACAGGCTCGACGGATCACGCTGCTCCAACGGAGCCAGTTTGTCCGGCAACGGGCCGACCACCGCGCGCTGATCGCGCAGCGCATCGCCCATAAAACCCACTGAGCCAGAATGAGAACGCCACCCACGGACGACGCTCGTCATTCCGACGCATCAGACTAGGTAACCTTCATAGATCCGGCGAATGGATCGCCAGTCGTCTTCGCTGAAGGCGACACCGCCCATCAGAAGCTCCGACATCCGGTCGAAGGCAGTCACATCTGCCCATAACTGGTCGGTATTGGCATTGCAGAAACAGGCATTCATCGGAGATGAAAATAGATTGTGGGTCACCACGTAATCGTCTCCTTCACCGATCCCACAAGCATATCCCTTAAGGGACCTCAGGCCCGTCAGGGTTTGCTCCAGCAGGGACTCGCTGATTGAGCAAATACCGTTCTTGATGCAAATGACATCAGAAACCACGGCGGGCGCCAAAAGTACTGCATCGCGCAGGTTGCAGCTATTTCCGAAATACGCCTCATACAACTGAGCCAGCAGTGATGAGTCGTAACAGTCGGCAAACAACTTGGGTGTGATGGTGCCATGCATGCGGGCGCCAGCCTCGATCATCACCGGACCGTTCTCACCCATGACCAACTCCATATGCACTGCGCCATAGGTGATATCCAGCGCTCTGGCGGCATGCTTGGCATAATCGGTCAAAGCTTTGCTGACTGGCGCATCGAGAGGCAGCATGAAGGTAAATTTCTTGACGAAGTCACACCCGGCAATGTCCAGTTCATCAGTGCGAATATAGCGACAAACCGATGAAATAACGTAACTACCTGCACAGGCCACCAGATCAACAACGTACTCCGGTCCTTGGATCATTGGTTGCAACAGAAAGTGGTCGTTGACCGTCCAGGTCGCAGAAAACGTATCCCAGGAGGCGCTCTCCAGTGCCTGTTGCAGCTCAGCCGGACTGTTGCAACGCTGCACGCCTTCGCCGCCGGCGGACGACCGAGGCTTAAGAATACAGGGATAGTGTTCCCACCGGGACATCGCCGGCCGAACGCTATCTCGCCCGTTGATGACGGTGGTGGGAATAAATGCCAGACCCGCCTCCGCCAGCGAGCGTTGCATCTGGTCTTTGTGCCGACGTCTACATGATGTGGCTGGGTCATTGCCCGGCAGTGAATACCTGGCTGCAAGTTTTTCCGCTAGGAAGACGCCGTTCTCACTGCCTGGCAAAACAGCGTCGAAAAAATTACTCTCCACAGGAGGCAATTGGTCTTCACAGGTAAAAATGCCTTTATACAGATCGGCTTGAAATTCACCTCTTCTCTTCGCATTGAGTTTCGGAATCCGTGCCACTTTATCGAGTTCAATTATCGCGTAACAATCCACCCCTCGACCTTTCAAATAACGCACCAGAATATTGGCATTTGAAACAGGGTTGGCAATCAAACATGATGGCATTTTTATTCCTTTTATTTACCGGAGATCATCAAACAAATCGACAGGCAGAGAAACAAAATCCGCCACACCGAGTTCTATACTGAAGTATTCTTCCAACACCTCAACCAACTCCCACAGAGACCTGACAATACGTCGGGTACGCACGCGATCTTGAATGGATACCAAAACGTTATTAACTAAATAACGGCCACCTTGAAGAGACGGCCTTGCACATACCAGATTGTTTTTGAATGGAGACAATGGCGAATAGGCATTAAAAAACTGCCCCACAACAAACTCATCAGCTTCGTAACTGGCGTCTCGCAGCACGTACATATTTATCCATTGAACACCTCGCCGATACTGGATACCCCACATCAACTCCGCAACTCGAAGCACCCGATACTCATGAACGCCCTGCACTACCTGCGCATTGTGAAGTAAGCGCAAGGGGTACAAGAAACCCCGATAACCGAATCCGACGTCACAGATCCACTCTTCGTCATCGGCACGTACCAACAGCACCATATGCGTGGACAGATTCATGGCACCGTTCTCCCGGGACACTGCCGAAAGGCTACGCCTGACGCTGAAACCGATCGATTCCAATACCACAGCCAGCAAACCATTCATCTGGGTACATCCACCGCCCCGGCGCCCCGAGATCAGTTTGTCGCTGATCTCAGTCATATCGAAGGAAGGCACGATGCCCAGAAAGACATCCAGCATTTCGTAGGCAATGGCATTTGCGTGAGCAAAGTGGATGTCAGCCAATGTCTCGGCACTCGTGTCCGTGGGGACTGCCAGATTAATTCTATGAAAATAAAGAGTCAGCCAGTTAGGGAATGATGACGCATGTGCAACCTTCACGCGCGATGAAGCCGTTTCGGTATTCACGGGTGCGACCTCGCTAGTTAGGGAGGGCTCAACTATATAAGAGGAAAAATTTCCGCGACGCGGATTGGACATAACATCGTTTAACCAATGTTTTCGCCATTGCCAACCTTGAGTATCGTGCCCGTTGTATTGAGCTGACGGGAAACCAATAAGAAGACTATATTGGCAATTTCCTCGGGCATCATGATTTTTCGGCCGGGTATCGACTTCAAAATATCGCGTTCGCCACCCTGCGCAAATGCCTTAAACATATCAGTGTCGACAAAACCCGGGGCAATGCCGTTGACTTTCACATCAAACCTTGCCAACTCCAGTGCCAACCCGAGCGTCAATCGTTCAATGGCTGCTTTCGCACACCCGTAGGCGGTATTACCGAGTTTTACTTTGGTGGCAGCCACCGAACTGATGTTGATGATATTGCCAAAGCGGGCGGCGGCCATCGCGGGTGCGAAGACATTGCAGTAATTCAAGGTACTGCCAAAATTGGTATCCATCACCTGATTAAACGCCTCAAGGTTGGCGTTCAAAAATATCCCGTCTCCGGTAATACCAGCGTTGTTGACCAATACCGAAAGTGCCCCCTCAGCGAGGATTCGGTCACGTAATGCCTGCACCTGATCAATTATCCGACCATCCAACTGCACGGCACTAATTTCAGGAAAGTCCGCCATAAAACTGGTTGCGGCCCGTTCATCGCGCGCATAAGTGACAAACACTTTATAACCGGCCCCAAGCAATTTTTCGGCGATACAACGGCCGATACCCCGGGTGCCGCCAGTGACCACTGCGAAGCCATTCATGCCTTTTCTCCCTCCAGCGCTATCACGCCGCGGCAATAGTTGCTGGCCTCGTGATGGAGCCTGAAATGGTAATTGTCATCAGGACTTTGAGTCCCTGGCTTTTTTTTGATCTCGAGGCACAGTTCCTGCTGTGGAATGATCGGCTCGAGAAAAGCGACCCGAGGAATGGTGAACGTGCCCACGTGCGCACCTTTCATCCGGGCAATACAGTTAATGACGAAACCGACGATGCAAGCGCCTGGCACAATCGGATAATCAGGAAAGTGTTCCGCGAAAATAGGCGCCACCGCGTTAACGGTCAGGCGAGCGTCAAAGCGCTGCGCCGAGACCGTAGACGCATCCACTCGAAAAATTTGCAATTCAGGCATTCACTGAAGTCCTTTTACCAAGGTAGGCATCAGGGAAAACTTCCGTCACTACCGATGCCACCAAAATGCTCGTATAAGAGCCGATCAAAAAGACCGGCCAGTACGTTTCAAAACCGAGACTCAAAGCAGCCAACCCCCAGTTTATTGAGAAGGTTATGCACCAAGCCTTAGTGATGGTGTTGTTTATGTCGAAAAACTCGCTTGACTGCCGAACATTGTCCGCCACGCCTTCGCGGCTGTATTGCAGGGTAAAGGGCTGTTTGCGAAACACACTCCACCAACCCACCACAGTTAATACCCCGTACAGAAAGAGCTTGATGACTTCGAACGTGGCGAGCCCCGGCGCATACAAGGAAATCAGCGCCATCCCGAGAAGACAAATGACCAACGTGCACTCAATGACGAAGCCCTTTTGAAGGGTGTCGATACAGAGAAGGAATATCAAAAAGGCCACCGTCAGTGCGGCTTTCGCAAAGTTGCCATCAAGCCAGTCAAGAAGGTAGGGAAACAACAACCATGGAATCATGAGTTTGATCATGACTGCTGCCCCTTGAGGCTTAAAATTGTGATGGTCCCCAACAAGCAATCCTGAGTGTCCGAGTCTAGTGAACCAAACACTTCGACGCGCCCTGCGCCGCTGGCGAGGCTGACTCGTCCCGTCAATTGCGATATCCGCTGCGGGTTCAAACTTTGCAGCCCGGTAATCAATGCAGGAACGTAATGCGTCGACCATGTCGTGTCGCAAGCACCTCGTACGCAACGCACGGCAAACTGATTAAGCAATTCGGCCAGCACCACGACCGCGCCATAGCGTTCGATGTAGCGATCAAGTCGCCCTTCGTTCACTCGACTGCTCCAGCCGTGTTCCGACTTAATTACCGGGGGGCACATTTCCAGATAAGCCGTCATTTAGAAGATACCGCTGGCACATTATCGGACTTGAAAAAACGCAATAACCTGAGGCTGCGTCCAACGATCAAACCATTGATAACCCCAGACCCCAGTGACGACCAGGCCACTAACGAAACTTCATTAACCAGTTCCGGATGCACCGCCTCCTGATAACCGCTGTAGTAACGCCAGGCGAAGAAGCACCAATACACTATCAGCACTCTGATCGTGCCATCCAGCACCAGCCCCTCACCCTCAAGTTTCACGTTGTGGTACGCGTAAAAGCGCAAGGCAAGCAAACACCCAACCAGCAACCCCAGCGCATAAACCGAAAGCGGAACCACGAACCCTTGGGAGATTTTCAGCGAGGCCACGGAAATAGCGACGAATATCGCCGGTGTCAGTAGCAACGATTTTTTCGTTTCATGATTCTTGAAGCAGGCAACGACGCCGTAATACGTCACGATAAAAAAAACTGCGTAAACCCACAGTGGTGTACCACGCAAAATGTCGAGCATAAACCCCCCTTCGGCACTGACAGTGCCCGAAACAATCGGTGCCCATCAGCCTGCAATCGGAAGTTGATTGCGCAGGTCGAGCAAACGGTTGAGTTTGCCCCGCGGGTTGTAGGAGAAATCCGCATTGCTTGCCCACTTAACCACTGCTACACCACGCATCACCGCCTCCTTCAATTTCGGGACGACGAAGAGTTGCGCTTGCAGGCGTGCCGTCCAGGCGGCATCAATGACCGATGGCTCGACATCGACGAGTACTGTTACACAGTCCTTGCCGGAATCGGTGGTCGACAGGTTCACCTGAAATGCCTCCGCGGTTACACCAGCCGCAATCAATGCCTGCTCAACCAGTGTCAGACTGATGCGATGACCGCCGAGGCTGAACTCCTCAGCCACTCTTTGCCCGATTTTGAGGTAGTAATGCTCGTCTTTCCCTTGGGTCAACTCGCCCATATCACCTATTCGGTAGCGAATGATGGGTACCATCGGGGCTTTCAGATCGGTAACGAGCAACTCACCTGCATCGGTTTGCTCCATAAAGAACCAGTCAGAAAGTATCAAGTGCTGATGCGGTTCCATGGCCGGTGTATTCACCGCCGCAAACCCCAGTTCGGTGGCTCCGTAAAGGCTGTAGAACTGGGCTTTGGGCCATAAGTGATGAATGAATCCCCGCTTGCCAAGATGGAACGCCTCCCCGACAAACACAATTTTGGTGATCGCCAGATCCACATCCAGCGTTTGCGCTGCCTGCGCGATTTGGATGATCCCGGTCGGTGAACCCACTAATACATTTGCATTGAAACGCTTCATGGTCCCGAGCAACGACGGCATGTTGTTCATTACGTCGGGGCGCCCCACCGGCAGAACTGTTGAGCCAATCGGCTCAAGCATCCGGCACATGCCTTCGTAGTTGTAACCTAGGCATCCGGCAGTCAAGAGATTCACCACGGTATCGTCGGCACAAAACACATGCTCGGCCATGAAACCGCGAATCTGGTAGGGGTAGCTGTCCTCTGTGACGCGCTGAAAAATATGACTAGCCAGTACTAGAGGGGCCGATGTGGTACCCGACGTAGAGATGACATAGCACTGTTTGAGCTTGCCGGCGTCAATTAGCGAATCACTCACGTCTGCGAGCGCTTTCTTGCTCAGTGGTGGGTATTTCTGCACGAAATCTTCATACCCCGTGACCGTGGGCAAATTCAGCGGGTAAGCCTGTTCGGCGTACTCGCCGACCATCTTGTTGAACTTGTCGACATCAAACGAAGTACGGCTTTTAATAGTCATTATTCGACTCTTTTAAATATCATCGACGCGGCGAGGCCGCCCATGCCGAAGGAGTTTTTTAGGCAGTAATCCACAGTACGCTGCAGGGTGAACGGAGAAACATTGACCAAGCAGTCGGGGTCCTTGGACTCAAGGTTGATCGTCCCGGGAATAAAACCCGAGCGCATGCTGATCAATGTATTGAGGGTTTCCATGGCCCCGGCGGCGGCAATCATGTGCCCGTGCAAAGACTTGTTGGCGGTGACGGGCACCTGTTCTCCAAGCACAGTACAAATGGCTGCAGACTCGTGAAAGTCATTCAGGATCGTTGAAGTCCCATGCGCATTGACCATGCCAATATCACTCGCTCGCAACCCGGAGTTACTCAATGCCCGGGTCATAGCCAGTATCATCTCGGCGCTATCGGGCGCCGGCTTGACGATATGACAGGCGTTGGTACTGGTGCCAAAACCCGCCAGTTCCAACAGCGGCTCACGCCCTGCTTTCAGACACGAATCCAGAGACTCTACTAGAAACAGTACTGCACCTTCAGCCGGTAGATAACCCGAACGCCGCGTATCAAAGGGCCGTGACAACCCCATGGGATCGAGTCGTTCATCGGTGGCGATAATATCGACCGACTCCAGGCCGATGTAATGCTCGGGGGTGACCTTCGCCGAGATACCGCCGACGATCGCCGCATCTACTCGTCCCTGCTGCACGGCTTGAAAACCGGTACCGATAGCCTGCAAAGAGGCGGAACATAGCCCCAGGTGTACCGATGCAGGACCTTTGAACGGTACAAACTTATAGACGGAACGCAGCGCATTGGTCGGGTCGTAACGAATGAAGTCCTGCACTCGAAAGTGCTTCTCAAGGGCCGGATCAAGATTGGCAAACTGCCCACCAACCTTGTTCAGGTCGTACGCCAGATTGACCGTTTGTTGAATGTCCACCACGGGGTCGTCGACACCCAGAAAACAACCGATCCGATGCTCACCAATGACGACCGGGTCGAAGGACACCGACGCCAGCAGATTTTCCATGGCCTTACGGGTGTAAAACTCATCATGACTGAATCGCTGCCGTTCGCCCTGGATCGGAAAATTTCCCGATTCGGGAATTCCTGCGAAATGGCTCTTGAACGTAGCGGTGTCATATTTGGCGATTTTTCTCACACCGGAGCGGCCATCACGTAGCGCTTCTTCAATCGCTGCATAGTGATCGCCCAACGGAGTGCAACAACCGAAGCCACTGATGACAACCTTTTGCTGATTCATGACGACACCCTCTGTGATGACGTTGATGACTTGCGCAATACGATCAAGCCCAGGCCCATCCCTGCACCTTCGCCATGGATGATGATCACCCGGCCCGGTTCGATAGACGGGTCGGCCAACGCGCACACCAGATCGACCAGGCCGCTCGTAGCCACCGCATACCGCGACCTGGTTTTGTATCGACGTAATTCGAAGGTGTTCAAACAACTATCCAGCGCCTGCACTTCCGCATCGCCAATGCCAGGTGCACCGTTGTCGTAAAGCACCACTACCGGATGACTGTCTCGGACCCAGGGTTCCAGTTGTGCATAGGCCTCGACCCAGTCCTGGCGAATGGCGAACATGCTGGTGGAGAATCGACTGACTGCCAGAAACACTTCTGCCAATGGCTGGACTTGCTCCCGGGATACCCGCTCCGAGGTTTCGACAACCAGCGACACTGCGCCGCTGGTTCCCTGGATGCTTGAGCGATGTGACTCCCTGGCATCAATCAAGCCCATTTTTTTAAACACTTGGGCGTTATCGGCTTTGGACATATCACCGTAAGCACAGATCAAGGCACCGCTCGACTTGCTGCATGGCAGGTTATAGAAAGCTTCCTCCAGCAACGAGAGCCCGCCCAACGACATCTTGCGCAAGGGATAGCCGCCACCGCGAAGCCCGAAGAGCTTTGATAAATGGTAGAGACCATTGGTAGGCAGCTTGCGAAAGAGCCGCAAAGGATGCACGGTGTTGGCCATTTCCCCTAGGTGGGCGAGCAAAGTAGCCTTATCGGTGTAGTACTCGCTGGACGATTTGAACTGCCAGATCACCTCATGGAAGTCACGGACCGTTTCATACGCGGTGTACACACACATGGCGTCTTTTTCCGCCGGCGTGAAGCCAACGTTTTGCTCGGCCATGCTCATGGCCGAGAAAGCGACATTAAGGCTACAAATGGTTTGAGTGGTCAGCATGGCCCGATCTTCGCGGGCGATGCGCGGAACAATCGCCGCTAACAACTTCGCCTCTCCTGGCTGGTTGTCCGGCAAATCGTCAGGGCGCTCAGTCAGACACTGAACCAAGTCATACGTGTTCAACGCTGCCTGTTCAATGCCATAACCGGTGATGAATAGATTAGGCATTTAGAACCGTCTCGATTCGTTGTGCGCAGAATTTTGGCGTCCAGTATTGATTGAGCGACTTAGGGTTTACCTCCACATTGCTGTCTACTCCTAATATGTCATTAACAAGTTTTTGACCCGCATCAGTCCAGCATCCTTCAGTATAAAAATGCGGATCAATCAGCAACTTCGAAAACGGCCATATATCATGTGGTTCAATGCCGGGATTTATCTGCGCCTTGACCTCATAACAAAAGTCAATGAAGTCGATAGAGGAAAAGCCTATCTCTTCAAATGATGCATCGTTTTCAATATCGTCTGAAGATTCCAAAAAAAGTATATTTGCAGCGATTTCTTTAACCTTGGCGAGATACATAACACTCCTTATTGTTTTATCAATGCTGCTTGCATAGTACATATCATCTCAAAACAGAAAGCAGATAAACTCACTGAAAGAGCCACTCTCCAATCTATTCATTCAGACCCCACAGTTCTACACAAAGCTTGAGTCACTAATAGCTAAGCCAGCTATTAAGAACGGACCAACTCAATGAGCTATCAAATTACCGACGAAAGGCAACTATCGCAAGTCGGCGAGATCCCACAAAATTGTAGGAAACGGACTAGGACACAGTAATTTTGGTCTGAGGACGGGCAACGAATCTGAATATCAATTTCTTTCGCCTTCCGTGTCGCTATAAAACTGCCACCTTCAGTTCGATTGCTGACTTGTAACAAAGCCCGACATACGGCACCCACGCCCCTACCCTCACGGCCAAAGGTGACGAGAAACTGGCCGAAGCCATACTGGATTGCCCGTGATTACGAAGTGCCGATCTACGAAAACGCCGTGCTGGTGAAACCGCTGGCAAGGATGAAAATGGGTGAGAGTATTACCGCACGGGCGATTGCCGAGAATACTGCGTTTGCGTGGGATTTGAAGAGCAAGTTTTCTGAGGGGCAGGATCCGCATGCGCCGCATGTCCCCGGTTTCTACCCGAGCAAGCCCGTTCCCACAGGCAATCAGGGGCAGGTTAGGAAAAGGTGGTCACCGCCCCATTTTGCAGCGCGTGCACCTGGTTACGCCCATTACGCTTGGCCTGATACAACCCATCATCGGCGCGTGTCAGCAGGGTTTCCAGGTTGTCACCGGTCTGTGCGAGGGCGACACCG
>LNAP01006154.1_pt1 | contig 10432 bp, 14 predicted proteins | sample 602601 | NCBI WGS metagenome assembly LNAP01 (sample SAMN02440304, study PRJNA202911) | soil metagenome | biome: Subtropical and temperate rainforests or woodlands; isolation source: soil samples (1 kg each in a 20% v/v slurry with milli Q water) were... ...
TTCTGAGATTGTACTGCGAGTTCGATTCATACTTGGTCTTCGACTCGCTTCGTTTTCATTTCGTGCTGGTGTGCTGGGTTCATTAGTAGCAGGTGGGTTCCCGTTCGGCGCGTCACCGGTGCCGTTGTTGCTGCTGGGTACCGTTAAGTTGTTACTATTAATGCGCACCAACGTGCCTACTATCTCGCCCAACGGCGCAAATAAATTGTTCGCGCGCTCCATCACGCGCTGACTAATCACTTTCAACCGCTTGCTTTCTTGACTCAGCGCGACGTCATGGTCGGGGTACAAAAACAGCAAAAACTCATTCAGTGAGATTTCATTGTCGTAATTGCGATCGATTTCTTTGAAGATTTTTTCCCACTTTTTCATGGAAAAGGAAATGCCCATGAGTTCCATGAACCGGCCGAACTCCCCACGGGACAGAGAATCGGAGCGGTTGACGTCGATTTCATTGTAGAGACGTTGAATCTCTTCGAAAGGATCAGCTAAAACAAAGAGATAGAAAAACAAAGAGTTGTAATAAGAAAAAAAAAAGAAAAAGAAAAAGGTACGGTACAAAATATTTATCAGGACATAAATAAAGTAAAAATCATTGGACATATTTTCTCAGCTCTGTGTCAAGGAGAGAAAATAGAGCATACCTGACAGTTCCAACCGCTCGAGCACTCTGTCTCTTAGCTCCAGACTCAATTGTTTGGCCGCTTCGGTCTCTTCGATGACTTCCAACAATGCATCGGTGTCCACCACATACACGGCTTTCAACAGAGCTAAAAAGATAGAATAGTAAAAAGAAAAAAGATGGAAGAATGTTGTAAGAAAGTTTACTGTTCTTACCACTACTTACAAAGTGTATGGAAAGAATAGCATTACTGAGAAGATGAGATAATTTACAGACGGCTGGCAACTCATGTTATCAACGTCAACGTACAAACAAAATTCAACTTTTGCGTACCTGCTGTCTTCACGATGTAAAAAAAGAACACCAGAATCAAAATGGCCGGCGCCACACTGAGGAAGCGCCACTCACTGTTGTTCAGAGACACAATCACCGTCAGCCACAACGCGGCGTAGAGAGAGATAATCATAAACAGAATCTGCACACTTTCAAAGTGTAGTTCAGGCTTGCCAAACCAGAACATTTCTTTCGCCTCGAGGGAGTGCTATAGAGAAAAAGGCAGTGCGATAGAAAAAAATATATATATTTTAAACAGCGTAGAAGGGTCAGCGTAACACCTCAGCCATCTAATGCCGCACAAGAAAAAACGCAAAACACAAACGTTTTCACCCTGCAAAACATTACACACAAATAAAGCCTTCAGTACCTCGCCAAAGGTCAAGTCGTGGATAGCGTGGATCTGAGAGGGTCGAATGTGGGCACTGTGGCCCTTGCGTAATATAGGTGCTGGTTCGTCTGCAACAGCTGCTTCTGTTGCGGTTGCTGCTGCTGTGTTTGGTGATACCGCCTCCGCACCTCTACAAATAGATGGCATATTTAAGAAAATAATCGTAAAATGTAACAAAATCAAATGGCGAGAGCACATATAGTAGAAAGGCTAAGAACGTTGAACAAAGTGTCACACTGGTCATATCAATCAAGACACTTTTGTAAGATCTACATACCTGAATGTATCGTTATTTTCACTCCCGCTATTCGACAATGCAAATGCTCCACTTTCAACAGTCGCATTTGGATTCGCATTGGATGCAATCGGTAAGTCCGAAATGGCCTCCACTTCTAAATCATCCACATCACTGGTTTCCGGTCGTTCCGAGCTCGAGTCGTCGCTGCTGTCTTGGCTACGAGAAGCGAGCTCAGAGGGGCGCAGGGGTGCCATCTCTAGGCTGCTAGCAGACTCCGTGGCGGGTGCATTAGGGGGATTATTGGTGGTAGAAGGATGGTTGGTGTCTTGGCTGTCGTCCATAGGGGTGACTTTTTGCTTGGAGGAGGCGCCGGGTCGCACGGCCATGGACGCAGGCAATTGAATCACTACGTAGTGGTGGTGGGAGAATAAGAAAAGGAAAGAACATCAGAACGTGATAAAGTTGCAGTATGGAACATAAGTGACGACTTAATAAGATCCATAAAATACCGCAAGATAGTGCTTACTTGAGGCTCTGCCGATCTTACTGGAAATAACAGCGATGGTGGACATTTTATGTGAGCTACCGCCACCATGACCACCTACGAAAATAGACACAGAATGACAAATATGACAATGAACAACATAAACCATAGAAATTTAAATTCACGCACTGTGGCTGGCACTAGACATTAAAATGATTTGGTGGGTGTACAGTCAATGCAACATAGTCAACAAGGCAACGATGGAGTGCACTTTTATTGATATGTACCTCCTCCCTCGCCGCCTTCACGTTCCTTCGCCTTCGCCGCGGCCACTTTCAGCTGGTCTTTGTTCATTAATTGATTGCTATACGTCTGCTGCTTCTCTTCTTCTTTCTGTTAAAATAAACAGAGGGACAGGAAATGTATTAACAATGACCATGGCCATGAAATCATCATAGCGACAAGAAGCCAAACTAAAATGAATATTGATTTAAACTCATCAACAAACCCAAACATCACACTTCTACATTACAATGCATAAAACAACATCAGAACACTTACTCGCAAAAATTCAGCATAATCTCTGTGTGACTTGGGCCCACTGCGGGACATGATATTCAGCTCCAGTCGACGTGATGCCACCAGTAGCAGAAAGGTGAAGATGAAAATAATCGTACCTGCACGGAAACAGCACGAATGAGGAAATGAGTGGGAATGAGAAAAGAAAGCACGAACAGAATTATTTAACGAAATTCTCTCAATAGTATGGCTCGAATGCAATATAAGAGACAAATGCTTACCCGCCAACGTAAACAGCCTTACAGTGCGCTTGTTGTCACACTCAATACTCGAATGGTCACAGGTATTCAAATTGAGATTCAATTTCACACGTGCCAGGTTCAATAACAGCAGACACGTCACGTAGAACCAGTCAATCAATCGAATTTCGATCAATTCCAACACGCTTCGTTGGAACACCTTGGCCACATATTCGTCAAACGCAAAAGCGTCCTTTTGGATCCGAAAGGTGTTGCAAAAGATACTGTGAAAGATCCGGAATTCCATTTGTTCAATGCTGATGTTCATTGGCTTCCAGGTAAGTCTAGAATACAATACATGAAATTAATGTCAGTGGAAAAGACAAATGGAAGCCGAGCATCATATATAAAGATTTGACCAAGCGGTCTAAAATAACGAAAAAGATGTGGCGAAATGATCCTCAAATGCACAAGTATGCTCACCGGAAAAACCAGGTCTTCGAGGCGGTGAAATAATCGTCCAAAATCTCCATCACTGCCAAATTGTGCGCCCGGCTCCAGGTGTAGCACTGCTTGAAGGAGCACATAATCATGAAAATGCCAATCCCACAGTACGAGAAGGCCACCAGTGGGATGAGGACTTCGCCGAACTCAAGAGGATAAGCCCACTCATTTCTGCCAAAGGTTGTTGTGTTCAGAACCACTTTGAAGATGAAAGAACTGGACCCTACAATCATCAACTCTTCTTCGATCTTCTTTACCATCCCATGAAAAGGCGATTCATGTGTGAATGCATACATTGTTTCAATGATTTGTTTCAGCAGAATAATGAAGCCGATGATGACCAGCACGGAATAAGTGCCAATTTCGATGTGAATTGCAGATAGGGCCTCAAATAAGGATGGGTGGCCAGCTGAATGTCCCGTCGAAGGGTGATCGTCGGTACCGTGATCATCGTGAGTAGTATCGGTAGTGTTCGTTGAAGAATCGCCTGCCAAGTACCTTGCCGGATTAGTATCGAAGGTTGATGAGCCCGCTTCAACACGGAAGCTCAGTGGATTACTTCGCAAATGTGAGCCACTGTATTCTTTTGATGTGAGATACGCCGACAACAGAAACACCGCCAAAACTACCACATACTTGGTGGTAAACATCTTTCCTTCCTTCAAGTGTCAAGATTTGATGGCGAAATTTTATGTGGTGTGACCGCTGCTGGTTGCTGCAGTTACGTAACGGTAGGCACTGTTCTTCATTAATGCGTTTTTATTTTATGTCCACACATAAAAAACGTACATCATTGATATGTTCACTTGCCACAAGAGGTGCCGGTACAGGTGGTGCAATGTCAATACAACCCAATAGAAACTTTACCAAATAGTTCGTCTTACTTATTAAAAATAGAAACAGACACCTTCACATCACAATAAACTGGTGCGCTCGAAACGTACAAATCCATTCCCCACCTAAGTATAAAAAGACATCGATCTAAACCACAACGATTGTGTGCTACATACTGTAATTCTTTGTACACATACAAGGACATCATTTGCAAGATGTACAGGATATGCATATTGCGGTTAATACAAAAATATGGCTTTTTCTTGCCCACAGGAACTCCGCACAGAACACTTATTTGACTTGCTTCTTCAGCTTGTCCTTCCACAGATATTTGGACGAACTAAAACGTCGTTTCTCTTCGTCCGTCATCTTGATGATGATCACCGCATTGGGCGCGAAGAAAATACTTTGCACGTAGGAGTCGATCTCCTTGCCGAAGGTGCTGGTGAAAGGCTCGTCATCGGGTTGGTACTTTCTGTTCACCACGTCGATAAGCCCTTTTAGGCGATTGATTGCGCTGTTGGGCGCGTCCTTGCCGTACTCCGTGGAGAGCCCGTAGGTGTTGCCGCTGCGCCAGTAGCTGGTCTCGGTGTCCTCGATGATATACACTCCGCCGGGCTTGAGGCCATGTCGGAACAAGTAGGAGAAGGAGATCATCTGGTGCTCGGGATGGTGGGACCCGTCGTCAATGATGAAGTCCAGCTTACCCTTGAGGTTCTTGGTGACGAGAAGACTGTCGAGGTCGGCAACGCTGCCTTGGTCGCCAGTAAAGCGGGCTTTGGGGAACTTGCTTCCATCGTCTTTCTCCATGAAGTACACATTACCCTTAGGGAAATACTGCAACCACATTTGGTATGAATAGCCAAGATTGTAGCCGATTTCCAACATGTTCAAGCCCTCTTGGTCGCGCAAGTGTTCGAGGAAATAGGGATAGAAGCGGTCATATCCGTGTTCGAATATTTTGTCGGTGCCGGTTCCCTCGGGGCCACCCAGCTCTCCCATGGTCTTTTTGGCAACAACCGGAGCCACGTTATTATTGTCAGGGGCAACATTCATGACTGACTTTACGGTAGCAGGGGCAGACATTGTGGACAGAGTATGATAGTTGAGCTTCTCGTCCAAAGATGCAATCGTACCGTTAAGCAGCGCAACTCTTTGCCAGAGAACGCAAACTGCGATAAGCAAGCTGACAATCGTCAGCACAGCGGCGATTCTGTCCACTGACATGGGGGATTTATGGTTTCCCTTCATTCTATGAATGACAAATGGGTGCTTCTAGATCTGGCATCCGCCCTCACTTGCAAAATTCGTTTTTACCGACTTCGAATTTACGGTCCATTTGCAAATGTTTGCACATGCACACAACATACCAGACGCCGCAAAATCTCAACCGTACGACTTGGCCAAATTAAATTATTCTGTTTTAATCTGTAATTCATGGTAGCAATGCTTTGGTCACACAAAACCGCAATGTTAGGTACAGTGGAGATAATTTTGAGCCCGCAGTGGCTTGCCTCAAAAGCTTGTATTGAAAGAAAGCGTGTTACGAGTATGTTTAGTATGCATTCATTGCAACAATATTGACGCTAACACAAAGTGGGCAACAGCAATGAAAATACGAAAATGATTATCTCTTTTTGAACCCATACTTTTTCCGCTCATAGAACAGATCTGTTCGAGCACTCCCCAGGTTTATAATTTTTGGACAACCGTCTCGCTGTGGAAAGTTAAAGATACGATTCGTTAGAAACACAAAGCAAGATACAAAAAAGTGTAATTATGAGATGCGATCTTACATCTTTCTCCTGCAATGTGCATTCTCTGCAATAGTAGGCGTCCGAGATACCAGGGGCTCCGCAAACAATGCAGCGACCCTACGAAAACAATAAAATAATAAGCATAACTTCCACAAAATCATCGCTCATGAATGGACTTACCTCAAAGCTTCCGTAGTTGCACTCGTCGCAAATGTGAGCGATAACGTGAGGTCGGACATAAGAATCGCAAATGACGCAAACTCCATCATGTTTCTCGCACAGTCTTCCCAAAGCAATGCCAGGTTGCTTTCTGCAGAACACAAGATCGGGATGATGCTTCGCCATTATTCAGATGAGTAGCTTTGGACAGAATCGAAAAGAACTGGAGAGTCGAGACGATGCAAGCAATTTTGGTGGTGCGGAATATAACGAGTTTCTTATGATAAGACATGGCCGTTACGCTCATCACTTTTGGGCTCACGAACCAAACGAGTCCAGACTTTTGCCGAAGATGAGTGTGTCCAACAACCATGTTTCAACGAAGAAGTTTCGTAAGATCACATTGGATATGGTGCTTGCATCAACCAGTTTAACTAGGTCGAGTAAAGAAACAGCGGATGCTTATTTGCAACGCGTTACCCACCTCCACCTCCAGAACAAAAAAATTAGAGTGATTGAAAGTCTGGATCAGTGCACAAACTTAAAGGTATAACAACTTCGTTGTGTTTTACTACTGATATTTACTTATCTCACTATTTACACAATGAACTCCCAGGTGCTGTACTTATACGACAACCAAATCGAGCTCATCCAGAATATCGGATTTGCCACCATTCTTCAGTACCTTTACTTGCACAACAACCTGATCAAGGAAATTCCCAATTTACCTATGCCTAGTCTGAAGAAGTTGTATTTGGACGACAACGAGGTTCAGACAGTGAGTGGTTTGAGTGCTTGTGTGCACCTCGAGGAACTTCACATCGCACGTCAGCGTCTTCCCACCTACGCCTCTTTACATTTTGAACGCGACTCGCTCAACGCCATCAGCCGAACGCTGCAGACGCTGGAGATATCTGGTAATGGTATCTCTTTGCTTGCTCCATTCAGTGGGCTGTACAACCTGCGAAAGCTTTATTGCCAGGACAACAAGGTGATCGATCTAGCTGAAGTTGAAATGATCGTCTCCTTGCCTCGCTTGGAGGAAGCCAACTTCAAGGGCAATCCTTGCTGCACGCAGTTCAAATACCGCGATACGGCGATTGGCGCGTCGTCGGATGCGTTTCAGATTCTTGATGAGATCGCCGTGCCCAAGCACCAGCAGGTGGCGATCCGGGGATTAATGGCGCACCGCCGAAAGATCGGCGCCATGTCGCGCTTCCAGCGTGCCATCAACACGGAAAGTGGGAGTCAGATGGAGTTTGACGAGCAGCAATACGAGCAGCAATACGAAGGACAGTATGGAAACCAGTACGACGAGGCACCTTACGAACCAGCGCAGCACGCCCAGCAACAACAGAAGTACGAGCAGGGTCAGCAGGGCCAGCAGCAGCAAGATGAGGAGTACAAGGGACAAGAAGCGTCGGAGCAAAATGAATTGGATAGCTTCCAGCAAAGTACCGACAACTGCTAATTATTTTTGAGCTCTCATATATTGGTGGTTTTTTGAAGTAAAAATGTTGTACTAGTTCTCACGCTTTCGTTTTTAATCGCACAGCAAGTAGATTGAACTTCAAGTAAGCACGTACTATATCCAGGGAGTTCGCAAAATTTCAAATGAAACTTCAACGTTGTATCTTCCGATAGCTCCTCAAAAAAAACTCAGTTGAAGTGTACCAAAAGTTACTTCAATTTTTTTTTATTGATCATTCCCACTTCTTCACTGCCCTCGATGTGCTTTTTAACCGCATTTAGCACATCATTCACAACATCCACCGCAGCGTACAGAGCGGGTGTCTGGAACAGGCACAATAAGAATAAGTACAATGCAGTAAATTCTTTGATGACGAAAGAGCAGTAAATGTGTGGTTCAGGTGGTCTTACCGGGTTGAAAAATAAATCCCATACGTAGTCGCGCGGTTTTGGCTGCAAAATGTTAAGCAAACCATTTTTGTTTATTAAGCTCATACGATCAACGTTTTCATAATCATACAATGTACCTGTGGTTTGAAAACGATGTCGTCGCAGTTTATCTCATAAACGTCTTCAGCGTGCATACGAAGCTGCAACAATGAATAGAAATAAATAAGTGGTTTTATTTTCTAAACGCGGTGTAAGTACATACCCGTTCCTTCCGTTCCTTGAATAACGCTCGAATTCTTGGATCTATCTGCGTTGCCAAAGAATTGACTAAATTTACTGAATGTACTGTTTAGGACCAATAGAGTTACAGTACCTTCCGTTCAGGTTGCGCTGTACTTAACACGCGTTGTCCGTCAGAATCGTAGGACACCTACACCATATTGGAAAAAGTTATTTGAAAAAATAAGTAATATTACCGGAATGTTCCAAAGTGAGAAAAGTTGAATCGTTACGTAGAGCATCTTAGGCTTTTCCAGTGGAGCACGGTTGTTGTCTGAAGCATTGTCCTTTAAAAAGTTGAACAGTTTCACAGCCGGTTCAATTTCCGCTTCACCGTTTCGTTTTTTCCTATCCTTTTCAAACAGTTCGTGAGCGAAACGGTGATGCCTAGGGCAATCTTCGAAATACTGTCCCTCCTGTAACTGCCTCTTCAAGTAAAAGTCGTTCGTTTCTCTCGCCTCCTGCAACATCCTGTCAAACATTTCCCTCTGAGTGTAGTGATAAGTGAAAGGCTCGCGCACAAAAGGCTCTCTATGTTCATAGGCACGTGTCGCAATGTAATTATCGTGTTCAAGAACCTAAAAAAATAATCGCCAACAATACTTATTGCGAATGAAGTACTGGTAGGTACATCCAATAAAATATTTGTTTACCTCAGCCTCTGTGTACCAACCAAGGGTTAAGCGCGGAGGCCCTCTCTTACTGGCTGTTTCTGCCGTCAAAAGTACACTTTGCGTTGGGCCTTCCTCCGACTTTTGATTCCCGCAAGTTGTGTTCATTGTAAATAATTTGTCGTGGGGATTATTAAGTTCTACAACACTATTGAGCAGCAAGTTGCCCAAATTTCAATTTCGTTCTCCTGAGCTGACCCCCTTGAAGTTTGTAAAGGGTTAATATGCATCGAAGGATTGCGATTGTTTATATTTTCTCACAACAAATCAACACTCAAACAAAGTATGAACCCCTAATGAAGCAGCACTCGGAAGATACAAAGATGTACAAAACCAATATCCTTAGATCTGTTACTTCTGGTCCATGGAGATCACGAGGTCGCTCATGTCCTCTCTGTCCTCGATGCGCAGACCCTGCACAATGAAGCAAAACCAACAAAATCCCATTAAAGTAAATAAACAAAGAGGGGATATTGTACATTAGAAGTGTCCTGACACTGCGCAACTGACACAATAACAGCAATATCAATGAAACAACTTACATGTTCATTGGCGAGATGCAACAGGCAGATGAAGTAGAACGGCAAGGTCACGTCCTGCTGCCGCGCGCCGCCATCCTCGCCGGCAATCTCGGTGATGACCTCTTGAAAGGACAACTGCTGCTGAGGTGGACGATGAGGAGGTGTGGCCTGTGTAAATGACAATAAGATAATAATAAATAATAGACAACATGAAGACAAGGTGTGCGTTTCTTCTTTGCGTACACCAAATTTTGTAAACACAGCAAAACAAACTTCAAAGATGAATTTCTTACCGGTTCGGCCTCCACCGGCAGCTGGGACGATAGATTGGACCAAATGTCGATTTTCAAGCGTTGGATATTTACTCGCTTTGACACCTTTGCATAGCTGTGTGCCGGAGAATTAAGGTTGCGTAAGAAATAAGATGCACAATAAAAGTGTCGGAGCGTAAAAAAGGACAAAATAGTGCAAAGGAAGTCCTAAATGTAAGTTATATTACAGGCATGTAATAGAAGGTACTTACCCTATCTCAATCTTCTCCACTTTGCGGTCCGCTTGCAAGAGCTGCCCAGTGTTGATGTCCAGACCGGACAGCACCGGTGGCAAGGAATCCATAACACCTGCACCACTGCCGGCTCCTCCTTCGTACTGGTCGCCATCGTCATAATCGGCATAAGCAAAGCCTTCGTCGCCGCTGTCGTAGCCCCCTTCATGGCCACTGGCAACACCTGCCGCTGAGCCATTAACATTCCCCGTGGCCCCAGCACGCACAGCGGTCTGCAGATTGGTGGGTCCACTCACCCCCCAGACACGCTCGCTGCCACTCTGACCGGCCAGAAAGCGATCGATCTTGTTGCTCCCGGAGCGACGCACCGAGCTGCTCGCCAGCACCGCGCGCTGCACGCTGTTCGCAGGAATCATCACGTGCGGGGCGAGATACAGTCGGCACAAGTCCTTCACTTGCACCTTGGCATCCGGCGGCAAAAACAACGTCGCGGCGGCACTCTGCAGCTTCGCAATT
>LNAP01006155.1_pt1 | contig 10429 bp, 8 predicted proteins | sample 602601 | NCBI WGS metagenome assembly LNAP01 (sample SAMN02440304, study PRJNA202911) | soil metagenome | biome: Subtropical and temperate rainforests or woodlands; isolation source: soil samples (1 kg each in a 20% v/v slurry with milli Q water) were... ...
GAAGTTGAACGATATGGTCACGACGGCCGAGCACCTATCGGCTCGGGCCGGTCGGCTGGCGAAGGGCGGCGGCGGCGCGGCGCAACTGCTCGGTCAGATGAAATAGCCGGCTATCGGTCGCGGTCGCGGCAGGCGGCTTTCGCGGCAGGGCGTGACGCACTATGTATGGATCATGCCTACCCTGATCGCCGGCGCGCTCGCCGTATTCGTGCTCTACACGCTGCTGCAGATGTTTCGCGCTGCCAACCCCGCTGTGCTGGCGCGCGGCGTCAAGATCGGCGGCGGCGTGGTGGCGCTGGCGGTGGCCGCTTTTACCGGGATCAAGGGCGAACTGGCGGTAGCCATCCCGCTCGGCATCTTCGGCGCCGGTCTGCTTGGCTGGTCGCCGTTCGGCACCGCGGGCTTCAGCAATATCGGCGGCATGTTCGGTGGCGGCAGCGCGCGTAAGTCGGCGGGGCAGACCTCGAATGTCCGTTCGCAGTTTCTCGACATGACGCTGGATCACGACAGCGGGCAGCTCAACGGCCGTATCGTGGCCGGCCCGTTTGCGGGACGGCCGTTGGACGATTTCGACCTGCCGGAGCTCGCGGCAATGATCGCCAGCTTCGATGCCGAGAGTATAGCCTTACTTGAAAGCTATCTTGACCGCCGGTTTCCCGCCTGGCGTCAGGACGCGCAGTTTGACGGGGCAGGGCGGCAGCGCGGCGCGGCGTCGAGCAGCAAAATGACGCACGAGGAGGCCTATCAGATCCTTGGCCTGAAGCCGGGGGCGGGGCGCGACGAGATCGGGCAGGCGCACCGATCGCTCATGAAGAAACTGCATCCCGACCAAGGGGGGTCTACGTACCTGGCTGCCCGTGTAAACGAGGCCAAGGACACTCTGCTTCGCACTCATCAAAGCTAACTCCAGCACGCTAACAACGCTACAAATTGCGAGCTGGCTCTGTTCTCCGCCGGACGCCCCATCGCCCGCCGTTGTCCGGCGTGGTCGATCATCCCTGTGGTTAATCAGTAGCGGCTAAGTCTTGACGAGAGGTTTTCGCCGGCGGGATTTGTGTGGGGCCGTTGTCATCCCCCGCCACGCCAAGAGGCGTGGCGGGGGATGCGACAGCCGGACGACTCAGGCCCTGAACCCAGGCTGTTCAGCCAGCTCTGGATTCCCGCCACTCCAATCGGAGTAGCTGAGGTTCGCGCGCGGCTCGCACGGCTCCCGCCCCGGAATGACGATGCAGCTCAAAACGCAGAATGGCCGGGAAGATCCCGGCCATTCTGCAGCAAGTCGGTGTTGGTGTGGCGGCGCTCAGTTCTTGATGGTGATGCAGGAGATTTCGGAGCGCTTCAGGGTCTTGCAGACCGCTTCGGCCTGGTCGCGATCGAGCCCGGCGAAGCGGGCGCGGAACAGCTTCTTCTCGCCCTTGCCGACCACCGGCTCGGTGAACGGATCGGCCTTGCCGAGGAGGCCGCGGGCCTGTTCGCGCGCGGCGTCGAGACGAAGGCGGGCTTCGCTTTCGCTGTCCAGCGCACCGACCTGGATGATCCACCCGGTGTGGCTGGCCACCGGCTTGATGGCGCCGCCCTGCTGGACGGCCTGCGGCTGCGGCGGTGTGCGCGGCGATGGCTCGGCATAGGCCATCGTCTGGCTGCCTTGCCCGGCGCCGTTGGCCGGCAGCACGCCGAGCAGGCCCTGGCCGGTGCCGTGGTTGGCCGGCTGGCGCGGCATCTCGGCGCGCTGATACAGCGAGCTGGAGTTTTCAGCATCGTTGCGAGATGGCGCGTCGTTGCGCGGCTGGACCGTGTTGGTGACGGTGGTCGGCGGCTGTTCGGTGCCGGCCGAGGCCAGCTTGAACTGGCCGGATTTGACCTGAACCGTTTTGACCCGGACCGGCTTCATCGGTTCGGAGGAGCCGGGGATCGCAGTGATCGGTTGAGTCTGGATCACGCCAGAAGTAAACGGGGCAGGCTCGGGCTTGCGGGACGGGACCGGCAAGGCGGCGGTCGCTGCGCTGATGACGGACTTGGTGACCGGCGCTGCCGCACGGACCGGGGTCTCGACCGGATCGGGCGAGGCCGAAGCCACCTGCACGGCGCCATTGACCTGGACGGTCTGGGTCGGGCGGACCTCCGCCTCGGCTTCCGCAACGTCGGCATTGGCGTCCGACGGATTGCGCTCGGTGATGGCGGCCACGGTGCGCCGGGTCGCGCCCTTTTCGAAGTTCTCTGCCAGCAGGTTGCGCATGATGGCATCGCGCGAACCGCCGCTGCGGCCTCCCAGCACCACGCCGATCAGATGCCGGTTGCCGCGGCGCATCGAACTGACGAGGTTGAAGCCGGAAGCACGAGTGTAGCCGGTCTTGATGCCGTCGACGCCTTCCACGCTGCCGATCAGGCGGTTGTGGTTCTTGATGGCGTGGCCGCGGAAGGTGAAGGACGGAGTCGCAAAATAGCGGTAATAACGCGGGAAGCGGTCCTGGATGGCGCGGCCGAGGGTCGCCTGGTCGCGCGCAGTGGTGACCTGGTCGTCGTTCGGAAGGCCATTGGCATTGCGATAAACCGTGCGGGTCATACCGAGCGCGCGGGCCTTGCGCGTCATCAGCTTGGCGAAATCCTCCTCGTCACCGGCAATGGCTTCGGCGATGACCACGGAGGCGTCGTTGGCCGAACGGGTCACCAGACCCTTGATGGCGTCCTCGACCGTGATGGTCTGGCCGGGGCGCAGGCCCAGCTTGGTCGGCGCCTGTTCTGCAGCGTACTGGGAAACTTTCATCTCGGTGTCGAGCGACATCTTGCCGGATTCGAGTTTCTCGAACAGCAGATAGAGTGTCATGATCTTTGTGAGCGAGGCCGGATGGCGCGAACCGTCGGGGCTGTTGGCCGAAAGGACAGCGCCCGAATTGCCGTCGACGATGATCGAGGAGAAGGCGGGGCTGTATCCGCCGCCATTGCTGACCTGATGATGGCGGGTGCGGTGCCGGCGGCGGGCGTCTGCGGTATCGGTGGTGAAGATGACAGCGGCGGTGAGCGTGGCCAGCCCGAGTGCGCACACCCGAAGCATGCGCGAGGAAGCCAAATTTGTGCGAAGCATGAACTTCCCCGTCCAGTTTCAGTCTCAATCACCGGTTCGTGAGGCTAAATTATGCTCAACAAGCCGGCAACCTGTTCCAGTTGTAGCGTTCAGCCTGAGCAACTCAATCGACGGGATGGCAACGCAGCGGGCCATTCTGGCTAAGAGCCTGTGCTCATGCGGCTTTTCATACGTGGCTGAATCGCAGCAATGCAGATGTCGAGGGTAGGGGCGGCGGGTTTCCAAAAGGTTAAAGAACCCTTGCGTAGCATCCCGGCTTTTGTGTCGGATGGTAGGTATTATTGTGCGTCGCACAAGCGGTTTGACTTCATTGTGCAGCGCACTAAAGTTGATGCTGTCGGGGGCAATTTCTCCCGGGCGATAAACACGGTTGTCTGGGAAAGGATTCTGCAAAATGATCAAGGTCGAAGAGATTCAGCAGTACGGCAAAGAGCAGTTCGAAAGCGCTGTCGCTTCGGCCACCACGCTGCAGAATGGTGCGCAGGCGATCGCCGCCTCGGTTGGCGACTACACCAAGAAGTCGTTCGAGGAGGGCAACGCCTTTGTCGCCAAGCTGTCCGGCGTGAAGTCGATCGAAAAGGCCATGGAAATCCAGACCGAATACGCCAAGTCGGCCTATGAGGCGTTCGTCGCCGAATCCCACAAGATCAGCGAACTTTACGCCGATCTCGCCAAGCAGGCCTACAAGCCGCTCGAGGGTTTCGTCGCCAAGATGACCCCCACGCGCTGACCCCTGCGCGGCTGAAGAACCAAAAGGCCCGGCCGTGATGGCCGGGCCTTTTTGCGATCTCGTCCGCGTTTATTTCGCGATGCGCAGTTTGCTCAGTGACTGGCCGATCTGATTGAACGCCAGCGCGATGCCCGCGGTGGTGCTGGTCGGAAAGAAGTTGCCGCTGCTCGCGCAGTACTTCAACACGGCCGACTCGGCATCGCCGTCGGTGTTGACCTGGATCGTATAGATGACCGTGTCCGGCTTGCCCGCAACCGGCGCCTTGATGTTGTCGCACAGCAGTTTCTGCCGCGCATCGACCTCGGACGAGGGGTTGCGGCCGTCGCCGTACCAGCGATCGATCGTGTTGAGGCCGTCCGACAGCAGGATGATGGCGTCGGTGTATTTGTAGTTGCTATCCTTGGCCGGCGTATTCATCGGGTCGCCGGACTGCAGCGTCGTCCATGCCCAGGCCATGCCGATCGGCTGATTGGTGCCGCCATTGGGAACGAGCGAGGTAATCTTGTCCTTGATGACCTGTGTGTTGGCCTTGCCTGCGCTGTTGTTGCCGTAGGCCGTTGTCATCGGCAGAATCTGGGCCGGACAAATGTTCTGGTTGAATTGTTCGTACTGAACCGCCGGATATCGGGTGGCGGCCGTTGTCGGCGCCGCATTGGTGGTATCCGCGGGCTGGTCGCGATCCGTCACGCAGCCCTTCCAGGTGCTGTGGCTGTTGGTGACCCAGTTGCAGTTCCCGTTATTGCAAACCCTCTGCCTGTTGGTCGCGTCCCAGTCGTCCCATTTGATCCAGCTGGCGTTGACGTTGCTCGCGCCGACATTGACCATCTGCGCAAAGGGAACGATCGAAATATACAGGTCGTCAGTGCTTTTGGCCGTTGCGGCGAGCTTGTCGACCAGATCCTTGGCCGCCGTCTGCATGGCCGCCATCTTGCCGTCGTCGTTCATCGATCCGGTGACGTCGAGCGCCATCGCCACGCGCATGCGCGTGCTGCCCCAGGTCGCGGTCGAACTGACCTTGAAGTTCAGCTGCGGGTAGCCCGCGACCTTCATGAACTTTGTATCCACGGTGCCGGCGCCCTCGACCTTGATGGTCGAGCCAGTGGTGCTGTCGTTGGTATAGGTCGCGGTGACCGGCTGCCAGGTGGAGTCACCGCCGGTGTAGAGCGCATTGAAATAGGCCTGCGCCCTCGCCGTGATCTGCTCTGCGGTCAGGGTGGTGGCGGCCGCGTCCTTGGACAGCATCAGCGCCGTGGAATCGAGCGCCGCCTGCATGGCCGACCGGGCGGCGTTGGTTCGGCTGTAATCCACCGCGGCGCCGATGAAGCCCATGATCGGAACCAGGGCAATGGCAAAAATCACTGCGATGTTGCCGCGCTCCGCCTGGACAAAGCGCGAAACGGTTTGGCCCAGCTGACCGGATGGAGATGGAAATGACATGGCCGCCTCACCGAGGTATCGATTGGTGGCGCTATTTGAGGTTGCGCCCCTGAACAGGTGGTAAACCCGTGCTCGCAGAATCGGGGTGAGCCGATATTTTTCTGGTGGGCTTGAGAACTATCCTCAACAGCGCTTGAATGGGTGGGCAAGAGTCTCTGTCGGAACGGGCAGGTACCGTTAACCATTTGCCCGCCATCGTCCGGGGAATGGCGACGGCCGCTGGAGATGCGGCGGCCAGACGCCAGCGCTTGCGGCGAGGCCTTTCGGAACCCATATTGGCCTTGTCGATCCAGCCAATGGGTCGGAGCCGAACAGAAGCGGCAATCCGGGCAGTTTGCGCGGGGATACGATGGCGTCCATCCGGAGGCTATCCCGGACAACTGTGACATATCCTTTGGGGACTTCGAACACTCAAGCCATGCTGCAGACAATTTCAGACTTTGAGCCGAACAGGACACCGGCCGCATTGCCGGCCCAGGCGACCGGAAACGACGAGGGTCGATCGGGAGCGCCGGGCGGACCGAATACGTCGGTCATCACCAAGGTCAAACCGAAAACCAAGCGCCCCAGTCTGTACCGGGTGCTGATTCTCAATGACGATTACACGCCGATGGAATTCGTCGTGCACGTGCTGGAAAAGTTTTTCCAGAAGGACGTCGAAGCCGCGACCCAGATCATGCTCCACGTCCATCATCACGGCATCGGCGAGTGCGGCATTTTCACCTACGAGATTGCCGAGACCAAGGTGACGCAGGTGATGGATTTCGCCCGTAAGCATCAACATCCTTTGCAATGCGTGATGGAAAAGAAGTAGCGTTCCATACGAGTCTTGGAATTGCTCCGAATTCTTGGAATTGGGAACGGGTCTTGCATCAATTCCGGGAAGGTCGCCCTTCGCGTCGAAGCCCGTGATGGCTGACACCGTGTCGGACGTCCGAAGCCGCGACGATGCACAGGAACCTTTCGCGACGCGCAAGCGTGACTATATGAACAAGGTTCCTGTTGCCTGAAGCAGTAACGACGATCATGATGGCGGGGGCCAAAGAGGACGCGGAATGCCAACTTTTTCTCAAAGCCTTGAACAATCCCTTCACCGCGCACTCGCGATCGCGAATGAGCGTCATCATCAATACGCGACGCTCGAGCACCTGCTGCTTTCGCTGGTGGATGATTCCGATGCCGCGGCGGTGATGCGGGCGTGCAGCGTCGATCTCGACAAGCTGCGCACCAGCCTGGTGAATTACCTTGAGACCGAATTCGAGAACCTGGTGACGGATGGCGCCGACGACGCCAAGCCGACCGCCGGGTTCCAGCGCGTGATCCAGCGCGCGGTGATCCACGTCCAGTCGTCCGGTCGCGAGGAAGTGACCGGCGCCAATGTGCTGATCGCGATCTTCGCCGAGCGCGAAAGCCATGCCGCCTATTTCCTGCAGGAGCAGGACATGACGCGCTACGACGCGGTCAACTACATCAGCCACGGCATTGCCAAGCGTCCGGGCGTGTCCGAGGCCCGCCCGGTGCGCGGTGTCGACGAGGAAACCGAAGCCAACAAGGGCGGCGACGACTCCAAGAAGAAGGGCGAGGCGCTCGACACCTATTGCGTCAACCTCAACAAGAAGGCGCGTGACGGCAAGATCGATCCGGTGATCGGACGCAACTCCGAGATCAACCGCGCGATCCAGGTGCTGTGCCGCCGCCAGAAGAACAACCCGCTGTTCGTCGGCGAAGCCGGCGTCGGCAAGACCGCGATCGCCGAAGGCCTCGCCAAGCGCATCGTCGACAGCGAAGTGCCGGAAGTCCTGGCCGCTGCCACGGTGTTCTCGCTGGACATGGGCACGCTGCTGGCCGGCACGCGTTATCGCGGCGACTTCGAGGAGCGCCTGAAGCAGGTCCTCAAGGAACTTGAAGCGCACCCCAACGCCATCCTGTTCATCGACGAAATCCACACCGTGATCGGCGCTGGCGCGACTTCCGGAGGCGCGATGGATGCCTCGAATCTGCTCAAGCCTGCTCTGGCTTCGGGCACGATCCGCTGCATGGGCTCGACCACCTACAAGGAATATCGCCAGCACTTCGAGAAGGACCGCGCTCTGGTGCGCCGGTTCCAGAAGATCGACGTCAACGAACCGACGGTCGAAGACGCCATCGCCATCCTCAAGGGCCTCAAGCCGTATTTCGAGGACTATCACAAGCTGAAATACACCAACGAGGCCATCGAGGCCGCGGTGCAGCTGTCGTCGCGTTACATTCACGACCGTAAGCTTCCCGACAAGGCCATCGACGTGATCGACGAATCCGGCGCGGCGCAGATGCTGGTGGCCGAGAACAAGCGCAAGAAGACCATCGGCATCAAGGAGATCGAGACCACGATCGCCTCGATGGCACGGATCCCGCCGAAGAGCGTGTCGAAGGACGATGCCGAGGTGCTCAAGCATCTCGAAACGACCCTGAAGCGCACCGTGTTCGGCCAGGACAGGGCGATCGAGTCGCTCGCGGCGTCGATCAAGCTGGCGCGCGCCGGCTTGCGTGAGCCGGAGAAGCCGATCGGCTGCTATTTGTTCTCGGGTCCGACCGGCGTCGGCAAGACCGAGGTTGCAAAGCAGCTCGCGGCAAGCCTCGGCGTCGAGCTATTGCGCTTCGACATGTCCGAATACATGGAGCGTCACACGGTATCTCGCCTGATTGGCGCGCCTCCCGGCTATGTCGGCTTCGACCAGGGCGGCCTGTTGACCGACGGCGTCGACCAGCATCCGCATTGCGTGGTGCTGCTCGACGAAATCGAGAAGGCGCATCCCGACCTCTACAACGTGCTGCTGCAGATCATGGATCACGGCCGGCTCACCGACCACAACGGCAAGCAGGTCAATTTCCGCAACGTGATCCTGATCATGACCACGAACGCGGGTGCTTCCGATCTCGCCAAGCAGGCGTTCGGCTTCACGCGCTCCAAGCGGGAAGGCGACGACCACGAGGCGATCAATCGGCAGTTCGCGCCGGAATTCCGCAACCGCCTCGATGCCATCGTCTCGTTCGGCCATCTCAGCGTCGAGGTGATCGGCACCGTGGTCGAGAAGTTCGTGCTTCAGCTCGAAGCCCAGCTTGGCGATCGCGACGTCACCATCGAGCTGTCGGAGCCCGCCAAGGCCTGGCTGGTCCAGCACGGTTACGACGAGCAGATGGGCGCACGTCCCATGGCCCGCGTGATCCAGGAGCACATCAAGAAGCCGTTGGCTGACGAGGTGCTGTTCGGCAAGCTCAAGGGCGGCGGCCACGTCCGCGTCATCCTGGTCAAGGACGAGGCCGACGAGACCAAGGACAAGATCGGCTTCGAATTCGTCGAGGGGCCGGTCACGCCGAAGCAGGAGAAGCTCCCCGGCGCCCGCAAGCGCCCGCCTGGCAAGTCCAAGCCGGGCGGCCCGAAGGGGCCGGCCTCCAAGGGCCCGCTGGTCAAGGCTTGATCGGCACGCAATGAATTGAAAAGGCCGGCTGCGAAGCCGGCCTTTTTGTTGTTCGCTTTGGAACAATGACCTTGTGGCGAGGTTCGCGAGGACGATAACCGCGGCTAGAACTGCCCAAGGATTCTGGTGATCTCATAAGGGAGCTTGAAGCCGCTGGATGGCGATATGTCGGAGCGACAGGCAGTCACCATCACTTCAAGCATCCCGACAAACCGGGTAAGGTGACAGTGCCGCATCCGAAGCGGGACTTGCATCCGAAGACCGTTCGCTCAATCTATAAGCAGGCAGGAATGAAGGAGCCGAAGTGAGCGCAAGCGCTGCTTACATTGCCCTTATCCATAAGGACGACAATACGAGCTATGGCGTAAGTTTCCCCGACTTGCCGGGGTGCATATCCGCGGGCGACACTCTCGGTGAAGCTCTCAGCAACGCCTCCGAGGCGCTCGCTGGACACGTCATGGTCATGGAGGCGGATGGGGATGTCGTTCCGGCGGCAAGGACTCTCGAAGAGCTCAGGACTGATCGCGATTTCCTCAATGATGCGGCGGACGCGGTTGTCGCCGTTGTGACCCCTGAGGCGCACCAGGTGACGAACTTGCGGTTCGAAGGCCGGCCTACTCTCATCGGAGAGTTTGCCTATGAAAGCAGTCGCCGTGAACTTCTGATCACTTTCTCCTCGGGCCGACGGTACGTATACGACAACGTTCCCGCCGAACTTGTCGCAGCATTTAAGGCTTCTGGCTCGAAGACTCCCTTCTTCGACCAGGAAATTCGCGACCGGTTTCCGCATCGAGAATTCGACGAGCGCTTTCTGGTTGCAGCGAGCCAAGCGTAGTCCCGGACGACCCTCGACCTTCCTGATTTCGATCTCTGATTGACTGCGTGCGCCCCTGCAAAAGGTGGAAGATTGATGGTATTGCGCGATCTTACGTGCCCGCTTCAGGCGAAGCTGCCGGCGTTCGCTGCCTCTTCGGAGCGACGGGCCTGGCGCGGACCGTTGGCTGCATCGTCACGATGACTGGATTGGGCTTGTGATCGGTGGCCGCTCCCGTCGCGGCGTCGACGCCCATGCCGACCACGCCGCCGAGCAGGAGATTGCCGGCAAAGCCGGCGGCGCCCGACGTCGGGATATCCCTGCTGAGCGGCACGATCTGCGGTTCATAGCCTTCCTTCTGGAAGGTGATCGAAATGTCTGCGTTCCGCTTGACGACCACGGAGCAGGGCGTCGTGCAGGTGGTCGGAACTTCCAGTCCGCTGACGACGGCTTCCACGCCTGAAGGTGTCGATGAGATGCTGATGTTCTCGGTCGTGCCGCGCGTGACAGACGCGCAGCCGCCCAGCATGACGCTGAGCGCCGCAATTCCCACGAAACGCATGAAATGCCCCTTATTCCCCGCGCCAATCAAGCGCAACCGGAGCGCGAGCGCAAGAGGTCATTGGTCCGGATAGTAAAGCTGCGCGGGGGTTGTGCACGGGAATGGTAGGCACCGGAAGGTGGGGTCCGTCAGTCGCCCCGCAGGCGCTGATCGTCCTGCACGCGGACGTGCTCGGCGCCGCGCGCGCCCGCGGGAGACAGCCGCAGCATGCTCAGCACTGCGCCGCACAACGCAAAGCCGACGCCGGTGAGAAGCGCGATCCGGGTTCCCTCGATCGGGTAGCGGCCGAGGAACAACGCCACCAGCGCCACGCCGATAAAGATGGGGCGATAGGGTTCCAACACCG
>LNAP01006156.1_pt1 | contig 10429 bp, 6 predicted proteins | sample 602601 | NCBI WGS metagenome assembly LNAP01 (sample SAMN02440304, study PRJNA202911) | soil metagenome | biome: Subtropical and temperate rainforests or woodlands; isolation source: soil samples (1 kg each in a 20% v/v slurry with milli Q water) were... ...
GCCGCTGCTGGCGGTCAATGACTACAAGTTCTGGGAAGGCTCGACCTCCCGCCTGCTGACCATCAGTGTGCTGTTCCTGATCTGGGGCCTGACCATGGTTTTCGTCAGCTGGCGCGCCGGTGTGCGCAAGAAAGCGGTCGAAGACACTGAAGACGGTCAGGACCGTGACTGCCTTCGCCGGTTTGGAGTGAAGGGTGAAGGAGTGGAAGGAGTGGAAGGAGTGGAAGGATAAGTCTGCCTGACCCTCTGAGAGGGTGATTCTTCAGATGCCCGGAAACGGGGCTCGTCATGGAAAGTGCAACAGGTGAAGCCTGCGGTGCTTGTGATAGCGAAGAGCCGGATCGGCCGGGGCGGGGCCAGATTAATCCAGGCATCATGTTCGATTCTGAGGATGTCGACCTCAACCGCTCCAGCCGCCCGGTGCGGACCTGCATGCCGGGTGGTGTGGCAGCCCAAGGGCTGAAGCTGTGACATCGGGCCCTGCACTTCGTCTAGAATCCGCTCCCTTCGAAGTACCGCCCCTTTCTGGTAGAAACTCATCATCATGCACAAATCGTTAGGCTCCCCAAAAGAAGCGGATTACGGATGTACTTAATTGGTAGGGGCTGGATTGGGAGCCTCGTCAGCCTGCTTCGCACCTACAGGAGTTACGTATATGGAATTGATTGACAACATCAACAAACTCCTTGGCGAAGACCTCAAGAGCGCCCTCAAATCAGGCGCGAAGCTGAAGATGGCTGCTTCTTGCTTCTCTATCTACGCCTATGTCGCGCTTAAGAACGAGCTGGAGAGCATCGACTCGCTGGAGTTCATTTTCACCTCGCCTACCTTCGTGCCCATCGAGGCCACGGACAAGCTGAAGAGGGAACAGCGCGAGTTCCATATTCCCAAAGCCGAACGCGAGCGCAGTCTAATCGGTAGCGAGTTTGAGCTCCAGCTGAAGAACAAGCTCACCCAGAAGGCCATCGCTAGAGAATGCGCCGACTGGATTCGCCGCAAGGCCACCTTCCGCTCCAATCGGGGAGCGGCTCCCATGCAACCCTTCATTGGCGTGCGTGGGCAGGCGAGCGAAGCCGTCTATATGCCAGTGCAAGGCTTCACAGCTGTGGATCTTGGCTACCAACAGGGCAACGCGCTTTCAAACATAGTCACTCGCTTCGACGAACCGGCTCATACCGGCATGTTCCTCAATCTGTTTGAGCAAATTTGGAACGATCAGGACAAGCTGGAAGATGTCACCGATCGGCTGTGCGACCACATCGCCTCGGTGTATCAGGAGAACGCCCCCGAGCGCATCTACTTCCTGATGCTCTACAACATCTTCCGCGAGTTCCTGGAAGACTTGAGCGAGGACGTCCTCCCTAATGACCGCACGGGTTACCAGGACACCCTTATCTGGAACAAGTTGTTCAACTTCCAGCGCGATGCGGCTACCGGCCTGATCAACAAGCTGGAGACCTACAACGGCTGCATCCTCGCTGACAGCGTGGGCCTTGGAAAAACTTTCACCGCGCTTGCTGTGATCAAGTACTACGAGCTGCGCAACAAGTCCGTCCTGGTGCTCTGTCCGAAGAAGCTGGCCGACAACTGGCTGAACTACAACCAGAACCTCAAGACCAACATCTTCGCCAAGGACCGCTTCAACTACGACGTGCTGTGTCATACCGACCTCAGCCGTACCCGCGGCACCTCGCTGGGCATTCCACTGGGCCGGGTCAACTGGGGCAACTACGACCTAGTGGTGATCGATGAGTCCCACAACTTCCGCAACAACGACGCCTACAAGGACAAGGAAACCCGCTACCAGCGGCTGATGAACCAGGTCATCCGCCAGGGAGTGAAGACCAAGGTGCTGATGCTCTCGGCCACCCCGGTCAACAACCGCTTCAACGACCTGAAGAACCAGCTGGCCCTGGCCTACGAAGGCGACAGTGAAGCGCTGAGCAAGCGCCTGCGCGGCGACCAGGACATCGAGCAGATCTTCCGCCGCGCCCAGGCCGCCTTCAACGCCTGGTCCAACCTGCCAGCAGAGAAGCGCACCGCCACGGCGATCCTCAACAGCCTCGATTTCGACTTCTTCGAGCTGCTCGACAGCGTGACCATCGCCCGCTCGCGCCGGCATATCGAGACGTTCTACAACACCGCTGACATCGGTCGCTTCCCCGAGCGGCGCAAGCCGCTGTCCTTCCACTGCCCGCTGACCCAGCGCAGTGACGTGATCGGCTTCAACGAGATCTTCGACCAGCTCTCGCTGCTCAAGCTCGCCGTGTATGCGCCGGTCAGCTACATCCTGCCCAGCCGGCTGAAGAAATACGAAGAGCTGTACGACACCCAGACCGAAGGCGGGCGCGGCAAGCTCAAACAGGCCGACCGCGAGAAGAGCCTGCAGGCACTGATGACCACCAACCTGCTCAAGCGCCTGGAAAGCTCTGTGGAAGCCTTCCGCCTGACGTTGCAGAGCCTGCAGGCCAGCCACCGCAATGCGCTGGAGAGGATCGCCAACTTCCGCAAGACCGGTCAGGAAAGCGGCTTTGCCGACGTCTCGGCGGCCTTCGAGGATGTCGATTTCGACGATGACAGCCTGCCTGTGCCAGGCGACTTCAGCATCGGCAAGAAGATCACCATCAACCTGACCGACATGGACCTGCCCTCCTGGGAACAGGACCTGCAGACCGATCTCCTGTACATCGACGAACTGCTCGGCGAGATGCGCAAGGTCACCCCGGCCGACGATGCCAAGCTGCAGCACTTGAAAACACAGATCGCCAGCAAGCTCGCCTCGCCGATCAATCCTGGCAACCGCAAGGTGCTGATCTTCACCGCCTTCGCCGACACCGCCAATTACCTCTACGACAACCTGGCCAGCGACCTGCGGCGTCACCACCAGGCGCACACCGGCAAGGTCACCGGCAGCGATGCGCCCAAGTCGACCCTCGGCACCATGCCCGGCAGCCGGCAGAGCTATGACTTCCAAGGCCTGCTGACCTTGTTCTCGCCGCGCTCCAAGGAAAAGACCGTGATCTACCCGGACGAGCCGCGCGAGATCGACATCCTGATCGGCACTGACTGCATCTCAGAAGGCCAGAACCTGCAGGACTGCGACTACCTGATCAACTACGACATCCACTGGAACCCGGTGCGCATCATCCAGCGCTTCGGCCGGGTCGACCGGATCGGATCGCAGAACGCCAGCATCCAGCTGGTCAACTACTGGCCGGACATCAGCCTCGACGAGTACATCAACCTCAAGGAGCGGGTGGAAAACCGCATGATGATCGCCGACGTCACCGCGACCGGCGACGACAACGTGCTCAACGCCCAGGCCAACGATGTGGCCTACCGCAAGGAACAGCTACGCCGCCTGCAGGACGAAGTGATCGAGATGGAAGACCTCAAGACCGGCGTCTCCATCACCGACCTCGGCCTCAACGATTTCCGCATGGACCTGCTCAACTACATCAAGCAGCACGGCGAGCTGGTCCACCTGCCCAATGGCCTGCATGCCGTGGTGCCGGCACGCCCCGAGGTGGGCCTGCTGCCGGGCGTGATCTTCACCCTGCGCAACCGCAACCATGGGGTGGACATCAACCAGCAGAACCGCCTCTACCCCTACTACCTGATCTACATAGGCACCGATGGCCGGGTCATCAGCGACCATACCGAAGCCAAGCGCCTGCTGGACCTGGCCCGTATCGCCTGCAAGGGTTACAACCAGCCGATTGCCGAAGCCTACCAACGCTTCAACCAGGCCACCGATGATGGCCGCCAGATGCAGGCCTACTCCAACCTGCTCGATCAGGCCATTCGCGCCATGATCGAGGTGCAGGAAGAGAAGGACATCGACAGCCTGTTCAGTGGCGGCCGGACCACCGCGCTGTGTGACAGCATTACCGGCCTTGACGACTTCGAGCTCATCGCTTTCGTCGTGGTCATCTGAACCCCGCTCCTTGCCTTCATGGATGAATCCAAATGAAAAAAACACTCGCCGCAGCCATTCTTTCCGGCCTGTTCGCCACGGCGGCGACCGCCAGCACCGTGCCGTCCGAAGCGGACATCAAGCGCCAGGCCCTCGCGGTTGCCTACAAGCATGCCGAGAGTATTGGCTGCACGGACCCCGAGTACGTGAATCAGGAATTCATGACCCTGGTACCCTGGGCGGACTTGTACGACAGGGAGCTGGCCGAGTATGCCGTCATCTGGAACGGTGACATTGGCTGTGCCGGAGGCAGCGGCACGACCGGCGTCCACCTGTCGATCGTCAAGGTCGGCGCAGGCAACACCTTCTATGTAGACCCACACAAGTCGTCGCCGGTGACCGAGTTCGAGTTCTACTCCAGCACGGGGTACGATGCCGTGGTGGCCAATACCGAAGATGTGATCGTCATCGACGGTCGGGACTATGCCGAGAACGATGGCCGCTGCTGCCCGAGCTTGAAGGTGCGTTATACCCTCAAGCGCAATGAGCAAGGGCACTGGAAACTGTTCAACAAGAAGGCCCTCTAGGCCCCTTCGTCGGCATGAGCCCTATGAGCTGCGGACAGCTGTTCAAATTCCCGGAAAAGGCCTGGTTCGACCGGGTGATTCCCAAGTCGAAGATCTACGAGCACGCCAAGTCGGACGGTACCCTGCGTGACACCTTCGTCAGCCAGGTCGAGCAGATCCGCTGGGCCTACAAGCTGGCTCCCGAGACCCTCAATCTGCCGGCGACCCGCACGGTCCGCGAGATTCAGGTGTTTCACATCGAGCTGCGCACTGCAGCGCTGGATCATTCAGTGCTGCGCGCCATCGACAAGGCCATTCCGTTTCCGTTGCTCTTCGAGCTGATCCACGACGGCCGGATCAAACTGGCTGCGGCCTGGAAGCGACCGAGCGAAGCCAACAGCAGCCACTGGGTGGTGGGCACCTACTTCGAGAGCCAGTGGCTGCCGCATGACTCGCCCCGCCAGCCACTGCCCGTGGTGCTGGACATGGCGGCCCTCTACGAGCAGCTGCTGAGCCCATTGGTGGCCGGCCAGAGCCAAGCGGAGCCCGTGCCTGCCACCGCAGAAGCGCCGGCCCCGTATTTAACCACAGCACAGGCCACGGCCAGCTCGACCAGCCTCAGCCTGGAGCAGCGTATTGCCCTGGCCGAGCACATCGCCGCCAAGGGCAAGGAAATCGAGCGGATCAAGGCGCGCCTTGGCCGCGAAAAACAGTTCAACAAGCGCGTAGCCATCAATGCCGAGCTGCGCGATGCCAGACAGGAATTGGAGCGGCTGACCCGTCAGCAGGCCGCTGCCGCACAACATTGAGAGAGACCCGATGGACAAACTGAAGATGCACAGCCCCGACCTGAGCCAGGAGAACATCGCCAAGATTCGCGAGCTGTTTCCCGGCTGCGTGACCGAGGCGCGGAACGACAAGACCGGCAAGCTGCATCTGGCGGTGGACTTCGACCTGCTCAAACAGGAGCTCAATCATTCCATTGTCGAAGGCACGCAGGAGCGCTATCGACTGGACTGGCCGGGCAAGCGCGAGGCACTGGCACTGGCCAACGCGCCGATTGCCAAGGCGCTGCGGCCCAGTCGGGCGGAAAGCGTCGATTTCGACAGCACGCGCAACCTGTTTATCGAGGGTGACAATCTGGAGGCTCTCAAGCTGCTGCAGGAAAGCTACCTGGGGCAGGTCAAGCTGATCTATATCGACCCACCCTATAACACCGGTCGGGACTTCATTTATGACGATGACTATAAGGAAGATGTCGAGAGCTATCTCCTTCACTCGAATCAGGTTGATAAAGCGGGCGTTCATCTTGTAGCGAATACCGAGGCCAACGGGCGCTTTCACTCCGACTGGATGAGTATGATCTACGCGCGGTTGCGACTGGCTCGGAACCTGCTTCGCGACGATGGCGTTATTTTTATTTCTATTGACGATAATGAGGTCGATAACCTTCGTAAGGTTTGCAGTGAGATTTTTGGAGAGAGTAATTTTATAGCCCAGATAATTTGGCAGAAAGTTTATGCGCCGAAAAACACTGCCGATTGGTTCTCTGAAGATCACGATTACATACTTGTGTTCGCCAAGAATAGGTCGGCATGGCGCCCGGAGAAATTGCCCCGAACTGCGGAAATGGAAGCGAGATATCGAAACCCGGATAACGATCCGCGAGGCCCATGGAAGGCAGAAAATATGTCTGCGAGAAACCGATACGATGCTGGAATCTATCCAGTGACGTGTCCCTCCGGGCGGATTGTGCCAGGGCCGCCTACTGGAAACTATTGGCGAATCAATGAAAAGAAGTTCAACGAGCTTAACTCCGACGGGAGGATTTGGTGGGGCTCTGATGGAAACAATACACCGTCAGTCAAGAAATTTCTAAGTGAGGTTGCGAGCGGTAGAACTCCACAAACTTTGTGGTTTTACAAAGAAGTAGGGCATACCCAAGATGCCAAAAAGTCGCTACTTAATTACGTCCCATTTCAGCATACTGAGAATGTTCTAAACTCTGTTAAACCGGTCGAGCTGTTGCAGCGGATTTTACAATTGGCAGGTAAGCCGGATCAGAACGCTATTGTCCTCGATTTTTTCAGCGGCAGCGCGCCCACAGCACATGCGGTGCTAAAACAGAACGCCGAAGACGGAGGCAATCGTCGGTTTATCGCTGTACAGATTGCCGAAACTTTGCCCAAGCCCGAGCCGGGGCTTGGCTCGATTTTCGAGATGGGCCTGACCCGAGTGCGGAACGTCATCGCCGAGCTGCGAAATCAGGAGGGAGCGGACAAGCTTGACCTCGGCTTCCGCGTACTCAAGGTCGACACCTCTAATATGAAGGACGTCTTCTATCGCCCGGATCAGCTGTCGCAGGCCGACCTGTTCGAGTCGGTGGACAACGTCAAGCCTGACCGTACTACCGACGACCTGCTGTTCCAGGTGCTTGTGGACTGGGGTGTGGATCTGACCCTGCCTATCCGCCGCGAAACCTTGCAGGGTAAGACGGTGTTCTTCGTCGACGACAATGCCTTAGTCGCCTGCTTCGACCAGGGCATCAGCGAGGAGCTGGTCAAGGAACTGGCCAAGGCCGAACCGCTGCGGGTGGTATTCCGCGACAACGGCTTTGCTTCCGATGCGCTGAAGATCAACGTCGAACAGATCTTCCGTCAGCTGTCGCCGAGCACTGAAGTCAGGACGCTTTGAAGGAGGCCGTAATGGATCATCAGGCTTTGCAGGCGTTGCTGGAGTCACTGGTCGAGCGCTGGGAAGGTGAGGCGGTGGAGTTCAAGCGCGCTGGTAATGACTATTCCAGCGACAAGATCGGCCGCTACTTCTCTGCCCTGGCCAACGAGGCGAACCTGCGTAATCAGGACCGTGCCTGGCTGGTGTTCGGTGTAGACAACCGCACCCGTTGGGTGGCGGATGGAGGTACCGACTACCGCCCGCAACCCGAACGCTTGCACAACCTGAAAATGGAGATTTCCGACTCCACCGAGCCGAGCGTCACACTGCGCGAAATCCATGAGCTGAAGCTGGATATGGGCCGGGTGCTGCTCTTCGAGATCCCCGCAGCACCGCTTGGCTTGCCGATTGCCTGGAAGGGGCATTATTACGCCCGCTCCGGGGAGAGCCTGACCCACCTGGGGCTCGATAAGCTCGACGAGATCCGCGCTCAGGTGGGCGCCGCCGATTGGTCGGCCCAGTTGGTGCCGGGCGCGAAGTTATCCCACCTGGACAGCGTTGCCCTGAATACGGCTCGCGAATCCTTTGCCAAGAAATACGCCAACCGGTTCGACCTGGACGAGGTGATGGGCTGGCCGGTTACTACTTTCCTCGACCGCGCCAAGTTGACGCGTGACGGGCAGATCACGCGGACGACCTTGCTGTTGCTTGGCAAGCTGGAGGCCGCCCATCTTTTGTCGCCCCACCCCGCGCAAATGACCTGGAGGCTGGAGGGGCCGGAGCGGGCCTACGAGCATTTTGACCCACCGTTTCTGCTCGCTAGCAGCGACTTGTATCGCAGGATACGCAACATTCAGGTGCGCCTATTGCCGGATGACCAATTGCTGGCGGTGGAACTGGCCAAGTACGACCAGAAGATCGTCCTCGAAGCGCTGCACAACTGCATTGCCCACCAGGATTACAGCCGCAATGGCCGAATCGTGGTGACGGAGTTTCCTGATCGTCTGGTGTTGGAGAATGAAGGTGGCTTTTTCGAGGGACAGCCTGCCGACTACATTGCTGGCACCCGCACGCCACGGCGCTACCGTAATCCTTTCCTGGCCCAGGCGATGGCTGAGCTGAACATGATCGACACCATGGGCTACGGCATCCATGACATGCACGCCCGCCAGGCCCGGCGCTTCTTTCCCATGCCGGATTACGACCTGAGTGAACCGCAGATGGTGCGGCTGACCATCCATGGTCAGGTGGTGGACCCGGCTTATAGCCGTCTGTTGATCCAAAAAACAGACCTGCCGCTGGAGGACGTGCTCGCCCTCGATCGAGTCCAGAAGAAGCTGGCGATTCCGGACGATGCGGTTTCGCGCCTCAAGCGCGCCGGGCTGATTGAAGGCCGCAAGCCTAACTTCCATGTCTCCGCAAGCGTTGCCAAAGTCACTGCCAGTAAGGCGGACTACATCCGTACCCGCGCCCAAGACGACGAGTTCTACGCCAAGCTGCTTACAGATTATCTGGAGCGCTTCGAGCAAGCCAGCCGTGCAGAGATCAACCAGCTCCTGCTCGACAAGCTTAGTGATGCGCTGGACCCGCAGCAAAAATACAACAAGATCAGCACGTTGCTGACGAAGCTGAGGCGCCGCGGGGTCATTGTGAACACGGGTTCAGATACCGCATCTTGCTGGAAAATTGCAGAGAGCTTCAAAAGAGAAAAATAGAGAGCCTGCAAAGAGATCTTGGTAAAGCCGTTAAAAATCAATAGGTTACAGTTATTTGTAGGCTGCGGCCTGCAGAGAGCTTGCAGAGAAGGTCAGTGGTGAGATGAAACTCAAATTCAAAGTACAGCCCTACCAGACCCATGCTGTCGAGTCCGTGGTGGACTGCTTTGCCGGCCAGCCACTGAGCAATGGCTTGACCTATCGCATTGATCCTGGCCAGCAAAGCCAGGCGAACGCTTTCGAGGATGGCTTCAAGAACGCCGACCTTGTCTTGAGCGACATGCAGTTGCTGGAGAACATCCAGAAGGTTCAGCGTCGGCAGAACCTGCCGGTATCCCAGACTCTAGTCGAGTTCACCACGTTCGATGCCAAGGGTGCCCGCGTGCCGGTCAAGGCGACCTACAAGAAGGAGGCACTGGCGGCTACGCGGATCCACCTCGATGTAGAAATGGAGACCGGCACCGGAAAAACTTACTGCTACATCAAGACGATTTTCGAACTGAACAAGCGCTACGGTTGGTCGAAGTTCATCATCATGGTGCCGTCGATTGCCATCCGCGAAGGTGTGCAGAAGTCGCTGCAGATCACCGCCGACCATTTCACTGAAGGCTACGGCAAGAAGGCTCGGTTTTTTACCTACAACTCTAAGCGGCTGCATGAGCTGGAGAGCTACTCCTCAGATGCCGGCATCAACGTGATGGTGATGAACATCCAGGCATTCAATGCCCGTGGTGCTGACAATCGCCGCATCTACGACGAGCTGGATGACTTCCAGTCGCGCAAGCCCATCGACGTGATCGCCGCCAACCGTCCGATCCTGATTCTGGATGAGCCGCAGAAGATGGAAGGTGCCGCCACCATGGAGGCTTTGCCCAAGTTCAAGCCGCTAATGATTCTGCGCTACTCGGCCACCCACCGTACGCTGCACAACCGTATTCACCGCCTCGACGCACTGGATGCCTACAACCAGAAGCTCGTAAAGAAGATCGCCGTGCGTGGTATCCAGACGCGCGGGCAGGCCGGCACCAATAGTTATCTGTACCTGGAGGGCATCGACATCTCCAGCAAGGCGCCAGTGGCGCGCATCGAGCTTGAGATGAAACTGAAGTCTGGAGAGATCAAACGCCAGCTGCGCCGCCTGGCATTTCGCGATGATCTATTCGCGGTATCCGGCGAGCTGAATCAGTACCGCGACGGTTTTGTCATCAGCCAGATCGACGCCAATGCCGATACCGTGGAGTTCACCAACGGCCTCGTGCTGAAGGCCGGCGAGGCCAATGGTGATGTGTCCGAGCGCGACATCCGCCGTATCCAGATTCGCGAAACCATCAAGGCCCACCTGGACCGGGAGAAACAGCTGTTCGCCCAGGGCATCAAGGTGCTGTCCCTGTTCTTTATCGATGAGGTGGTGAAGTACCGTGACTACAGCCAGGCCGATGAGAAGGGCGATTATGCTCGGACTGAATCGCCCCTAGTTTCGTAGACACCTCCAGGCCTCATAATACGGCCCACTAGGAGGTGCCATGAGCAACCCGCGTTATCCCGAAGAATTCAAAATC
>LNAP01006158.1_pt1 | contig 10427 bp, 15 predicted proteins | sample 602601 | NCBI WGS metagenome assembly LNAP01 (sample SAMN02440304, study PRJNA202911) | soil metagenome | biome: Subtropical and temperate rainforests or woodlands; isolation source: soil samples (1 kg each in a 20% v/v slurry with milli Q water) were... ...
GCGCAGGCCTGGCGCGCGGTCTGCCGGTCGGCGTCGCGGCGCTCCGGGTGGCGCGCCAGGTAGGCCTTGGAGTGGCGCTGCATGAACGGGAAGTCCAGCGCCCAGCAGCACAGGCCGAACACCGGAATCCACAGCAGCTCCTTCTTCAGGAAGAACCGCAGCAGCGGCAGGCGGCGGTTGAGGTGGTACTGCAGGACGAAGATGTCGACCCAGCTCTGGTGGTTGCTGATCACCAGGCAGGAGCCGCGCACCTGCAGCTGCTCGAGTCCCTCGACCTGCCACTGGGTATCCTGCACCCACTGCATCCACGCCCGGTTGCCGTCGGCCCAGCGGGCGGCGACCTGGCCCATCAGGCGCCGGCTCAGCGCCTGGGTGGCGCTGAATGGCAACAGCTTGAGCAGCGCCAGGGCGAACAGCGGCCAGCACCACAGCAGGGTGTTGAGCCCCAGCAGCAGGCTGGTGATGACACCGCGCAACGGCGCGGGCAGGTGTCTGAGCATCGCGGGTTCTCGAACGGTGGGCCGGCAGGGCCGGATGATACTGCAGCCGTGGCCGTGGCATAAAATCGCTGGACTTGGCCGTTGTTGGCGGACAATCGTGGCGCTGCGCACGCGGCCGCATCCGCCTGTCCCGCAGCGGGTCGCTTTCAACCCGGCGGCAACGTAGAATCAGCGTTCGCACCTATCCATATCCAAAATATTCAAAGGTTTCAAACCATGCAGATCGCGGCCAACAAGGCGGTATCCATCGACTACACCCTGACCAACGAAGGCGGTGAAGTCATCGACAGCTCCGCCGGCGGTGCACCGCTGGTATACCTGCATGGCGCCGGCAACATCATCGTCGGTCTGGAAAAGGCCCTCGAAGGCAAGCAGCCCGGCGACGAGCTGGACGTCACCATCGAGCCGCAGGAAGCCTACGGCGACTACAGCGTCGAGCTGGTGGCCGTGCTCAACCGCGCCATGTTCGAAGGCGTCGACGAGCTGGAAGTCGGCATGCAGTTCCACGCCTCCGCTCCGGACGGCGGCATGCAGATCGTCACCATCCGCGACATCGAAGGCGAGGACGTCACCGTCGACGGCAACCACCCGCTGGCTGGCCAGAGCCTGAACTTCAAGGTCAAGGTGATCGACGTGCGCGACGCCTCTGCCGAGGAAATCGCCCACGGTCACGTGCATGGCGAAGGTGGTCATCACCACTAAGCCCGGCAAGCAGATGTCCATCTGCTGCTAAGCTGAAGTACAGGAAAGGCGCTATTGCGATCCGTGATAGTGCCTTTTTTTTGGATCGTTGTTCCGGATTTGCATGGAGCCTTGTGATGAGCGTTTTCCACGACCTGAATCTGAAGGCCCTGGACGGCCAGGAGCTGCCCCTGGCGCCGTTCAAGGGCAAGGTGGTGCTGGTGGTCAATGTCGCCTCGAAGTGCGGCCTGACTCCGCAATACGCCGGGCTGGAGCATCTCCATCAGCAGTACCGCGAGCGCGGCTTCAGCGTGCTCGGCCTGCCGTGCAACCAGTTCGCCGGGCAGGAGCCGGGCAGCGAGGAGGAAATCCGCGCGTTCTGCAGCCTCAACTACGGGGTCAGCTTCCCGCTGAGCGCCAAGGTCGAGGTCAACGGCCATGACCGCCATCCGCTGTACCTGCTGCTGGCGGGCGAGGGCGCGGAGTTTCCCGGCGACATCACCTGGAACTTCGAGAAGTTCCTGGTCGGCCCGGACGGTCGGGTGCTCGAGCGTTTCTCGCCGCGCGTCACGCCGGAAGATCCGCAGCTGATCCAGGCGATCGAGAAGGCCCTGGCGGCGCTGGCCTGAGCCGCCGCCCCCCGCCGTTGGCTCAGCGCCCCAGTCGCGTGGCGCCGTCCTCGCGTACCCAGAACACCGTCGCGCCGGCCACTGCGGCCGGCATCAACAGGATGTTCAGCCCCGGCACCAGCAGCGCGGCGTAGGTGACGGCGCCGAAGCCCAGGCTCTGCCAGCGCTTGGCGCGCAGCCAGGCGAGCATCTCGTCCCAGCCCATCTTGTGGTTGTCCGCCGGGTAGTCGATGTACTGCACCGCCATCATCCATACACCGAACAGCAGCCACAGCGGCGCGGCGATCAGGTTCAGCCCCGGAATCAGCGACAGCACCAGCAGCCCCAGCGCCCGCGGCAGGAAGTAGCCGAGCTTGCGCAGTTCGCGGCCGAGGGTGCGCGGGATCATCGCCAGCAGCTCGCCCCAGCTGAACGGCGGCGAGGTGTCCTGGCCGCGCACCACGGCCTCGACCTTCTCGGCGAGGAAGCCGTTGAACGGTGCGGCGATCAGGTTGGCCAGCAGGGTGAAGCCGAAGAACAGGATCAGCAGCACCAGCACCACGAACAGCGGCCACAGCAGGTATTCGAGGAAGCTCAGCCAGGCGGGCAGGCCGGGCATCAGGGCGTCGACCCAGGAGCCGAACTGCTGGAACGCCAGCACGCTCAGGCCGATGAACAGCAGCAGGTTGATGGTCAGCGGCAGCAGGACGAACAGGCGCAGGCCGGGGCTGAGGATCAGGCGCAGGCCGGCGCCGAGATAGCCGGGGCCGGAGAGGGCTTGGGTGGGCATGGGTAACTCCGTGGGGAACACGGGGCCAACTTAACACGGGGCGTGCCGCAGGCCGTAACCCACCAGCGATGCCGCCAGGCATCGCGAGCACCGGCCTCGCGGCCGGCTGGTGGGTTACGCCGCTCTGCGGCTAACCCACCCTACGGGGGGTATCTCAGCTCTTGCGCGTCAGCGGCAGCGCGGCGAAGCGCACGCCGGCCAGGCCGCTGGTCTGCAGGGCGCGGATGTTGCCGTGGTCGCTGCCTGCGGGGGTGGCCAGCACGCTGCGGTAGTGTTCGCCGAAGGCGCGCAGGGTTTCCTCGTCGCTCAGCCCTTCGAGCAGGGCCAGGCCGAGCAGCTTGCACGAGCCCTCGTTCTGCCCGGCGGCGTTCTCCACGCCGCCGTTGACGAAGGCCTGCGGCTGGTAGTCGTAGTGGGCGGTGATGAACGCCAGGGTGTCGGCGAAGGCGTGCTCGTCGTGCTGCAGGGCGGCGCGGAAGTCGGTCAGTGCGGTCATGGCTTGCTCGCTTGGTTGAAGGCGGCCAGTTGCTCGGGCGTGGCCTCTTTCTGGTGTTGGGCTTTCCACTCGGCGTAGGGCATGCCGTAGATGGTGTCGCGGGCGTCCTCGGCGGACAGCTCGATGCCGCGCTCGTCGGCGGCGGCCTTGTACCACTTGCCCAGGCAGTTGCGGCAGAAGCCGGCGAGGTTCATCAGCTCGATGTTCTGCACGTCGCTGCGCTCACCCAGATGCTGGAGCAGGCGGCGGAAGGCGGCGGCTTCGAGTTCGAGGCGTTGTTGTTCGGTCATGGCGGACTCTGCAGGGGGCCGGTTGGGCGTCGCGGGCGCGGCGCGTTCGCGGCGATCATAAGAGCCGCGGCGGCGCCGGACAATGCCCGGCGGGCAGCCCTCAGCGATGCCCGGCCAGGGTGATCGACACCGACTCGGCAAAGCGCAGGGCGTGCAGCTTGTCGACCTCGACCTCGGCGTAGCGCACCGCCGGGTTGGCCATCACCAGGTCGAGGATCTCCTGGGTCAGCCGTTCGAGCAGGGCGAAGCGGTTTTCCTCGACATGGTGAATCACCGCCTTGGTAATGGTGCGGTAGTTCAGCGCCTGGTCGATGTCGTTGCCCTGCACCGCGTCCTGCGCCGGGTAGAGGATGGTCAGGTTGATCAGCACATCCTGCTTGTTGAGGATTTCCTCCTCCTTGATACCGATGTAGGTGCGCAGGCGCAGATCCTTGACGCGGATGCGCGCCATGCCGGGCTCCAGTCGAGGCATTTACTTGCTCCGTCCGATCAGTTGCAGGAATTCCTGGCGGGTGTTGGTCGACTGGCGGAAGGCGCCGAGCATCACCGAGGAGGTCATCACCGAGTTCTGCTTTTCCACCCCGCGCATCATCATGCACATGTGCTGCGCCTCGATCACCACGGCCACGCCGGCGGCGTTGGTCACCTGCTGGACGGCCTCGGCGATCTGCCGGGTGAGGTTTTCCTGGATCTGCAGGCGGCGGGCGAACATGTCGACGATGCGCGCCACCTTGGACAGGCCGAGCACCTTGCCGGTGGGGATGTAGGCGACGTGGGCCTTGCCGATGAACGGCAGCAGGTGGTGTTCGCACAGCGAGTACAGCTCGATGTCGCGGACGATCACCATCTCGTCGTTGTCGGAGGCGAACAGCGCGCCGTTGACGATCTCGTCCAGCGACTGCTCGTAGCCGCGGCACAGGTACTGCATGGCCTTGGCGGCCCGCTTGGGGGTGTCCAGCAGGCCTTCACGCTCGGTATCCTCGCCGAGGCCTTTGAGGATTTCGCGGTAATGCTGGGTGATTTGCGACAGTTGATCGCTCATGTTCGATTCCTCGTGGCGGCCGCTTGGGGCTCACTGTAGCGGGCTCACTTCAGGTGGCGGCCGCCGTTGACGCACAGGCTGGTGCCGGTGACGTAGGGGTTGTCCAGAAGATAGCGCAGGCTCTGGTAGATGACCTCCGCGCCCGGCTCGATGCCGAGGGCCGACTTGGCCAGGGTTTTCTCGCGGTAGTGCGCGTCGTCGTGTTCGTGAAACATCACCAGCGCCGGGGCGATGGCGTTGACCTTGATCCGCGGGGCGAACTGCGCGGCGAACGACAGGGTCAGGTTCTCCAGCCCGGCCTTGCTGGCGCAGTAGGCCACGCGGTTGGCGCTGCCGCGGCGGGCGACGTCGTCGGTGATATGCACGATATCGGCCAACTCGCAGCGCTCGAGCAATTCGCGGCAACGCAGGTTGATCAGGTAGGGCGCCAGCATATGCACGTTGACCATCCGGGTGAAGGCCTCGGCCTCGTGTCCGGGCTCCTCGCGCAGCCAGTCGGAGGCGTTGTGCACGATGGCGCGCAGGCGGTCGGTGTGCTGCTTGAGCTGGTCGATGAAGGCGAGGATGCCGGCTTCGCTGGAAAAGTCGGCCGGCAGGGCCAGCGCGCCGCGCTGGCGCAGCTCGTCGAGCGCCGGACGCTCCGTGCGGTAGCTGACGATCAGCGGCTGGCCGGCGTCGAGCAGGCGCCGCGCACAGTGCAACCCGACCCGCTGGCTGGCGCCGGTGATCAGGATGGGGGCGGGTGACTGGCTCATGACGGCCTCTTGGATTCAAGGATGGTTCAGCGGCACAGCCGCCGGGTACCTGACAAGTGCGGGACGGAGCACCGACTGAACCAGGAGCAAAGTTATATCAGTATTCGAAGTTGTACAACCCTGCGAGCCGTGTGGGTAGTCGGATGTTGGCCGGTGTCTGGCCGAAAAAGGCCCTTAAAGCGCCGGTTTCCCCGGCTGTGCGGGCTTCTTGAACTGGCATTTTATTGTACTGTATTTTTTATTTTGTACATGTTTTTGGCAGCTTTTCCGGCCATTGCAACGCTGGCGGGCCTCAGTCCCTGCCGGCGTTGCCGGTTTTGTCTGGCAACTCGCAGGCTCCTGCGCGGCAGCGCGCCGCGCCGTCCGTGTGGGGCAGCCAGTGCAGGTAGGGGCGCAGGCGGCAGAACAGTCGATAGCCGAGCTCCAGCAGCGGACGCAACAGCGGCCAGCGCAAGGGCGCGGCCCAGCGACCGAGGCCGGCGGCGCACCAGCTCCAGAAGGTGGCGTCGAGGCCGCTGACCCACTGGCCATCGGCGAAGCGCGCGTGCAGGCGCTGCTGCAGCTGGCTGCGGCTGAAGCCGAGCGGGGCGGGATCGAAGTCGGCGGCGTCGATGTCCACCAGTTGCAGGCGCTGTGGCGAGGCACGCCGGCGCAGGGCGCGGATCTCGCGGGCGCACAGCGGGCAGTTGCCGTCGTAGTAGAGCGTCAGTGGCCAGACGGTGGGGTGGCGCATGGCGAGCGTCCTTCTGTGTATAGGTCTTGTACAATTTAAGCCGGCAATGGCCTGGGTTACAATCGCCACTCACATCCGCCGTGCGGTGCCCATGCCATGCCCGAATTCTCCGTCGCCTCCGTCAGCGTTCCCGCCGTACCCCGCGAGGAAGAGCTGTATCCGATCCGTGAGGTGTCGCGCCTGACCGGCGTCAACCCGGTCACCCTGCGGGCCTGGGAGCGGCGCTACGGGCTGATCCAGCCGACCCGCACCGACAGCGGCCATCGCCTGTATTCGCTGGCCGACATCGACGCGGTGCGCAGCATCCTGGCCTGGATCGAGCGCGGCGTGGCGGTCAGCAAGGTCGGCAAGATCCTCGCCCGCAGCAGCACGGCCAAGGCGCCCAGCGCGCCGGCCTACGACGACGTGGCCGCCGGTGAGTGGGGCGAGTGGCAGGCGCAGCTGCGCCGCGCCGTGGCGGCCTTCGACGAGGTGGGCCTGGAGCGCCTCTACGGCCAGGTGTTCTCCAGCTATCCGCTGGCGGTGGTGTTCCAGGACGTGCTGCTGCCGGTGTGGCAGGAGCTGCTGCTGCGCCAGGACGGTTTCGGCCAGACCAGCGAGTGGCTGTTCCTCGACACCTTCCTGCGCGGCCGCGCCCTGCAGCGCCTGCAGCTGAGTCGCGGGCAGAGCGAGGAGCGCGTGCTGCTGGCCGCGCTGCCCGGCCATGGCCACGAGCTGGAGCTGCTGGTGACCGGTCTGCTGCTGGCCGGCAGCGACCTGGCGGTGAGCCTGCTCGGCATTGGCCAGCCGTTCGACGAGCTGCCGCTGGTGTGCGAGAAGATCCAGCCGCAGGCGCTGGTGCTGTTCTCCAATCGTCCGCCGGAAGCCGAGCTGCCGCGCCAGCTCGGGCGCCTGGTGCTGGCGCTGGACTGCCCGCTGGCGCTGGCCGGCGAGGTGGCCGAGCTGGCCGAGGAGTCCCTGCAGGGCACGCCGATCGCCTGCCTGGGCAGCGAAGGGCGGCTGATGCCGCGGCGTCTGCGCCAGTTCCTCGCCGGTCATCTGGATACCTGACGGGCACCTTCATCGGCCCGGCTGCCCGGGTCGATATCCCAAAATTCCACACACGTCATTCGTCGCCCGGGCATGGCTCGGGTGGCGCCTTGGGCTGTCGGCGAAAAAATACTGTGCGCGCTGTACAGGAATGCTTGCTGTGTACGGCAATTTATTATACAAAAGCTATACAGAAGTGCGCGCTGTACAGTCCATCCCCTGCAAGCCTGTACGCCGCACCCTGCCTGCGCACTCCGGCAGCCGCCGATCCCGGATTTTTTGGCTGCCGGAGTTTTTTATTTTGCGGATTGCGATGTGGCTGGGCGCGACCCGCGCGTCTGCGCCAGTACGCCGGCGGCAGAGCGCGGACTGAAGTCGCCCGGCGGGCTCAGGCCTTGCCGGCGCGCAGGGCGTCCCGCTCGGCCTTCACCGCGGCCAGCTCGGCTTCCAGCTCGCGCACGCGCTGTTCGGCCTCGACCTGCTCGGTGACATCCTTCTGGATGCCGATGTAGTAGGTCAGCTGGTCGGCCTCGTTGAGCACCGGGGTGATCGACAGTTCGTTCCAGAACGGCGTGCCATCCTTGCGGTAGTTGCGGATCACCTGGCGGCACGGGCGATGCTCGCGCACCGCCTGGCGGATGGCGTCCAGCCCGGTCTGGGTACGGTCGCCGGCCTGCAGGAAGCGGCAGTCCTGATAGAGGATGTCGTCGACGCTGTAGCCGGTCAGGCGCTCGAAGGCCCGGTTGGCATAGATGAGTATGTTGTCGTCGCCTTCCTGTTCGGCCACCACGATGCCGTCGTTGGAGGCGTCGATTACCAGTTGCAGCAGCTTGGCGTTGATCATCGGGACTGTCCTGTAGGTGATGGCGGCATTCTAATCCATCCCTGTGCGCTTGCCATGGCGGCGCAGCGGTTGCGCATTGGCGCATAATGGCGGCTTTCCCTTGCTGCCCGAGGAGCCTCCATGCTCGAAGTCGCCATTCTTTCAGGTTCTGCCTTCGGTGCCGCCGAAGAGGTGGCCCGCCATGCCGAGCAGCAGCTGACGGCCGCCGGCCTGGCCGCGTGCCATCTGCCGGATATCGGCCTCGACGCGCTGTTGGCGCTGGACCCGCAGGCGCTGCTGGTGGTGACCTCGACCACCGGCATGGGCGAGGTGCCGGACGACCTGCAGGCGCTGCTCGACGAGATCGACGCCTGGCAGCCCGACTGGCGCGGCCGGCCGGTGGCGGTGATCGGCCTGGGCGACTCCTGCTACGGCGAGAACTTCTGTGCCGCCGCCCTGCAGGCCCATGCGCAGCTGCTGAAGCTGGGCATGCGTGATGTGCAGTCGCAACTGCAACTGGATGCCAGCGAGACGGTGACCCCGGCCGAGGACGCCGAGCCGTGGCTGGCGCGCCTGGCGGCCAACCTGCGCTGAGAGCCTGATCGCCGGGCAGCGGGGCGAGCGCTGCCTATACTGAGACGAAAGAAGCGTCGCGTTGGCCGTACGGGCCACGTGGATCGCGACGCGGGCGGATGTGTGTCGGGTCGGCTCTCCACTCGGCACAGACACCGCCTGATACGCGATCCTGCCGACGACGCCGAACTCATCGACCAGGCAGGAGTTCGTCTCATGTTCGCCACCATGGAAGCCGTGCGCGTCGAGGAGCTGCATCTGGCCAGCGACCCGCAGACCGGCTTGCGCGCCATCGTCGCCATCCACAACACCCATCTCGGCCCGGCGCTCGGCGGCTGCCGCTATCTGGCCTATGCCGACGAGGACAGCGCCGCGCGCGATGCCCCCACTGGTTCCACTCTCAGTGCTCCCAAGCAATCTGCAGAGCCGGTTCTGCCCTCCGGAGGCAGCAGCGTGTCTTCCCAGGTACCACCCGCGCCTGTGTCGGAGGCACCCAAAGTGCGCTTGCCGACCCGCCGCGGAAGCACTGGTGCCATCAATACCATCTCTGGTGAGAAAGCAACCACCTCCAACGCCATACCTACCTTTGCCCCGACCGGGGCTGCAGCCCCTGGAACGACCACAACTGCTGCTGCGGGGAGCCACGCGAGTGCTGCTGGTACTTTGTCCGCTTCGAATGATCCAATTTTTGACTTTAGTCAAGAGTACGTGGTGCCGGAAGTCAACAGTAAGTTTTTTATTTTGAGAAACGAACTGTGCTGCAACTTAATTTTGACAGCTCTTCTTGTTCATACATTGTTCATTCACGATTCTAATATTGTGACTTCATGTTGTGAATTTTAACAGGCGACAATGAGAAGACGAGACTGCTGGTACGTCGTATGAACGAAATGCGACGCACCGCCCGGGTAGAGATCTCCCAACTCAAAGAGCAGATCGTCATTTTGAAGAGTGACGAAAACAAAGATGAGCAGGGCCGGCCCAAGGAGGGCACCATTGCGGACCTGAAACAGCAACTCGCAGGCTTGAAAGAAGACAATGCCCGAAAGAACAAGCTGCTGGCGTCGATGAAGGCCAACAAAGTGTCTGAAGATAATGTGTTGGAGCAGTGGAAACTGGAAGCCAACCAACGTGAAGAGACCGTGAAGCGGTAAGCAACATCTCCTTTTATATTTGAGTTGTTTTGCGTTTTTTCTGATCACTTCATATCTGTTTCTTTATCGCGTTTTTAGACTTCAGCGATCGATTAGCTCCAAGGATGCCAAGATTCTGGACCTCAAAGCGAAAGTGGAGCAGCTGGAGCAGACCATCGCCACGGCCCAGCGTGAAGGCGTCGTGCCTCCCAGCACTGCCGGTACTACTGCAACCACAGCGGGGACACAGGGAGGAGACCGGGCTCCCCGGGGTCTACATCCGCCAGGGCTGGGCAGTCCCTCTACGGATATTACCAACATGCCAGCGCAGGAGCTGCGAGCTAGGTAAGCTTTCTCTTGATAGCTGTGTCATTGAGCTGTGTATGAACGCATGTAGTTGAGTCTGCTCTACGTGCGTAAATGTTTAGGTCTGAACGGCTGATTTTCCATTTCTATGTGCCTTATGCTACGACAACATTCCTTGACTTTTTTCTATATATTTGCACTGCAGATTACGCTCGTCGGAGGCGGATCGCGGCCGAATGCGCGAGAGTCTAAATGCGCAGAAGGAGAATGTGAAGCGCCTGGAGGCTGAGAAGACGCGATTACAAACCGAGAATCACAAGTTGCAGCAGCTTGGCGAGCACATTGAGAGCTACAAGGGATCTATCGCACGCAAGGATGCGATCATCAAGAAGCTGCACTCGGAGGTAGAGAATCTGAAGGCATTGGTGGAGTCCCTTCGCAACAGCGAAATGCAGGCGCAAATCGAAGGCGACAAGCGCGCCAAGTAAGTTGTTTGATTTTTTTGTTTGGTATTTCTTTGTGCTATTTCTTTAATGGAATTGTATCTCATTTCTTTTTGACTTTGTTACTTCGATCACCAGGCAAATGCAACGCGAAGTTGATTTGGCGAAACGAAGCCAGCACGAGCTGCAACACGAATCGCAACTAATGCGCAAGCGTTTAGTGGA
>LNAP01010821.1_pt1 | contig 10427 bp, 10 predicted proteins | sample 602601 | NCBI WGS metagenome assembly LNAP01 (sample SAMN02440304, study PRJNA202911) | soil metagenome | biome: Subtropical and temperate rainforests or woodlands; isolation source: soil samples (1 kg each in a 20% v/v slurry with milli Q water) were... ...
CTGGCCGGGCCGATCCGGCGCAGCCGGTTCGGCGGCATCGATGGGCGCCAAGCATCGCGCGGCGGGGATAGCCCGCAGGGCTTTCCCCTGGAGGCAAGCGAAGCGCGCAGCGCCGCAGGCGCGAAGGCGTGAGGGATTGAAGCCGAATGGCCGTGACAGCGAAGTCGGCACGGGGCGCAGCCCGAAAGCCCGGCGGCGCTTGCGCCGACACGCTCACAGCACGCGACGCTCAAAGCGCGCGGATGGAAACGTAGGCTATTTTCCTATCTGTAGAGAACCAGGCTTCTTCAACAAAGGAAGCTCCAGCGCGGGAACTGCCAGCGCTTTCGAGCGTGACATTTGGCGGAAGCTGCAAAACCGTCCTCGCAATCTCGCGCACTCGCGCCGTGTCTCCGACGGAGGTATTGAAAGCCCCTTTGTCGTGGCGACTACCATCGTCATTCCATGACGCCTGCATGCTTTTCGAGCTGGTGTGTTTGCTCTTTGCGATGTGGACATGGCGCTTCAATGGAATGCTTGGATTTGGCGGGTCAACTCGGTACATCCAGTCTTTGTGCCCGGAAGACACCCATATGCTTTCCAGCGCGAGTTGCAGGTTGCACCGCTTCAGAGCATCCGACGTGAGTTCAACAAGAATCTCGTCCGGGTCGTTCTCGGCATCAAGGTCTTTCAAAATTTCGGCAATCTTCATCTAGTTTCTCCTTCTGGAGTTCATTGTTTAACCACGTAAAGCACTTGAAGCGCGCTATATGAGGCTACCAGAGGGGTGTTTCAACGCCGCCTGAGCCACCACGATGGCGGCGGCGTTCTGATTCGGCTGTTGGTTTTGAACACCGGGCGCGGCCACTGCTGCGCCCGGATTTTTGCGTCCACCGCGCCCAGGGCGGAACGGCTTGGGCGCGGTGCTGATCGCGGTTATTCCTTCGTCTCGATGAGCCACCACACGGCGCGCGGAGAGGCTCGGCCCGTGATGGGGTGAATGTCGGTGAGATCGGCGCGGGCCGTCCAGCCCGAGGGCGGGCGGTAGCCGCGCACGTCGCCTTCGCCGTGCCAGCGCCGGGCGCGTATCGTACCGGATGCATAGATCGCCGCCATGCGCGGGCGGCTCGCGGTGTCGGTGATGGGCATGGTCCGGCTCCTTGCAAGCCAGCGCCCCAGCCGGGGCTGAGACGCTGGTCTGCGCGAGGGTCAAGCGGCCAGTGCTTCGGCCGCTTCATCCGCCACGGCGGGGGCTTCTTCCGGGCATTTCTCCGACGCGGCCTCCTGCGGCCCCTCGGCCTTGAAGATGTCAGGCATCCAGCCCGTGCCACTGGCCAGCCGCTCGGCTTCGCTGGCAATGTCGGCCTTCTTGAGCTTGCCCAGCCGGTTAACGTGATCCGGCGCGAACTCGCCCACGGCTTGCAGGATTGCAGCCTTCGGAACGTGCTTGAAATAGCCTTCCGCGCTCGGCTTCCACCATGCGGCCATGTCGAGGCCCACGGCCTGCGCCAGTTCCGCGCCGGGCTGGTGCGGCGTGGCGCGCGGGGTTACCACGTCCACCGCCCCCGCCACGCACACGGCCAGCAGTTGGACCAATTCGCCTTGCTCCATCGCCAGCAGCGCGGCGAACAGTGCGGCGCTGTCCTCGGGCAGCTTGTCGCCCCATGCCTGCTGCACCTCGCGCAGCGCCACGGCGGCGGGTGATTCCGGCCAGTCCGGGGCCATGCCTTCCAGCCGGTCTTGCATCGTGAGGCGAACCCCCATCGGCATGTCGTGCCCGTAGTAGCGCGCCTGCAAGACGCTCTGCGCCATGCCATGCACCAGCGCGGCCAGCGCCACCTGCGGATGCCGGGCGACTTCGATTTGCAGCGCGGCGGTGCGGTGCGCGCTCAGGCGCTGCGCCAGCCGGTCGGAGACGGTGGGGGCCTGGGCCTGGGCTTCTTCCGCCGCTTCGCCATCATCTTCGTTCGCACCTTCACCCTCGGCAACGCCTTGGCGCAGCTTCTCCAGCGTGCGCAGCGCCTTGGCCTCAGCCTCGCGCAGCAGCCCGCGATGGATCACCGTTTCCCCGTTGCGGTCGATAGTGACGATGGCACCGGCTGCGGCTTTCACGCTCGCGCTGTAGCCCTGCAAGCCGTCTTCCAGCGCCTGCAACTGCTCGCCCAGGCGTTCGCCTTCTTCCTGCAAGGCTTCGGCCTTGTCCTCGTCGTCGGCGTCCATCGCCGCATCCACGGCTTCGCCGATGGCCTGCATCTTCTCTTGCAGCCGCTCGATGCGCTGCGCCTCGCGCTTGTTCGGCGTGCGCCGCTCCCTCGGGGCACGCTGGAAGGCTTGCAGGTCGGCATGGGTCATGGCGGGCGTGGCATCCACCCAGGCCCAGCCCTCGGCCCGGACGGTGTCGGCAACGCCGGTCAGCTTCTCGCGCACCAGCGTTTCCAGCAGCACGGTATCCGGCACGTACACGCCCGCATCGCCCTCCGCGAACAGGTCGCGGCGGATGCCGCCGCCTGCGGCCTCGTAGGCGTCCAGCCCGACGAAGCGCACCAGCGGATGCGAAGCCCCGATCTCGCGCTCGGTCAGGCGCTCACGCAGCGTGGACGGGTTGCGCTGCCACTGGGGTGCATCGTAGAACGCGGCCTCCTGCGCGGTGTGGTCGTCGGTGATGGCAAGGGCCATCAACTGATCCAGTGTCACGGCATCGGCGCGGTAGTCGTCCATCAACCGAGGCGAAACGTTCGCCAGCTTCAGGCGGCGCTGCACCACCAGCGGCGTGACGGAGAAATCCGCCGCAATGTCTTCGATGGGCCGGCCCTCAGCCACCAACGCCGCGAAGGCTTCAAACTGGTCAGCCGGGTGCATGGCTTCGCGCTGCACGTTCTCGGTGAGGCTGGCCGTGCGGGCCGTGCCATCGGCCACTTGCAGGCAAGGCACTTGCCAATTCTTGGCGATGCGGTGCTTTTTCGCCAGCAGCTTGAGGGCCGCAAGGCGACGGCCACCGGCCACCACCTCGAAATGCTCGCCATCGGCGGCGGGAATCACGATCAGGTTTTGCAGCAGGCCCACGCGCTGGATGCTCGCGGCCAGTTCGGGAATGGACATGCGCGGGGTCTTGCGCACATTGCGGCCCGTGGGGCGCAGCACCAGCCGCGACAGCGGAACCAGAATCATGTGCTTGCTCGGGTCGGCGGCTTGCAGTACGTTCGCTGCAGTGTTGACGGCTTGGGCTTCGGTATGGGTAACGGCGTTCATGATGGGACTCCAATCGAATGAGATACAGACAGGGAATGGAGGGGCCTCTCCCTCCGTGCGAGGGGTAAGACCTTGAGCTGGCGCATGCCATCGGCCAGCAGCCACAGTGCGCGGTTCAGGCGAATGTCCGAATCGATGCCCTGCACGGGGCGGGTCTGCTGCCTGCGGCCGTTGGCGGCCCGGCCGGACAAACCGCCCTTGGTCAGGTTCTCCTGCGTGCGGTTGAACACGCTCCACAGGTCGGGGCGGCGGTCGTCGAAGCGGCGCGGCATCAGGATTTGCGATTCCGTGATTGGTCGGATCGTCGTACTTGAGGGCCAGCGCGGCGCGGGCGAACACCTCGGATTCCCCGCCGTCCAAGGTAATGGCCTGCATGGCTTCGCGCGAAGCCTGCGCACGCTCGAAGCCATCCAGCACCTGATAGGCGCCTTCGATGACATGCCCGGCCACATCGCCCTTGTGGGGCACGCGCACATCGGCCACGGTGTCGCCGCAGACAAGGCCGTTTTGGCAGACGAAGCGGAACATGCCCGCCAGCAATTGATAGCTGCTCGTCCCGTCATGCGAGTTCAGCAGGATGATTTCGTTGGCCTCGCGGGCGTTGATCTGGTTGGCGTGGCGCAGACGCAGCATGTGTTTCGTGTGCTCGCGCTTGCCTTCATCGCGCACGCGTGTCTGGCACACCATGAAGGGCTGGAACCCCTCCTTGCGAAGCTCGGTCAGCACCGCCGCCGTGGGGATGTAGCTGTACCGCTCGGAGCGGCTCTCGTGCGGGGCGTCTGCGAAGATGGACGGCACCACCGCTCGGATTTGGTCATCCGACAAGGGGGATTCCGAACGCAGCACCGGCGAACGTGGTGCGAAACGGGAAGCGAGTTGCATGGCATTTCTCCTGACAAAGTTGGCTGTTGAAAAAGCCTCACCGGATTCCTAGATTCAGAGCCCTCTTCGGGCTTCCGGTGGGGTCGGCACGAGGAACCCGGTTGGCCTCGTTGCCACCGTCTTTCCTGAGTTCATCGCCCGCGACGGTCAGGAGCGCGCGGACGGGGGCCGTCAAGGAAGCAAGCGCAGGGTTGGTGCGGCCCGCAGGCGCAGCCGAGGACACGGCCCTGCGCGCCTTGATGGCACACGGCCGCGGGCTACAGTCGCGAGCAAGGTGATGGAGTCAGGAAAGATGGCTGGACAGGCAACGGCCAGATCTCCACGCCGACCTCACGCAAGCGAAGCGCGCAGCGCCGCAGGCGCGAAGGCCGATCCGGCACGGCCGGTTCGGCGGTATCCAAGGGGCGCCAAGCCCAGCGCGGCGGGGATGGGCTGCACAGCCGATCCCCTGGAGGCAAGCGCAGCGCGCAGGCCCGGATCAGCGAGCCGGGCCGAAGGCGTCAGCCGAGCGCAGCGAGGGAACGATGGAAGCCCGAATGGGGCGAAACCCCGCAGGGGGTTCGATGCTCAGCACGACAGCGCGACCGGCCATGCAATGGCCGGGGACGCCCCGCGGACGGCGTCACCGTACGATGTCGGAATGCAGGAGAAGACCACCATCCACACCAACGATCCCTTGGAGCACATGCTCCAACGCTCGAACGCCTTGCACGAACGGCTGAATACCCTGCTGGGTGACTCTGAATTCGACGGCTCGCCACGCGGTGAAGCGGCTCTGGGCATGTGCTTGGTCGCGGAGGAGCATGCGGTTGCACTACGCGCGTTGATGGCGCTGCGACTACCCACCTCGGCCGTCAACCTCATGCGGCTGCAATTCGAGGCCCTGACACGGGGATGAACTCGTTCGTGCATGGCGGCATCCACCCACTGCGACGCAGCGCCGATGGCTTTCCCGTCCATCTGGCGCTGCAAGTGCTGCGCAACTCCAACGGCCTGAGCACCGTGACCGGCATGACCATGGCGGTCCTCACCGGCGACGAGTCCGTTGCCAGACCCATGAGCAAGATCCAGCCGGACTTCGCCGACTGCCTGCCGGATCTGTGCGTATTTCGGTCGCTGCTGGACACTCATTTCGGTTTCTCTTGGACAGCGGGAACGGCGGGAGATGGACACCCAGTTCGACACTCGTGGACACGCACAATGTGCTGCCAGTAGGCGTCGACGCTGCGGCGCCCAGTTGCCATGTTGGTTTGCCGGGCAGGTGCGCGGCCGGCTAGACTTCACCAATCGGCCAGAAACAGCCATTCCTTTTTCGGAGGTAAGCGTGATGCAATCGATATCGCCTGACGTCGAAACTCGGGCGTCGAGGGCGGCCTCGTACCATCCGTTGTGGGCACAAGCAACTGCGCATGCGTACTGTGCGACTGATGTGTCCGTTGAGGCCGTGAACCTCATCGGGCGTATGCGCTCATTGACGGACACAACGCGTGAAGAGCTACTGAAGGCGCTCTTGACCGAAAACTCGGTCTTGGTTGTGAGCTGTTGGACCTCCGAGAAACAGCCAGAACCGCTTGCGGGCGGTGGCAAGCATTATGTGTTCTTGCTACACCCCGATTCCTTTCAAGTTCTGCATGCTGGAATTGGAACCTGGCGGGCTTAGCCAGGAGTCCGCTTCGGTTAAGGGTTGTGAGATACCTGCCCGGCAAGCCACAGGTCGTGGATGAGCCACAACCTGAGGGCAGGTGTCGCACAAGCCTCCAGGGAGGAAACCGCGGATTGCGTCGCTGCGGCACTTTGTCGCAGCGGCCTATGGGGATTTGGCGTGCGCGATGCCGGTCGTTGCGGCTACGCCGCGGGTCCGCGCATGTCGGATGGCACTGTCCATGACGGCGCAGCCTGATCCGCTGCGCCAGCGGCGACCGGCCGAAGATGATTCAGGATGCCGATGCGGCCGCCACGCGCACGAGTGCCCAGCCGATGCAGGCCACTGGCCGATCAGCGCGTCGTGCGATTCGTGCGTGATGTTGTTGCCGGTCATGGCGGCGGTGCGCGGATGGCCATGCCGCGCATGAAGACCAGCAAGATGCTCATCGGCTGCCCGCAGTGCCGGCAGATGAAGGTGGCAGCTGGCGGGGCTGACGCAGCAGCGTCACTGTCCGCCGCGAGGGGCGCTGGCGGAGCCTGCAGCAGCTCGCGCGCCAACGCCAGGCTGGCCGCGCGGCAGCCGTTGGCGAGCAACCCGTAGTGACGAATGCGGTGCAGGCCTGCAGGCAGTACGTGCAGCAAGAAGCGGCGCATGAACTCAGCCGGCTCCAGCGTCATGGCCTTGTGGCGCGTGCGGCCCTTGGCGCGGTAGTCCTTCCAGCGGAACGTCACGCCGCGCTCGTCCCTTGCGAGCAGCCGGCTGTTGGAGATCGCCACCCGGTGGGTGTAGCGCGACAGGTAGGCCAGCACAGCCTGCGGGCCGGCGAAGGGCCGCTTGGCATAGACCACCCACTCGAGCCGGCGCAGCGGCGCCAGCCAGGCGTTGAAGGCTCGCGCATCCGCAAGCTCAGCGCGCTCGCCGAAGAACTGCAGCTTGCCGAGCGCATGCAGCCGCTGCAGTTCTTCGAGGAAGCGCCGCCGGAACAGCCGCGACAGCACCCGCACCGGCAGAAAGAAGCCCGGCCGACATGCCACCCAGGTCTTGCCGTCCGGCGCCAGCCCGCCGCCGGGCACGATGCCGTGCACGTGCGGATGGTGGGTCAGCGCCGAGCCCCAGGTGTGCAGCACCAGCGTGGCGCCGATCTTGGCGCCCAGGTGCTTCGGATCGGCCGCGATGGTCAGCAGTACCTCGGCGGCCAGGTCGAACAGCAGGCCATAGAGCACGGCCTTGTTCTGGTACGCGATGTCCGCCACGGGTGCCGGTAGCGTGAACACCACGTGGTAATACTCCACCGGCAACAGATCGGCCTGGCGGGCATCGAGCCAGCGCTGCGCCGCTGCGCTCTGGCACTTGGGGCAGTGCCTGTTCCTGCAGGAGTTGTAGGAGACCTGGTCGGTACCGCAGCCTTCGCAGCGCAGCACGTGTCCTCCCAGCGCCGCGCTGCGGCACTGCTCGATGGCCGACATGACCTTGAGCTGACCCAGGCTCAGGTGGCCGCGCTGGGCGGCACGCCAGGCCGGACCATGCTGGAGGAAGACGTCGGCCACTTCCAGGGTGGGCCGTCCCACGGCGGCACCTCAGGACGGCGGCAGCGGCTCCAGCGGGCCGATCACCTCGCGCAGCAGATCGGTGGCCACGTGGGTGTAGATCGCGGTGGTCTCCAGCCGCTTGTGACCCAGCAGCACCTGGATCACGCGGATGTCCACCTTGCGCTCCAGCAGGTGCGTTGCGAACCCGTGGCGAAGTGAGTGCGTGGAGATGCGCTTGTCGATGCCGGCGGCCTCGGCGGCGGCGTGCACGGCGCGGTTGAGCTGGCGCGGCGTCAGTGGGTCGGTCGGGTCCATCCCGGGGAACAGCCAGCCACCGGGCCGCATGCGGCCCTGCGCATTGGCGATGCGCCACCAGGTGCGCAGGCGCTGCAGCAGCACCGGGCTGAGCATGCGTAGCGGTCTCTGCGACCCTTGCCTTGCTCCACCCGCAGCGTCATGCGCTGGCTGTCCACGTCGGTGACCTTCAGATGGACGACTTCGCTGGCGCGCAGGCCGGCGCCGTAGGCCACCGACAGGGCCGCCTGGTGCTTGACGTTGGCGGCGGCAGCAATCAGGCGCGCGGTCTCTTGCACGCTGAGCACCACCGGCACCTTGTGCGGCAGCTTGACCGGATGCATGCGAGCCATCAGCTCCAGCCGCTCCAGCGTGACGTCGAAGAAGAACCGCAGGCCAGTGAGAGTGACGTTCAGCGTCATGGGCGAGGTTCCCGTATCCACCAGGTGGAGTTGGAAGTTGCGCAGATCCTCCACGCTGGCCGTGTCCGGCGGGCGGTGCAGGTAGGCGGCCAGCTTGCGCACGGCGCGGACGTAGGCCTCCTGGGTGCGCGGCTCCAGTTTGCGGATGCGCATGTCTTCGAGCATGCGCTGGCGCAGCGGGCTTACCGCCGATGTGATGGTGTCCATGGTTGCAGCTCCGTCGATGAGCGAGGCGGGATTGCCTCGACATCGACGGTGGCACCAACGCGCAGATCAAGCGCCGAGGTGCCGCGCGGAGCGCCTACCGCGCGAGCGGTTTAGTCCAAGGGCCCGAAGAAGACCCTCGCCGGTCGATGGACCCAACGCGCGGACGGCTTCCGATCAACTCCCGTGAGATCTACCCCGCCGGACGGGCCGTTTGGTCGAAAGCCGACACTCACCCGCGCGCCGGATGTCGAACGGCCCGACTTCACAGCCGATCAGCGGCGAGACCGCGATGATCCCGGTTGCCTCCTCGAGCGGTGCGGCCTTGTGCCTCTTATCGGGCGCGAGGCTTTGCGTGCTGATAGGTTGCCTTTTCCATCTCAAGGAAGCCCGCTACCGAGGTCGGATCGACGAACGGGAAGATCTGGGTCGCCCAATACCCGCCGATGCCGTTCGCGCGATCGATCCAGTAGTACAGGTTAGCGAGGCCGGCCCATGCGAGCGCACCAGCCGGCCGACCCGTGGGTGCTTCTTCCTCGTTGATCATGAACGTGAGTGCCCAGGTCTTGGGCATGCCGGGGAAGAACTCGGCGTCATTGGACAGCCGTGGCCTCGATACGGGCAGGATGGACGCCGCCGTCTTGGTCGCATCGACGCCGGGCAGCATCTTCACGTGCATGCCCTTGGGCAAATGATTGCGAGATGCCATTTCGACGGTCTCCGGTCGAAGGATCTGTTCGCCGCCGTCGCTGCGCCCGTCGTTGAGCCACATGCGGATGAACTTCACATAGTCCGACGCGGTCCCGTAGAGGCCGTGCCCTCCCATGTGGACCTCCGGATCCTGCGGCAAGGTCACCCCGTTGAGCGGAACGAGCGAGCCATCGCGATCCTCGCGCGCGTGAATCGTTGCTTGCCGGGATTGCATGGAGGGGGTCATCGTGAAGGCGGTGTCGGCCATCCCGAGCGGACCGAGAACTCTCGACTGCATGACCTCGCCGAGCCGCTTGCCCGTAATTCCCTCGAGCACCATGCCGGCCCAATCGATGTTGCTCCCGTAGGACCACTGCTCGCCCGGATCAAACAGAAGTGGCGTCTTGATCGACTTCCACGACGCGTCGACCACCCAGGGCTGGCCCTGCTCGTTGGCGAGGCGGGTGTACGTCTCGTTGAAGAAGTCGTAGCTGAAGCCGGCTGTGTGCGTGAGCAGGTGACGTGTCGTGATGTCGCGCTTCGGTGGGCGCAGCCTGGGTTGCCCGTCCTTGCCGAAGCCCTCGATGACCATGATGTCGGCAAGTTGGGGCGCGTACTCCTTCGCAGGCGCGTCGAGGTCGAGAAGCCCCTCTTCCACCAGTTGCAAGCAAGCCGTTCCTGCGATGGCCTTAGTGGTCGAAAATATCGCGCACACGGTGTCGGGTTCAAACGACTCGCCGGTTCCGGTGTTGCGGACACCGCGCGCGCCTTCGTAGATCGTGCCGCGGCGGTCGGTCACCGCCGCCGATACCCCGGGCACGCGAGGTGTGCCTGTCGTCACGCCATCGAGAACGGCGTCGATTGCCTTCGTCAGTTCGGTCATTGTTGTCTCCGTGTTGTTGAACCACCGCCACAGGCCAAGTGCCGGAGCGCGGAACGTCGGCGTGAGGTCGGAACGATGACCTCGCCCAACGCGTCTCCGGCGGCGACCTGTGGCAACTGGAAGATAGCAACACACCGGGTGGCCAGTAACCGCCGACCTGCGCGCCTGGAGGGGCCGAATTCCGCCATTTGGCGGTTGAGACTAGCGACTGGAGGGCGGTGGCAGGTCCAGCGCCGACGAATGCCGAACGCGCCAGGCGAGGAAGGCGAGGCCGATACGGGTTCGGCCGATGCCGTCGAGTGGGTCGAACGACAGCACGTCGCGAATGGTCTCCAGTCTCGCCTGCATCGTGCTGTGGTGGACACCGGCAATGCGAGATGCGTCACGGATAGACGCGGAGCGAAGCAGCGCATCCAGAGTTCGCACGGCCCACGGATGCTGCATGACGCCTTCGAGTTCCTCGACATCGAGCAACGGTCGATCGACCGAGCACTGGGCGAGCAAATCGATCAGACCGCCATAGTCGTCTGCGACTACGACTGGCACATCGGGCACAGCGCACAGGCGCAAGCTCACGAGTGCTGTCGCGAGCGATCGGTGGAGGTCCTCGATCCCCGCCGCCACCCCGATCCCGCAGGGGCTGGCGTCGA
>LNAP01006160.1_pt1 | contig 10426 bp, 2 predicted proteins | sample 602601 | NCBI WGS metagenome assembly LNAP01 (sample SAMN02440304, study PRJNA202911) | soil metagenome | biome: Subtropical and temperate rainforests or woodlands; isolation source: soil samples (1 kg each in a 20% v/v slurry with milli Q water) were... ...
GCTGTGGGCACGGTTGCGCAGCAGGCTGTAGACCTCGCGCTTGCCACTGCGGGTCTGGATGCGCAGCAAGGTGGCTTCCGGCAATTGCTCGATCACCTTGAGCCCGGCCGCCGGCCTGGGAGTCAGGCGGGTGTGGGCCTGGTTCGCATAGGGCAGGTTGGGAGCGATACCTGGACGCGAGGAATAGGCGCTGACACAGCGGTTGATCGGGTCTGGGCTGGCGTTCAAATTGCCATAACGGGCGAGCAACTGGTTGGCAAAGTCGCGTTTCGGATCCTTTTCATCCAGCTTCAGGCCCGTTGGCTTGTCGTTGTCGATGGCTTCATAGTCCAGCCACAGCTTGACCTTGCCGCTGTTCTGGTACCAGTCATCCAGGTATCCATCGCGCGAATCCGCCGGCATCAAGCGCAGGAAGTTCTGTTCGGCGCCATTGCGGATCAGGTCGAAATACAGGCGGGTCTGGGCCTGGTGCGAGACATTGCCGAATACGTCGAAGTTGACCGCCAACTGGTAATAGGTGCGCTCCAACAACGGAAAATCGAACAACCACATCGTCTGCGGCACTTCGCCAATCAAGCCCTTGGTCACCGAGGCGCTATCGAAATGGCGGAAGATGCTCAGCAAGGCGTTGTCATTGCCTGCCCACAGGCTCGGCCAGCCAGGCGCCGGTAAGTCAGCGTAGTTGTCGCGGCGCAGGGCCTCGTATTGATTGCGTTTGTCGCGGTAGGCCAGCCACAGGCTCAACACACTGCCCACGTCATCGTTCTGCCCCGGCATCGCCAGCAAAGGCGTGGCCTGGCCGCGATAACGGGCATCGGTGATGTACAGGTCGTGGTCCGGATCCTGGAACAGGGTCCAGAAGTTGTCGCGGATCACATCCGTGGCAATCTGCCCCCGGCACACCGGCCCACGGATAAAGGTGCGCACAAAGTATTCGGCGTTATCGAGCATGAACTGGTAGCGCGCCTTGGCCGGGATCGCCTCGAAGGTTTCGAACGGGTTGGCCCGGCGGCCAGGGCCGTAGCCCTGCAGCGCCATGGCCTGCCAGTCGCCGCTGTAGAACAGCGACTTGATCCGCGCCATCTTCGCCGCGCTGAACGGGTAGGTAATGTGGGTCTTGTGCACGATCACCCCTTGTACCGGCCACAGGCGGTAATACACCTGGGTGCCCGGGTCGTCATTGGGGCGACGGGTGTTGATCAGGTCGATCGGCTGGCCGCTGGGCGTACGCGAGCGCACCCATTGGAAGTAATGTCCCGGCTCACCGCCTTCGAAATAGATGTGGGCAAGGAACAAATGCTCGAACAACCAGCGCGCCACCAGGCTTTCGCGGGCACCGGGCTGGTTCAGCAGGTTTTCCCATTGCTGCACCTGCAAGGCTTCCTGGGCATTGGGCGCCAAGCCTTGCTCATCAATCGGCGCGCCGGACGCGAGCCAGCGCTGCAGGGTCTGGTATTGCTGGTCGGTCAGCCCAGTAACGGCCAGGGGCATGCCTTCCTTGGGATGCGCGCCTGCGTAGGCGTCGAACTCCCCCGGCAGCGGGCACATGTTCTGGCGGTTCAGGCCCAGCACAATGTCATCGGGCAACTTGGCATTGGGTGCCAAGGGGGTGTTATGGCCCAGCTCCAGCATGCGCGCCATCAACGCAGCCTGGGAGCCCTGGGCATCCAGTACCGAGGCAAAGCCCTGGCGTTGCCAGGCGGCCTTGCCAAAGGCGTCATAAAACAACCGGGTCGGCTGCGACGCCTGGCTGCGCTCGCCGTCATACACCGGCAGCTTGCTCGCGCCGCGTGCCGCACCTTCGCCACTGCCCAGGTTGAGCTGACAGGCGGAGTCGTAGCAGGCATGGCAGGCCACGCATTTCTCGGTGAAGATCGGTTGAATATCGCGGGTATAGGAAAGCGCCGGGGCGGGTCCGTTGGCCTGCGCGAGGCAGGCGACCAACGCCAAGGCGGCGCCGGTGATGAGGCGAAGTGACATGTATCCGGTCCCGAGTCGATGCGAGCGCTGAAAAATTGCCGCGATTCTACCGATGTCGAGGCGCCCTCAACATGAGCGATATTCATGCAAAACCCAGGCATGCTCTAAAAGCGCACAGGTTTGCTATGATCCACGCCCTCCGTAATGCCTGATTAGAGTAGTCCCATGTCCGATCGTAGCACTCGCCTGCAAGCCCTCCACCAAGCCCTCAAGGAACGCATCCTGATCCTCGATGGCGGCATGGGCACGATGATCCAGAGCTACAAGCTGGAGGAAGAGGACTACCGTGGCAAACGCTTCGCCGACTGGCCCAGCGACGTCAAGGGTAACAACGACCTGTTGATCCTGAGCCGCCCGGACGTGATCGGCGGGATCGAGAAAGCGTACCTGGATGCCGGTGCCGACATCCTCGAGACCAACACCTTCAACGCCACCCAGGTGTCCCAGGCCGACTACGGCATGGAGGCGCTGGCCTACGAGCTGAACCTGGAAGGCGCACGCCTGGCCCGCCGGGTCGCCGACGCCAAGACCCTGGAAACCCCGGACAAACCGCGCTTCGTCGCGGGCGTGCTGGGCCCGACCAGCCGCACATGCTCGCTGTCGCCCGACGTGAACAACCCCGGCTACCGCAACGTCACCTTCGATGAACTGGTGGAGAACTACACCGAGGCCACCAAAGGCCTGATCGAAGGCGGTGCGGACATGATCCTCATCGAAACCATCTTCGACACCCTCAACGCCAAGGCCGCGATCTTTGCCGTGCAAGGCGTGTACGAAGAACTGGGTGTGGAACTGCCGATCATGATTTCCGGGACCATCACCGACGCCTCCGGCCGCACGCTGTCGGGCCAGACCACCGAGGCGTTCTGGAACTCCATCAGCCACGCCAAGCCGATTTCCGTGGGCTTGAACTGCGCCCTGGGCGCCAGCGAGTTGCGGCCGTACCTGGAAGAACTGTCGAACAAGGCCGACACCTACGTGTCCGCCCACCCCAACGCCGGCCTGCCCAACGAGTTCGGCGAGTACGACGAGCTGCCAGCGCAAACCGCCAAGGTCATCGAAGAATTCGCCCAGAGCGGCTTCCTCAATATCGTCGGCGGTTGCTGCGGCACCACGCCGGGCCATATCGAGGCCATCGCCAAGGCCGTGGCCGGCTACGCGCCGCGCCAGATCCCGGACATTCCCAAGGCCTGCCGCCTGTCGGGCCTGGAGCCTTTCACCATTGATCGCCAGTCGTTGTTCGTCAACGTCGGCGAACGTACGAACATCACCGGTTCCGCCAAATTCGCCCGGCTGATCCGCGAGGACAACTACACCGAAGCCCTGGAAGTCGCCCTGCAGCAGGTGGAAGCCGGCGCCCAGGTGATCGACATCAACATGGACGAGGGCATGCTCGATTCGAAGAAGGCCATGGTGACCTTCCTCAATCTGATTGCCGGCGAGCCGGACATCTCCCGTGTACCGATCATGATCGACTCCTCCAAGTGGGAAGTGATCGAAGCCGGCCTCAAATGCATCCAGGGCAAGGGCATCGTCAACTCCATCAGCATGAAGGAAGGTGTCGAGCAGTTCATTCATCACGCCAAACTGTGCAAGCGCTACGGCGCGGCGGTGGTGGTGATGGCGTTCGATGAAGCCGGCCAGGCCGACACCGAGGCGCGCAAGAAAGAGATCTGCAAGCGCTCCTACGACATTCTGGTCAATGAAGTGGGCTTCCCGCCGCAAGACATCATCTTCGACCCGAACATCTTCGCCGTGGCCACCGGTATCGAAGAGCACAACAACTATGCCGTCGACTTTATCAACGCCTGTGCCTATATCCGCGATGAACTGCCGTATGCGCTGACCTCCGGTGGCGTGTCCAACGTGTCGTTCTCGTTCCGCGGCAATAACCCGGTGCGCGAGGCGATCCACTCAGTGTTCCTGCTGTATGCGATCCGCAACGGCCTGACCATGGGCATCGTCAACGCCGGCCAACTGGAGATCTACGACCAGATCCCGGCCGAGCTGCGCGACGCCGTGGAAGACGTGGTCCTCAACCGCACCCCGGAAGGCACCGACGCCCTCCTCGCCATCGCCGACAAGTACAAGGGCGACGGCAGCGTCAAGGAAGCCGAGACCGAGGAATGGCGTGGCTGGGAAGTCAACAAGCGCCTGGAGCATGCGCTGGTCAAGGGCATCACCACCCATATCGTTGAAGACACCGAGGAATCCCGGCAGTCGTTCGCGCGCCCGATCGAGGTGATCGAAGGCCCGTTGATGTCCGGCATGAACATCGTCGGCGACCTGTTTGGCGCCGGTAAAATGTTCCTGCCCCAGGTGGTGAAATCGGCACGGGTAATGAAGCAAGCCGTGGCCCACTTGATCCCCTTCATCGAGCTGGAAAAAGGCGACAAGCCGGAAGCCAAGGGCAAGATCCTCATGGCTACGGTCAAGGGTGACGTACACGACATCGGCAAGAACATTGTCGGCGTGGTGCTCGGTTGCAACGGCTACGACATTGTCGACCTGGGCGTGATGGTCCCGGCCGAGAAGATCCTGCAGGTGGCCAAGGAGCAGAAGTGCGACATCATCGGCCTGTCCGGGCTGATCACACCGTCCCTGGATGAAATGGTGCACGTGGCCCGCGAGATGCAGCGCCAGGACTTCCACCTGCCACTGATGATCGGTGGTGCCACCACCTCCAAGGCGCACACGGCGGTGAAGATCGAGCCCAAGTACAGCAACGATGCGGTGATCTACGTGACCGACGCCTCACGCGCGGTGGGCGTGGCCACCCAGTTGCTGTCCAAGGAGCTGAAGGCCGGGTTTGTCGAGAAGACCCGCCTGGAATACATCGACGTGCGTGAGCGCACCTCTAACCGCAGCGCCCGCACCGAGCGCCTGAGCTACGCGGCGGCCATCGCCAAGAAGCCGCAGTTCGACTGGAACACCTACACCCCGGTCAAGCCGACGTTTACCGGGGCCAAGGTGCTGGACAATATCGACCTCAAGGTGCTGGCCGAGTACATCGACTGGACGCCGTTTTTTATCTCCTGGGACCTGGCCGGCAAGTTCCCGCGCATCCTCACCGATGAGGTGGTGGGTGAAGCGGCCACCGCGCTGTACGCCGACGCCCAGGAAATGCTCAACAAGCTGATCGACGAAAAACTCATCAGCGCCCGCGCCGTGTTCGGTTTCTGGCCGACCAACCAAGTGCAGGAGGATGACCTGGAAGTCTACGGCGACGACGGCCAGCCGATTGCCAAACTGCATCACCTGCGCCAGCAGATCATCAAGACCGACGGCAAGCCGAACTTCTCCCTGGCCGACTTTGTTGCGCCCAAGGACAGCGGCGTAACCGACTACATCGGTGGTTTTATCACCACCGCCGGCATCGGCGCCGAGGAAGTGGCCAAGGCTTACCAGGATGCGGGCGACGACTACAACTCGATCATGGTCAAGGCCCTGGCCGACCGCCTGGCCGAAGCCTGCGCCGAATGGCTGCACCAGCAAGTGCGTAAAGACTACTGGGGCTATGCCAAGGATGAAGAGCTGGACAACGAGGCGCTGATCAAGGAGCAGTACAGCGGTATCCGCCCTGCCCCCGGCTACCCGGCGTGCCCGGATCACACCGAGAAGGCCCAGTTGTTCCAACTGCTCGACCCCGAGGCCCACGAGATGCATGCGGGCCGCAGCGGCGTGTTCCTCACCGAGCACTACGCGATGTTCCCGGCCGCAGCGGTCAGCGGCTGGTACTTCGCCCATCCACAGGCGCAGTACTTTGCTGTAGGCAAGATCGACAAGGACCAGGTGACCAGCTACACCGCACGTAAAGACCAGGATCTGGCCGTGACCGAACGCTGGCTGGCGCCGAACCTGGGTTACGACAACTAGGGGCGATTGCCAGGCACTCTGTTCGGGTGCCTGGCACACCGCTGGCAGCCTTATAGCTTCAGCTCGGCCCGTTCCTGCCGGGTCAGGCGGATCGCCAGCGCCCTGCGCTGCTCCTTGATCCAGGCACCCAATGCCGCGTATTCACGCAAGTAGTCGGCACCGCTCTCGGGGTAGCGCTCATCCAGGCGATCGGTCTGGTGTTCCAGCTCGCGCGCCAGGGTCGCAAAATCCGTGGCGTACTTTTTCTTCAGGTAATTGCGCCAATACTCAAGGCCCACCAGCTTTTCTTCAAAGCCCGGCGTGCTCTCGCCCTCCAGGACAGTGGCGTATGCCCGGTCGAGGTCGGCCTGGGTCACTTCCGATAACTCGCTATACAGCATGCCAGAGGGCTGCCGGGGCAGGTCCAGGCGCTCGGCAAGGCCAATGCGCAGGGCTAAACGAATTTCCGCCGGGTCAATATCCTCATGGGCCTTGATGATGTCCTCGGCGATGCCTTCAACCGCCTCCAGGCGAAGCATGCCACGGGCGAACTTCAACAGGGCGGCGCCATCCTGACCAGCCTCGGCCAATCTCAACGCAGCGAACTCCTGAACGCGGGTTTCAAACGCGTTGAACATCAGGATTCTGCCATCCCCACAGGTCACCTCGGGCATCAACGCCGTCGCCCGGGCGAACACGTCCCGACGCATGGCCGGGTTGCCGCCAATGGCCTCCAACACCGCCCATACGCGCTGGGTCAGATCGCCTGGCGCCTCAAGGAAGTCCTCGGTATTGCGCAGTTGCGACAGGGTGAAGAAGAAATCGTGGCTCCCCGGCTGTGCGTTGAGGTCGTCCCAGATCCGGTGCCTTGGCGAATCGGGCAGGACATCAGCAAACCAGCGCGCCTTCTGGATTTGCGGCGTTTCGATATCCGGATGATCCAGCGAGTAGTCAGGGGAGTCAAAAGCCCCCCGCTCATCGCGCTCCCGGTATCCCTGGATCATTTCCTCAAGCTGCTCGGCGGAAAACCCCAAGCCATTGCCGGTCTGCGCCAGATACCCCTGCAAACGCTCACAGCTTTCCTGCTCAAGGCGGTTTCCCGAGAGGTCAGTCCCCGACATCAAGGCGCGGTGTTGCGGCTCAAAGGCTGTATCTGGCAGGGTCTCGATCCAGTTGTCGTGCAGGTCCAGGGTGCGCAGGCGCCCAAGCTCAAGCACTGTCATGGGCCACTCGTCCAACAGGTTGGTATGCAGGTACAACGTTTCGAGCCTGGACAGGCCACCGAGGTCCAATTCGCTCAAGACGTTCTCGCCCAGGTTCAGCCATTCCAGCGCCTGCAGGCGCACCAGGTGCCCCTGAAGCTGGGAGGCGTTTTGTAGTTCATTTCTGCTGAGGTCCAAGCGTCTCAACCCGTGAAACTCTGCGAGGGCATCGGGCAAGGCTCGCAGGCCGTTGTCACTGAGGGTCAACGTACGCACGTGGCTGAAGGCCCGCAGGAACTCGTTGGAACCCTGGGCCGTGAGCCTGACGCGACTCAGGTTCAGTTCGGTGACGTGAGCGAAATACTTGGGCAACTTCGGCAGGTCGCCCAACAGCAGGCCGGACAAATCCAGCAGGCTGGCGCTATTCACTTCAGGCAGGCCGGGCGTGGCACGTAGGGTGTGACGCCAGCTTTCCAGCACACGGTCCGCTGCGCGACGACGATCCAATACACTGACCCAACCGCCATCAAGGTAGCCATGGACATCTATCCATTCATTGAGCAGTTGCACCCACTGGCTGTACTGCCCTTCCCACTCATCGAGGCGTGCCTGGATCTGCCCGGAGTCGAGGCCGCTGGCTTGCAGCTCGGCTAGCCGTGCCACCGCCTGCAACTCGTCCAGCGCCGGGACCAGGCGTTGTATGCGGGCTGCGGGAGCCAGTGCAGCCGAGGCAAGTGCCGTGGGGAGTGCCACGAGCAAGTCGGGGCGGCGCAAGACATTCTCGGGAAAATACTCAGGCTCCCCCCCGGTCAGGCCTTGGGCAAGCAACTCACGGGGTATGCCCAACGGGTTTTCCAGGGCAACGGATGGGTGTTCAATCGCGTAGCGTCGCGCAAACGTCCGCGCATCGGTACGCGCCGTCACGCTGAGGCGACAACCGCGCAGATGGGTGTTGGAAAGCAAACTATCATGCCCGCTCAGCGCCGCTTCGGGGATTGCCGTTACGGCGCTGTGGCTCAGATCCAGGCATTGCAACGACGACAACTCAAGCACACCCTGGGGCCATTCGCTGATTGCGCTGTGACTCAGGTCCAACGTACGCAAGTCGTGGAAGCCGCTGACATCCAGGCGGCTGATCGGGTTGTACTGCAGGCGCAATGATAAAAGGCCGGTCAACCTGCTCAAACGCGCCTGGATCGCCGGGTTGATCACCAGCCAATTGTGAGACAGGTCGAGGTGGCGCAGGGACGAATGGGTAAGCAGTACCGCAGGCGGCTCGGTCAGGTTGTTGCGGGCCAGGCTCAATGTTTCGACCTGGGGAAACTGGTCGAGCCAGGCATTGATGCCTTCAAGGGAAACGCCGATATCCTCCAGGATCAAGCTGCGCACATGGGCAAACCCGTTGGCCGGCACCCGCGGTAAATCAATCAGGTTGGCGCCTGACAGGTCCAACACCGCCGCCCCGGCAGGAAGTGGCTCAGCCTCTGCTACCAGGCGTTGCTCCAGGCCTTCGCGCCAGCAATCCAGGAGTTTTTCAGAGGCTAGCTGACGATCCAACTCGACCCGGCCAGTGCTTGAATCGCGATCCGACCATTGCTCCAGCTCATCGACCAATCTACGGTATTGCGCCTGCACCGCGTTGACACTCTCCAGACGTTGGCGGGCCGTCAGCCCCTGCGTTCTGAAGCTGAGCAACACCCTTTCGGCGAATGTCGGGTCCGCGCGTCGCAAGCGAGCCAAGGCCCCTTCGCAGTAGGCCTGCACCAGTCGCTGCTCATCGACCAGATGGGCCGGATTGTCATGCAGGTACTCAAAAACCCGCATGAAGTCTTCAGGCTCATACGCCGCCCAATTCATTTGCAACCCGCGCCACAACCGTTGATGCCCGACCAGCATCTCGGCCGGCACCGAACGCAACTGGGTCTGGGCAAGGTCGAGAAACTCCAGGTGCTCAAGTGCCAGGAGCCCTTGGGGCCAGGTTTCCAGGGTTCCGGACACGGTTAGGCGGCGCAACGCCGTCAGGCCTTGGATATCCAGGGTTTCCAGGTTGCCGGCCAGGGACAATCGTTCAAGCGCAGTCATGCGATTGAGCGCCAGCAGCACTTCAGGCGAATAGGTCAGCAATGGCCCGGTGAGCGACAGCCGGGTGATGCCGGGCACGCTCGCCAGCCGTTCAGCCACCTGGCCAAGATTGTTGGGGCGCACGTAGAGCTCCAGATACTGCACATTGGGAAATGGCCGAAATAAATCGCTGGCTTGTTGGGCGAGCAATCTGGCCCCTGACAGGTGCAGGGATCGCACATGGGAAAAGTCGGCCTCCATCTGCGGTAGCGCGTGCTCCCCGCGCAGATTCAGGGTGGCATGGGCGCTGCGGTCTCGGTCATAGCCCTGGCGCCAGCATTCGATGACGTCCTCTACCGAACGCAAGCGCTGCGCATCTGCCCCCGCCCATTGCTCAAGGGTGTTGCGCAACCCCAACAACTCTCGCTGGCGATTGGCGAACAACCGCCAGATTTGCGGGTTGCTTTCACCGTCACGTCGGCGCGCCCAGATCAGCTCTTGCGCCTGGGTGTCGCTGATATTTGGATACGCCGTGCGAACCTGGGCGATCAGAGAGTCATCCGCTGCAAAAGGCCCGCCGCGCCCCGATAACTCATATCCCAGGCGCCCGCTGGGCAGGCGCAGCGCCGGCCGGGACCTGGGCCTGCGCAACTTTAAGATGTCATCGGCCATAACGTCGCGGTGGCGCCTGGCGTAGGCTGCCAACACCGGCTGCAAGTCCGCCCCATGAGGGGTCAGCGCCAGCGCTTGACGCGCCGCTTCGGGCAAGGCATCGACGATCGACGGGAATAGATTACGGCCCTGGGCCGGTGCGCTATTGAGCGGCTTGCCGGCTTGATCCTGGGCCTGGAAACGATTGCCGCGTTTGATCAGGTAGCGACGCGTGGCGGCGTGCGCCTCGCCAATGCTGTCGACCAAGGGCCCTTGAATGCTGTCTACACGCATCTCCAGGCGCAAGCCTGAAGGCCATCCGGGCAGGCGCTCCAGGGTATGCAAGGCGAGCCGGTCGCTGTCGGCGTTGGCGAGTCGGTCGCGGTGCAGGCCACTGATCGCTCGGCTCAAGCGCCCCTGGTGCAGGCTGCTGCGGGCCTGGTGATCCAGACGCTCGCTCAGCCGCGCGCTGTCTTGCAAGCGCCGCAGTTCCTGGGGGCTGGCGCTATTCAGGAGTTCCTCCCGGGCCCGCGCAGACAGCGAGGGACGCGGCGCGAAGGGAGCGGCAGCGGCAGTGCAGTGGCCTCCACCGCGGAGATCAGCACTCGGCCATTAAGGGTACAAACACAGGGGGAGGGGAGGGGAGCGCAGCGACAGCAGCAGCAAGGCCAGCAGGC
>LNAP01006163.1_pt1 | contig 10425 bp, 8 predicted proteins | sample 602601 | NCBI WGS metagenome assembly LNAP01 (sample SAMN02440304, study PRJNA202911) | soil metagenome | biome: Subtropical and temperate rainforests or woodlands; isolation source: soil samples (1 kg each in a 20% v/v slurry with milli Q water) were... ...
GTTGCTGTCGATAAAGGGCACGGCCGGGTGCTTATGGGGACAGCGTCGCTCGTGGCAGTGGTATTGCTGGCTTGCTGGTCGCAAGTCGATAGTTTATTGGGATTTTATCTGCTTGTTGCCGGCATCGGCGCCTTGCAGGCGGCGGCTTTATACGAGCCCGCGTTTGCCGTGATCACCCGACGGGTGGGGTCGGGCAAGGCCCGCTCTGGCATTACCGCGATAACGCTGTGGGGCGGATTTGCCAGTACCGTATTTATTCCCCTTGTGCAGTTTTTATTAGACCATTGGGGATGGCGCGATGCTTTGCTTGTATTGGCCTTTATTAATGGCTTGATCTGCTCGGTGGCGCATTTTGGATTTATCAAGGCTGAAAAAGATGCAATTCATTTTAGCCATTCGGACCATGGAACTATACAGACTACAGACAAGCAAGAAGTCAGGGCGGCGTTTCACAAGCCGGTTTTCTGGTTGTTGATGTTGGCGCTGACTGCTTACGCGGGTGCCTTTACTGCTTTTACTTTTCACATGTATCCGTTGCTGCTTGAAGGCGGCTTGTCTACCAGCAATGTGGTCTGGGCCATCGCCACGATAGGTCCCGCCCAGGTGGCGGGCCGGATTCTGATCAGTATTTTTGGCTCGGGAACGTCCATGCGGCGTATCGGAACCTTTGTTGTCGCTGTATTTCCCCTGGTATTCATTGTTTTGGGGCTGAGGCCTTCAAGCATGTGGATTATTACGGCCGCCTGTGTCGTTTATGGCGCCAGCAACGGTATCTTTACCATTGTGCGGGGCTTGGTTGTACCGGAAATGCTCAGCCGACGGGCCTATGGGGCGATCAACGGCTTACTGACCTTTCCCAGCACGCTTGCCAGAGCCTTTGCGCCTGTAGCCGCCGCATTGCTTTGGTCAAGCACGATGTCTTACGGTGTGGTGATTTGGTCCATTGCGGCAAGCGCCGCACTCTTAACCCTTAGTTTTTGGTTGGCAGCCTGGACCAGTCATTCAATGGCAACACGCTAGCCATGACGTCCCGCACGAAAGTGCGGCCTCTCTTTCGGGGACCTTATCGTGTCGATTTTTATGGTGGCAGGTTCTTCACCTGTTCTGGCAAATGCTATGAGTTTATGAGTTTGACTGCTCGCTCAGGAATTTGAGCAGGCGCTTTTCGTCCGCACTCAAATTGCGTGAACCGGCGGGGGCTGCAAGGCGCGGCGGCAAGCGTTGCTGAAGATAGGCCTCGAGGATCTCCGGATGGATATAACACTTTCTGCAGATTGCCGGAGTGTTACCTAAACGTTGGGCCACTTCTTTAACGACGTCGGCTACGGCTTGGCGAGCGTTAATTTCACTGGTGCTTGACCTTCGCTGCAATGCCGCCAATGCGCTGACCGAGCCAGCCCAAGTGCGATAGTCTTTCGCGGTGAAATCCGTTCCGGCTGCTTCTTTCAGGTAGGCATTTACCGCATTGGAATCGACTGAGCGAAGTGCTCCTTCCTCATCTTTATAGTGAAACAACTGGTGCCCGGGAATGTCCATGCATCGCCTGACTATGCGCGCTACCCGAGCGTCCGTGACGGTAACATCGTGCTCGACGCCGCTTTTACCCTTGAAGCGAAAACGGATGCGATCCGCCGTAACGGTTGCATGCCCACGCTTTAACGTGGTCAGTCCGTACGATTTGTTGGCATGCGCATAAGCTCGCGACCCGACGCGAATAAGGGTGGTGTCGAGCAGGCGAACGACGCTTGCAATGATTTTCGCCTGACATAGTTCGCGTCTGGCAAGGTCTTTCTTCACCTGACGCCGAATGCGCGGTAGGGCCGATCCAAACGCCAGGAGCTGCTGATACTTATCCGCATCCCGAATTTGCGCCCAGCGCTCGTGATATCTATATTGTTTACGGCCCCGTGCATCCCGCCCGGTAGCCTGCAGATGACCAGAGGCAGACGAACATATCCACACCTTTTCGTAGGCGGGTGGAATCATCAGCGCATTAATACGAGCAAGCGTATCCTTGTCCGTAATGACTTTCCCGGCGGAATCGGTGTAGCGGAAACCATCTTTGAATCGCTTGCGCGCGATGCCGGGCTGTTGATCATTGACGTAAACTAATTCTACGGATAGCGGCTCGGCAGAGCCGTATGTCATTGTTTGTTGCGCGCTTGGTCCGGCCTGCGTGCCCGCATCGCAAGGCTGTATCTTTCCGCTGGCAAATGGTCGATGCCGGGGGTTTGTTCCGGATCCACTCCCGGCAGTATGTCAGGGATGCTGTCGGGCGGGTTCGATGGCCGTTTGCTGTCCTTGTCGGGCGGCGTTTTTGGCGGGACATAAGCCTTGTCGCCGGGGCGGGGAGGGGTTGTCATTTCTATCTCCAGAATCTTTCTGTAAGCCATGCACAACTGCCTCGCCAGAGGTCTGCGCATATAGCTGTCCAGCTCTTTAGCAAATTATGTGCCTGCAGTCGCGCCGGTATTTTTCTTGCCGGTAATGGTTTGTCGATTCGCTGTACGGAAGCGTCGGGCAGGACTTGGGAACATTTCTTGCTGGTCAAATCAAACGTACGTAAACGCAGGAATAAGCCATGGCTGCTTCAAGCAAACGCGCTTTATGGAAAGGCGCTATATCGTTCGGATTGGTTCACATACCGATAGCATTGCACTCGGCTACGACTGAGCAAGGACTGGATTTTGACTGGCTGGACAAGCGCAGCATGGATCCCGTGGGCTACAAACGCATCAACAAGGCCACGGGCAAGGACATCGACAAGGAAAATATCGTTAAAGGAATTGAGTACGAAGAAGGACAATATGTTGTTTTATCGTCGGAGGAAATAGAGGCTGCATATCCAAAAACTACACAGACGGTAGAGATCGAGACGTTCGTGCCAATACGCGATATCCCTTTCGTGTATTTGGAGCGTCCCTATTATATTTCCCCTATCAACAAGGGCGCTAAAGTGTATGCGCTGCTGCGCGAAGTGCTGCATAAGACCAAAAAAGTCGGTGTTGCGAAGGTTGTGATCCAGACGAAACAGCATTTGGCGATTTTGATGCCTTGCGGACCTGCTCTGATATTAAACCTGATCCGCTGGAATGAAGAAATCAGGACATGGGACGATTTGAACTTGCCCGCCGAAGGCGTCCAGTCGACCGGCCTGACTGAGAAAGAAATGGCGATGGGCGAGCAATTGGTTGCCGATATGAGCACGAAATGGGCGCCTCAGAATTTCACTGATTCATTTAAAGAACAAATCCTGAGGCTGGTAGAAGAAAAAGTGGAGGCTGGCGAGACGGAGTCTGTGACGCAGCTTGAGGAAGAGGAAACGGAAACCGTCGGTGCCAAGATTTTTGATCTGACGGAAATGCTGCAACGAAGCTTGAATAAAGGCACCAGAACGGCACCCAAAGACACTCCTTTGTCCCGTTCGGCAACTGACGTTCCAAGTGTGGGCAAAAAGGTAGCGAAGGCGAAGTCCACGAGTCGGCGAGGCGGATCAGCGACGTTGCCGACAAGCGGTAAAAAGTCTTCCCCGACTTCGGCGAAAGAATCGGCAGCAAAGAAAACGGCGCCGGTAAAAACCTCTAAAGCAAAAAAGAAAACTGCATCAAAGCAATCTAAAACAACCACGGGCAGCGGCCGTAAAGCGGCGTGACCATGGCTAAAACCGACCCGCTAAAGCCCTACAAGTCCAAGCGCGATTTTTCGACGACGAGCGAGCCGGCCGAAGGAGGCGTGGCCAACGAATCAGCCCGTTCGTTTGTTATTCAAAAACACTGGGCCACTCGCCTGCATTACGATTTTCGGCTGGAGCTGGACGGGACTATGAAAAGCTGGGCAGTGCCTAAGGGACCCAGCTTCGACCCCGCCGATAAACGAATGGCGGTACATGTTGAAGACCACCCCATTGCATACAACACTTTTGAAGGCCGGATTCCCGCCAGGCAATATGGGGCGGGAAAAGTGATTGTTTGGGACAAAGGCGTCTGGATGCCGTTTGGCGACGCGCGTAAGGGTTATGGGGAAGGTAAATTGAAGTTTGAATTACACGGCCATAAACTGCGGGGGAAATGGGCCCTGGTCAGGATGAAAGGAGGAAAAGCCAGTCAGGATCACTGGCTTTTGATCAAGGAAAAGGATGAGTTTTCGCGTCAGGCCAATGAGTTTAGCGTGGTTGACGAAATGCCGGACAGCGTAGCCCGGCTGGACGATAATCGCCCTGGCGGCAATGCCGGGCCAGAGGCCTTGGCCGTTGCAGCACAAGCGCGGCGCGAAGCTGTGCATTGTTCTGGCGCAAAAACCAGCTTCGGCGTTAAAGCCGGCCTTCCGGCAATGCTGAAACCGCAGCTGGCCACGTTGGTCGATTCTCCCCCCGGTGACTCGCAGCAATGGCTTTACGAAATCAAGCTTGATGGTTATCGAATACTGACGCGGGTACAAAAAGGCCGGGTTCAACTGTATACACGCAATGCAAATGACTGGACGGGCCGGCTTACCGTGTTGGTCAGGCAACTAAAAGCCTTAAAGCTGCCTGAAGGCTGGTATGACGGCGAAATTGTGATTCTGGACAAGCGTGGCTTGCCAGATTTCCAGGCTTTGCAGAATGCGTTCGACAATTCAAAGACCGAAGATATTGTCTATTACTTGTTCGACCTTCCTTTTTGCGACGGCATGGATTTACGCAAAGAGCCGCTTGTCGTGCGTCGCGAAAAACTGCAAGGGCTGCTTCCGGCGGACGAAAGCGGCTCGATTCGTTTCAGCGAGACGTTCAATGCGGCGGGACGCGATATGATTGCTTCGGCCTGCAAGCTCGGGCTGGAAGGCGTAATCGGGAAAAAAAAGGCATCTTATTATGTATCGCGTCGATCACAAGACTGGATCAAACTAAAATGCAGCTTGCGGCAAGAGTTTGTGGTTGGCGGTTATACCGACCCTCAAGGATCCAGGATTGGTATTGGATCTTTATTGTTGGGGGTGCACGATGATGCCGGGGCGCTGCGTTACGCCGGAAATGTCGGTACGGGCTTCAATCAAAAAAATCTCGCCGACATTAAGCAAACATTGGAAGCGCTGCATACCGGCAAGAGTCCCTTTTCGGCGTCGACAGGCATCGATGGAAAAGCTCATTGGGTAAAACCGGTATTGCTGGCGGAGGTATCGTTTGGCCAGTGGACGAAGACGGGAAGCATTCGTCATTCGGTCTTTCATGGGTTGCGCCATGACAAGCCGGCCAAGAGTGTGGTCAGGGAGCATCCTATGCAAATTAGCGCCAAATCCGCCCAGCCCGATTCGCTGCTTGCCAAGTTTAAGGTCACTCATCCCGAGCGTATAGTAGACGAATCATCCCGCACGGCCAAAATAGATGTGGTTCGCTATTACGCTCTGGTTGCACCGCTTATGCTGGAACACCTGAAGAGCAGGCCTGTCTCGCTGGTACGCGCACCCGACGGCGTCAACGGCCAGATCTTCTTCCAGAAGCATCTGGAGACAGCGAAGATGGTCGGAGTACGTCAGCTTTCGCCTGAGCTGGATCCGGATCACGATGCCTTGATGGAGGTTGTATCTGCGCAGGGTCTTCTGAGCGCCGCCCAAATGAACGTAATTGAGTTTCACACCTGGAACGCGGTCAAAACCACGATTGGCAAGCCGGATCGGATGACTTTCGATCTGGATCCTGGCAAGGGTATTGAATGGCCAGCAATGCAAGAGGCGGCGCTGGTTGTTCGTGCTTTTCTGAATGAACTGGAGCTGGATTCGTTTGTGAAAACCAGTGGAGGCAAGGGCCTGCATGTGATCGTGCCGCTGCAACGGAGGCATAGTTGGGACACAGTGAAAGACTTTTCGCATGCCATTGTGTTGCATCTGGCTAAAACATTGCCGAAGCGTTTTTCCGCCTTAAGCGGGCCCCGCAATCGCGTGGGGAAAATTTTTATCGATTATCTGCGCAATGGCTTCGGCGCCACGACCGTCGCGGCATGGTCGGCGCGTGCGCGGCCGGGAATGGGCGTGTCGGTACCAGTTGCCTGGGACGAGGTCGATACGCTGCATGGTTCGGCGCAATGGCATATTGGCAATATTCACGAACGCCTGGATAAAGGTAATGAGCCGTGGCGAGGCTACAACGATGCAGCGCAAACACTTACAGCGGCCATGAAAATATTGAATTTCAAGCCTGAAAAATAATTGCCGGCATTTTTTATTCAAATAGTTAGTGGCGTGGCACAGGGCTTGCTAAGAGCGCTGGCATGAATTTTTCTGCTCATGTCAAACAATTATTAGCGAGGTCACCGTTATGAATAAATCCCAGATTCCCACCGCGCAAAAAGATGTGCTTGGCCTTTTGCTTGATGATCATCGCAAGGTGAAGAAAATTTTCAAAGATTTCGAGTCGGCAAAAGATGACGCGGAGAAACAAAAAATGGTGATGGAGGCCTGTAGCGACCTGACGTTGCACACCCAAATAGAGGAAGCGCATTTCTACCCTTTTTTACGCAACCAGGATGCCAAGGCGTTTGGAGATTTGCTGGACGAAGCCAAAGTCGAGCATGCCAGTGCCAAAGAGTTGATTAATCAACTATCCAGCATGAAACCGCAGGACAACTTATACGATGCAAAATTTACGGTGCTAGGAGAATACGTTACACACCACATCACCGAAGAAGAAGGCGAGCTGTTTCCTAAAGTTATCTCGAAAAAAATCGATCTGCGCGAGTTGTTGGAACCTATGCAAGCGTTGAAGGAAGAGGCGGCCTTAGAGCAAAGGTAAGGTTGTCGCTGTCGAAAGTGCGCGTTCTTGTCAGTACGCGGAGGCAAGGCAAGTGGACAAAATCAAGATGGTTGCGTGCTATATGCAGTCGCAAGGGCTGGTTCTTGCTACCGGCGAGTCATGTACCGCAGGCCTGATTGCGGCAACGTTGGCCGATATCCCTGGGGCCGGAGAGCTGTTGGACTGCGCGTTTGTCGTGTATTCTCCGTCGGCCAAGATCAAATGCCTGGGGGTACATGGGAATACGATCAGTGCCTTTGGACTGACTAGTGAAGAGGTATCCCGGGAAATGGCGTTAGGTGCGCTTGTCCGCGGTCGTGCCAATGTTGCCATTTCCAATACCGGTGTTACCGATTTCATGGAAAACGGTCCGCCAGCCGGTACGCAATGCTTTGCATGGGCATTCAAAGTATCTGATGCCCAACCCTTGGTGTTTTCGGAAACCCGGCAATTTTCGGGGGGACGCAACGAAATACGTCAGGCCAGCGCTGAATTTGCATTGGTGCACCTGGCCGAACTGCATCAGCAGCTAGCCCTTCATACACTCAAAAGAGCGGGTTAAACTCGCACGCTTCATACATTGAAGGCGTGAAAGTTGTGACGAATGCTCAAATGTTGTGCCGCGCCCCTGGCTCGAACAGGGGCGCGGCCGTTTAATTATGATTTTTTGTTAGTTAGGCTGCTGTCCCGAAGCGCTGATCACCTTGGCCCACCGCTCCATCTCGCCCATCACGTATTTTTTATGCCCGGCGGGATCCAGACGGTCATCATTGATTATGCTTAGGCCCAGTGCTTCCTGGCGTTTTATCAGCTCAGGATTTTTCAACGCAGCCCGCAGGGCGGTGTTCAGTTTTGCAACGATCTCGGGAGGCGTGTTGCGCGGTGCATAAAGACCATGCCAAACGGTTACGTTGAAACCGGTCAGGCCTGACTCGTCCAGCGTGGGAACAGCCGCCATCGACGGAAGCTTAAGCCGCTGGGCGCTGGTAACAGCATACGATTTAACCTTTTTCGCTTCGATCTGTGTCACCGCATTCGTGGCTTGCTCGCACATCAGGTCGACCTGCCCGCCCATCAGGTCGATCATGGCGGGCGCCGTTCCTTTGTACGCTATGGTTGTCATGTTCACCTTCATGGCGTTTTGCAGCATAAGGCCGCAAAGGTGCGAGGCTGAGCCTACTCCGGCATGGGCAAGGTTGACCTTGTCCTTGTTTTCATTGATCCATTTGCGCAATTCGTCAAAATTGTTTGCCGCAAGAGTTGGCCTGCTGATCAAAGTGGAAGGGGCTTCATTGATCAAGCCCAGGAACTCAAAACTATCCGGCACCTTGTAACTAAGCTCTTTATAGAGAGAGGGCGCGGTAGCCATGCCTATATGATGAACCAGCAGCGTGTAGCCATCGGGCGTGGCGCGCGCTACTTTTGCGGTTCCAATGGTGCCTCCCGCCCCCGTGGTGTTCTCGACGATCACGGTTTGTCCCAAGGGCTTGCGTAGCGCTTCGGCTACGTCCCGCGCGATTTTGTCGCTTGGGCCGCCAGCGGCGAATGGCACAACCAGCGTGACCGCCTTTTCCGGAAAAGCTGCCTGGGCAGTCAGCGAAAGCCCAGCAAGCCCCAGTGCTAAAACGAGTTTCTGAAAATTCATGATGTTGTCTCCTGTTTATTTGATTAATAGCTATGCCGAAAGGGCTTGCATTACACGGTATAAATCCGCCTTTCCTTCGAAACCGATGCCCGGTAATTCAGGCATGGTGATATAACTGTTTTCGACTGTCACGCCGTCCGGAAAACCGCCGAATGGCTGGAAAAGATCGGGGTATGATTCATTGCCGCCCAGCCCTAGCCCAGCTGCAATGTTCAGCGACATTTGGTGGCCGCCGTGCGGAATGCAACGGCTGGCGGACCAGCCGTGCTCTTTCAGCATATCCAGGGTGCGCAGGTATTCGACCAGTCCGTAGCTTAACGCGCAGTCAAATTGCAGCCAGTCGCGGTCCGGGCGCATGCCGCCGTAGCGAATCAGGTTGCGGGCATCCTGCATGGAGAACAGGTTTTCCCCTGTTGCCATCGGGTTTTTGTAGTAGCTGCGCAAAGCGGCCTGAAGTTCGAAATCAAGCGGATCCCCTGGTTCTTCGTACCAAAACAGGTCGTACTGCGACAGCGCCTTGGCGTAGGCGATAGCGGTGTCAAGGTCGAAGCGGCCGTTCGCATCGACGCAAAGCTTCTGGCCGTCTTGCAGTACGCTAAGGATTGAGTCGATGCGGCGAAGATCCTCGTCCAGCGAGGCGCCGCCGATTTTTTTCTTGACGACAGCGTAGCCGCGATCAATATAGCTGCGCATTTCGTCTTTCAGCTTACTGTGGTCTTGGCCCGGGTAGTAATAGCCGCCAGCGGCATAGACAAAGACCTTTTTGTTGGGCCGGCCGTTGCCATAGCGGTCGGCCAACAGTTGGAATAGCGGCTTGTCTTCGATTTTGGCCACGGCATCCCAAACGGCCATGTCTATCGTACCGATTGCTACTGATCGCTCGCCATGGCCGCCAGGTTTTTCGTTGGTAAACATGGCATCCCAGATTTTATGCGGATCCAGGTTGTTGCCGCTGGCATCAATCAACGATGCCGGGTCGGCTTCCAGTACTCGTGGGATGAAGCGGTCACGCATCAGCTTGCCTTGGCCGTAGCGCCCATTGGAGTTAAAGCCGTATCCGATGACGGGCTTGCCATTGCGAATGACGTCCGTGACAACCGCTACGAGACTCAGGTTCATTTTGCTGAAGTCGATGTACGCGTTTCGAATGGGGGAGCTGATGGGAAGGGTTTTTTCAATAATATTGACTATTTTCATTTGTGGATCCAAAAAATTAGTGCCTCTATAGTCGGTGTTCTTGCTTTTTTTGACCAATGCTATATTTGTCTTCCTTTATGCTCTAAAAGCACCGACATGAATCTCTCCTGGCTTGAGGACTACCTGGCGCTGGCATTGACCAAAAATTTTTCGCGCGCGGCGGACTTGCGCCATATGACTCAGCCGGCATTCGGCCGTCGCATTCGTGCTTTGGAGGAATGGCTGGGGGCAGATCTTTTTGACCGTAGCAAACAGCCGATTGCGCTTACTGAGACGGGTGAGTGGTTTCGCAACGTCGCTCAGGATTTACTTGCGCAGGTGGCGCGTCTTCCAGCAGAGGCGCAGGCCGTGGAAGAGTCGTGGGCGACAACTTTGCAGTTTGCGGCGACACACACGCTGTCCTTCACCTTTATGCCCAACTGGCTGCGCGGTCTGGAGTCGCGAGTAAGCGTAGGCGCCATGCAGTGCGTGTCCGATATGTTGCAGCGTTGCGAAGCCCTGATGCTGCAAGGCAAGGTTCAGTTCGTTCTGAGCCACACGCATCCGCTTGTCAAAGGACAGCTTGAAGCTGCAGGTTATCCGTCCATCCAGCTTGGAGTTGATACTCTGATTCCGGTATCGTTGGCGGATGACAACGGGCAGCCTCTGCATCATGGGACAAACGGCCAGCCCTACGCCATACAGATGCTTAGTTACAGCACTGAATCCGGTATTGGCCGCATTTTGCGCGCGGTCCTTGGCCCTGAGCTGGATCGCATCTCTGCCCAGACTATCTTCACGGCTCATCTGGCTTCGGTGCTCAAGCCAATGGTGCTTAGCG
>LNAP01006164.1_pt1 | contig 10424 bp, 9 predicted proteins | sample 602601 | NCBI WGS metagenome assembly LNAP01 (sample SAMN02440304, study PRJNA202911) | soil metagenome | biome: Subtropical and temperate rainforests or woodlands; isolation source: soil samples (1 kg each in a 20% v/v slurry with milli Q water) were... ...
CACATAGCCGCGATCGGCCACCTGCAAGGCCTTGTTGGCGTTCTGCTCGACCAGGAACACCGTGACGCCCTGCTCGCGTATCGTGCGGATGATATCGAAAATCTGCGTGATGATGAGCGGGGCCAGGCCCAGCGTGGGCTCATCCAGCAGCAGCAATTTCGGCTTGGTCATCAGGGCCCGCCCGATGGCCAGCATCTGCTGTTCGCCGCCGGACATGGTTCCGGCGCGCTGGTTGGCGCGTTCCTTCAGGCGTGGGAACAAGGTATATACATGGGCGAGGCCCTCCTCGATCTCGCGCGAGCCCAGGAAAAAGCCGCCCATCTTCAGGTTTTCGGCCACGGTAAGGTCGGGAAAAACGCGCCGCCCTTCCGGCGAGATCGCGATGCCGCGGCGCATGATGGTGTGGGTCTGGGCCTGGGTGATGTCCTCGCCCTCGAAGGACACCGTGCCGCTGCGCGCGCGCGGCGACCCGCAGACGGTCATGAGCAGCGTGGTCTTGCCCGCGCCATTGGCGCCGATCAGGGTGACGATCTCGCCCTTGTTGACCTCGACCGAAACATCGTTGAGCGCCTGGATTGCACCATAGTATGTATGTACGTTTTGGAGCTTGAGCACTTATTCTTCCCCCAGATAAGCTTTGATGACGCGAGGGTCGACCCGGACTTCGGCCGGCAGCCCTGTGGTGATGGGCTTGCCGTGCTCCATGACCATGATGCGGTCCGATACGCCCATGACCAGGCTCATATCGTGTTCGATCAGCAATACCGCCACGTCGAACTCTTTGCGCAACTGGTCGATCAGCTTCTGCAGATCGCGTTTTTCCTGCGGGTTGAGGCCGGCGGCGGGCTCGTCCAGCATCAGCAGGCGCGGCTTGGTAATCATGCAGCGCGCGATTTCCAGGCGGCGCTGGTGGCCGTAGGCGAGGTTGCCCGCTTCGCGGTTGGCGTACTGCCGGATATCCATGAAATCGAGCCAGTCGCCGGCGCGCTGCAGGGCCTCGTCTTCCGACTTGCGGTAGGACGGCAGCTTGAGCAGCCCTTGCAACAGGCCCGTCTGGATATGGGTATGCTGCGCCACCAGCAGGTTTTCCAGCACCGTAAGGTGCTTGAACAGGCGCACGTTCTGGAAAGTGCGCACCAGGCCCTGCTGGGCGACTTTATGGCTGGGCAGGCCATTGATGGTCTTGCCATCCATCAGGATGGAGCCCGATGAAGGCTTGTAGAAGCCGCCGACGCAGTTGAACACTGTCGTCTTGCCGGCGCCGTTGGGGCCGATGATGGCGAAGACTTCATCGCGCATGACCTCGAACGCGACCTGATCGACGGCCAGCAGGCCGCCGAAGCGCATGGTGAGGTCGGACACCTTAAGCAATACCTCGCTCATGCTTTCAGCTCCACGTGCGGACGCTTGACGGGCAGCAGTCCTTGCGGGCGCCACATCATCATCAAGACCATGACCAATCCAAAAATCAACATCCGGTACTCGGCGAATTCACGCGCGATTTCCGGCACGACGGTCAGCACGATGGCCGCCAGGATGACGCCCACCTGCGAACCCATGCCGCCCAGCACGACGATGGCCAGGATCAGGGCCGACTCCATGAAGGTGAAGGATTCGGGATTGACCAGCCCCTGGCGCGCGGCAAAGAACGCCCCGCCCAATCCCGCGAACATGGCGCCCATGGTGAAGGCCGACAGCTTGATGCGCGTGGGGTTCAGCCCCAGCGAACGGCAGGCGATTTCATCCTCGCGCAGGGCTTCCCAGGCGCGGCCTATGGGCATGCGTATCACCCGGTTGGACACGAACAGGGCCAGCAAAGCCAGGCACAGCGCCATCAGGTAGAGGAAAACGATGACGTCCTGGTTGGAGAATTCCCAGCCCACCAGCTGATGAAAGGTCATCTGGCCTTCGGCCGCCCGCCTGGCCATGGGAAAGCCGAATACCGTGGGCTTGGGAATGCCGGAAATGCCGTCCGGGCCGCCGGTGAAAGAGTACAGGTTGATGAGCAGCAGGCGTATGATTTCGCCAAAGCCCAGGGTGACGATGGCCAGGTAGTCGCCGCGCAGGCGCAGCACCGGAAAGCCCAGCACGAAGCCGAATAGCGCCGACATGGCCCCGGCCAGAGGCAAGGCCTGCCAGAAACCCCAGCCCGCCCAGTGATAGAGCAAGGCATAGGTGTAGGCGCCCACGGCGTAGAAACCCACAAAGCCCAGATCCAGCAAGCCGGCGAAGCCCACCACGATATTCAGGCCCAGGCCCAGCATGATGTAGATCAGCACGAGCGTGGCGATATCCACCTGCGCGCGGCCGGTGAAGAAGGGGAAAATGACGGCGATGGCCACCAGCAGCAGTATCATCCCGCGCCTGGCGGAGTCGGACAGCACCGGCAGGGCCCGCTTGACGGCTTTTTTGGCGAACAGGCGGGCGAAGAAGGGGCGAACGAGCAGCTGGAACACGAACACGATGACCATGCCGGCCGCGATGACGCCCCATTCGGGTTCCAGGTGGGTCTGCATGCCCTGGCGGACGATCTGCAGACCGAAGACGGGCGCGATGATGACGCCGGCCATGAAGGCGGCGATAAGCGCGTTTTTGACGTTGTTACCCATTACACTTTTTCCACTTCGGGTTTACCAAGCAGGCCGGTCGGGCGGAACAGCAGAATGAACACCAGCAGGCCGAAGGCGACGATATCCTTGTACTGCGACGAGATATAGGCGGCGGCGAAGGTTTCGGCCAGGCCCAGCAACACCCCGCCGAGCATGGCGCCCGGTATGCTGCCTATCCCGCCCAGCACGGCGGCGGTAAAGGCCTTGATGCCCGCCAGGAAGCCGATGAAGGGATTGAGCTTGCCTATGGCCAGGGCGATCAGCACCCCGCCCACCGCCGCCAGCATGGCGCCTATGATGAAGGTAAACGAGATAATGCGGTTGGTGTCTATGCCCAGCAGATTGGCCATGTGCAGGTCCTGCGAGCATGCGCGCGACGCGCGGCCCATGCGGGAATACTTGATGAACAAGGTCAGCGCGATCATGAGCAATACCGTCACCACGATGATCATGATGCGGGAATACGGCGCCGTAATGACGAAATCGCTGCCCAGCTGGAACTGCACCGAGCCGGTCACCAGCGCCGGCACCGCCATGTCGCGGGCGCCCTGGCCTATGGCTACCCAGTTCTGCAGGAAGATGGACATGCCGATGGCGGAGATCAGCGGCACCAGGCGCGGGCCGCCGCGCAGCGGCGCATAAGCCACTTTTTCGATCGCATAGCCGTATACGCCGGTGACCAGCACGGCGATGACCAGCATGATCAGAATGATCATGGGCAAAGGCAGGCCGCTGTTGACGCCGATGGCCGACAGGGTGACCAGGCCGACATAGGCCCCTATCATGTAGATCTCGCCGTGCGCGAAGTTGATCATGCCGATGATGCCATAGACCATTGTGTAGCCGATGGCGATGAGCGCGTAGATCGCGCCTAGCGACAAGCCGTTGAACAGCTGTTGCGTGAGTTGGGGTATGAGCTCAGACATAAAGCGGGTATTCCGGTGCGTCAGCCTGGGACGGACACACAACAAGCTGACCGAGGAAAAAAGAAATGCTCCAGCCTTTGCAGGCTGGAGCACGCAGTGCTGCGATTAGAACTTCAACTGCTCCATGTTGCCGGCCTTGTCCCATTTGAAGACGGCGAATTCGAACTTTTTCAGGTCGCCCTTGGCATCGTATTCGACTTTGCCGATGGCGGTGTTGAACGCATTGGCGTGCATGTAGTCGGCGACTTTGACAGGATCGGCGCCCACGGCGTTGATGCTGTCGGCCAGGATCTGCACGGCCGCGTAGGCAGGCATGGTGAAGGCGCCGTCCGGGCTGCGCTTGGCCGTCTTGAAATTCTCGAGGACTTTCTCATTGCCGGGCAGCTTGGTGAAGTCGGCCGGCAATGTAACCAGCAGGCCTTCGATGGCCGGACCGGCAATGGCCAGGAGATCCTTGTTGGCCACGCCTTCAGGACCCATGAACTGCGTCTTGAGGCCTTGTTCGCGCGCCTGGCGCAGCAGCAGCCCGAGCTCGGCATGGTAGCCGCCGAAATAGATCAGGTCGGGATTGAGCGATTTGAGCTTGGTGATGACCGCCGAGTAGTCGCTGTCGCCGACATTGATGCCTTCGAACAGGCCGACATTGATTTTGTCTTTGGCCAGGGTATCGCGCACCTGGCTGGCGATGCCCGAGCCATAGGTCTGCTTGTCGTGCAGAATGGCGACGGTCTTGGGCTTGAGCTCCTTGGCGATGTAGCCGGCGGCGAAAGGACCCTGCTGGTCGTCACGGCCGATGGTGCGGAAGAAAAAATGCGGCTTGATGGTGTCGGTCACCAGCGGCGAGGTGGCCCCCGGGGTAATGGCGACGATGCCTTCCTGTTCGTATACGTTCACGGCGGGAACGGTGGTGCCCGAGCAGGCATGAGCCACGGCGAACTTCGCGCCCGAATTGATGACCCGGTTGGCGGCCGGCACGGCCTGCTTGGGCTCGCAGCCATCATCGATCAGCAAAGGCTCGAGCTTTTGGCCCTTGACGCCGCCCGCGGCGTTGATCGCTTCGATAGCGGTGAGCGCGCCGGCCTGGATCTGATCGCCGTACTGGGTGGCGGGGCCGGTCATGGGTTGAGGGATGCCTATTTTGATGGTATCGGCGGCAGAGGCGCCGCCTGCAAATGCCATGGCGCTAATGGCCACCACCAAGGGTGATACGCTTTTTAGGAACTTCATGCCTACAGATCTCCGGTTAAGCCTGCCGCAACCGAATTCATGTTACGAACTCGAATACTCTGTTACGGCGAGCCATGATGTTTAGCTTCCGCCTCGAACGGCTAGCGTATTCTGACCACACACTGACTTGCTGTCACTACGGATAAGCCCTTACAGCGGCTATTTAGTTGCGCGCGCGCACGCGCATCTGCCATCCCGTCACGCGGGCGCAAGGCATCGGCGCGGCGCGGATCATAGCGAAGACTCGACCGACAGTTCGGCGGCGCGGTCCGCGGCGGCCTGCATGGCCGCCTGGACGATGTCGAAGAACTGCCTGTCTTCGAACACGGCCAGGGCCGCGGCGGTCGTGCCGCCCGTGGAGGTGACGCGTTCGCGCAGGACGGCAAGGCTCTCGTGCGACAAGGCCGCCAGTTGCGTGGCGCCGTTCAGCGTGGCCAGGGCCAGGGTGCGCGCCTGGTCTTCGGAAAGGCCTTGCCTGACCCCTCCCTGTATCAGGGCGTCGATGAACAGGAACACATAAGCCGGGCCGCTGCCCGACAAAGAGGTCACCACATCGATTTCGTGGTCGCTGCCTACCCACACCACTTCGCCGACGGCGCGCATCAATTGCTGCGCCACCATCTTGTCGTCCTCGGAGACCCCCTGCCCGGCCATCAGGCCGCTGGCGCCCGCGCCGATAAGCGCGGGCGTATTGGGCATGCAGCGGATCAGGCGGGTCCAGGGCTGCCCGGGAGCGCCCAGCCATTCGCCCAGGGTGGCGCTCGAGATGCCCGCGGCGATGCTGATTACCAGCGTGTCGTCGCGCAGATAGGGGCGGCAGCTCTGCACTGCCTGCTTCATGTACTGGGGCTTGACGGCGAAAATCCAGACGCGCCTGGTGGCCAGCGTTTCATCCGGCCGCTGCGCGACAGAAGTGCCCTGCTGCTTCCAGCGTTCCAGTACGGGGGCGTTGGTATCGACGACATGCACATCGTGAGCGCCGCAGCGCTTGCCGATCAGGCCCGCCCCCAAGGCGGTGGCCATATTGCCGCCGCCGATGAATGCAATAGTGAGTTCTTTAGTCATAGGGTCAGTATTGTACGATTTTCATCATTTTATCGCGGGTATATTTGAATTGACCGCCGGCCTTGATTGTCGTTACAGTCACGCCAATGTCATGAACGTGTCATAGACTACCAAACGAACTTGGTCACAGGCATCAGCAGACCGGGCAACTTCAGGAGAAAACCTCATGCGAACAAAGCTTTTTGCATTATCCCTTGCCGGCGTCATCGCCGGCCTGGGAACCGCCAATGCCGCCACCGACATCAATTTCTGGCATTCGATGGAAGGCGCTTTGGGCGACCGCGTCAATTCGCTGGTCGGCGAATTCAATAAAAGCCAGTCCGACTACGTCGTTCACGCCATCTACAAAGGCACGTACGGCGAATCCATGAACGCGGGCATTGCCGCCTTCCGCTCCGGCAACGCGCCGGACATCCTGCAGGTGTTCGAAGTCGGCACTGCCACCATGATGTACGCCAAGGGCGCCATCCAGCCCATCCAGGAAATGTCCGAAAAAGCCGGCGACCCGATCGATCCGGCCGACTTCCTGGGCGCCGTGGCCAGCTATTACTCCTCGCCCGACGGCAAGCTGGTGTCCATGCCTTTCAACAGCTCGACACCGGTCTTCTACTACAACAAGGACGCCTTCAAGAAGGCCGGCCTCGACCCGGAAAAACCACCCAAGACCTGGGAAGAAGTTGCCGAAGTCGGCAAAAAGGTGCGCGCGGCGGGCCTGGAATGCGGCTATACGACCTCCTGGCCCTCATGGATCCAGCTTGAAACCTTCGGCGCCTGGCACAACACGCCCTACGCTTCCAAGGACAACGGCTTCGGCGGGCTGGATGCGCGCCTGGAAGTCTCCCAGCCGCTGTTCTTGCGCCACATGACCTTCCTGGCCAAGATGGCCAAGGAAGGCACCTTCACCTACGGCGGCCGCGGCGATGCGCCGAACTCGCTTTTCACCGGCGGCAAGTGCGCCATGTTCACGGGCTCCAGCGGCAACCGCGCCAATATCATCAAGACCGGCAATTTCGCGTTCGGCACATCCACGCTGCCCTATTACTCGGACGTCAAGGGCGCTCCCCAGAACTCCATCATCGGCGGCGCGTCCCTGTGGGTATTCACCAAGAAATCGCCCGAAGTCTACAAAGGCGTGACCAAGTTCTTCAAGTTCCTGTCCAGTCCGGAAAAAGCCGCCGAGTGGCACCAGGGCACCGGCTATGTGCCGGTCACCAAGGCGGGCTACGACCTGACCCAGAAGTCGGGCTTCTACGACAAGAACCCGGGCTCCGACGTGGCCGTCAAGCAGCTTGACGCGACGACCACCGAGAACTCGCGCGGCGTGCGCCTGGGCTATCTGCCGCAAATCCGCGACATCGAGGACGGCGAAATGGAAAAGATCTTCTCCGGCTCGGTCACGCCTGAAGCCGGCCTGGCCAATATGGTCAAGCGGGGCAACGAACTGCTGGAGCGTTTCGAGAAAAGCGTCAAGTAGGCCGTTGTAAAACCGCCGCCGTGAGCGGCGCCCTTGCAGGCGGGGCGCCCCTCACGGTTTTCGCTTATGCGACAATGGCGTCCTTTTTTCCAACACCAGCCAGTGGCCCGGACCTTTTTCCGGCCCGCGGCGGCAATAAAAGATTCTCCCACTATGGAAAAGCGCGTTGTTTTCAGCCATAAAACGCTACCGTATCTGCTGCTGGCGCCGCAATTGGCCATCACCATTGTGTTCTTCTTCCTGCCCGCCGGCCAGGCCGTATGGCAGTCGTTCCGCTTAGAAGACCCTTTCGGGCTGTCCTCGCAATTCGTGGGGCTGAGCAACTTCGCCGAACTGTTCGCCAACGACGATTATGTCAGTTCATTCAAGGTCACCGCGGTATTTTCCGTGCTGGTCGCCGTGCTGGGGCTGACGGTATCGCTATTGCTGGCGGTCATCGCCAACCGGGTGGTCAGGGGCGCCGGCGTCTACAAGACGCTGCTGATCTGGCCTTACGCCGTGGCGACCGCGGTGGCCGGCGTGCTGTGGCTCTTCCTGTTCTCGCCTTCGGTAGGCATACTGGCGGTGTACCTGACGCGCGCCGGCATCGGCTGGAACCCCCGGCTCGATGGCTACGACGCCATGATACTGGTGGTGCTGGCCTCGGTCTGGAAGCAGATCTCCTACAATTTCCTGTTTTTTCTGGCGGGCTTGCAATCCATCCCCCGCTCGCTGATCGAAGCGGCCGCCATAGACGGGGCCAGCCCCCTGCGCCGTTTCTGGACCATTGTCTTCCCGCTGCTGTCGCCCACCACCTTCTTTTTGCTCGTGGTCAACGTGATCTACGCCTTCTTCGATACCTTCGCCGTGATCGACATCATGACGCAGGGCGGCCCCGGAAGCAGCACGTCGATTCTTGTGTACAAGGTCTATAACGCGGGCTTCAAGGGGCTGGATATCGGCTCTTCGGCCGCACAGTCGGTGATCCTGATGGTTATCGTGGTGCTGCTGACCGTCGTGCAGTTCCGCTATGTCGACCGCAAGGTCAATTACTGATACACCCACTGATATACCCGTCCATCTCTGGCAAGGCCATACATGATTGAACGCCGTCCCTACCTGGATATCCTGTCCCATATCATCCTGATCATCGGGGTGGTCATCATCGCCTTCCCGCTGTATGTCACGGTGGTCGCCTCGACGCAGACCGCGCAGGAAGTCGCCCAGGCGCCGATGTCGCTGCTGCCCGGCAGCCACTTCCTGGAAAACTACCGCGCGGTGCTGTTTGGCGATGCCGCCAATACCCCGCCAGTAGCGCGCATGATGTGGGTCAGCACGGTCATGGCCCTGGTCATCGCGATAGGCAAGATCGCCATTTCCATGCTGTCGGCTTTCGCCGTGGTGTATTTCCGCTTCCGTTTCCGCATGTTCTTTTTCTGGATGATCTTCGTCACGCTGATGCTGCCCGTCGAAGTCCGCATCGTCCCGACCTACAAGGTCGTGTCCGACCTGGGCATGCTCAACAGCTATGCCGGCCTGACCCTGCCGCTGATCGCCTCGGCCACGGCCACTTTCCTGTTCCGCCAGTTCTTCCTTACGGTGCCCGACGAATTGATCGAAGCCGCCCGCATAGACGGCGCCGGCCCCTTGCGGTTTTTCAAGGATGTCCTGCTGCCCCTGTCGCGCACCAGCATCGCGGCCTTGTTCGTCATCCAGTTCATTTACGGCTGGAATCAGTATCTGTGGCCGCTCATCATGACGACGCAGGAAAACATGTATCCGGTGGTCATCGGCATCAAGCGCATGATCGCGGGCGGCGACAGCGTCACCGAATGGAATCTGGTGATGGCCACGGCCTTGCTGGCCATGATCCCTCCGGCGGCCGTGGTTATTTTCATGCAAAAATGGTTTGTGAAAGGCCTGGTCGACTCCGAAAAATAAGCGCTCCGCATTACCCATTCAATATTAATTCGCCCCGCCGGCGCACCGATTTGGAATCAAGCACATGGCTACACTCAGTTTTCGCAACGTGACCAAGACCTACCCAGGAGACATTGCCGTGATACACGGCATCAACATGGACGTTGCGGATGGCGAGTTCATTGTCATCGTCGGCCCGTCGGGCTGCGGCAAGTCGACCCTGATGCGCATGGTGGCGGGGCTCGAAAGCATCACCAGCGGCGAAATCAGCATAGACGGCAAGGTGGTCAACAAGCTGGAACCCGCGGAGCGCGATATCGCCATGGTGTTTCAGAACTATGCGCTCTATCCGCACATGACGGTCTTCGAGAACATGGCCTATGGCCTGAAGATACGCAAGTTCGACAAGCAGGAAATCCAGAGCCGTGTCGACAAGGCGGCCAAGATTCTGGAACTGTCGCTGCTGCTCGACCGGCGCCCCCGCCAGTTGTCGGGCGGCCAGCGCCAGCGCGTCGCCATGGGCCGCGCCATCGTGCGCGATCCCAAGGTATTCCTGTTTGACGAGCCTTTGTCCAATCTGGATGCCAAGCTGCGTGTGCAAATGCGCCTGGAAATCCAGAAGCTGCATCACCGCCTGGGGACCACCAGCCTGTATGTGACGCACGACCAGGTGGAGGCCATGACGCTGGCGCAGCGCATGGTGGTGATGAACAAGGGGGTATCGGAACAGATAGGCACGCCGATCGAGGTGTTCGAGAAGCCGGCCTCGATTTTTGTGGCGAGCTTTATCGGTTCGCCGCCGATGAACCTGATTCCGGTGCAGATCGACGACATGCGCCAGGTCAAGGACGAACGCGGCGCAGCGCTGCAGATCGACGCGGATTTGGTCCCGGCCGCCTTGGCGAACCGGAAGGTGATCATGGGGATGCGTCCGGAGCATATGGCGCTGCATGCGCCGGGGCTGCCGCTGGATGTCGAGATGGTGGAGATTCTTGGGTCGGAGCAGTTGATACACGGCCGCCATGGCGATACGCCTGTGGTGCTGCGCTGTCCGGTGGGCCTGACGAAGGATTTTCCTTTGCGCCTGGGGGAAACGGTACAGGCGGGATCCGACGGCGTCCATGCGCTGCATTGGTTCGATGCGGAAACGGGCAAGCGGATAGACGATTAGTTCATTTACCCGTTACCCAAACCCTCACCGCGTTCTTAACCCGGCGCCGTGGG
>LNAP01011797.1_pt1 | contig 10424 bp, 8 predicted proteins | sample 602601 | NCBI WGS metagenome assembly LNAP01 (sample SAMN02440304, study PRJNA202911) | soil metagenome | biome: Subtropical and temperate rainforests or woodlands; isolation source: soil samples (1 kg each in a 20% v/v slurry with milli Q water) were... ...
GCGCTCGCCCCCGGCATCGCGCTCGATTATGGGAGCGTGCCCCGCTGGAGCCGCGCGGCGAGCGAGCGGATGCCCCATGGCTGGATCGACCGCGCGCAGTTCGAGCTGCTCGACCGGCAGCTCGCCGCCGTGCCCGACGGCGGCACGATCGTCATCCTGCCGCCGCCCGATCCCTCGCGTTGCCCGCCGGCGCCCTATGAGCGAGCCTCGATGATGGCGCATCGCCTGCGCACCACCGGACGCGGCAACTGCCGGATCGTGATCCTCGACTGCAAGGAACGCTTCGCCAAGATGGCGCTCTTCCTCGACGGCTGGGAGAAGTACTATCCCGGCATGGTCGAATGGCTCCCGCCCTCGATTCATGAAGGCATCGAGGAGGTCGATCCCGCCACACTGACGGTGAGAACGGGGTTCGGCATCTATCGCGACTGTGCGCTGGTCAATGTGATCCCCGCCCAGACCGCCGGCACCATCGCGCTGCAGGCCGGGCTGACCGATCGGAGCGGCTTCTGCCCGGTCCGGCCCGACGATATGAGCTCGACACTCGCCCGCGACATCTACGTGCTCGGCGATGCGGCGCAGGCCAGCCCCATCCCGAAATCCGCCTCCGCCGCGGTCAGCCAGTCGGTCGCGGTGGCGGCCGCGCTGCGCGCACGCCTGCTCGGCGCCGCGCCCGCCGCCGCATCCTATTCGAGCCGCTGCTGGAGCCTTCTGTCGCCCGGCGACAGCGTCACCACGGCCGGTGAGTATGCCGATGTCAACGGCGCCATGCGGGAACTGAAGAGCGCCGTGTCGGATATGTCGGAGCCACCCGAACTGCGCCAGAAGAACGAGCGGGAAAGCGATCTCTGGTTTCAAGACACCATGACACGCATCGTCGGCCCTGCCGGAAGGCCTTAGCTATCCGCTTCTTCAATGTCGCGGCGGAGACAGCCTTCTTTCGAGCGGGTCGTGCGCCAATGCCGAGCGCAGCGACGACGTACCCACCCTCCGCGGGACATGCGCCGCATTCTTGCGAATGAGTTGCAATTGCTATTTCGCCATGCAATTCTGCGAACGGTTCGCAATTGCAAGAAGGCAGGTCATGTTTGTTCGCACCCGACGCATCATCCTTGCCGGCATGGCCGGGGCAATGGCCCTCGGCCTGACGGCCGGTCCCTCGTTTGGCGCCGACAAGTTCAAGGCCGTCACCACCTTTACGGTCATCGCCGACATGGCGCGGAACGTGGCCGGCGATGCCGCGATCGTGGAATCGATCACCAAGCCGGGTGCGGAGATTCACAATTACGCGCCGACGCCGGGCGACATCATCAAGGCGCAGGGCGCCGATCTCGTGCTGTGGAACGGGCTCAATCTCGAACTCTGGTTCGAGAAGTTCTTCCGCAACCTCAGGAACGTGCCAGGGGTCATCGTATCCGAGGGCGTCGAGCCGATGGGGATCGCGGAAGGCCCCTATAGCGGCAAGCCGAATCCCCACGCCTGGATGTCGCCCAGCGCCGCCCTGATCTATGTCGACAACATCCGCGACGCCTTCGTGAAGTACGATCCAGCCAATGCCGAGACCTACAAGGCGAACGCCGCAGCCTATAAGCAGAAGATCACCGACGCCGTCGCCCCGATCCGCGCCGAGCTGGCCGCGATCCCCGAGCAGAGGCGCTGGCTGGTCTCCAGCGAGGGCGCGTTCAGCTATCTCGCGCGCGATTTCAGCCTGAAGGAGCTCTATCTCTGGCCGATCAATGCCGACCAGCAGGGCACCCCGCAGCAGGTGCGCAAGGTCATCGACAAGATGCGAGCCGGCAACATCCCCGTCATCTTCAGCGAAAGCACCATCTCGCCCGATCCGGCGAAGCAGGTGGCCCGCGAGACCGGCGCCCGCTATGGCGGTGTGCTCTATGTCGATTCCCTCAGCGAGGCGGACGGCCCGGTGCCGACCTATATCGACTTGCTGCGCGTGACGTCGCAGACCATTGCCAAGGGTCTGGCGGCCAAGGAGCCGACGCCATGAGTGCACCCGCCCGATCCGCCACCTTCGTGCCCGCCGCCTCCGAACCCGGCATCAGCGTCCGGGATGTCACCGTCACCTATCGCAACGGCCATACCGCGCTGCGCGATGCCAGCTTCACCGTACCGACCGGCACCATCACCGCGCTGGTCGGCGTCAATGGCAGCGGCAAGTCCACGTTGTTCAAGGCGATCATGGGCTTCGTGCGGGCCTCGAAGGGCTCGATCTCCATCCTCGGCATGTCGGTGCCCCAGGCGCTCAAGCGCAACGTCGTCGCCTATGTGCCGCAGAGCGAGGATGTCGACTGGAACTTCCCCGTGCTGGTCGAAGACGTCGTGATGATGGGGCGCTATGGCCATATGAACATGCTGCGCCTCGCCAAGGCGCGCGATCATGTGGCGGTTGAGGCGGCGCTCGGCCGGGTCGGCATGAGCGAATTCCGCAAGCGGCAGATCGGCGAGCTCTCGGGCGGCCAGAGGAAGCGGGTGTTCCTCGCCCGCGCGCTGGCGCAGGACGCCCGGGTCATCCTTCTCGACGAGCCCTTCACCGGGGTCGACGTGAAGACCGAGGAGGCCATCATCCAGCTCCTGCGGTCACTGCGCGAGGAGGGCCGCGTCATGCTGGTGTCGACGCACAATCTGGGCAGCGTGCCGGAATTCTGCGACCGGACCGTATTGGTCAAGGGCACCGTGCTGGCCTATGGGCCGACGGCAGAGACCTTCACCCAAGCCAATCTGGAGAAGACCTTCGGCGGCGTGCTGCGCCACTTCGTGCTCGAGGGCGCGCAGACCGGCCAGCCCCATGCGGTGAGCCTGATCTCCGACGACGAGCGGCCCTTCGTGGTCTACGGCGCGGACGACGGCAGTGGCGCCAAGGCGGCGGAGCCGAAGTGATGTCGCTTCTGCTGGAGCCGTTCTTCTATGGCTACATGGTCAATGCCATGTGGGTCAGTGCGCTGGTCGGGGCGGTGTGTGCGTTCCTGTCGGCCTATCTCATGCTGAAGGGCTGGTCGCTGATCGGCGATGCGCTGTCCCACGCCATCGTGCCCGGCGTTGCCGGGGCCTATATGCTGGGCCTGCCGTTCTCGCTGGGCGCGTTCTTCTCGGGCGGCCTTGCCGCCGGCGCCATGCTGCTGCTCAACCAGCGCACAAGGCTGAAGGAAGACGCCATTATCGGGCTGATCTTTACCTCGTTCTTCGGCCTCGGCCTGTTCATGGTGTCGCTGTCGCCGACCTCGGTGAACATCCAGACCATCGTGCTCGGCAACATCCTCGCCATCACGCCGGAGGATACGCTGCAGCTCGCCATCATCGGCGTCGTCTCGCTCACGGTGCTGCTCGCCAAATGGAAGGACCTGATGGTGACCTTCTTCGACGAGAGCCATGCGCGCTCGATCGGCATCAACACGACGGCGCTGAAAATCGTGTTCTTCACGCTGCTGTCGGCCTGCACGGTGGCTGCGTTGCAGACCGTCGGCGCTTTCCTGGTCATCGCCATGGTGGTGACGCCGGGCGCCACCGCCTATCTGCTAACCGACCGCTTTCCTAAGCTGCTGGTGATCAGCGTGGCGATCGGCGCGCTGACCAGCTTCACCGGCGCTTATCTCAGCTATTACGTTGACGGCGCCACCGGCGGCATCATCGTCGTGCTGCAAACCCTCATCTTCCTCGCGGCGTTCTTTCTCGCCCCCAAGCACGGCATGCTCGCGGCGCGGCGCCGGGCAGCCGAGGCGCTGGAGGGAACGCCATGAACGGCATCTTTGAGACGCTGGTGCAGCCTTTCCAGTTCGAGTTCATGCGCAACGCGCTGCTGATCTCCATGCTGGTGGCGTTGCCGACGGCGCTGCTCTCCTGCTTCCTCGTCCTCAAGGGCTGGTCGCTGATGGGAGACGCGATCTCGCACGCCGTGCTGCCGGGCGTGGTCATCGCCTATATCGCCGGCCTGCCGCTGGCGGTGGGGGCGTTCTCGGCCGGCATGGTCTGCGCGCTCGCCACCGGCTTCCTGAAAGACAACAGCCGGATCAAGCAGGACACGGTGATGGGCGTGGTGTTCTCCGGCATGTTCGGGCTCGGCATCGTGCTCTACACCAAGATCGAAACCGACATGCATCTCGACCATATACTGTTCGGCGACATGCTGGGCGTGGGCTGGGAGGACATACTGGAAACCGCGATCATCGCGGCCATCACCAGCGGGATCATCGTGCTGAAGTGGCGCGACCTGCTGCTGCACGCGTTCGACCCGGCACAGGCCAAGGCGATCGGCCTGCCGGTGCGCGTGCTGCATTACGGCCTGCTGTGCCTGCTCTCGCTCACCATCGTCGGCGCGCTCAAGGCGGTGGGCATCATCCTGGTGATCGCCATGCTGATCGCGCCGGGCGCCATTGCCTTCCTGCTGGCACGCACCTTCGGCGCCATGCTGGCCGCTGCCGTCGCCGTCGCGGTGGTGGCATCGCTGTCGGGCGTCTATCTCAGCTTCTTCATCGACAGCGCCCCGGCTCCCACCATCGTCCTGCTGATGAGCCTCGGCTTCGTCTGCGCCCTCATCGTCTCAAGCCGAAGGGCCAGGCAGGCCAGCGAACAGGAGGCATGAGACGGCCCCATGCGGCCACGGGCGAAAGATACCGAGAGCAGGTAGCGAACTGTGCCGTCACGGCCGCGCAGCGTGACGGCCGGAATAGAGAAACTATGTGGCTATCCGTTCCGGCACGCTGACGACCATGCCGCGCCCGCCGATCCAGCGCATCACGATCTTGCTCAGCTCGCGCAGCCACAGCACCGAACTCGACACCGCCGCGCAGAACAGCCAGTCCCCGGCGCTCAGCCTGACGGTCGAGAACGCCTCCTGCAGGAAAGGCGTGTAAACCACGAGGGCGTGCAGCAGCAGCGACAGCACGACCGCGCCCCAGAGCCAGCGATTGGTGAAGAGGCCATGGAAGGCGCTGCGATCGTCCGAGCGCGCATTGAAGACGTTGAAGAGCTGGAACATCACCAGCGTCGTAAAGGCCATGGTCTGGCCATAGGCCAACGTGCCTGATCCTTCGATCAGGCCTCCCGGCAGCGCGGCGTCGAGCACGCACAGCGTGCCGGTCGCCATGATCGCGCCGACAAGGAAAATGCCGCCCCACATCCGGCGCGTGATCACGCCTTCGCCGCGCGGGCGCGGCGGCCGGCGCATCACGTCCTTATCCGCAGGGTCGACCCCGAGCGCGAGAGCCGGGGCGCCATCGGTGACGAGGTTGATCCAGAGGATCTGCGTCGCCAGGAGCGGGAGCACGACGCCGCCGGTGGCCGCGCCGGTCAGTCCGATCACGTCGGCGAGGAGAATGCCGAAGAACATCGTCATGACCTCCCCGATGTTCGACGACAGCAGGTAGCGCAGAAACCTCCTGATGTTGGAGAAGATTGCCCGCCCTTCCTCGACGGCGGCGACGATGGTGGCGAAATTGTCGTCCGCCAGCACCATGTCGGCCGCTTCCTTGGAGACGTCGGTGCCGGTGATCCCCATGGCGACGCCGATATCGGCGGCCTTCAGCGCGGGGGCATCGTTGACGCCGTCGCCCGTCATCGCCACCGTCTCTCCCGCGCGCTGCAGCGCTTTGACGATCCGCAGCTTGTGCTCGGGATTGACCCGCGCATAGACGGAAACCTCCTGAACCGTTCGGTCCAGTTCGGCCTCGGTCATGGCCGCGAGTTCTGCGCCGGTGACGGCGCGGCCTCCCGAGGTGATGCCAAGCTCGGCGGCGATGATCCCCGCGGTCACGGGATGATCGCCGGTGATCATGATGGAGCGGATGCCCGCGGCCTGCGCCCGCGCGACCGCCTCGCGCGCTTCCTGGCGCGGCGGGTCGATCATGCCGATCAGGCCGATGAAGACGAGATCGTGCTCCACATCCTCCTCGAAGGCGTCACGGTCGGAATGGTCGGCCGGCAGCAGGCGGAAGGCGACGCCAAGCGTGCGCAGCGCCTCCTGGGCGAGCGCGTCGTTGCTCGCCATGATCTCGGCCCGGCGCGCATCGGTGAGTGCGACGGCGTCCCGGCCGACAAGTTCATCGGTGCAGTGCGCGAGCAGAATATCCGGCGCGCCCTTGGTCACCATGATCAGACGCTCGGGCCGCTCGGCATCGGTGTGGACCGTGCTCATCAATTTGCGTTCGGAGGAAAACGGCACCTCGCCGACCCTTGCGAAGCGTGCATCGAGGGCCTCGGCAAGCAGGCCGGCCTTGCGCGCCGCAACGATGAGGGCGCCCTCCGTCGGGTCCCCCTGAACGGACCAATTGCCATCGCGCTCCTGCAGCACCGCGTTATTGGCCCGCTCAGCCGCCGTCAGCGCGCGCGCAAGCTCGAACTGCAAGGGCTCGCCGGGCGATTGCGGCCCAATGAGCTGTATGTCGCCATGCGGCGCATATCCGGTCCCGGACAGGTTCGCGCTGCCGCTCGCCGTCACGACCCGGCGCACCGTCATCTCGTTCCGGGTCAGCGTGCCGGTCTTGTCGGAGGCGATGACGGTCGCCGAGCCGAGCGTCTCCACCGCGGCGAGGCGGCGAATGATGGCCTTGTTCTTCGCCATGCGCGACAGCACGGCGGTCACCACCGCCGGCAGCCCTTCCGGCACCGCGGCGACGGCGAGGGCGACGCCGAGAATCAGCACGTCGAATATTTCGGAGAAGCCGCTGATGTCGCTGACGAGGAAGATGGTGCCGATCATCACGAGTGCGATAAGGACAACGGTGACCGCCAGTGCCTTGCCGACGCGGTCGAGCTCCCGCTGTAGCGGCGTGATCTCGTCCGGGGCCTTTTCCAGCATGCCGGCGATACGCCCCATGGCGGTCCGCATTCTGGTTGCGGTAACGACGGCGCGGCCATGTCCGTAGACCGCCGTGGTCCCGCTGAAGACCATATTGTGCTGGTCGCCGAGCTCGGGCGCGCCGGCGAGGGGCGCGAGGTGCTTGGAAACCGGCAGGCTCTCGCCGGTGAGGGCGGCCTCCACCGTCTGCAGGGACGTGGACTCGATCAGCCGCGCATCGGCGGGAATGGTATCGCCTTCGGTGATGAGGACGATGTCTCCGGGCACGAGTTCGGCTGCCGGAATGCTCCACCTGTCGCCGTCGCGGATGACGATCGAATGTGTGGCGGACAGTTGCCGCAGGGCGGCCGCGGCCCGCTCCGCCCGGGCTTCCTGGATGTAGCCCATCAGCGCGTTGAGGATGACAATGGCGAAGATCGCCAGGGCCTCGTAAGGCGCTGCCGTGTCGCGCTCCTGCAGCCAGATCACGGCGGAAATCATCGCCGCGGCGAGCAGCAGAAGCACCAGCACGTCGGTGAACTGATCGAGGAACTTCAGCCATTGCGGACGCGGCGGCGCTGCATCCAGCTCGTTGCGTCCATAGTGCGCCAGGCGCCGCGCCGCCTCCGTCGAGCTGAGGCCGGACAGCGGCTGCGTCTTCAGGGCGGCGATGACCTCCTCGGCAGTCTGCCGGTAGGGCTCATCGATGATCGGGTCGGCGGATGTGACAGGCATGCCGAAGCGTTACGTATCCAAGAGGGATTGCAATACGGGACTTTCCTCAGCGGCGCGCTTTATGCCCGGCCCGCCCTGCGGCTTCGATCACGAAGGGCGCTCTTCGACCAGATGGACAATGCCGGCCACGGCTTCGACGGGAACGATGAATGCGAGGCCGTTGCCGGGCATGGTCAGGTCCGCGGCGCGCACGATTTCCTGAAGCATGGTGTCCTTCAGATTCGTGGGCACGATGGTCAGGATGATTTCCTTCTCCGGCTCGATCTGGATACCGAAGACGCGCTGCTGCTCGTTGCGCCCGATGCCGCGTCCGAACAGGATCGTGCCGCCATGGGCGCCCGCATCCATCGTGGCCTTCAGAACCGTGTCGCCCCAGCCTTTGCGCACGATCGTGACGATCAGGCACGGGTTCTGCATTGGCGCCACTTGCATCTGAGCTATCTGCATCTGAGCTACTCCTGGGTGCGAGTCTTCAGCCGGATAAGGAGTCCCAGCATCATGACCGATATGATCGGTGCCAGGGCAATCAGCGCGACGAACCCGAAGCCGTCGACGATGGCATCCTGATCCCCCATCGAGGCGGATGCGCCCAGCGCCAGAGCCAGGAGAAAGCTGTTGGCGAGCGGCCCGGTTGCGACACCGCCGGCATCCACGGCGATCGCGACGAAATCCCTGTCGCTGAGCCACATCAGGCCGATCACCAGGAGATAGCCCGGCACAAGCAGGTATAATAACGGAATTTCGTAGGCAATTCTCAGGGCGCCGAGGCCGCCCCAGAGGGCGACGCCGATGCAGACGGCATAGAGAACCAGCGATCCGCGAATGGCGCCGCTCGAAGCTTGCTCCACTTGATCGGCGAGAATGCGCACGGCGGGCTCTCCCCATGCAGTGAGCAATCCGAGCAGAAGCCCGGCGAGGACGAAGAGCCAGATCTGATCCAGTGCGCCGAGGGCCGCGCCCACGGTCCGGCCGAAGGGCAGGAAGCCGACGCCTATGCCGAGAAGGAAAAGGAAAAGACCCACGGCGGCAATCGCCGTTCCTTTCAAGATATCGGCGACCTGCTGTTGCGGCAGCTTGAGCAGGAAGACCTGAACGAGCAGAAAGAGCAGGACGAGCGGTACGATGGCGATCGTCACACTCAAGGCGGTCGCCTTGATCTCCTCGATCCATGTTTCGGTCACGATAGCCATATCCCGATCAGGAGCACGGCAAGGGTCGGACCGATGGAGGCGAAGCCGAGAAGCCCGAAACCGTCGGACACCGCCGAACGTCCCACCAGAACGGAGCTCAACCCGATGGCGAGAGCAATTACCACGGGCGCGGAGAGAACCCCCGTCGTCACGCTGCCGGCATCGAAGGCCAATGGCGCGATCTCCCCTGGCGCGGCGAGGGACAGAACGATGACGAAGCCATAGGCAATCGTCAGCATGAGCCGCAGGGACCAGCCGAAAATGATGCGTCCCATCGCCATGGCGGCGAAGCCCGCAACGCCGAATGCAATGACGTAGATGATCACCGGCCCGGAAATCGTTTCCCCGGAAACAGCGTCGACTTGTCCCGCTAGAATCAGCACATCGGGTTCCGCAACCGTTGTCGCGAAGCCGAGGGCGAAGGTTATGGCAACGATCAGCGTGATCGAGCCCTTTTTCGGCAGTTCGGCGCCGATAAAGCGCCCCATCGGCAAGATGCCGAGGTCGATGCCGACAAACAGCAGCAACATGCCGAAGACGGTGAGGACCGAACCGGCGAGAAACTGAAGGAACAGTTCGACGGGGGCCTGGACGACAGCGACCTGCAGCACGCAGACGAGCCCAATGAGCGGCGCGACGGCCTTGAGCGCATCAATGAGCTTGTCTCTCACCACGGTCAGCATGATCGATCAGGCTCCATCATGAACGGGGCGTGTTCCGGCATGATGTCGGATGCCGATATAGCCGGAACGCCGGATCGATGCGCCGCCCGGACAGCCAGAGCGGCGGTACGGGTCGTCGGATTGATGGGGGCATGCCTCACCCTCAAGAGCCGATCACGGTTGACGGCCCCGGCCACTCGAAATGCGGCAGCGTCACAAAGGCGGCATAGCCGAGCGCTATGGCCACCACCGTGGCACCCGCCAGCGGGAGCCAGAAGCGAACCGGGCCGGCAACGGCGGCAACGGACAGGCGGCCAATTGCATTCGTCGCGAGCGCCAGAAGGACGGCGTGTCCGACCGCCTCCCTGGTTGTCGGTTCGAGCAATCGCAACGCGCTGAGCACGGCCACGTCGACATCGAATATTCCCGAGATGGCGGAGGCCGCGACCATCCCGCTGCTGCTTCCGGTCGACAGCGCCGCGCTCACGGTGGAGACGACAGCGAAGAGCGATGCAAACAGGATCAGCGGGCCCACCTCAAAGGGGTTGCGCGGCGGTTGCGCACCTTCATCCGACATAGTGTGCTGCGACAGCAGGAGGAGAATGCCGCAGGCCGCGAAACCGCCGATTGCGGCCAGAATGGCCAGGCCCGCGACGCCCAGCACCGACGGCGCGACGATGACGACGAGAGCAGTGACCCGCATCACGGATACACCTGCCGCGAGGATCGCGGCACCCGCCAGCGGCCGGGGATTCGTTCCCGTCTTGGCGGTGCGTGCCAGCGCCAACGTTACGGCAGTTGACGAGATCAGAGCCCCGGCAAGACCGCTGACCAGGGCACCACGGGTCGTGCCGAGCACGCGGACCGCGATGTAGCCGAGAAAGGAGATCGCCGCCGTCAGCACCGTGAAGAGCCATACCTGCTGAGGATTGAAGCCGCCCCAGGGATCGATGGCACGAGCGGGCAGCAGCGGCAGGATGATCGCCGTCATCACCGCGAGCACCAGAGCCGAACGAAGCTCGATCCAGGAAATTCGCCTGACAAGCCCGT
>LNAP01022342.1_pt1 | contig 10424 bp, 11 predicted proteins | sample 602601 | NCBI WGS metagenome assembly LNAP01 (sample SAMN02440304, study PRJNA202911) | soil metagenome | biome: Subtropical and temperate rainforests or woodlands; isolation source: soil samples (1 kg each in a 20% v/v slurry with milli Q water) were... ...
CACGCACTTCCTGCGGTTCGACGGCTTCCTTGCGAATAAAACGGTTTGCCCGCCCAAACGTCCCGAAATCATTGAAGCGCACCCCCATCTCGCGCATCACTTGATGCGCCACGGGCACGGTCATCTGGCGGATGTAAAACGGCTCCTTCACCACAAAATGATGGATTCCATGGCTGCTGCCAAAGTTGAAGCAGAACGCCTGCAACGGCCACATCCACCACGGGTTGAGTACCTGGGTTTGCTGAAGCACATTGCCCGGCTCCACATCGCCGTAGTAATGCATGTTCGAGCTGACGAAGTGCAGGCAAAACGTGCGCAACACGTTCGGGCCGATGATCACCACCGCCGCGATGTCGATCACCTGCATCACCGAGAGCGTGGTCGCTGACCATTCGATCGGTACCCCTAACAGGTGTGCGATGCCGTTGGCGGCGTGAAAACCAAGAAACACGTACCACGCGCCCCAATGCACCAGCGCGAGTGGCGCATAGACCTTCAAGGCGCGCTTGATGATGCTGAACTTGTGTTCCCACGTCTTGGCCCGCAGCATGCGGATGAACGCCGACATCACGTTATCGCCGACCATCAACAGCCGCGCAAAACCCCAGGGCTCGCCGTTGGTGATCGCCCGTTCTTCCATGTCGGTTTCCGTGCCGGAGACCTTGTGATGGTTGAGGTGCAGGTGCCGACGAATCCACGGGTTGATCGTGCTTGGCCGCGCCAGCCAGACCAGGCCCATCATCAGGTTGTGCGGCACGCGCTGTTTGCGAAAGTACATGCTATGAATCAGGTCGTGTTCCAGCTCATGGGTCAATGAGGCAAAGAACGCATTAAGCAACAGGCACACCCACCAGGCCATATGCCCGGTGAGATAGAGCGTCGCAGAGCCGATCATTCCGGCCAAGGCGAAGGCCAGGATGCCCGCGCCCAAGGCGTCCTGATGGTTGAGAACCGGGTAGCGCCTACGCAGTTCAACCCCTCTGGCCAGCACCACTTCGCGAATATGCGCAGATCGCTGGGCGGCATTCAGTCGCTGGGGACTTGCAGAAGTACCTTCCATGCTTCCATCCTCTGGTTATTGATGTTCGCATCCTGCCTTGTGAACCCTCACAACGCGGTAGCCGTGGACGCCAACCTGTTGACCGGAAGCGCCAATCAGCATGACTGAACCGACCTCCCTCGCCAGCTGGACCCGCGCCCTGCGCAAGCAACTCTCGACAGCACCGCCCTGTGTCACCAGGCGGGGCTCGACCCGCAATTGATGGACGACCCGAACGCCCGTTACCCGTTGTCCGGCACCACGCGCCTGTGGGAAATCGCCGTGCAGGTCAGTGGCGATCCGGCAATCGGCTTGCGCGTCTCGCGGTTCGTCAGCCCGACCACGTTTCACGCGCTCGGTTATGCCCTGGTGGCCAGCGGCAGTTTGCGGGAAGTGTTCGAGCGCATCGTGCGTTATCACCAGGTGGTCAGCGATGCGTTAGAGCTTGAATTGAGCCGCACCGAAGATCGCTATCGCTTTCGCCTGAAAATCCCGCCAGGCAACCCGGCGCCGGCGTTCGAAGCCATCGACGCCTTCGCCGCCATTTACGTGCGTACCTGCCGCAACCGGCTCGGTCGCGACTACGCGCCGCTGGCGGTGTACCTGCGCCGCCCGGAACCGGCCGACGCGCATCAATGGCACAAGGTCTTTCGCGCTCCAGTGTACTTTTCGGCCAGCGAAGACCGGCTGGAGTTTTCCCTGGTGGATTTCGACAGTCACCTGGACGACGCCAATCCGGAACTGGCGGAACACAATGAAACCGTGCTCAAACGCACGCTGGCGCAACTCAAACCCCTGACCTGGGAACGCAAGGTTCGCGACGCCATTGAAGAGCAATTGCCGGAAGGCGAGCCCAGTGCCGAGCACATCGCCCAGGCCCTGCACCTGAGTTTGCGCAGCCTGCAACGGCATCTCGCGGATGAGGGTTGCCGGTTCGATACGCTGCTCAATGAGAGCCGCGAAAACCTCGCGCTGCTGCACCTGCGCGACCCGCAATGCTCGTTGAGCGAGATCAGTTATTTATTGGGGTTTGCCGATACCAGCAGCTTCAGCCGCGCGTTCAAGCGCTGGACGGGGATGACGCCGGGGCAGTTTCGGGATGGGTTGCGGTGACAGGTCCAGACACCGCAGTAATCCCTAACGCCCCCGATCCCGCCTTAACAACTTGCGCACCCGCGCCACCAGTTCGCTCACCGTAAACGGCTTGAGCAAATAATCGTCCTCATGCAGCTCCAACCCGCGCAAGCGATCCTCGATGCCATCCTTGGTGGTGAGGAACAGCACCGGCGTCTCACCGAGCTTGCGGATCTGTTGCAGCAACTGCCAGCCGTTGAGCCCCGGCAACATGACGTCGAGGATGATCAACGTGTATTCGCCGGACTCGATGAAGCGGCGGCCTTCCATGCCGTTGAACGCCACATCCACCGAGTAACTCGCCTCGCTCAGGCCGTTGGCCAGGAGTTTGGCGGTCTCCGGTTCGTCTTCCACTAACAGCACACGCATGGCACACCTCGATTGTCGTCGTCACAGGCTAGGCGCGTTCGCGGACAAAGCCCACCAATAACGCCGTGTTTCAAAAAATCGCCAACGCCCGCAACCGCTCGGCATCCAGAATTTCGATCTCGCCGTACTTCAAATTCAGAATCCCCTGGCCTTGTAACTCCTTGAGGAGCTGATTGGTGGTCTGGCGTGACAGCGACAACATTGAAGCCAGTTGTTCCTGCGGCAGTTGCAACACCCGTCGTGGCGGGTCGATTTCGCCGTAACCCTTGGCGATCATCAGCAAACGATGCGCCAACCGTGCAGGCGCCGGCATCAGGCTCAGCTGTTCGAGGTTGATGAAGGTCAGGCGCAGTTTCTGGCTCATCAGCAATGCCAGTTGCCGCCAGTACACCGGTTGCTCATCCAGCATGGCCAGCAGCGCCGTTTGCGGGATGTGCAACAGGATGCACTGACCCAGACCAAACGCATCGTGGGTGCGCGGCTGACCGTCGAACAGACAGATTTCACCGAACCAGTGCGGCGACTCCACCAGGCTCAGCAGTGCCTCCTTGCCTTGCTCGCTCACCGCGCCGATGCGCACCGCACCTTCGAGCACGGCGTACAGGCCACACGGCGGATCACCGCGCTGGAACAGCCGCTGCCCCGATGACAGGCGCCGCACCTTGGCCGCAGCCAGCAGACTATCCTGTAAGGGAGCAGGTAAATGGCTGAACCATTGCCCCGTCATCAGGCGCGAACGCCAAACCTGCATGTCCATCAAAACTCCTGGAGATTGTCGCCTGGCTGACAGAGCGAGAGGTGAACCCGGGGCATGATCAATCACCCTACAGGAGGAATAACAATGAAAAGCCTCGTTGACCATCTCAGTCAATACGCCGCTTACCACCGTGACCCGCGCAATATCGCCCGGTATTCCGCTGATTGTCGTGGCCGTGGCGGTGTTGCTCTCCCGTCCACAATGGGCCGGAGGCTGGCTTTCACCGGCGGTGCTGGTGGCGCTGGCGTCGGCCTGGTTCTACCTGCGCCTGGAAGTGCGTCTTGGCGCGTTGATGACGGTGTTGCTCAGTCTATGCATTTGGGCAGGTCAGGTGCTGGCACAGCAAAGCACGCTGGTGTGGCTGGCGAGCGGTGTCGGGATGTTCGTGATCGGTTGGGCGATTCAGTTTGTCGGGCATCATTACGAAGGACGCAAACCGGCGTTTGTCGATGATGTGACGGGGCTGATTGTCGGGCCGTTGTTTGTGGTGGTTGAGCTGGCGTTTTTGTTGGGGATGCGACGGGATCTGAAAGAGCAGATCGAGGCGCGGGTTGGGGGTGTGCGGATAAATCCGAATCGCGCTGCTGCGTAGATCGCTTTCGCGAGCAAGCCCACATTAAGTCTGCGTCGAGCACAAATTATGTGTACGACATCAACTAAATGTGGAGCGGGCTTGCTCGCGAAGCTTTTGCTTTAGATGTTGGCGACTTTCTGCCAGACCTTCGGTTTGAAGAACAAGGTTTCGCCCTTCGCCAAGCCGATCAGGCTGTCGTGATCCTTCACCACTTCCGCTTCGATCAGCTCGCTCTGGCCTTCGACCTTCAACGTCACCCGGGTCGTCGCGCCCAGCGGACGGATATCGCGCACCTCGGCAGCGTGGTGATCATCCAGCTCATGCCGCGACAGCGACACTTCGTGCGGACGGAACAGCACGTGGTTGTCTTCGCCCAGATGCAGACGGTTGGAATCACCGAGGAAGTGATAAACGAAATCGCTGGCCGGGTTCTCGTAGACGTCGCCCGGTGAGCCGATCTGCTCGATCACGCCTTTGTTCATCACCACGATGCGGTCAGCGACTTCCATCGCTTCTTCCTGGTCGTGGGTCACGAACACCGAGGTCAGGTTGATGTCCTCGTGCAAGCGCGCGAGCCAGCGGCGCAGTTCTTTACGCACCTTGGCGTCGAGTGCGCCGAAGGGTTCGTCGAGCAGCAGGACTTTCGGCTCTACCGCCAAGGCACGAGCCAGCGCGATACGCTGACGTTGACCACCGGAGAGTTGTTCCGGGTAACGATCCGACAGCCAATCCAGTTGCACCATGTTCAACAACTCATGGACTTTCACCGCGATCTGGCTTTCCGTCGGACGCTGGTTTTTCGGTTTCATGCGCAGGCCGAACGCGACGTTGTCGAACACCGTCATGTGGCGGAACAACGCGTAGTGCTGGAACACGAAACCGACGTTGCGATCACGCACATCGTGGCCGGAAACGTCCTCACCGTGGAACACGATGCTGCCCTGATCCGGGGTTTCCAGACCGGCGATGATCCGCAGCAGCGTGGTCTTGCCGCAACCCGACGGGCCAAGCAGCGCCACGAGTTCGCCGCTTTGAATGTCCAGGCTGATGTCATTGAGCGCCTTGAACGCATTGAAATTCTTGCTGACGTTACGCACTTCGATCGACATGAATTATTCCTCCGCGGCGCTGGCGCGCAGGCGGTTAATACGGTTTTCGCTCCACTGCTTGGCCAGCAGGATGAAGAGCGCCAGGATCAGCAACAGGCTCGCCACGGCGAACGCGGCCACGTGGTTGTATTCGTTGTAGAGGATCTCGACGTGCAGCGGCAAGGTGTTGGTCACCCCGCGAATGTGCCCGGAAACCACCGACACCGCCCCATCGCCCGCGCCGTGCACAGCACCACGCCGTAGATCAGGCCCCATTTGATATTGGGAACGGTGACGTGCCAGAACATCTGCCAGCCATTGGCGCCGAGAAGGCGCGCGGCCTCTTCTTCCTGAGTGCCTTGTTCCTGCATCAGCGGGATCAGCTCGCGGGCCACGAAGGGCACGGTGACGAAAATCGTCGCCAGCACGATGCCCGGCAAGGCGAAGACGATCTGAATGTCGTGATCCTGCAGCCACGGGCCGAAAAAACCCTGCGCGCCGAACATCAGCACGTAGACCAGACCGGCGATGACCGGCGACACCGAGAACGGCAAGTCGATCAGGGTCACCAGCATGCTCTTGCCACGGAACGAGTACTTGCTCACGCACCACGCGGCGCTGACACCGAACACCAGGTTCAGCGGCACCGAAATCAGCACGGCGATCACCGTGAGCTTCAATGCGGACAAGGCGTCCGGTTCGAAGATCGCGGTGAAGAACGCGCCCAAGCCGTTCTTCAGCCCTTGGGACACGACGATAAACAGCGGCAACACCAAAAACAGGATGAAGACCAGCCAGCACAGGCCGATCAGGATTCGCCGCGACGTGGCACTGCCACGGCGGGCAGCGTTGGCCGAAGAGGCGGCCGCAATAGACGATTGGGACATGTTTCGCGCCTCCTTATGGGGTTTCGATGCGGCGTTGCAGCAAGTTGATCAGCAGCAACAGGACGAAGGAAACCACCAGCATCAGTACACCAATGGAGGTAGCGCCGGTGTAATCGTACTGGTCGAGCTTGACCATGATCAGCAGCGGCAGGATCTCGGTTTTCATCGGCATGTTGCCGGCGATGAATATCACCGAGCCGTACTCGCCGACCCCGCGGGCAAAGGCCAATGCGAAACCGGTCAACCAGGCGGGCAGCAGCGCGGGCACCAGGATATGACGGAAAACCTGCAACGGTTTTGCACCAAGGCACGCCGCCGCCTCTTCCACTTCACGGGGGATATCGGCCAGTACTGGCTGTACCGTACGTACTACGAATGGAAGGGTTACAAAAGTCAGCGCCAGCGTGATGCCGAGGGGGGTATACGCGATCTTGAAGCCAAGGTCCGCCGCGAACTGACCCACCAGCCCGGTCGGGGTGTACAACGCGGTCAGCGCGATACCGGCCACGGCCGTGGGCAATGCGAAGGGCAGATCGATCATCGCATCGATGATCTTGCGACCGGGGAAGGTGTAGCGCACCAGCACCCAGGCCAGCAGCGTGCCGATGATGCCGTTGATGATCGCGGCAAAGAGCGCGGTGCCGAAGCTCAGCTTCAACGCCGCCCACACGCGGGGCGCCGAGATGATTGCCCAGAACTGATCCCAGGTGAGTTGGGCGGCATGCACGAACATCGCCGCCAGTGGAATGAGCACAATCAGGCTGAGGTACACCAAGGTGTAGCCCAGCGTCAGCCCGAAGCCGGGTATGACGGGGGAGATACGACGCGTTGAGAACGCGCAAAACCCCGACGGTCAAATCGGGGCTCGTTTATGACCTACAGCAGATTACTGCGCCTGGTAGATCTGGTCGAACACGCCACCGTCATTGAAGAATTTCGGCTGCGCGGTTTTCCAGCCGCCGAAGTCCTTGTCGATGGTCACCAGCTCCAGTTTCGGGAACTGCTGGGCGTACTTCGCGGCGACATCCTTGTCACGTGGACGATAGAAGTTTTTCGCCGCGATTTCCTGACCGGCCGGGCTGTACAGGTGCTTGAGGTACGCTTCGGCGATCTGTTCGTTGCCTTTCTTCTCGGCATTCTTGTCGACGACGGCGACTGGCGGCTCGGCAAGGATCGACAGCGAAGGCACGACGATGTCGAACTTGTCGGCGCCACCGTCTTCTTTCAGGGCCAGGAAGGCTTCGTTTTCCCAGGCCAGCAACACGTCACCCTGACCGTTGTTGACGAAGGTGATGGTCGAACCGCGAGCACCGGTGTCCAGCACTGGCACGTGCTTGAACAGGGTTTGTACGTATTCCTTGGCTTTGGCCTCGTCGCCGCCGCTCGCTTTCAGGCCATAGGCCCAGGCAGCGAGGAAGTTCCAGCGAGCGCCGCCGGAGGTTTTCGGGTTCGGGGTGATGACCGACACGTCGTTCTTGACCAGGTCGCCCCAGTCCTTGATGCCTTTAGGGTTGCCCTTGCGCACCAGGAACACGATGGTCGAGGTGTACGGCGTGCTCGCTTCCGGCAAACGCTTCTGCCAGTCCGCCGGCAGGGTCTTGCCGAGCTTGGCGATTTCATCGATGTCACCGGCCAGGGCCAGGGTTACCACGTCGGCCCGCAGACCGTCGATCACCGCACGGCCTTGCTTGCCCGAACCACCGTGGGACTGCTGGATTTTCACAGTGTCACCGGCGTGATCCTTCTGCCAGAACTTTACGAACTCTGCGTTGTAATCCTGATACAGCTCACGCGTCGGGTCGTAAGACACATTGAGCAGCTCGTAATCCTTGGCAACCGCGGAACCCGCAAAAAGGGCACTGGCCAGGGCGGCCAAAGCGAAATGACGAATCGACGACATGGTGAAAGCTCCTGGAATTCGGGGTGTTGGCTTTTTTATGGTTGCGGGAGTCGGGGTGCCGGTTGTTCAGCTCGGTTTGCTGCTCGGGTTCTGCAAACGGAATTTTTCCTTGCGTTCGATCTGGACCACCTGAGCGTTGTGCACGGTGATTTCCACGGCGCCGAACCGCAGATCGCGCAGGGCGCTCTGGATCTCGCGCAAGATGGTGGCTTCGTCTTGACCGTCAACGCTACGCAGGGATGCGCTCATGGTGCTGCTCCTTCGACTGAGAGGTCGCCTGGCAATGTCCGGCACTGCTTGCGGCGTGAGACCAATAGTAGATAGGTGCAGATATTCTTAAAAAGACTATTTAAGAATGTTTATATAACCAGAAAAACAAACCGTCAGTGCGAGGGTTTGTGCGGAACTACGATTTTTCGAACCCGGCAAAATCCTTGTGGCGAGGGGACTTGTCCCCGTTCGGCTGCGCAGCAGACGCAAAAAAATGGGCCGCTGCGCGACCCAACGGGGACAAGTCCCCTCGCCACAAAAAGCAGGCCGCTTACTTAGCTGATAATTGGTGAGTGCATCCAGTCCAACTGCTCGGCCGGCACCGGCCGTCCAAACCAGTAGCCTTGCCCCAGATCGCAACTCTGTTCAAGAAGGAAACTCGCCTGCTCGACCTGCTCGATGCCTTCGGCATGCACCTGCATCCCCATGCTTTGCGCCAGCGCGATGATCACTCGCACGATCGCCACGTCATCCTCATCCCACGGCAAACCGGCGACAAAACCCTGATCGATCTTGAGCTTCTGCACCGGCAGACGCTTGAGCCGCAGCAGCGACGAATAGCCTGTACCGAAATCATCGATGGCCAGCCGCACACCCAGCTCGCGCAGTCGATGCATCTGCTCCAGCGCCACTTCCGGGTCTTCCATCACCGCGCTCTCAGTGACTTCCAGTTCCAGATACGCCGGATCCAGCCCGGTTTCGTGCAGCACCTTCGCCACTTGCTGAAAGAGCTCACGACGAGCGAACAATCGAGACGAGACGTTCACTGCGACAAACGACAACGCCACACCTGCCTGCTGCCACAAGCACATTTGCTGACAAGCCTGGCGCATCACCCAGGTATCGATTTCTGCGATCAACCCGGTGCGTTCGGCGATGGGAATGAATTCAGCCGGCGACACCAGTCCGCGCTTCGGATGCTCCCAGCGCACCAGCGCCTCGACGCCAACCAGGCGACGGGTCCTGAAGTCGTGAACCGGCTGGTAATAAACGCGCAACTCCTGCCGTTCCAGCGCCTGGCGCAGCTCTACAGCAGTCTCGACCCTATTCTGGGCATGGGCTGTCAGCTCCTCGGTATAAAGGGCGTAGCCATCGCGACCGGCGCTTTTGGCCTTGAACAGCGCCGAGTCGGCGTTACGCAATAGCTGTTCAGCGCTCAAGGCATCGCCGGGGAACAGGCTGATACCGATGCTGGTATTGATGAACAGTTGATGCTCGCCAATCAGGAACGGCTCTTTGAGACCATCGATGATCCGCTGCGCCAGCGCAGCGGCCTGCATCAACTGCGGACAGCTTTCGGCGAGCACTGCGAACTCATCCCCCCCCAGTCGCGCCAACGTGATCTCCGGGCCAAGCAAGGCCTGCAATCGCTCGGCCACGGCCTTGAGCAACTGGTCGCCGACCGTGTGTCCAAGGCTGTCGTTGATCATCTTGAAATGATCCAGATCGATCATCAGCAACGCACAGCCACGCTTGTGCAGTTGCGCCGACGTCAGTGCCTGCTCGGTACGGTCAGTGAACAGCATCCGGTTAGGCAAGTCCGTCAACGGGTCGTGATGAGCCAGATGCTTGAGTTCATGTTCGGAGTTCTTGATCGCGCTGATATCGGAAAACACGGCGACGTAATGACTCAGCTGGCCCTGGTCGTCGTGAATCAGGCGGATCGTCTGCCATTGCGGGTAGATTTCGCCGCTCTTGCGGCGGTTCCAGATTTCACCGCTCCATTCACCGCAACTGTTCAGTGTCGCGAACATCGCCTGGTAGAAAGCCGCCGGGTGACGGCCTGACTTGAACAGGCTGGGTTGGTGGCCCAGGACTTCTTCATCCGAATAACCGGTGATTTCCATGAACGCCCGGTTTACGTGGACGATCACCCCCTTGCTATTGGTGACCAGCACGCCTTCGCGGGTGCAATCGAATACGGCGGCGGCCTGACGCAAACGCTCACGATCTTCATGGCGCTCACGCAAGGTGGCGCCGAAGCCCAGGCAACGGAGCAATCGCGCTCGAGCGATAAAAATCAACCCGGTGCTGAGTAAGACCCAAGCGTAACCGTTGATCAGTTGCCACCGCAGTAGCTCGTTGGAGCTATCGAAGAAGCTGTTCAATAAATAACCACTGAACTGCAGCCAGACTACGGATAGCAACAGGTAAAGCAGCGCTGCACGCAAAGCGTCGCGATAGGTGGCAGACATTCGGCCGTCCATGTCCCTACAAAAAGGATTCGAATTATAGGTTAAAGAAACATCCGGCCACTCTTATCTGAAAGGGCGACTGGTTTTATCTGTGGGCTTAGTGATAATGCAACGGCTGTTTTTTTCTTTTTCGAGGGCCCTATAGCCTATGTGGTACGAAGGTTTTCTCGGCTTGTCGCCCTGGTCACTGGTGGCAGTCACCCTGCTGATG
>LNAP01007733.1_pt1 | contig 10422 bp, 7 predicted proteins | sample 602601 | NCBI WGS metagenome assembly LNAP01 (sample SAMN02440304, study PRJNA202911) | soil metagenome | biome: Subtropical and temperate rainforests or woodlands; isolation source: soil samples (1 kg each in a 20% v/v slurry with milli Q water) were... ...
AGCGTAAAGAATGGCGCACTGGCTCTACAAGTCCGAACCCTTCAAATGGTCCTGGGACATGCAGGTCGCGGCGGGCGCGAAGGGCACCCATTGGGACGGTGTGCGCAACCATCTGGCCAAGCAGCAATTGCTGGCGATGAAGGTGGGGGATCGCGGCTTCTTCTACCATTCCAACGAGGGCAAGGAGATCGTCGGCATCGTCGAGGTGATCAAGGAAGCCTATCCCGACCCCTCCGATCCCACCGGCAAGTTCTTCATGGTCGACATCAAGGCGGTCGAGCCACTGAAAAAGCCTGTCGGGCTGGCCGACGTCAAGAACGAGCCGCGCCTCTCCGAAATGGCGCTATTGAGGTTCTCGCGCCTCTCGGTCCAGCCGGTCACCGACGCGGAATGGGCGATCGTGCTGGAAATGGCCGGCAGGGCGTGAGGCGCGCCAGCCCTCGCCGCCTATTGCGCGCCGGTTCGGATCAGGAATCGGTTGTCCATGAGCCAGCGCACGCCGCGCGGCCAGGCATAGTTCGCCCCCATCCGCAACCCGGTGAAATCATTGGTGAGTACCGCGCCGGTCCGCGTGTCGCGCACCAGCAGCTGGAGCGTGTATTCGGTCCGGTTGACCCGCGTGATCAGGCCGGCCATCGACTGGTCCGCCCCCAGTTCCTGCGCGAGGCCGGCCTCGCAACCGTTGCAGGAACGGATGCCACCGGCAGCCGTGACCTTGCCGCCGGCCTTTTCCGTGTCCACCACATCGTAGCGCCCGGAGGCCGCCAGCATCTGGCGCGCCAGCGAGGTCGCGGCCTTGAGGTTCTCCGCGTCGATGGCGTCCTGCGCCACCACACCGCCGCCGGCGCTGCGGTCACTGAGCTCGAAATCGAACACGGCGATCTTCACTGGGGCGGCCGCCAGGGCCGCGGAGCCGAGGGTACACAGCATCAAAGTGGTGGCCAGCGGGTATCCTGTGCGAGCGAGATAATTACGGTCGGCAATCATGGCGCTGCCTCCCATGCAGGGCGCATAAATCGAACACGCGCAACGATACACCCGCCCTCCCCGACGCACTATACTGCGATGGCGGCGGCCGCGCCTTCCGGCGTAGCGCCATGATATCGCCCGCCGCCTTCATCCGCGCCGAGACCCGCCTTTTGCCGGTGCCGATGGTGCCGGAGATCACGCTGCACCTCGCCGAGGAATCGGTGCCGATCTGGCTGCGCACCGAGGAGGAGCTCGGCGAGATGGGCCTGCCGCCGCCTTTCTGGGCGTTCGCCTGGGCCGGCGGGCAGGCGCTGTCGCGTCACATTCTCGACCATCCCGAGATCGTCGCGGGCAAGCGCGTGCTGGATTTCGCCTCCGGCTCCGGGCTGGTCGCCATTGCCGCGATCAAGGCCGGCGCCGCCTCGGTCGAGGCCGCCGAGATCGACCCGTTCGCGCAGGCCGCCATCGCCCTGAACGCCGAACTGAACGGCACGGCCGGCATCAGTGTCGCGCTCGGTGACATCATCGGGCAGGACAATGGCTGGGATGTCGTCTTGGCCGGCGATATCGCCTATGAGCGCGACCTCGCCGCCCGGGTGTTCGATTGGCTGATCGCGCTCTCCGCGCGCGGGGCGCAGGTGTGGATCGGCGATCCCGCCGCGCGACCGGCTGGAGATGATCGCGGAATACGGCGTCCCGGTCTCGCGCGAGCTGGAAGACGCCGAGATCAAGCGCACCTGCATCTGGCGGCCGCTTCCCGGCGCCTGATCCCTAGGGCAATCACCTACCGACCAAAGTTGCGCGGGCCCGTGCTTGTCGAGGATGGGCCGCAGCCGCATAATCCAGGCAAGCAATACAAGGCGCGACAGTGCCTGCGTGAGGGAAAAACGCCATGTCCGACACGATCTACGACGTACCCGCCGCCTGGGCCAAGCGCGCCTTCGTCGACGAGCACGGCTATCGCGCCAAGTACGAAGCCTCGGTCCACGACCCCGAGGCGTTCTGGGGCGAGGAGGGCAAGCGCATCGAGTGGTTCACGCCCTACACCAAGGTGAAGAACACCTCGTTCGCGCCCGGCGCGGTCTCGATCAAATGGTATGAGGACGGCGTCACCAACGTCGCCTGGAACTGCATCGACCGTCATCTGGCGACCCGCGCCGACCAGATCGCCATCATCTGGGAAGGTGACGACCCGAACGAGCAGCGCACCATCACCTATCAGGAGCTTCACGACGAGGTCTGCCGCTTCGCCAATGTGCTGCGCAACCGCAATGTCGAGAAGGGTGACCGCGTCACCATCTACATGCCGATGATCCCCGAGGCGGCGTTCGCCATGCTGGCCTGCGCGCGGCTGGGCGCCATCCATTCCGTGGTGTTCGGCGGCTTCTCCCCGGACAGCCTCGCCAGCCGCATCCGCGACTGCGATTCCAAGGTGGTGATCACCGCGGACGAGGGCCTGCGCGGCGGCCGCAAGGTGCCGCTGAAGGCCAATGTCGACGCCGCCATCGCCAAGGTCACCGAGTTCGAGGTCGACCATGTGATCGTGGTCAAGCGCACCGGCGGCAATGTCGACATGAAGCCCGGCCGCGATGTCTGGTACCACGCCGCCGCCGAACTCGTGACCAGCGAATGCCCGGCCGCGCATGTCAACGCCGAGGACCCGCTGTTCATCCTCTACACCTCGGGCTCCACCGGCAGCCCGAAGGGCGTGCTGCACACCACCGGCGGCTATCTCGTCTATGCCGCGATGACCCACCACTACGTGTTCGACTACCATGAGGGCGACATCTACTGGTGCACCGCCGATGTCGGCTGGGTCACCGGCCACAGCTACATCGTCTATGGCCCGCTCGCCAACGGCGCGACCACGCTGATGTTCGAGGGCGTGCCGAACTATCCCAGCACCTCGCGCTTCTGGGAAGTCATCGACAAGCATCAGGTCAACATCTTCTACACCGCCCCCACCGCGATCCGCGCGCTGATGCAGAGCGGCGACGAGCCGGTGACGAAGACCTCCCGCGCCTCGCTCCGCCTGCTCGGCTCGGTCGGCGAGCCGATCAACCCGGAAGCCTGGGAATGGTATCACCGCGTGGTCGGCGAGGAACGCTGCCCGGTGGTCGACACCTGGTGGCAGACCGAGACCGGCGGCATCCTCATCACCCCGCTGCCGGGCGCCACGCGGCTGAAGCCCGGCTCGGCGACGACGCCGTTCTTCGGCATCATCCCGCAGATCGTCGATACCGAGGGCAACGTGATCGAGGGCGCCTGCGAGGGCAATCTGGTGATCGCCGATAGCTGGCCCGGCCAGATGCGCACGGTCTATGGCGACCATGAGCGCTTCATGGCTACCTATTTTGCTACCTATCCCAACAAGTACTTTACCGGCGACGGCTGCCGCCGCGATGCCGACGGCTATTACTGGATCACCGGCCGGGTCGACGACGTGATCAACGTCTCGGGCCACCGCATGGGCACGGCCGAGGTGGAGAGCGCGCTGGTGGCGCACCCCAAGGTCTCCGAGGCCGCCGTGGTCGGCTATCCCCACGACATCAAGGGCCAGGGCATCTATGCCTATGTGACGCTGATGACCGGGGAGACCGCGTCGGAGGAACTGCGCAAGGAGCTCATCGTGTGGGTGCGCAAGGAGATCGGCCCGATCGCCTCGCCGGACCTCATCCAGTTCGCCCCCGGCCTGCCCAAGACCCGTTCCGGCAAGATCATGCGCCGCATCCTGCGCAAGATCGCCGAAGACGAATATGGCAGCCTGGGCGACACCTCGACGCTGGCCGACCCGGCCGTGGTCGACGACCTGATCTCGCATCGGCAGAATAAGAGGCACGCGGCGGCGTAGGGGGGCCGGGGCGATCCTCTTTAACCTCTCCCGCTTGCGGGGGAGGTCGCCCGCCTCAGCGGGCGGGAGGGGGCGCTTGCCGCCAGCGCTCCATTCCCCCTCCCCGACCCTCCCCCGCACGCGGGAGAGGGAGCAGGCAAGTGGCTTGACCGTCCACGCCCGCGGCGCGACCATCCTCCTGCCCCAACCTTTCAAGACGCCAGACAACAACATGTTGGGGCGCCTGGGAGGATCACATGCCAATGCGGACCGGGGCCGTCGTCACCGCCCTTCTCCTATTCGCGACAGCGCAAGTGGTGGCCGACGGAACGGGCGATCCCGCCGCTGTCAGCAACACTGATGGCGAGTACAGCGACAAGGACGGCAATCCGACCTTCAAGATCGAGGCAGACGGCACCGTCGACTGGTACACCAACGTCGGCTACGTCCGCTACACCGCCAACTGCATGCAGTGCCACGGGCCGGACGGCCTCGGCTCGAGCTTCGGCCCCTCGCTCGTCGATGCCCTGAAGTCGCTCAGCTACAGCCAGTTCCTCGACACCGTGACCAACGGCAAGCAGAACGTCAGCGCGAGCCAGGACCTGGTGATGCCGGCCTTCGGCACCAACCCGAACATCATGTGCTACCTCGACGCCATCTTCATCTATCTCCGAGCACGCTCCGACGGCGCGCTCGACCGCGGCCCGCCGCAGAAGAGTGCGCCGAAGCCCGCCGGCTACAGCGCCACGGAGGACGCCTGCATGGGCTAGGCGTCCTCAGTCACGCGTGCCGCCGTCACCCGCGCACCAGATCGCCCAGCAAGCTGGCGGCGACCGAGAGCTTCGACACGCTCAGCCCCGAGCCGGCGATCTCGTGAACGCCGTTGCGGGCGCGCTCGACTTCGGGGCCACGTGCCTGCGCCCACGCCTCGACCCCCGCCGCGCCCGGCCCGAAGCCTTCCAGCACCTCGGCGGTGAGCCGGCGCACGCCGATCTCGAACGAGGCGAGCGCCCGCTCCAGCGCCAGACGGTCGTAATAATCCGGCACCGATAGCGCCCGCGCCGGCCCGAGGACCCGGTCCAGCCGGAAGTGCAGCGCCACCGCGAAGAAGGTGGTGGCGACATCCACGACCGGGGCCTTGGTGCGGTCGGCGATCATCACGACGTCGGTCGAGTTCGAGACCGCTGGCAGGCGAGCGATGCGCCGCGCCAGCGCTTCCGGCACGCCGGCCTGCGTCCACTTGGTGACGCGCGCATCATGCAGAGCGCGGGTCTCTTCGGGGAGAAGATCGCGCACCACGCCGGTCAGCGCCTCGATCACCGGGGCGATGCCGGCGGCGTAGTGGTCCACCAGTTCGCCGAGGCCGCGGCGCAGATCGACATTGCGCAGGAACCACACGGTGCGGTCGAGCAGCAATTCCTGCACCGCCGCATAGAGGTCGAGCTGCACCGCGCCCGCGATCTTCCCGTCCAGCGCGTCGATCTCGCGGTTCAGCGCGTTGAGGTCGAAGCCATCGCGGGTGGCGGCGAAGGCTTTCGCGATGCTGCCGATATCCGCGCCGGTCTCGTCCGCCAGCCGCGCGGCGAAGGCCGGGCCGCCACGGTTGATCATGGCGTTGGAAAGCTGGGTCGCGATGATGTCGCGGCGCAGCCGGTGAGCCTCGATGCCATCGGGGAAGCGCTCGCGCAGTTCCGGCGGGAAGTAGGCCGTCAGCTCGCTGGCGAGATACGGGTCATCCGGCACATCTGTGTCGAGCAGGTCGGAATGCGCGGTCAGCTTGGCATAGGCCAGCAGCACCGCGAGTTCCGGCCGGGTCAGCCCCTCGCCGCGCCCGCGCCGCTCGGTGAGCTCGCCGTCGCTCGGCAGATATTCGACCGCGCGATCCAGAAGCCCGCGCGTCTCCAGTTGCTGCATCAGCCGCTGGTGGAAGCCGAGTTCGTCCAGCGCGCGGCGCTGGCTGAGCGAGAGCGCCAGGGTCTGGAGGTAGTTGTTGCGCAGCACCAGCGCGCCGACCTCGTCGGTCATGCTGGCGAGCAGCGCGGCACGGGCATCCGCGTCGAGCCGGCCGTCGCGCTGCGCCGGGCCGATGGCGATCTTGATGTTCACCTCGACGTCCGAGGTGTTCACGCCGGCGGAATTGTCGATGGCGTCGGTGTTCAGCCGCACGCCGCGACGGGCCGCCTCGATGCGGGCGCGCTGGGTGACGCCGAGATTGGCGCCCTCCCCGATCACCTTGGCGCGCACGTCGGCGCCGGTGATGCGGATGGCATCGTTCGCCCGGTCGCCGGCCTGCGTGTCAGTCTCATGGGAAGCGCGCAGATAGGTGCCGATGCCGCCGAACCAGAGGAGGTCCACCGGCGCCTTGAGGATGGCGCTCATGATCTCGGCGGGGGACGCCGCCGCCTTGTCGAAGCCCAGCGCCTCGCGCACCGCGGGGGCCAGCGGGATGCTCTTGGCCGCGCGCGGGAACACGCCGCCGCCCGCCGAGATCAGCCCCTTGTCGTAGTCCTGCCAGGAGGAGCGCGGCAGCGCGAACAGCCGCTGGCGCTCGGCAAGCGAGGCCACCGGGTCCGGGGTCGGATCGAGGAAGATGTCGCGATGGTCGAACGCCGCCACCAGCTTGATGGTGTTCTCCAGCAGCATACCGTTGCCGAACACGTCGCCCGACATATCGCCGACGCCGACGACGGTGAACGGCGTCACCCCTATATCGACATCCATCTCGCGGAAATGCCGGCGCACCGCCTCCCACGCGCCGCGCGCGGTGATGCCCATCGCCTTGTGGTCGTAGCCGACCGAACCGCCGGAGGCGAAGGCATCGCCCAGCCAGAAGTCGTGGCCTTCCGACAGCGCGTTGGCGGTGTCGGAGAAGGTCGCGGTGCCCTTGTCGGCGGCGACCACGAGATACGGGTCGTTCTCGTCATGGCGTACGGTGCGCGGCGGGTTGGTGATGGTGTCGCCATCGATATTGTCGGTGAGGTCGAGCAGTGAGGAGACGAACAGCTTGTAGGCCTCGGTGCCCTCAAGCTGGATCGCGTCGCGCGGGCCGGTGGGCAGGAATTTCGGCACGAAGCCGCCTTTGGCGCCGACCGGCACGATGACCGCGTTCTTGACCTGCTGCGCCTTGACGAGGCCCAACACCTCGGTACGGAAATCCTGCGGCCGGTCGGACCAGCGCAGCCCGCCACGCGCCACCCGGCCGAAGCGCAGATGGATGCCTTCGACGCGCGGCGAATGCACGAAGATCTCGAACAGCGGCTGCGGCAGCGGCAGCCCCTCGACGCGGTGGCTGACGAACTTCACCGACAGCGCCGGCCGGGGCTCGCCGTCCAGCATGGTCTGGTGGAAATTGGTGCGCACCGCCGCCTCGATGAGGTTGGCGAAGCGGCGCAGGATGCGGTCCTCATCCAGGCTCTGCACGTCGGCCAGCGCGGCCTCGATCTCGGCGCGGATGGCGGCTTCGCGCTCGGCCCGCCCCTCGTCGGCCTCCAAGTCGAAGCGGGCATGGAACAGCGCCACCAGCCGGTCGGCAATGCCGGGATGGGCGTTGAGCGTGGCCCAGAGATAATCCTGGCTGAACGGAATGCCGATCTGGCGCAGATAGCGCGCCAGCGTGCGGATCAGCGCAATGTCGCGCCAGCCGAGCCGTGCGTTCAGCACCAGCGCGTTGAAGCCGTCGCTCTCCGCCTGTCCGTGCAGCACTGCCATCAGGCAGGCGTGCAGCCGGCTTTCCAGCACTTCCAGCTCGATCTCACCGCCGCCACGCCGCGACAGCACCATGTCATGCACATAGGTCGGCGGGGTGTGGCCCGGCTCCACCGTGAAGGTGCGCTCGTCCACCACGACGAAGCCCATGGCCTCCAGCAGCGGCACGCGCTCGGAGAGCAGGCGCGGCACCTTGTAGCTCAGCACCTTCAGCCCGACGCGCTCGCGACGGGCCAGATGATCCGGGCGATGGAAGTCCACCGCCACCGGATTGGCGTCGCTCAACCGCTCGATCAGGCGTAGGTCGGCAAGCGCGACCTCGGACGAATAATTGTCCTGATAGCCGGGCGGGAACGCCTCGCCATAGCGGGCGCGGAGAATGGTCGCCTGCGCCGGCGGATAGACCAGCCCCAGCGCACTGCCGAAGGCGTCGGACCAGGTGCGGATGATCGCGGCAACGCCCGCTTCCAGTTCGATGCGGCCGGCCTCCGGCGCATCCTCGCTGGTGCGCTCGATGGTGAAGTGCACGCGGGTCAGCGGGCCGTCCATGAACAGCGGCTTGAATGCCACCACCTGGCCGCCGAAGCTGTTCGCCAGCAATTCGCCGATGCGAATGCGCACGTCGCTGCCATAGCGGTCGCGCGGCACGAAAACGAGCACCGAGACAAAACGGTCGAACCGCTCGCGCCACGCCAGCACCCGCACGCGGGGATGCTCGTCGAGCTGCAATATGGCCAGCGCGAAATGGTAGAGCGAGCCGGCGTCGATCTGGAACAGGTCGTCGCGCGGATAGTTTTCCAGCACCTTCACCAGCGCCCGGCCGGAATGGCTTTCCGGCGCGAAGCCGGCGCGGACCAGCACGCCCGCCGTCTTGCGGCGCAGGAACGGGATGGAGCGCACCGAACTCGTATAGGCGGTGACCGTGAACAGGCCGGCGATGCACAGCCCGCCGACGATATCGCCGCTGGCATTGTAGCGTTTGACCACCACCACATCCATCCAGGCGCGGCGATGCACCAGCGAGAGCGTGCGCGACTTGGTGATGATGAGCGGGCTCGGCTCGCCCAGCACGTCGCTGAGGTCGGCGCTCACCGCATGCGGGTCGCTCGGCCGGCGGAACAGTCGGAAGTTCTCGTCGGCAAGAAGCCCGAGCGCGCCGTCCATGCGGCGGTTGAAGCCGGCCAGCGTCGGATGGTCCGGTGTGCCGGTGCTGATGTCGTAATTGCGGCAGCCGAGGAAGGTGAAATTGCCGGCCAGCAGCCAGTCGAGAAAGGCCACGGCCTCATCGACCTCGTCCTTCAGCACGGTGGCCGGGCTGTTGCGCAGTTCCGTCACCGCGTTGCGCACCTCCGCCATCATCGGCTGCCATGCCGCCACCGCGGCACGCACCTGGCCGAGCACCTCGCCGAGCTGCTCGACGAGTGCGGCGCGCCGGGCGGCATCCTCGATGCGGGGAACATGGATGTGGATCAGGCTCTCTCTTCGGATGCCGGCGCTCGGCGGCGCATCGCTCGGCGCCAACCCCTGAAGCTCGCCGCTCGCATCACGCTCGACACCGAGAATCGGGTGCACCACCAGCGAGGCGGTGAGGTCCTGCGCGTTCAGCGTAGCCATCAGCGAATCGAGCAGGAACGGCATGTCGTCATTGAGGACCTCGACCAGCATGACGTCCTTCAGCCGGTCGCCGCCCTCGACCGGCGCGGGCAGTTCGACGCGGATGTCGAAGCTGCCGGGCTTGCGATTCTCAAGATGCGCGAAAGCGTGGCGGGCCAGCGCGGCCAGCTCGTGCGAGCTGTAGAGTCGCACGTCCTCGGCGACCGCGCGGCCGAACAGCCGGCTGGCGAATTGTGGCGGCACATCTTCGCCGACGGATTGCAGGATGAGATCGGCCTGCTCGACAAGCTGGCGGGCTGCGCGTTCGTCTTCGCTGGCGAGAAAGCCTTCGACACCCATGATTGGTCCTCCCAATTCGGCCGCGTGCGGATCATGGCACCCGCCGGACCTTGTCGATGCATCCTACACCTGACGCGCGGATGACGGCACGCCTCCTCTTGTGTTGCCGTCCGGTCACACAGAGCCCGCGCGAACACATCCGCTTGACCTCGATCAAAACGCGCAAGCTCACGCGGCGTCAGGAATGGGCATGCGGCCCGGTGGGGAAAGCTCAGGGCCAGGGGATGACAAAGGGGTGCCGTATGTCGACGCGTTTTCTGGGAATTAACAGCCTGTCCGCCGTGGGGGCGCTCGGCACTCTGGCGGCCTCGGCCGCGATGATCGCACCGGCAATCGCCGCCGATGTCGCGATGCCCGCTCCGGCCTACAAGGCGGAGCCGGTGGTCGCGGAAAAGAGCCCGTGGCAGATTCGCGTGCGCATGCTCGCCGTGCTGCCGGAAGACGGCGGCTCGGTCGACCAGATTCCGGGCTCGGACCTGTCCTATTCGGACTCCTATGTGCCCGAACTCGACATCACCTATTACTTCACCGACAACTGGGCCACTGAGCTGATCCTCGGCGTCACGCCGCACGACATCAATGGCGCGGGCTCGATCTCGTCGCTCGGCAAGCTCGGCGAGGTATGGCTGCTGCCGCCGACCCTGACCTTGCAGTACCACTTCACCAATTTCGGCGCGTTCAAGCCCTATGTCGGCGCCGGTATCAACTACACCATCTTCTTCGACCAGCAGGCCGACAGCGCCGATTCCATCAACGTGAAGGACACCTTCGGCTGGGCGCTCCAGGCCGGCTTCGACTACATGATCGACGATCATTGGGGCTTCAACGTCGACGTCAAGAAGCTCTTCCTGTCGCCCGACTACACCGTGACCGTCGCCGGCACGCAGTATAGCGGCACGGCCGATCTCGACCCGTGGATCGTCGGCGTCGGCGTCACCTACCGCTTCTGAACCTCAACGAGCGCG
>LNAP01012791.1_pt1 | contig 10421 bp, 10 predicted proteins | sample 602601 | NCBI WGS metagenome assembly LNAP01 (sample SAMN02440304, study PRJNA202911) | soil metagenome | biome: Subtropical and temperate rainforests or woodlands; isolation source: soil samples (1 kg each in a 20% v/v slurry with milli Q water) were... ...
GCCAGCCGTTGCGCGTCCATCCCCAATCGGGTCCAGACCAGTGCGCAGCGGTTTTCCGGCAACGGCAACAAGGCCATCGGCCCGTCATCGGTGAAACGCTCGAAGGCCATGCCGTTGTGCGCTTCACTCGGCGTGATGTTGGCAATCAACGCGCTCTGGTTATACGGGCGCTTTTTGATGCCGATCCCCAGTTGCTCGCGCAGGCCGGAACGGCCGCCATCAGCCAGCACCGCAAGCTCGCATTCCAGGATGGTTTCGTCGTTGAGGGTCAGGCGATAGCCATCGATCAGCGGCTCCATGCGCGTGACTTCCGCCGGGCAACGCCAGCTGATCACGTCCTTGTCCAGCCCCTGCCAGAGGCATTGGCCGAGCCAGGCGTTTTCCACCACATAACCCAGCGCCGGAACGCCCTCTTCCATCGCCGACAATCGCGCGGTGGAGAAGCGTCCACGATCGGAGACATGAATCTGTTTGATCGGCTCGGCACGACGGGAGATTTCCTGCCACACGCCCAACCGTTGATAAATCTGCTTGGCACCGTAGGACAACGCCGAGGAGCGGGCGTCGTAGCTCGGTTGATAAGTATCGCCGGGGGCGAACGGTTCGATCAGCACGATCTTCCAGCCACGAGCCTTGGCCCCCGCCTGCAACGCCAACGCCAGACTGGCGCCGACCAGGCCACCACCGATGATTGCCAGATTGACTCGACTCATGCCGCTTGTGTCCGCGCGGCGGCCATCAAGGCCTCGATCTCGGCGACCGTTTTCGGTACGCCTTTGGTCAGGATTTCACAGCCGGTTTTGGTGACCACTACGTCGTCCTCGATGCGCACGCCAATGCCGCGCCATTTTTTCGCTACGTTCTGGTTGCCCGGGGCAATGTAGATGCCCGGCTCTACGGTCAGCGCCATGCCGACTTCCAATACACGCCATTCCCCGCCGACCTTGTATTCGCCGACATCATGCACATCCATGCCCAGCCAGTGGCCGGCGCGGTGCATGTAGAACGCTTTATAGGCTTCGCTGGCGATCAACTCGTCGACGTCGCCCTGCAACAGGCCCAACTTTACCAGACCGGTGGTAATCACCCGGACCGTGGCTTCGTGGGCCTGATTCCAGTGTTTGTCCGGGGCAATTTCCGCAAACGCGGCTTCTTGCGACGCCAGCACCAACTCGTAGATTGCCTTCTGTTCCGCTGAATACTTGCCGTTGACCGGCCAGGTGCGGGTGATGTCGCTGGCGTAGCAGTCGATCTCACAACCGGCGTCGATCAATACCAGATCGCCGTCCTTGAGCACCGCGTCATTCTGCTGGTAATGCAGGATGCAGCTGTTGCGCCCAGCGGCGACGATCGAGCCGTAGGCCGGCATTTTCGCCCCGCCCTTGCGGAATTCGTAGTCGAGTTCGGCTTCGAGGCTGAACTCATGCAGCCCCACACGACTGGCCTGCATCGCACGGATGTGCGCCTGGGCGGAAATCCGTGCGGCTTCGCGCATCACCTTCACTTCTGCCGCCGATTTATACAGGCGCATGTCGTGAAGCAGGTGATCCAGGGCAACGAATTCGTTCGGCGGCTGGGCGCCGAGGTGCGCTTTAGAGCGGATCACGTTGATCCAGTCCATCAGGTGCCGGTCGAATTCCGGATTGCTGCCCATGGCCGAATACACCCGGTCGCGACCTTCGATCAGGCCCGGCAAGATGTCGTCGATGTCGGTGATGGGGAAGGCGTCGTCGGCGCCAAAGTCGCGAATCGCGCCTTCCTGCCCGGCGCGCAGGCCGTCCCACAACTCGCGTTCGGCATTGCGTTCACGGCAGAACAGAATGTATTCGCCGTGCAGACGCCCAGGCATCAAAACGATGACCGCCTGAGGCTCGGGAAAACCGCTGAGGTACTGGAAGTCGCTGTCCTGACGGTAGACGTGCTCGACGTCGCGGTTGCGGATCGCAACGGCGGCGGCGGGCAGGATGGCGATACTGTTGGGTTCCATCTGCGCCATCAGGGCCTTGCGGCGACGGCTGTATTCCGATTTCGGGATATGAATCATGGGCAGATGGCTTTCCCTGGCACGCGATTAATGCAACGACGGCTTGGCGGCAGCCGGCGCGTCCGGCTTTTTGCTTTCGGTGAACAGCAGCAGCGGCGCGACGCGCAGGTACTCCATCACTTCCATGTAATCGCTTTCGCCGTCGTCGGACTCTTCCAGGGCGTCTTGCACCTGTGAAATAGCCGCCAGGTCCTGAAGCACTTCGGTGGCCTCGGTGCTCAGCATGCTGCTGTCACGGCAGTTCAGGCCAAAACCGCTGAGGAAACCCTGGCACCATTGGCCCAGTGCGGCGGCACGGTCGGCCAGTGGCTCGTCATCGGTCGGCAGCAACAGAACGACGGTCACGTCGTCGCCGGTGAGCTCGCCTTTGACCATTTCCTGCAAGCCGATCAGGGCGTTGCGGACATTATCCTGCGGCTCGCTCTCGAGCAGTTCGGCGGCATCGACCAGCCAGCCTTCGGCATCGAAACCGGCACCGGCGCAACTGCGGCCGAGCAACAGGCCATGCAATTCGGCAGGCGAGACGTTATGACCGCTGGAAGTCAGCAGTTTGGCGAAGGCTTGGTACGGGGAATTCTGAATGGGCATGGGCAGCTAGGCGCCAGACGGCGCTATGTCTAGAATGAAGGCCTTGTATCCTACATCGACAGAAGGCTGTCCGCCAGCTACCACCCATCTGACACATTTTCAGTGGACACAATGGAAGACACCGACCTGCAAGCGCTGATGGCCAGACTCGAACTGCTAATTAGCCGCGTCGAGCAACTAAAGAGTCAAAACGGACTCCTATTAGCTCAGGAAAAGACCTGGCGCGAGGAACGCGCTCACCTCATTGAAAAGAACGAAATCGCCCGGCGTAAGGTCGAATCAATGATTTCGCGCCTCAAGGCCCTGGAGCAAGACTCATGAGTTCAAGCAATAGCGTTACCGTGCAGATCCTCGATAAAGAATATTCGATCATCTGCCCCCAGGAAGAGCGCAGCAACCTGGTGAGCGCCGCCCGTTACCTGGACGGCAAGATGCGCGAAATCCGCAGCAGCGGCAAAGTCATCGGCGCCGATCGCATCGCCGTGATGGCCGCCCTGAACATCACCCACGACCTTCTGCACAAGGAAGAACGCCCGGATGTACAGGCCAGCGGCTCGACCCGCGAGCAGGTTCGCGACCTGCTGGATCGCGTCGATCTGGTGCTCGCAACCGATCCGGACGTCACCAAGGGCTGAAACGCGAAACCGCTTGGGGTATACTCGCATCACTCCCTGGGGTGCTTGCCAGTTGACCACGTCCCTGAGCCGATTCGCACTACCCTGGAAGTTGCACGTTGGGCTGGTGTGCATGTCCGCTAGACGGAAAGCCTTAAAGCCTACTGCATCTTCCACCTTGAACTTTCGGGTTCAAGGGCTAAGTCAGCAGCAGCCTGATTCCAGTCCGATGCCGGTTTAAATACCGGCATCGGCTTTTTTACGGGTACGCTTTACGTACTTGCCCTTCTGAAGCCGAATTCATGACCGAACCTGCGCTGCTGCCCCGCCCGCAACTTCGACGCATGCTGCGCAAGGCCCGCCGCGCACTGACACCCAGTCAGCAACGCCAGGCCGCTCGCGGGCTGTACAAGCAACTGGCCCAGCAGCCGTTGTTTCGCCGCGCTAAACATATCTCCCTGTATTTGCCCACCGACGGTGAAATCGACCCGCGCATTTTGCTGCGTGCCGCTCAACGTCGGGGCAAGGCGACGTATCTGCCGGTACTCAGCGCCTGGCCAAGAACCAAAATGGTGTTCCAGCGAATTCGCCCCGGCGAAAAACTCAAACCCAACCGCTTCCGTATTCTCGAACCCCGGCACAACCTCGCCCGGCAACGCAAAGTCTGGGCGCTCGATCTGGTGCTGTTGCCATTGGTGGGGTTTGACGATGTCGGCGGACGCCTGGGCATGGGCGGTGGTTTTTATGATCGAAGCCTGGCGTACCTGGCACGACGTAAAAACTGGCGCAAGCCGACGCTATTGGGGCTGGCCCATGAATGTCAGAAGGTCGAACGATTGGCTCAAGCGAGCTGGGATGTGCCGTTACAGGGAACGGTGACAGACAAGGCGCGGTATTTCGCCGGCTAGACGCCACTGGAATCAGCGGCGCCCGAAGACAGGTTCAGCGCTTGAAGGCCGACGGCTGTTGTTGCTGCGCGATTTCGATCGGTGCGTCAGTCTTGTTGCTCCACAGGCTTTGGGCATAGCCGGTAGTCACGACGCCGAGGCCGAACAAAATAACCAAAATCCATAGTAAATCCGGTTTGCGTTTCATCGATTGCCCCCCAAAGGCACATCAACACGATGACAGCAGGTGTAGGCCGTGCAGCAGCGTCAAGCTTAGAAGGCCGGCATTTTGCGACAACGTGAACCGACACGCAAACACTGGCGTCAACCGACCGTCGGTTTGTCATAAAATCCCCGGACAACTTGCCCACCACTTCGCAAGGAGCAAAAACCATGGCTTATTGGCTGATGAAATCCGAGCCCGACGAACTCTCGATCAAGGACCTGGAGACGCTCGGCAAGGCGCGCTGGGACGGGGTTCGCAACTACCAGGCGCGTAATTTTCTGCGGGCCATGGCCGTAGGCGACGAGTTTTTCTTCTATCACTCAAGCTGCCCCGAACCGGGGATCGCCGGGATCGGAAAGATCGTCGAAGCCGCGTATCCGGACCCGACGGCGCTGGAGCCGGAGAGCCCTTACTACGATCCGAAGGCCACGCCAGAGAAAAACGCCTGGAGCGCGATCGATGTCGCGCATGTCGAGACGTTTCCCAAGGTGCTTAAGCTGGATTATCTGAAACAGCAGGCGGCGCTGGCCGAGATGCCGCTGGTGCAGAAAGGTTCGCGCCTGTCGGTGATGCCGGTGACAAACGCGCAATGGGCTGCGGTGCTCGATTTACGTTAAATACAGCAGAACCACCCGGTCACCCTCTTTTCAGCACCGAACAGGGTTAGGCTTGGCCCCCAGTTGACTGGTATCAACGCGCCTCGGCGTTCGATCAACCAGACTAGGACGCAACAGCCGCAGGATGCCCGCATGTCTATGCACAGCCGCTCTTCAATTTTTTTCACCAGCGCTTTAATGGTACTGCTGCTGGCCGCCGGTGGTTTTGGCTACTGGAAGTCGATGCATGACCGGTTGCCCGAAGGTTTGTATGTCGGCAACGGCCGTCTCGAAGCCACCGAAGTGCAGATCGCCAGCAAGACATCGGGCCGACTGGCAGAGGTGCTTGTCGATGAAGGCGACAAGGTCACCAAGGGCCAACTGCTGGCCCGCATGGACACCCGCACCCTTGAAGCCCAACGCCACCAGGCCGAAGCTGAAGTGTTGCGCGCCCGGGAAAACCTCAACGCCGCACAAGCCAACGTGCAATTGCGTCAGAGCGAGCAACTGCTGGCCCGGCAGGAACTCAAGCGCTCTCAGGAACTGTTCAAACACGGTTTCGTCAGCGGCCAGATTATCGATCAACAGCAGGCACGTCTCGACACCAGCATCGCTTCGGTCGCCTCGTCTAGAGCCCAGGTGTCAGCCGTTGGCGCAGCGATTGGTGCGGCACAAGCCCAAGTCGCGATGTTGACCAGCGAAATCGATGACAGCAGTTTGCGAGCCCCTATCGACGGAGTGATCCAGCTGCGCATGGCCGAAGCCGGTGAGGTGCTGGGGGCTGGGGGACGCGTATTACTGCTGATCGACCCCAACGATCAATACATGAACCTCTACCTCCCGGCCTCCGTGACTGGACGCCTGGCGGTGGGCGATGAAGCGCGGATTTTGCTCGATGCTCTGCCCGACCGCCCCCTGCCGGCAAAAATCAGCTTTGTGGCAGCCAAGTCGCAATTCACCCCCAAAGAGGTCGAGACCCGCGATGAGCGGCAAAAACTGGTGTTCCGCGTCAAGTTACACCTGACGGATCCCAAGGCAATGCCGCAAGCCAAACCCGGCATGCCCGGTGCTGGCTATGTGCGCACCACCTCCGTTGCCTGGCCGGCCAATCTGCAATGACCGGCCAGGCGGTTCAAGCGACCGGCATCAATCATCGCTACGGCAAACAACAGGCGCTCAGTGACATCACGTTCAGCCTGCCCGCCGGAACCCGTTGCGGGTTGATCGGCCCCGATGGCGCTGGAAAATCGAGTCTGCTGGGGCTGATCGCCGGGGTGAAAACGCTGCAGCAGGGCCATTTGGAAGTGCTCGGCGGCTCAATCCAGGATCGCCGCCATCGCAATACCCTCTATGCGCGCATCGCCTTCATGCCCCAAGGCCTGGGGGGCAACCTTTACCCCGAGTTGTCGATCAGCGAGAACATCCACTTTTTCGCCACCCTGTTCGGCCTGTCAAAAGCTGAATGCGATCAGCGCATGCACAATCTGTTATTGGCCACCGACCTGTTGCGCTTTGCCGAGCGCCCGGCCGGCAAACTGTCCGGCGGCATGAAACAGAAGCTGGGCCTGTGTTGTGCGTTGATCCACGAGCCGGATCTGCTGATCCTTGATGAACCGACAACCGGCGTCGATCCCCTGTCCCGTCGGCACTTCTGGGAACTGATTGACGATGTGCGGCGCCAGCGTCCACAACTGACACTGCTGGTTGCCACCGCGTATATGGAGGAGGCCGAGCAGTTCGAGCATTGCCTGATGCTCGATGGCGGCAAGCTGATTGCCACCGGGTTAAGCAAGGAATTACGGGCAGTCACAACCAGCGGCAAACTCGACGAAGCCTTCACCCACTATCAGGGCGACAGCAGCCACGACCATCAGCCTCTGGTGATCCCGCCTCGAACCGGCACCACCACCGATATCGCTATCGAAGCCCACGCTCTGACCCTGCGCTTCGGCGACTTCACTGCTGTAGACAAGGTCAGTTTTGCCATCGGTCGTGGCGAAATCTTTGGCTTTCTCGGTTCCAACGGCTGTGGCAAAACCACCACAATGAAAGTCCTCACCGGGCTGATACCCGCCAGTGAAGGCAGTGCCACGCTGCTGGGCAATCCGGTGAATGCCAAGGACCTGGCCACCCGCAAACGGGTCGGGTTCATGTCCCAGAGCTTTTCGCTGTATGGCGAACTCAGCGTGCGGCAGAACCTGGATTTGCACGCACGCCTGTTCGACTTGCCCAAAACCCAAAGCACACAACGCATCGATGAGCTGATCCAGCGCTTCAATCTGGGCAGCGTTTGCGATCAGCAGTCCGGGGCGCTGCCTTTGGGCTTGCGTCAACGCCTGTCCCTGGCGGTGGCGGTGTTGCATCGCCCGGAAGTATTGATCCTCGACGAACCGACTTCCGGCGTCGACCCGGCGGCGCGGGACGACTTTTGGCGACTGCTGATCGAGTTGTCCCGTGAACAAGGTGTGACCATCTTCCTCTCCACCCATTTCATGAACGAAGCCCAACGTTGCGATCGCATCTCGTTGATGCATGCCGGTAAGGTGCTGGCTTGCGATACGCCGCCAGCACTGCAACAACAGTTCAAAGGCGAAACACTGGAAGCTGCATTTGTCACATGCCTGGAGCAGGCCCAAAACACGCCTGAACCAGCGAAACCTCCAGAGCCTGCGAATGCGCCCGTCATGCCGGCCATGCCCAAGAAAGATCGCGGCTTCAGTCTCGGGCGCCTGATGGCGGTAGCAAGTCGTGAGGGTAAGGAACTGCTGCGCGACAAAGTGCGGATGGCCTTTGCCCTGCTCGGGGCAATTTTCATGATGGTGATCTTCGGCTACGGCATTTCCCTGGACGTAGAGAAACTCGCCTTCGCCGTCTACGATCAGGATCAGACGCCGCAGAGCCGCGCGTATCTGGAAGCCTTTCGCGGCTCTCGGTATTTCGACGAACAACCCTCTATCCGCGATGCCAAAGAGCTGCATCGCCGCCTTCAGCGTTCTGAAATCAAACTGGCACTTGAGATTGCGCCGGGTTTTGGCCGGGACTTGTACGCCGGGCGTCAACCGGTCGTGGCTGCCTGGCTCGATGGTGGCATGCCGTTTCGCGCCGAGACCAGCCGCAACTACGTCGAGGCCGTGCACCTGGCCAATATTGAACAGCTGGCCGAACAGAGCAGCCCCGCGCTGAACCGCCAAGCAGCCGCCCGACTGGAAACCCGCTTCCGCTACAACCAGGACGTGGTCAGCGTCAACGCCATCGGCCCCGGCGTCATGGCGCTGATCCTGGCGTTCATTCCGGCCATGCTGACAGCGCTGGGCATCGTACGGGAGAAAGAACTGGGTTCGATCACCAACTTCTACGCCACGCCGCTGACCCGACTCGAATTCCTGCTGGGCAAACAGGCACCGTATCTGGCAGTCAGCCTGGTCAACCTCGCGGTACTGGTCGCCATGAACCGGTGGCTGTTCGGTGTACCGTTCAAGGGCAGCTTCCTGACCCTGACCTTTGGTGGACTGCTTTATGTGCTGGCAACTACCAGCATGGGCCTGTTGATCTCGGCGTTCACCCGAACCCAGATCGCGGCCATCCTCGGCACCATGATCATCACCAGCTTGCCGACCATCCAGTTCTCCGGGCTGATCGTGCCGCGCTCGTCTCTGGAAGGGGCGGCATCTGTGATGGGCATGCTGTTCCCCGCAGGTCACTTTCTCGATATCGCGGTAGGTACTTTCACCAAGGCCCTGGATATACGACAGCTTTGGCCACAATGCCTGGCACTGTTCGGGTTCTTTCTCGGGTTCACCGGGCTCAGCCTGGCCATGCTGAAAAAGCAGGAGGTTTGATGCACAAGCTCGCGCACATCCTGCGCCTGGGTCTCAAGGAACTCACCAGCCTGCGGCATGACAGCGTCCTGCTGCTGTTCCTCTTCTACGCCTTCACGGTGGCGATCTATATGCCGGCTGCCGGCTCGGTGATCGGCGTGCATAACGCCAGCGTGGCTATCGTGGACGAAGATCACAGCCTAGTGTCGCGACAACTGGCGCAGGCGCTGCAACCGCCGGAGTTTCAACGCCCGGTCTTGCTGCCCTATGGGCAACTCGATCAGGTCATGGACAGCGGCCAGTACACGTTTGTGATCAATGTGCCGGCGAACTTTCAGACGGATTTGTTGGCCGGTCGCCAGCCTGCCGTGCAAGTGAATGTCGACGCCACGGCCATGAGCCAGGCGTTCATGGGGGCGGGTTACATAGGGCGGATTTTCCAGCGCGAATTGTTGAATTACAGCGGCCAGAGCGATGTGGCGAGTAAAGCGCCAGTCCTGCTGACCACTCGCTCGCTGTTCAATACGAATCTGGAGGGAGGCTGGTTCCTGGCGGTGATTCAGATCGTCAATAACATCACCATCCTCGCCATCATCCTGACCGGCACGGCGCTGCTGCGTGAGCGCGAACACGGCACCCTCGACCATTTGCTGGTGCTGCCGCTGACAGCGCTGGAAATCATGCTGGCGAAAATCTGGAGCAACATGCTGGTGGTGGTGCTGTGCACCTGGCTGTCGCTGGAAGTGATCGTCAAAGGTGCGCTCGGCGTGCCGCTGGCCGGCTCGATAACCTTATTTTTACTGGTGACTGCCGTTTATCTGTTCGCCAGCACAGCCCTGGGGATATTCCTCGCGACCCTCGCCCGCTCGACACCGCAGTTCGGCTTGTTGGCGATTCCGGTAATTATCCCGATGTTGCTGCTATCTGGTGGCAGTACGCCACTCGACAGCATGCCGCAATGGCTGCAATGGGTGATGCAGGGTTCGCCATCGACGCACTTCGTCAGCCTCAGTGCCGCGATACTGTTTCGCGACGCCGGGCTGAGCGTGGTCTGGCCGGACTTGCTGGCACTCACGGTCATTGGGCTGCTGTTCTTTGCAATTGCGCTGATGCGGTTTCGCAAGAGTCTGGCGTCCTGAATGCAGGAACACGGCTTGCCGGCGATGGCGGTCAGGTGGGCGCTATCGCGAGCAAGCTTTGCTCCTACGGATCCAGCATTACTGGATGATCAGGTTGTTGAACAACAGATCCTCAACCACCGGGTTGCCGGTTTCGTCGCTCATGATTTGCTGGGTCTGCTTGAGGGCTTCCTGACGCAGCTTTTCCTTGGCCTCGACGTTGTTCATCGCTTCAGTGGTCTGCTGGGCAAACAACGCCACCAGTTGATTACGAATCAACGGTTCGTTGGCTTTCACCAGTTTGGTCGCCTCATCACCGGTCACTCGCAACGCCACATCGGCCTTGTAGACCTTGAGTTTCGGCGTCCCGTCCAGCCCGTAGTTGCCCACGAACGGCGGGCTCAGGGTGATGTAATTGACCTTCGGCGCTGCACCTTCTTTGGCTTCTTCGGCCATCGCTGCCACAGGCAGAGACAGGGCCAGCAACAACATGATCCACGCTTTCACAATTCGCTCCTTATCCGGTTTGC
>LNAP01006168.1_pt1 | contig 10418 bp, 10 predicted proteins | sample 602601 | NCBI WGS metagenome assembly LNAP01 (sample SAMN02440304, study PRJNA202911) | soil metagenome | biome: Subtropical and temperate rainforests or woodlands; isolation source: soil samples (1 kg each in a 20% v/v slurry with milli Q water) were... ...
CCGCAGGCAGGCGCCGTAGCACCGCCGCCGCGCCCGATGCCGGGTGCCGAACGCGGCCCGGGTCCGGGTCGGGGTGACGTCCGTGGCGAGGTCAACCGCATTGTGGTGAACAGCCTGAAGGGCGATGCGATGGACCCGGCCGATACGCAGTACCTGGCGCAGCTGGTGGCGAACCAGACCGGCATGAGCCAGGCCGAAGCACAGGCTCGCGTGACCGACATGCAGACCCGCCTGCGTGCCTCGCTGGAGAAGGCCAAGAACGACGCCAAGCAGGCCGCTGACGATGCCCGCAAGGCGACCGCCTACGCGGCGCTGTGGCTGTTCATCACGCTGCTCATCGGCGCGTTCAGCGCCAGCCTGTTCGCCACCTGGGGCGGCCGCCGCCGCGACCTGTAACCCACCGCTCAACGAGGAGGATTCACCATGAGATACCTGCTGCTGTGGTTCCTGGGCATTCCGATCCCGATCCTGCTGCTTATCGCGCTGCTGCGTTGAGGCAAGGCGTACCGACCAACGGTCGGTACCTACCGGTGGGTGTCGACCCTTGGTCGACCCACCGGAACCGGCCCACACATCGGTGGGTGCCGACCGTTGGTCGGCACGGGGAACCGGCCCACGCCCTGGTAGGTGCCGACCGTTGGTCGGCACGCAGGAACCGCTCCCCGTAACCCATATTCCGGACAAACAAAAAGGCGGGGGAATCCCCCGCCTTTCTGCTGTAACGCTCTACCGCGCGATCAGGTCAACGCAATCGACTTGTTCTTGCGTTCGGCCAGGCGCTTTTCCAGGTAGTGGATGTTCTGCCCACCGGCCTGGAAGCCCTTGTCGCGCATGATCCGCTGCTGCAGCGCCACGTTGGTCTTGATGCCATCGACCACCATCTCGCTCAGCGCCACGCGCATGCGCGCGATCGCGGTTTCGCGGTCCGGGCCGTGCACGATCAGCTTGCCGATCATCGAGTCGTAGTTCGGCGGCACGCGGTAACCACTGTAGATGTGGGTATCCACGCGCACACCGGGACCACCTGGCGGATGGAAGGCGGTGATCTGGCCCGGGCTCGGCACGAAGGTTTCAGCGTCTTCGGCGTTGATGCGGCATTCGATCGCGTGGCCGGTCAGCACCACGTCGCTCTGCTTGATGGTCAGCTTCTGGCCGGCGGCAATGCGCAGCTGTTCGCAGACCAGGTCGATGCCGGTCACCATCTCCGTCACCGGATGCTCCACCTGCACGCGGGTGTTCATTTCGATGAAGTAGAAACGGCCGTCTTCGAACAGGAACTCGAAGGTGCCCGCGCCGCGGTAGCCGATGCGGATGCAGGCTTCCACGCACACCTTGCCGATCTGCTCGCGCATTTCGTCGCTGATGCCCGGTGCCGGTGCTTCTTCCACCACCTTCTGGTGGCGGCGCTGCATCGAGCAGTCGCGCTCACCCAGGTGGATGGCGTTGCCCTGGCCGTCGGCCAGCACCTGGATCTCCACGTGGCGCGGATTCTCCAGGAACTTCTCCATGTACACCTGGTCGTTGCTGAAGGCGGCCTTCGCTTCGGATTTGGTGGTCTCGATGGCCGCCTTCAACGACGCCTCGGCATGCACCACGCGCATGCCGCGACCGCCGCCGCCACCGGAGGCCTTGATGATGACCGGGTAGCCGATCTCACGGGCAATCTTGGTGTTGGCCACGATGTCGTCGGTGAGCGGGCCGCCCGAGCCGGGCACGCACGGCACGCCGGCAGCCTTCATCGCGCGGATCGCTTCCACCTTGTCGCCCATCAGGCGGATGGTGTCGGCCTTGGGGCCGATGAAGATGAAACCGGACTCTTCCACGCGCTCGGCGAAGTCGGCGTTCTCCGACAGGAAGCCGTAACCCGGGTGGATGGCCTGGGCGTCGGTGACTTCCGCCGCGGCAATCAGCGCCGGAATGTTGAGGTAGCTCTCAGACGACGGTGCCGGACCAATGCAGACCGACTCGTCGGCCATGGCCACGTGCTTGAGGTTGCGGTCGACCGTGGAATGCACGGCCACCGTGCGGATGCCCAGGGTGTGGCACGCGCGCAGGATGCGCAGCGCGATTTCCCCTCGGTTGGCAATAACGACTTTGTCGAGCATGGACGAGTCCTTAGCCGATCACGAACAGCGGCTGGTCGAATTCGACCGGCTGGCCGTTTTCGCCCAGGATGGCGACGATGGTGCCGGAAACATCGGCTTCGATCGGGTTGAACATCTTCATCGCTTCGATGATCGCCAGCGTTTCGCCTGCCTTCACGGCCTGGCCCACCGACACGAAGGCCGGCTTGTCCGGCGAGGACGACGAGTAGAACGTGCCGACCATCGGTGCGCGCAGCACGTGGCCATCCGGCAGGGCATTACCGGCCTTGGCGGTGCCGCCGGTGGAGGCTTCGGTGGGCGACTGCATCGGCATCGCCGGGGCCGCGGCGGCCTGCACCGGCGCGGGCGCCATCATCATCTGCGGGGCGGCCTGCATCATGCCGTAGCCGGAGACCGGGGCGCGCGACAGGCGCACGGACTCTTCGCCTTCCTTGATTTCGATTTCGGCGAGGTTCGACTCTTCCAGCAGGTCGATCAGCTTCTTGATTTTGCGGAGATCCATGGGGGCCTCTTGGCTCGTGGTGTCAGTGTGGTGGGAAGCGCGGTGCGCTCGGGTCAAAGCAATTCGTAGAAATCGCGCAGTTGCCGCGTACGGTCGCGCGCCAGGGTGATCAGGCAGCGCATCTGCGCGCCGTTGCGCGCGGTGCCATCGGAGTTGAGGGCGTAGACCGCATTGCAGTCGTGGTCGCGCAGCTGCATCCAGGCACGTTGCGCCAACACCAGCTCCTGTTCGGCATTGCCGCAGTAGCTGCAGCTGCCGCCCTTGGCCGGCGTACGCAGCTGCTTGCGCGCCTGCGCATACACGGCATTGAGTTCGACGTCGGCGGCGGCCGCCACGTCGGAGGCGCAGAGGTCGCTCTCCATCGTGGTGGTCGGGTGCGCACAGTCGATGCCTTCGGCCTCACGGTCGGACGTCGCCGCGCCGGCACACAGGCCAGCCGACAGCACCACGCAGGCAAGGGCGCGCAGCAGCGTCATCAGGCGCGCGTGCCCTGCAGGCGGGTCAGGGCGGCATCCATCGCGTAGCGGTAGCTGTCGGCCCCAAAGCCGCAGATCACGCCCACCGCCTTGTCGCTGAAATAGCTGTGCTGGCGGAACGGCTCGCGCGCATGCGGGTTGGACAGGTGGATTTCGATGAACGGCACGTCCACCGCGACCAGCGCATCGCGCAGGGCCACCGAGGTATGGGTAAACGCAGCCGGGTTGATCAGGATGAAGGCGGTGCCGTCTTCACGGGCGGCCTGCACGCGGTCCACCAGGTGGTGTTCGGCGTTGGACTGCAGGCTCTCCACGTCATGCCCGGCGGCGTGCGCCTGGGCCAGCAGGGCCTGGTCGATCTGCGCCAGCGTGGTGTGCCCATACACCCCCGGCTCGCGTGTGCCGAGCAGGTTGAGGTTGGGGCCATGCAGGACCAGCAGTTTCGCCATGGGTGCCACGAAGCGGGAAAGGGCGAAGTCTGGCGGAACCGGCTGATGGTGTCCAGTTCGGCGAAGTTACGCGTGTTTCAATCGGTTGTTTGAAATGCGCTGCATTCACCCGCCCCGCCAGCATCTCACGCGCTCACCCGGTACGCGCGTCCGCTGGAAACCACCGCTTCCCGAGGCGCAGCGCCACATGCACCAGCAGGATCAGCACCGGCACCTCCACCAGCGGCCCGATCACGGCGGCGAAGGCCACCGGCGAGGCCAGCCCGAAGGAGGCGATCGCCACGGCGATGGCCAGTTCGAAGTTGTTGCCGGCCGCGGTGAATGCGATGGCCGTGGTGCGTGGGTAGTCGCGGGCGATGAACCGGCCCATCAGGAAGCTGAGGATGAACTGGATCAGGAAGTACAGCGTCAGCGGGATGGCGATGCGCACCGCATCCATCGGAATGCGCAGCACCTCGCCCCCTTTCAGGCTGAACATCGCCGCGATAGTGAACAGCAGCGCGGCCAGCGTGATCGGGCTGATTCGCGGCAGGAACGTCTCTTCATACCAGCGGGCGCCGTTGCGCGCCTGCAACCAGCGCCGGGTGAGGAAGCCGGCCAGGAACGGAATGCCCAGGTAGATCAGCACCGCCTCGGCAATGGTCCAGAAGCTGACGTTGATGACGCTGCCCTGCAGCCCGAGCACCGAGGGCAGCCACGACAGGAAGAACCACGCATAGCCGCTGAACAGTGCGATCTGGAAGATCGAGTTGAACGCCACCAGCCCTGCCACGTACTGGCTGTCACCGCGGGCCAGCTGGTTCCATACCAGCACCATGGCGATGCAGCGTGCCAGGCCGATCAGGATCAGGCCGGTCATGTAGTCGGGATAGTCGCGCAGGAACAGCACGGCCAGGCCGAACATAAGCAGGGGGCCCACCACCCAGTTCTGCAGCAGCGAGAGAAGCAACACGCGCTTGTCGGCGAAGACCCGGGGCAGTTCCTCGTACTTCACCTTGGCCAGCGGCGGATACATCATCAGGATCAGGCCGATCGCGATGGGGACGTTGGTTGAACCGACCGACAGGCTGTCGAGCGCGGCCGGTACGCCGTCGAACATCGCGCCCAGCCCCACGCCCAGCGCCATGGCCAGGAAGATCCAGAGGGTGAGGTAGCGATCCAGAAAGGAAAGACGCGGGGGCTGAGGGGTCATGGCGCGTGCTCAGCAACCGGGCCGGTCACAGGCCGCATCATCGGCGCAGCAGTTTTCGGTGAGGTAGGCCACCAGTGCGTTCATGGCCTGGAACTCGGCCCGGTAGCAGATGGTGCGGCCACGCTGCTCGGCGTTGATCAGCCCGGCCGCGCTCAGCTCCTTCAGGTGGAAGGACAGCGTGGCCCCGGGGAGCGCCAGCGCCTGGGCGATGTCGCCGGCCAGCTTGCCGCCGCGGCCGGCCTGCACCAGCAGGCGGAAGATCGAGAGTCGGGTGGCGTGGCCCAGGGCAGCCAGTGCATGTGTTGCCGTCGTATGTTCCATGATTCTAGAATAATGGAACTATTCGCGATGGACAACCCCATGCACCCCCTCCCCAACGTAGTGCCCGGCGCTCTGGACCTTCCCTCGGCCGCCAGGCTGGAGCAGGGCACGCCGCTGCATCACCGCCCGCGCATCCTCATCCTGTATGGCTCGCTGCGCCCGCAATCGTTCAGCCGCAAGCTGGCGCTGGAAGCGCAGCGGCTGCTGGAACAGCTTGGAGCGGACACCCGGCTGTTCGATCCGCATGGCCTGCCGATGCTCGATGCCGAACCGGCCACGCATCCCAAGGTGCAGGAACTGCGCCAGGCATCGCTGTGGTCCGAAGGCCAGGTGTGGGTCAGCCCGGAGCGGCATGGCACGCTGACGGCGGTGTTCAAGAATCAGATCGACTGGCTGCCGCTGGAAGAAGGCAGCGTGCGCCCCACCCAGGGACGCACGCTGGCGGTGATGCAGGTCTGCGGTGGCTCGCAATCGTTCAACGTGGTCAACGCGCTGCGGGTGCTGGGCCGTTGGATGCGCATGGTGACCATCCCCAACCAGTCGTCCGTGCCCAAGGCATGGCAGGAGTTCGATGACGCGGGGCGGATGAAGCCGTCGGCCTATTACGATCGCGTGGTGGACGTGATGGAGGAACTGGTCAAGTTCACCCTGCTGGTGCGCGGACGCAGCGACTACCTGGTGGACCGCTACAGCGAACGCAAGGGCGCGGTGGAGGCGGTCGCGCTTGCGGCCGCTGCCGGCGTGGTGGACGCAGCCTTGAACCAGACGGAGGGCGCATGAACGCCGTCATTTACCACAACCCCAATTGCGGCACCTCGCGCAACACGCTGGCGATGCTTCGGCACGTGGGCATCGAACCGGAGGTCATCGACTACCTGGCCCACCCGCCCAGCCGCGCGCGCCTGGTTGAACTGATTGCAGCGGCAGGCCTGGGCGTTCGCGATGCCATCCGGCAGAAGGGCACGCCCTATGACGCGCTGGGGCTGGGCGACCCCGCGCTCGGCGACGACGCACTGCTGGACGCGATGCTGGCGCATCCGATTCTGATCAACCGGCCGTTCGTGCAGACGGCGCTGGGCACCCGGCTGTGCCGTCCCTCCGAGGTCGTGCTGGAAATCCTGCCGCCGATGACGCGTCCTTTCATCAAGGAAGACGGCGAGGTGGTGGAAGCAGGGCAGGGGAGCTGACCTATCCCGATGCAGCAAACGCCGGAAGGGTTGCCATGACCATCGGGGGTTTCCGCTGCGCGCCCGGTGCACCAGCATCGCGTCCAGGCAAGGCACCCGCCATTGCATGGAGGCAGCATGATCGGACGCATCGGCGGTATGTTCATTCTTGGGCTGTGCAGCGACAGCGCGCTGGCCGCCGGGACCGGGTACCAGCCCCCCTTCCACCCCGATCAGCTGAAGGGCCCGCCGGCGGGCCGGCCCAACGAGGTGCTGGTGCTGGGCTCGCCGCACCTGTCGGGAATGCCGGACACCTTCGCGCCGGCCCAGCTGGAACCGCTGCTCGAGCGCCTGGCCGCATGGAAGCCGGAGGCGATTGCGGTGGAAGCCGTGTCCGGCCTGCAGTGCGACTACATGCGCCGCAATCCCGCGCGGTATGCCGACAGCGTGAGCAGCTACTGCGTGGATACCGGCCCGGCGCAGGCCGCAACCGGCCTGGACGTACCGGCCGCCAACGCCGAGGCCGAGCGCCTGCTGGCCCAGTGGCCCGCCACCCCCAGTGCGGCGCAGCGCCGACGGCTGGCTGCGGTATGGCTGGCCGCCGGTGAGCGCAACTCCGCGGTGGTGCAATGGCTGCGCCTGCCCGCCGAGCAACGCATCGCCGCCGACGGCATGACCGAGGCGCTGGTGGCCTTCCTGGACAAACGCCTGCAGCGGCGCGACGAGTCCGTGCTGGTGGCCGCCACGCTCGCTGCCCGGCTGGGACTTGAGCGGGTGTGGGCGGTGGATGACCACACCGCCGATTCTCCCACCCCCAAGGAGGTGGAGAAGGCCACGGCTGATGCGATCACGAAGGCATGGGACAACCCATATTCGAAAGCCCGCGCCGCTGCGGACATTCCGCTGTACGCCAACGTGGCACAGCCTGACGGCCTGCTGGCGATCTACCGCGCATACAACGCACCGGAAGGCGCGATGCAGACCTACCGCAGCGATTTCGGCGCAGCGTTGGTGGAACCGTCGCCGCAGGCATTTGGCCGCAACTACGTGGGCTACTGGGAAACCCGCAACCTGCGCATGGTCGCCAACATCCGCGACGTGGTCGGGCAGACCCCCGGCATGCGCCTGCTGGCCATCGTCGGCGCGTCGCACAAGCCCTACTACGAGGCCTACCTCAATCTGATGCACGACGTGCAGCTGGTGGATGCCGAAGCCGTGCTGCGCTGACGCCCATCGACGGCGTGGCGCCAGAGTACGCCGTTTTGAAATGCAGGGGTTGGGCTACGCCGGGAGATAACTTCCGGCCTATATCGCCGCCTTCGATGGCCATGCTAGGTTGCGCTGCCCAACACTGCCGTGGGCATCCATCCAGGGGCTTGCCGTGCGTGTCAGTCGATCCGTCTTGTTGATGGCGATCCTCGCCACCGCGTGGGCCGCGCAGCCCACTCTTGGCCGGGCCCAGTCCGCCGGCATCTCACCGGCAGATCGCCACGCGCAGGTGGACGCGCTGTTCGCTCCGTGGAACGGTACCGCCACGCCCGGCTGCGCGGTGGGGATCTCCCGCGACGGTGTGCTGGATTACGCGCGCGGCTACGGCATGTCCACGCTCGAGTACGGCATCCCCCTCTCCCCGGAATCGATCTTCCTCGTCGGGTCGGTCTCCAAGCAGTTCACCGCCTTCTCGATTGCGCTGCTGGCACAGGACGGCAAGCTGTCGCTGGACGATGACATCCGCACCTACCTGCCCGAGATGTCGAACATTGGCCGCAAGATCACCATCGCACAGCTGATCCACCACACCAGTGGCCTGCGCGAGCAGGGGCAGCTGCTGTACCTGGCCGGGTGGCGCAGCGACGACCTCATGACCCAGGACGACATGCTGGCAATTGCCAGCCGGCAACGTGGCGTGAACTTCGCGCCGGGCAGCGAAACGCTCTACAACAACCTGGGCTATACGCTGCTGGCGGTGATCGTGCAGCGCGTCTCCGGCAAGCCGCTGTGGGCCTTTGCCGATGAGCGCATCTTCAAGCCGCTGGGCATGGCCGACACCCACTTCCAGGACGACCACACCGAGATCGTGCGCGGGCGTGCCGCGGCGTACCAGGCCGATGGCAAGGGCGGCTGGAAGATCAGCATTCCGGCATCGGACTACTACGGCCCGACCGGTCTGTTCAGCACCGTGGGCGACCTGCTGAAGTGGCAGGCCAACTTCGTTGACGGGCGCGTGGGTGGGGCAGCGTTGGTGGCCTCCCTGCAGCAGTCGGCTGCGCTGGATAGCGGCGCCCCAACTGGCTACGGCGGCGGCGTGTTCGTGAGCACCTACCGTGGTCTGCGCACCATTGGCCACGATGGCGTGCATGCCGGGTACCGGGCCGACGCGCTGGCCTTCCCCGACCAGCGGCTGGCGATCGTGACGCTGTGCAACGGCACCACGCTTGCACCTGCGGAGCTCAACCAGAAGATTGCGGCGGTGTATCTCGGGGCCCAGATGACGCCCGTTGCATCCCCGGTGAAGGTACCGGAAGCGGCGTTGCTGCCGCTGGCGGGCGTGTATTGGAGTGCCGTGACCGACGAGGTCGTACGGGTAGAGGTGAAGGACGGTGGGCTGCGTCCGGTCGGCGCGTCGTCCCCGTTGGAAGCGCTCGGTGGTGGGCTGTTCCGCGCGGGCGAGGTGGCGCGATGGCAGTTCGACACCTCCACCAAGGCGCTGCCAGCAGCACGCGAGCTGCGGATCTGGGATTCCTGGCCCACGCCGCGCGTCTTCTCGCGCGTCAATGCGCCGATGCCCAATGCCGAGGCGCTGGCATCGATGGCCGGGCAGTACCGTATCGACGAGGTCGGCATGACCTATACGGTGCTGATCGTGGACGGCAAGCTGACCGTGCGCTGGCCGCGCCAGAGTGACCTGGTGCTGGAAGCCGTGGGCGGTGACCGCTTCGTCAGTGGCCCATGGACGGTGACATTCACGCGAACGTCGCTGGGTGCGGTGGACGGGTTGACCCTCACAGCCCGCCGGTTACGGCGCCTGCGGGCCGAACGGATCACCACGGTGGAGGTGCCGGCGGTAGCGGCGACACGCATAGGCGCCGACCACGCGCGCTGACGCCCGATCCTCCAACGCCGCCGGACTGGCTTATGATCCACCCACTTCAACTCCTGCACCGGCATCATGGACCGATCCCGTACGCACCTTGCCTGGCCACCGCGCGTGTTGGCCCTGCTTGTGCTGATGTGCTGCACCGCGACTGCGCTGGCGCAGACCGCACGCAAGCCATCACCCTACGAGTACCGGCCAGGTAACGAGGCCGCTGCAACGCCCACCGAAGGGCCGGACTATCTGTCGCGCATCGACAACCGCGCGCAGTTCATGCAGCTCGCCCGCGTCTACAACGCCGGTACCGCGCTGGAGATGCCGCACCTGATCTTCGTGATCGACCGGCAGAACGCCGCGCGCATCTACTACATCAACACCCCGCGCATTGCGCTGCACGAGCAGTTCGTGCGCCGCCAGCGGCTGGTGCGCAGCCTGGACAAGGCCACGCTCAACGCGCAGTACCGTGACCCCGAGCGGCGCTTCCTGTTCGGCACGCTCAGCTGGCAGCGCGATCTGCCCGGCTACACCTACGAGTTCTGGGAGGGCGACAAGCTCACCGCGCCCCTGCTGCGGCAGACCGACGCGGTGGTGCGCGCTTCGTTCCGCGAGCCGATCCGTTTCAAGACCAACTCCACCCAGCACGAGCAGCTGGCCACCCGCATGGGGCTGGCCTACGTCAGCCAGGAGGCGCTGCTGCGTGAGCAGCGCTTCCTGCCGTTGAACACCGGCCGCGCCGAGGGGCGTCTGCGCATCGTGCGCTCGGAAGCGCAGCTGCGCACGCTGTCGCCGGGCGACATCCCGGTGCTGGACGAGGTGCCCATCGCGCTGGCACCGGTGGCCGGCCTGGTCACCCAGCGTCCCTCCACCCTGCTGTCGCACGTGAACCTGCTGGCCAAGGGCTGGGGCATTCCCAACCTCTACCTGCGCGATGCCCAGGCGGCCCTGCGCCCGTACGACGGCCAGTGGGTCGCCCTGGAGGTCACCCACAACAACTACCACGTCACCCGCCTGACGCGCCCGGCACGCACGCCGTCGGCCACGGCGGACGTGGCGCAGAACATGTTCATCATCGAACCGCTCGACACCCGGCTGGGGCCGCACCTGCTGTACCGT
>LNAP01006170.1_pt1 | contig 10417 bp, 12 predicted proteins | sample 602601 | NCBI WGS metagenome assembly LNAP01 (sample SAMN02440304, study PRJNA202911) | soil metagenome | biome: Subtropical and temperate rainforests or woodlands; isolation source: soil samples (1 kg each in a 20% v/v slurry with milli Q water) were... ...
CAAAAAAACCGGCTCTGAAGGCCGGTTTTTTTCTATATCTGCATCCCCCGTCAAAAAACAACGTGAGACAAAAAATTCGATTGGAGCGGGTGAAGGGAACCCGCTCCAGCCCTACATGTCACGTAAGTCTTTGAAAATTGGTATGTTGTGAGCGTGATTGTAGGACGGATTTGTAGTAGATGGAATCGGGCTCAAAGTAAAAAACCTTGGAGCGGTGGCGACACATGCGAGGGGGAGAGCTTGTGCTTCCGGGCGCAAAAGCAACGACTACAGCTTCATAAGCAGGCGGCCTCCTATGATCTCCGACAGCAACATTCCAGGTGGTGTCAATGGTGAACGCCCCATTGGCAGAATGTCTGGAAGCGGATGCTATCGGGTTCAAGCTAAAACGGTAATCACGCTGGGTCGGAGGCGGTGATCTTTTCCGCACGTCTGCCCGCACGTCTGCATCTGAAGCTGCACCATCGCTCATCCCACAGTGGGGCGCCGTAGAACGTTGCTAACCGGTCAAACCTCAGACAGTATCGCGGACTGCTTAGCCCTACCTGCCTATGGACCAAGAAATGACCAAGCTCCATTCCGAACGATTTGCCGATCTTGAACAACAGATTCAGAACCTATTCGAGAACGCTAAAGCAGAGATTAACCCGACAACGGGCAAATCCTATTTTCATATAGAAACTGAGTCGAGGCTGAATTGGACGGTGAAAGCCCAGTCACTTCTGTCAAACGCGTGCGGCACCGGCTCTACGCACCTTGAAGCATTCGTCGAAACCGACAAAGCCGCAGTGCTGTCGAACAACTTCGAGCGTTTGAAGCGGCTCAGAGCCGTGTTCCTCGCAGCGAAGGAAGACTATGACGGCGGTTATTTGAACTCGGTTAAAAACCTGATTCACGCTGAAGTGTTCAGCACGGAACTGGATCAGGCTTCCGAGCTGCTGGCGTCTGGATACAAACTAGCTGCCGCAGTCATCGCGGGTGTCGTGCTCGAAACGACTGTGCGAAATCTATGCGACGCGCGCAATATTCCACACGACAAACTCGACAGGATGAACGCTGATCTAGTGAAAGCTGGGGCATACAACACCCTGCAGCAAAAGCGGATCACCGCTTTAGCCGCTATTCGCAATAGCGCAGCTCATGGTAAACCGGGTGACTTCACCGAAGATGAAGTCACCGGGATGATAGCTGACGTAGAGCGGTTCTTGAGCGCTATGCTCCAGTAAGCGGTCCCGCTCTCTGCTGGCGGGTAGTCGATAAAACGCTGAATCTGCAATATCTCATCGTCTGAAAGCAGTGGCTCGCTGTGCACTGCTTTTTTGACCCAGCCTATAGTGGCTTCAAAGATGGCGCTGTTGTGGTGTTCAAAAAATACCGACTCCACGTTACCCCCCTACGTCAAGCCGAGCGAGGGCTCGCTGTATTTGACTCAGCCGCCATATGCCCCCTCTGGGTGCCGGGATGCCAATCAAATTCAGCTCTGCCACCATGGCGCGCTGAGATAAGCCCCGGACCCGCATCCCATCGAACACCGACCGCAAACGCTCTATGGCCGCATTAGCGGCTTGCTGGCGCATCTCAAGGTTAGGTTTCAGATTCGCAGCCCCGGCGCTTCCCAGAACGACCCCACGAGCTTTGGCGATAGCTAAAGCCTCTTTGGTTCGCTGACTGATACGCTTGGCTTCATGCTCTGCGAACGCTGCCATGATGTGAATTGTTAGTTCATTGGCTTCGGGCATGTCGCAGGCGACAAACCTGACGCGTGACTCCATAAGTCCAGAGACGAAATGGACGTTCCTCGCAAGCCGGTCGAGCTTGGCAATAACCAAAGTTGCTCCCTTCCTACGGCAGAACTCCAGTGCGGCCCTCAACGTGGACCGCTTCGCAAGTGCGTCTGATCCTTTGCCGGTCTCCACTTCTTGATATTCACCGATCACTGTTCCTCCGGTTACTTTCACGAAACTTTCCACGGCTGCGCGCTGTGCATCCAGCCCCAAGCCTGATGTGCCCTGTTTTTGTGTCGAGACGCGGAGATAGCTAACAAATTCGAGCTTTGACATCGGCAACCCTCACCCTGACCACACTGCGAAACGTTCGTTTAATTTGTGGTCAGAGTAGCATGAAGCATAAACTCGTCACAATAATATATACTGACAATATGCTTTGTGTTAATGTCGCATCTCTTACACAGTGAAGGATTCACCCAATGAAAACATTCAAGGTCCGCACGGCAGAGCTTGCAGACGGCAGACGCACGTCTTTTCGGTTTGAAGAAACAACATGGGCGGCCATAGATGCGTTTGCCGATGGTCGTGGCATCCGCTGGCAAGATTGGGCGCGTGTTGTGCTGGCGCAAAAACCTGACGCCCCCAACAAAGCCGCTGTCATCCGGTCTGCGCTCGCTGACGAGTTACTGGCAGAGCAATTCGCCGCAATGGCCGAAGAGTCTGGTATTGGAAAGTCTGAGTTAGACGAGCCACATGAAATTGCTGGATCAGGCTACTACCGTATCGACGATGACCAGTTGGCAAGCGAGCTGGCGGACGCCACTACCATCACAAGAGACGGCAGTTTTGGTTCCTTCGTGCTGCACATTGGTAGGCGCTCGACCTCCTATGGTGGCGAGCCCTTCGTGATCGTCGAAAACCTGCTGAAAGGGCAACTGCACTTGATGATTGCCCCGACCGTTGAAGCATAAAAGGCGGACTCACCTATGAAAGTAAAAACGGTTTCGGCCAGTGAAACGGCCTACATCCTTCGTAGCAAGCTCGGTGCTGTTCGTGCGTGGGACGACGTGTTGGCCGACATGAGACGGGGGCGCAGTTCCTATTTCGGTTTGACCCTGATTCCATATTTGTCGAGCCATGACGGCAAAGCGCGGCGCCCTTACTATCGCCTCCAGGACATCATTAATTTCATCAGTGCGGCCCTCAGTATTGCGCCATCATCGACAGCAATGGTCCCGGTCCAGGTGAATGAGTTTGAAGTCACGCCTACTGACAAGAGACTCTGGAAAGGGCGTGTGGCCGTGTGAACGGGTCAGGCGCGGTCAGCCGCAAATCCTTCAAGGTCACGGCCTGCATTGATTGGCTCGACGTTGTGGTCGAAACGTCCAGACCAACACAACACCACCACCTACAACAAGCGCTGAGGACCACCACCACCGGCACCGCTGGCACTACGCTCTGGGTCGAGACGCTTGATAAGCAGGCAGGCAGTGTCGGCACGGTGTTCAGAGTTCGCTTTCGCGATGTGGACGACTATGCAAAGTTAGCCAATGCGCTGGAGGAGCTGCGCATCCAATACCCTTTCGTAGCACTGCCAAAAATCACAGCAATTGAAGTGGCTTGCGACTTCCGGCACAAGACGGGTTCGATACCCGAAACGCTCGCGATGACCCACAGGCTGCAATCGAGTCTGTTTGCCGCAGGAGCAAAGCCCCGTCAGTTCGACCCCGCCACCGGCGCCACCGGCAAGAATCGTTATCTCGACCACCTTGGCGACAGGCTCGATCCGAACCTGAATTTTCGCATTGGCAACAAAGACGACCCATTCTCCTGGCAGTGCTACTTCAAGAGAACCGACAACAACAAACAATCAATCCCGGAAGCCCAATGGCGAGCACGGGTCGAGGTAACGCTTCAAGGTTCGGCACCGCAAGAATATGGGCTGATCCTGCTGTCTGACCTTCAGCACTTTCGCTTCGATAAACTTGCCGGACTGTTTCGTTTTCGACGCCCAATAGCGCCAGAGAAGCAAGCTGGCGGCGACCTCTTCAAGCTGACGGCGATCAAGATCAATCGCGAGCTGCATGACGCCACCCCTGAACGGGGCATGCACAGCTTCGATGCAGTCGGGCGGCGTAACAAGTCGCGGAAGATACGGGCTGTGAGTTCACACCTTGAAGCTGACGACGAGCTTCGGGATGCGGTAAAGGGTGCTCTCCGCCGACTCACCCTGTAGCGGCTTGCGCAAAAAAAAGGGACAAAAGTCGACCCGCAAACCGCTCGAAACCCGCGCCGGCACGGAACATCGATGTCGTCGACCTAATAACTGTAAAGACTGTGTTCACCATAGACACAGTTGCATGCATCACACCGGGACACTACCCCCCCCCCCTCAAAAACCAAAGTCTTAGGTTTGGTGAAAGGTTCCCAAGGGTTAGCGTGTCTCGAAATTGGCCAGTTCTGACCAAACCTTATACCTAGCGAATAGCCCCCGTAATTGCTGGGTAAAACTCTAGTTTCTGGTCAACCTTCTGAAACCTACTGCCTACGTGGTGCAACAAGAAACGCCAACTTGCGTCCGGAACGGCACCTGTAGTTGCCCAAGACAAACGATCTCTATCTGCACAAGCAATCGAGCTGGGGCCAGACTTAAAGCGTCTCAAATCGCGTCATAGCGGCGCTGACATCTCGCCACCTTGTTCCTGGGTAACTAGCAAGCGAAGCGCGCTGGCCGAAGGTAGCGCCGTGAAGGAGCGAAGCAGCCCCGGCATGGCCTCGCGGGTCGGTCGTGTATTTTGAACATCCTGGTTTAGACGCATGGGGTCGTGCATAACTGGACCTGTCTGTCTTCGGTAGCGGATCATAAATTGGCTTTGTCCCTGAAGACGGTCAGGAGCGCCCACCATTCGTTGGATCGTTTGAGGGCGTCTTTACCTACCATCGAAGTGCGTTCCCAAACAGTCTCGCCTTCTAAAAAAGGCAGAACAAACAGGGGGTCAGGGAGATTTTTAACAACAAGTTTTATCGCGACGGAAGTCACCCCAGATTTAGTAGTGTTTTTTCCATTATTGCCAGCGATTGCTCCGACGATGGCGCCGGTCCCGCCTGTGAGAATACCGCCTACTGCTGCACCGGCAAGACTGCCGCCCATACCCGATGTGGACTTCGACTCTACTGAGTCGTTGATCTCTAGCACCAGTTCGATGATGTCGGAGGGGGAAATCATGCGTGGCGGCTGACCTGACTTACACAAAGTTATCTGAGAAAAGTCCTGATTGATGGCGATCATGCCTGTAGAACTTTCAAAACTTTTAAACGGCGTAAATTTATTGGTTTCCATGTAGTCCTGGATGTTTTTGACATCCAGGTTGTAAGCTTCGTTCGCGATACGTTGAAACCAAAGTTGGATTACTGCGTATATGGCGCTGACTGGCGCGGTGACCCATAGTGTAACGGCGCAAGCTATGGCCCAATTCCAAATGAAGAATATGAATATGAAAGTCGGGATTGCAAGTATAAAAGCTCCAGCGGCTGTTATAAACAGAAACAGAAACGTGTTTCCGAACCATCCGAAATTTTTTGTTTTTTCGATTGCCATATCATTTTGTCCCTTAAAAATGCTCATTCCCCGCCTCGAACGCCGATCTAGGCGAAATCACACAATCGGGAAATATGACGCCTAGAATGACGTAGCTGGGGCGGGATAGTAGTGAAACCAAAAACTAACGCAAGCATTGCGCACGTTTAGATATGTGGCGTGCCATACCTACCGCGCTTGTATCCAATAATTGGCCGCTTCGGCGTGAATCGGTGACCGGGAACTTATGGTCGAGATTACTGCGTGTCGCAGCCATCGGTAGCAATGTGCAGCGAAGGGCACCTCTACGGCTTCGTAAAAAGCTGCTGGCTCGACGATCTCAAAACAGCGGATCTACGTCCAGAGTTTCTGCGAGCCCCCCAGGCGCGTCCAGGTTCGTGTTAGCCGGCCCCTTTCGATTCGCCTGAGGCAGGACCGAGCCACTGAAGCGTGGCCTGCGAACGCTTCCTGACTAAACCCACTCGCGAGCCGAAGTTGTCTGAATTGTCGGCCGAATCGCTGGCGTAAGGGAATTTTCGTGCGCAACATTGGCTGATGTGTAATGCTAAAAGGCCATGTTTTATTCGTGGCATTTTAAACCAAGCATCATGCATTCAGGGAGTGAACCGGACCGTGACCCTCAGGGAAAAACGTAAAATGGAAGCCAACAGGATGAACTCTGAACGACCACGGCTACGAAGCTTAGGTTTTTCGTTGATCCTAATACCTATGCTCTGGACCACCAACTCGTTAGCCGCAACGGTGGAAGAAAGCTGCCGTATGTGGGCTGGAATGGCCCAAAAAATGGCCGTTGACCGTGATGCGGGCGTGCCAAGCAGCGAGTGGTCTAAAAAGATTAATAGCCTTGTGGGCGCCAAGGGAGTCACTGATGAAAATATCGGTTTTATGCGGAATCTCTTGATTGCTGTCTACAAAGACTTTAAGCACAAAACACCGGATGATCTGGTGCAGATCACCTATCAAGGGTGTTTGGTGATGTAACGTGAAAAAAATCACTGCGGCTCTATTGGCTGCTCTGTTACTTATGGGCGCTGCCAACGCAATTGCGAGTAACCAAACCGCTACCCATGATGAGTTGCTCTGTCGGTATATCTCTGCTTTGGCGCGATCAACAGCTACAGAGAAGCTAAAGGGCACTACTTATGAGGCGCTTTTGATTCGGTCGAAAAATGCGCTCTACGACAAGCCTGATGGATTCCCCAAGACAATTACATTCAGTTTTGTTGAATCGATCCTTGAGGGGGTCTGGGGTTTAGATCCAGTTTTCACACCGGATCGGGTGGGTAAACTTTATTACATGAACTGCATGTCAGATTCAAAATTTCCGTCCTAAGCAGCAGTCGAGTCAATTATCGTCAAGTAGATATGCCCGCCCATGCGTGGAGCTTCCATACTCGTCCGTATGCAAAGGTGGCCATCTACTATTTTCTCCTGTAGAAAACGGTGTCGAAAATCGGACGGCCTGCCAGAAAGGCCAAGGCTATTTTTCTGACGATGTGGCAGCCACTTTCGGGCTGCCAGAAAACGGTCGTTTTATGGCATGTAAAATTGTGGTTTATTTGCCTTTGAAATTTCATCTGACAGCAGGATGGGTAGAACAAATGGCTCTATGTGCTCTTTGCAATGTGGAAATTACCGAAGAAAATGACTCAAGAGAACACATCATTCCAAATAGCATTGGTGGGCGAAAGAAAGTTAAAGGGTTTATATGCAACCCATGCAATAACACAACTGGAGGCCAATGGGATACAGAGCTAGCCAAGCAGCTAAATCCATTAAGCTTGATATTTCACATACAAAGAGAACGTGGTGAGCCGCCTTCTCAAACATTCGAAGCTACCAATGGAGAGAAACTCACCCTGCATCATCGAGGTGGGATGTCTCCATCAAAGCCAGAGTTTAAGGAAGAGGTGCGAGATGACAAAACAGCCATCAGTATTATTGCAAGGGATACAGAAGAGGCGAAAAGGATGCTCAAGGGTGTTAAGAAAAAGTATCCGTTGACCGATACGGATAAGATTCTGAGTGACGCGAAGGTGGAAAGTCGATACTTGGATGGCATGTTGAAAATGAGTTTAGAGTTTGGTGGCCCGGAAGCAGGTAGATCGGCAGTTAAAACAGTTCTCGCATTAGCCTCGCAATTTGGGATTGCTTCTGATACTTGCGAGCATGCAATTGCTTATCTAAGACACGATGGTGAGCCTTGCTTTGGTTATTACTATGAGCGGGATCTAGTAGTTAATAGACCTCTAAGCGTGCCTTTGCACTGCGTGGCGATATCGGGAGATCCTGAAACGGGACTGCTATTAGGCTATCTTGAGTATTACGGAGTGCAAAAGATAGTATCTTGCCTTTCGGAAAAGTATTCAGGTGCAAAAATTACGGCTAGTTACTCAGTTGACCCCACAACCGGCGTAGAGCAGGAAGTAGATGTCGACATCTCTCTATCCATGGGTGATATTGCTGCGGCTTACAATTACGAAAAATACGACTCCAACTTGGTTATAAATTGTTTTCATCAAGTGATGCCTCGGGCTATGGAAGCATCATTTAATAGAGAGCGAGATCGCGTGATTTCAGATGCTGTTGACTTTGCATTCAAAAACTGCGGTGCGGAAGAAGGCCAAATTTTGAGCGAAGAGCATGTGCGAGTGCTGTCAGGTAAGTTTGTAGAGAAAATTACTCCATATATTCTTAGTCAGATCAAAAGAAATAAGTGATCGGTTTTCGTCGAGCTGTCGTGAGTTTTTATATTTCATTTCTCGTTAGTAGGACAGTCAGCGGGACGGACCGAACCGTTGACTGTGCGTCGTCGTAAGCATCTAGCGGCCAATTGTTGGCAGTCGGAACTCAACGAATTTCCTTTATTCACAAGGGCCTTCAGTGAGCCTGGCCGGCCCCGCTGAAGGGGGCTATTGTCGGTTAGGAACGCGGAATTCTTCTATGCAGTGCTTGCTTGATCGCCACGATGCCCTCAGCGACTTTAAAGGGTTGGATGGTCGGCAATTCAAAGTCTAGACTATCTAGGTATGGCTGGAGTCGTTCGGCATCATCTTTGCCGTAGCGCTTTAAACTCATTGTCTCGCCTCTCTCGTGACCCGCAATCGCACTTATGATGTATTCTGGTGTGGCCTTGTCGATTAATGTTGTGATGAGGGTGTGGCGGAAAGAGTGATAGGTCTTCATTCCGTTTCGTTCAAAGTCAAGTTGTTTGCCTAGAAAGTGTTCGTTGAACCATCGCCCAGCTGCCTTGCCGTAACCTTTTACCTCATCATATTTTAACTCGGGGAAAAGCCTAATTTCACCGTTGGCTTTCAGTGCGTGGATATAATCAGCTAGACCTAGCTTAATAAGCATTGAATGGATTGGGATGACTCGCTTGGAGTTGGGGTTTTTTATTGATTTGTCAGGAGCTTCAATCGGGCTTTTAGTGTGAGCGCTATTGGGAGTTGCATCGTTTATGAAAATGTAGAACTTCCCGGTGTCGTATTCGATTATGTCGTCCAAATACAACTGGGATATTTCATTTAGACGAGCGCCACAGTGGAGTCCGAGTAGCGGTAGCCAGTAGTAATAGGGTCTGAAGCTGCTTAATCCTCCGGCTTTGTTTCGTTTTGCACCGCCATGCTGAAACCATTCTGCTGAGAAAATTTTGTTTAAATCCTGTTGGTCGAATTGATCTCGACCATCTTGTGCGCGCTTTTTCGCGCCGCGTGCCCGCTGAGAGATGTTCTCTGCTGGATTCTTGCTAAAGTAGTCTTCAGTCACTGCCCAGCGAAAAAATTCCGATAGCTTGCTTAGGTAGCTCTCGACAGTTTGTGCAGTTAGACGCTGTTCGTTATTTTTCTCGGCTAAGTCTAGAAGCTTGGACGCGTCGTTTGTTCCATGGCGTCGGGCTGCTTGGTAACGATTAGATGGCATTCGCCTTAGCTTTGCTTCGTAGCGTCTAATGAGCTCGCGGTCAATAGTCCCTAGCTCTGGGTCTTCCATTAGTTCGACGAAGCAACTGCAAAGCGTTGTCATTTTCTTTTGTTGGTCGAGCCCCCATTCGGTTTTAAATTCAAAGAATTTATCTAAAAGGACAGAAGATGGCATGTTGTAAAATTTTGGATTGCAAAACCGTGCTTCAGATATTGCAGGTGTTGAGGGTGTATGTCCGGCAAGCACTAATGAGGCAATACCGGTCGGCGGGGTAAGTGCCGTTGAAGCTGAGGTGGCGGCTAACAACGCCGCTTTGCCCTCCAAGGCTTTTGCCCAAGGAGCTCTGATTCTTTCGGCTTGAATCTTCGTGATGAAGGCGGAGCTTGTAGTAATCCGAATGCCGGGTAAATCGCAGAAAGCTGCTGTCCGAGTATTTGATTTGAAGCGAAACGCGGTTTCGTCGGAATAACCACGTTCAATGATATTTGCAATCATGTGACCGCGAAAGAAAGGTCTGAGGTGGCCCGTGAAGGTTCGCGGTATGCCCAGTTCAAATGCACTGTCTAAGACGAAGCCGTTAGTGTCTTCTTGCCGGTCCACCATGGTGAAGTCGTCAACCCAGAATATTGGTTGGGCGATCAATCTACACGCGACTTCAATTTTGCTGCTCAGTATCTCTTGAAGCACCAGCGCTGCCGCAACCTCGAAGGTCTCACAGAAGTCTTGAATGCTGATGAACCCGGCTCCCGCGAGTAGCGGACTGCCTTCAATCACCTTCGTCTCGTTCACTTGATTTAGCTCACTTATGCATGAATGCCATCGCGCCATTAGGTGCAATGCTACTGCTTTCGCTGCGCTGAGGTCAGTGGTTCGGGTAGACGCGTGAATTTCTCTTTGACCCAATTGAACGCGATAGCGAGCCGGGACAGTGATGCGAAGGACGTAGATTCCGCTCGAGCGGCGGTAGAGGTTGTTGCGTTGCGCCACGTTGTAGCACCCCTTTGTAGGAGACTACATGACGACCTCGCTTTCTGGTCGGTAGATTTCAGTGAAATCAACGAGTTAAGAGAGGAGTGGAGCGGGTGAAGGGAATCGAACCCTCGTTATCAGCTTGGGAAGCTGGAGTAATGCCATTATACGACACCCGCTCAGAGCGGTGACTTTGTACCAG
>LNAP01006171.1_pt1 | contig 10417 bp, 12 predicted proteins | sample 602601 | NCBI WGS metagenome assembly LNAP01 (sample SAMN02440304, study PRJNA202911) | soil metagenome | biome: Subtropical and temperate rainforests or woodlands; isolation source: soil samples (1 kg each in a 20% v/v slurry with milli Q water) were... ...
ATTGCTCAGGCGGGGCTTTGCCGACGAAACCATTGGCGCGGGCGGGCTGCTGCTGGGGGCGCTGGGGCCAACGGCGGTGGCTGCATTGGCGTTTTTGGTGCTTTGAACCTGCATTGAACCTAAAAACGGCAGTTGACCGCTTTGCGTCCCTTGCCAGGCCGCATGAAATCAAGCGTTGACGGCTTCGATGGGGTTCACCTTGTGGGCGAGAGCGCTATGCACCTGCCAGCACCGCGCTCGGGGCGCCATGCAGCGTTGCTCCTCCTTGCGGGCAGTAGCCCGCCGCGTCGTCTCCCTTGCAGGGTGCAGGCCTGTCGGAGACAGGCCTTCTTCGCGCTGTCCAACAGCACGCAGGTGCTGTTGGAGCCGCAGCGCTCAGCCTTGCCTGGCACCCCGATCACGGCACCGGCAGGCGCATCCAACCGCCGTTTCCAGGTTAAAACGGCGGCTCGCTTGAAAAAACCATGGCTTGCCCACTGACGGGGTGCGTCAGTTCGAGCCGGGTGGCGTGCAGCAGCAGGCGAGCGGCCTTGGCCAGGCTGGTCGGCGTGCCATACAAGGCGTCGCCCAGGATCGGGTGCTGCAAGGCTTGCAGGTGCACGCGCAACTGGTGTGATCGTCCGGTGACGGGCTCAAGCTCCAGCCGCGTCGTTTGCCCGGTCGGGTCGTGCTTGAGTACGCGCCAGCGGGTGCAGCTGGGCTGGCCTTGCGGGTCGATGATGCGCCTGGGCCGATTGGGCCAGTCCAGCAGGATCGGTAAATCAATGAAACCCCATTCGGTGACGGGCGGCGCCAGCAAACCGGCCACTACCGCCACATAGCGTTTGTGCACCTGGCGGCTGGCAAACGCAGCGTTCAAGCTGCGTTGGGCCGCAGCACCAAGCGCCATCACCAGCAGGCCCGAGGTGGCCATGTCCAGCCGGTGTACGACCCGGGCGTCGGCAAAGCGCTGCTGAACGCGGCCACTCAGGCAGTCCTGCTTGTCCTCGCCCTTGCCGGGCACGCTCAACAAGCCGGCGGGCTTGTCCAGCACCAGCAAGGTTGCGTCGGCGTGGAGGACGTTGAATTCAGGCAAGGGTGCGCAGCGGGGATGGCTTAACGCGGCGCGTTTTTGAGCTTGCCGCGCACCGGCACCACGGTGGTGACGGTGGGGCGCACCGCATCAGCCGACACCGGCTTGGGCGGCGAGGTGTCTTTTTTGGGTTTCTTGACCATTTTGTTGTTGCCCTGTTGTCCTTTTGCCATGATGAGCTCCTGAGTTGCTTGCTGCGCGGTTAAGTAAAATGTGTGTCGGCACATTATCGGCTGGCCGGGCCCATCAACCTGCCTTGAGCGCGTTGAGCTTGCGGTACAAAGAGCGTTCACTGATGCCCAGCCGGGCGGCCAGTTCAGCGCGATTGCCCGTGTGTTGTTGTTCCAGTTGCTGGAGGGCTGCCTGAGCGACTGATTTCAGGGTGCCCGGCGAAGTTACCCCTGCTGCTGCATTGGCCGCGGTGGTGTGCGTTGCCGCATCGTTCGGCTGCGTTGAAACCCTGTCTGTCGATGGCATGGCGCCGCGACGGCCCGATTGCAGTGCTTGTGTCATATGGCTGGTTTCCAGCGTGTGACCATCACAGAGCAGGGCCGAACGCTCCAGCAGGTTGCGCAGTTCACGCACGTTGCCTGGGTAGTTTTGCGCCTGTAGCACCTGCAGCGCACGGTCGCTGACCGCCAGTTTGCGCTGTGGGGCCACCCGCGCCAGCAGGGCGCTGGTCAACAGGGCGATGTCGTCACGCCGCTCGCGCAGTGCAGGCAGGCGAATCGGGAAGGTGCTCAGGCGGTAGTAAAGGTCTTCGCGAAAGCGTCCCTGCGCCACCATCTGGTCCAGGTCCCGGTGTGTGGCTGATACCACCCTGATGTCGGCGTGGCGCTGCTCGGTGCTGCCCACGCGCCGGTAGGTTCCGGTTTCCAGCAGGCGCAGCAGCTTGACCTGCATGCTCAGTGGAATGTCGCCCACTTCATCCAGAAACAAAGTGCCGCCGCTGGCCGCCTCCACCAAGCCGCTGCGCGCGGTGTTGGCGCCGGTGAAGGCGCCGCGCTCGTGACCAAACAATTCAGACTCGAACAAGCTTTCTGGCAGACTCGCACAATCCACCGGCACCAGCGCTTTCGCTGCGCGGCTGCTGGCTTCATGCACCGCGCGGGCCACCAATTCCTTGCCGGTGCCCGATTCGCCCAGCAGAAGCACCGTGGCCTGGGACGGCGCCACCCGTGCCACCAGACTGAGCATGTGCACAAACGCCGGGCTGCGGCCGATCAGCCCCTGCGCGGCGGCCTGACCCTGTGCCACCCGCAGGGATTCCATTTTTTCCACATAAAAGCTTTGCTGGCCACTGGCATCGAGCAGCGGTGCGAGTTCAATGTTGACGTATTCCTCGCCTTTGGACGTGTGGTGCAGGTGCAGCACGCGTTCGCGCTGGCCCGATTCACGCGAACGCGCCAGCGGGCAGGACTCACCGGCCTGATCACACGGCACGCTGAAACGGTGTGAGACCTCATAACAGGTGCGTCCGACCACGCTGCGGTCCGGGCTGAATTGGCGCCGGTAGGCCGCATTGGCGGCCAGAATGCGGTACTGGGTGTCAAACAGGATGTGGGGCTCGGACAAGCCTTCAACGAATGACATGAGCTCTGGCAGGGGTTTCATCGCTGAATCTCTTTAAATCAACAGGACTTGACTGTATGCCAAAACCACGGTCAAGTCTGCCATATTTGGCAGTCAAGGTGTGTGTCAGCGTTATTCTCCGTTTCACAAATTCGCGTAACGCATTGAATTGCATCGCTATTTCAATAATTCTCAGGTTGGCACGGTAATTGATAGTCAAAGCTATGTCTGTTCCAGTCAATCCCGCGCATGAAACTTGCTGACCAAATCCTGGTGAAGAAATTGGCCGTGGTGCTGGCCATCAAGCTGGTGCTGCTGTACGGGCTGTGGTGGGGTTTTGTGCGGGATCAACGGGTCACGGTGGATGCCTCGGGCATGGCCGCACAAGCGCTGGTGCCTGGTTTCGAAATTGTCAAGGGAGAAAACAAGTGATTTCTGAGCAACTGGTTGACTTGTCGCGGCTTCAATTTGCGGCGACGGCGATGTACCATTTCCTGTTCGTGCCGCTGACCGTCGGCATGGTGTGGTTGTTGGTGATCATGGAAAGCGTTTATGTGATGACGGGCAACGTGGTCTGGAAAGACATGACGCGCTTTTGGGGCAAGTTGTATGGCATCAACTTTGCGCTGGGCGTGACGACCGGCATCACGCTGGAGTTTCAATTTGGCACCAACTGGGCCTATTACTCCCATTACATGGGCGACATTTTTGGCGCGCCGCTGGCCATCGAGGGCCTGATGGCCTTCTTTCTTGAGTCCACCATGATCGGCCTGTTCTTCTTTGGCTGGGACCGTCTGTCCAGGCCACAGCACTTGCTGGTGACGGTGTTGATGGCGGTGGGCACCAACCTGAGCGCCTTGTGGATTTTGATTGCGAACGGCTGGATGCAAAACCCGGTGGGCGCCGAATTCAACTACCAGACCATGCGCATGGAAATGACGAACTTTTGGGCGGTGTTGTTCAACCCGGATGCGCAAGCCAAGTTTGTCCACACGGTGTCGGCCGGCTATGTCACCGGTGCGATGTTCGTGATGTCGATTTCCAGCTGGTATTTGCTCAAAAAGCGCGATGTGGCTTTTGCCAGACGCAGCTTTCGGGTGGCAGCGGCTTTTGGCCTGGCCTCGGCGTTGAGTGTGATTGTGCTCGGCGACGAGTCGGGTTACACCGTGGGCGAAGCCCAGCAAACCAAGCTGGCCGCCATGGAGGCCATGTGGGAAACCAAGCCCGCACCGGCGGGCCTGACGCTGGTGGCGGGCATCAACGAAGCCGAACAAAAGAACGACTGGGAAATCGAAGTTCCCTGGGTCATGGGCCTGATCGGCACCCGCTCCATATCCAAGGAAATCCCCGGCATCCATGACATCAAGGCGAAGAACCGGGAGCGCATCGTCAATGGCATTGTGGCCGTAACGGCGCTCGAAGCCCTGCGCACCCACCGCGACGATGCCGTGGCCAAACAGGTGTTTGAGCAACACCAGGCCGATCTGGGCTTTGGCTTGTTGCTCAAAAAATATGTGGTGGATGTGCGTCAGGCTAGCCCCGGGATCATTGACCAAGCGGTGAACGACACCGTGCCGCGTGTCACGCCCATGTTCTGGAGTTTTCGCATCATGGTCGGCCTGGGTTTTGCGATGCTGGCCCTGTTCGCAGTGGCGTTTTACAGCACCTTGAAATCCAACGTCATGGAAAAGCCGTGGCTCTTGAGAGCCGCGTTGTGGATGTTGCCCACCCCCTGGATCGCCTCCGAGCTGGGCTGGTTTGTGGCGGAATACGGTCGCCAACCCTGGACCGTTTATGGCGTGTTGCCGACGCACCTGTCGGTATCCACCCTGAGCGTCAACAGCCTGTATGGCTCACTGGCGGGCTTCATCGGGTTCTATACGGTGCTGCTCGTCATCGAGATGTTTTTGATGGTGAAGTTTGCCCGCATGGGGCCAGGCAGTCTGGGGACAGGTCGATATCAAAACGAGGGCGACTCAGCTTTTGCATCGGCGTCCGCTTCAGGAGCAAAACATGTTTGATTACGAGAGCTTGAAAATCATCTGGTGGCTGCTGGTGGGGGTGCTGCTGATTGGCTTTGCCATCATGGACGGACACGACATGGGCGTCGGCACCTTGCTGCCCTTTGTCGGTCGCAGTGACCTGGAGCGCCGCGTGGTGATCAACACCGTGGGGCCGCATTGGGACGGCAACCAGGTCTGGCTCATCACCGGCGCCGGCGCCATTTTTGCGGCCTGGCCGCTGGTCTACGCCACCGCCTTCAGCGGGTTTTACTGGGCCATGCTGCTGGTGTTGTGGGCGCTGTTTTTCAGACCGGTGGGGTTTGACTACCGCAGCAAAATTCAAAACAGCACCTGGCGCAGCGTGTGGGACTGGGGTTTGTTCATCGGCGGGGCCGTCCCGCCGCTGATTTTTGGCGTGGCTTTTGGCAACTTGCTGCAAGGCGTGCCGTTCCAGTTTGACGCCAACCTGGTGTCCACTTACACCGGCAGCTTCTGGCAATTGCTCAACCCGTTCGCCCTGCTGGCGGGGGTGGTGAGCAGCGCCATGATCACCTTGCAGGGGGGCAGCTATCTGGCGCACCGGACCGAGGGCGTGATCCAGGCGCGGGCCATCAAGGGGGCCGTTGGTGCGGCCGTGGTGATGGTGCTGGCGTTTGTGGCGGCCGGGTTCTGGCTGCAGGCCATTGACGGCTACCGCATCACCTCGGTGATCAATCCCTCTGGTTTGTCCGATCCCCTGGCCAAGACCGTGGTGCGCGAAGCCGGTGCCTGGATGGCCAATTATGGCCATCAACCCCTGTTGTGGACCTTGCCTGCGCTGGGCGTGCTGGGTGCAGTGGCTGCGGCGCTGCTGTTGGTCAGGCGTCAAACGCTGACTGCGTTCGTGGCCTCGTCACTGGCGGTGTTGGGCGTCATTGGCACAGCGGGTGCATCCATGTTCCCGTTTGTGATGCCTTCCAGCAGCATGCCCTCGGCCAGCCTGACGGTGTGGGACAGTGTGTCGAGCCACATGACGCTGGGCATCATGTTCTGGGCCACGGTACTGTTCATGCCATTGATCGTGTTGTACACCTCATGGGCTTATCGCGTGATGCGCGGCAAGGTGACGTCCGCCTATGTGCAAGAGCACGACCATGCCGCGTATTAAAAAACAGCGACTGATCTGGATGACTTGACTGGTTTTCAAAGGAATTGATCTATGTGGTACTTCACCTGGGTGTTGGGCGTGTGTTTTGCCGTGTTATTGGCCATCTTGAATGCGATGTGGGGCGAAACCCAGGCGGCCCGGGAAGACTCCCGTGGCCATAACGATTGACTCGATCGAGCGCACCGGTGATTGAAACCGCTGCATCGATACCCGGCGCATCGCGCATGAGGCCGTTGAGTCTGGCGGTAGCGCTGCTCATCATGCTGGGCGGCAGCGTTTACCCGTTCATGTTTGCGGGCAAGGGGGGTGGCGTTGACCATGGTTTGGCCACCGCAATTTTTTGGGCCATGAGCGCCGGCTTGGTCAATGGTGTGGGTTTCAAGCCGAGATTTTTTCTGTGGCGCTGGCTTTTCTCTGGCTGGTCCTGCATGTTTGCGTTGCTGCTTGCGGCTTGGCTGCGATTGACGTGAACATGCAAAAGACGCGTTCAATCGTCGGCTTGCTCAAAGCAGATGAATCCAAAGCGCCGCTTGGTACAGCCAACCATGTCAGCATGGCATGTCGAAAACTGCCAATGTTGGCAATTTCATGGGGCGTGTGGGCTTTAAGCATGAGCACCTTCACTGTCAACGCTTGAATTTATTAAAATCAGATGCTGTTGTCAATTCGGCATGGTTTTTGATCAAGCGTTGAGAAATGAACGAGCGCTGCCATACTGACTCCGCCGCCCATCGTTGAAAACATGCATTCGCTGCGGGATTTCCAAAGTGTATTTCCGTATTTTGAACAATGAAACCAGTGGTGAGTTGACTTATTTACTGGCTGACCAGGACGCCCGCGAAGCGGTATTGATAGACCCTCATGCATGTGACTTGCCCGTACTTCAGGCCTTGCTGGCCGAACGCGATTTGCGTTTACGCTGGGTATTGCGCACCCACCAGCATGACGCTTTGCAGCCCAACGAGCGCGCCAACCTGGCGCCTCTGGGGGCATCCTTGATTCAGGGCGACACCTTGGAGCCCCTGCTTTTGGTCGATGGCGCCGTATTGCCCTTTGGGGACGAACTGGTGCGCGTGTTGCCTACGCCGGGCCATACGCCGACTTGCCTGAGTTTTGCCTGGCGCGATCGTTTGTTCTGCGGTGATTTGCTGGCGGTCACTGCCTGCCCTCATCAGCCTCGGCCGGCAGAGCCTGGGGCACTGTGGGACAGCGTGATCCAGCGTGTTTTTACCTTGCCCGATGAAACACTCTTGTTTGCCGGCCATGCACTGCGTGCACGCGCTGTCAGCACCGTGCTGGAACAGCGCCGCTGGCACCCGTATTTTGCGGGCCTGACCCGCGACGAATTCCTGGCGCAGATGGCTGCGCTGCCCGAATAGAAATGATCTGTTTTTATCTTTTGAGGAACCCTTGATGTCCATTGAAAAAAGAGCCCCTAAAAAGGTGATCCCCATCGCCGCAGCGGCGTCAGACGAGGAATTGGTGTCGCTGTATGCGGCGCAGCAGAAAATTTATCCGCGCAGCGTCTCCGGGGTGTTCTCGCAATGGCGCTGGATCATGGTGTGGGTGACGCAAATCATTTTCTACGGCCTGCCCTGGCTCGAATGGGGCCAGCGCCAGGCGGTGCTGTTTGATTTGAGCGTGCGTCGCTTCTACATTTTCGGCCTGGTGCTGTATCCGCAAGACTTCATCTACCTGACCGGTTTGATGATCATCGCCGCCTTGTCGCTGTTTTTGTTCACGGCCGTGGCGGGGCGCTTGTGGTGCGGCTACGCCTGTCCGCAGACGGTTTACACCGAGATCTTTTTATGGATAGAAAAAAAGCTTGAAGGCGATCGATCAGCCCGTATGCGCCGTGACGAAGGCCCGATGACGGCCGAAAAGTTCGCCCGCAAGGCCGGCAAACAATTTTTATGGATCGCTTTTGCCTTCTGGACCGGCTTCACCTTTGTCGGATATTTTGTGCCGATGCGCGAGATGGCCGGCGCCTTCCTGGGCGGCCAACTGGCGGCCTGGGAGTTTTTCTGGGTTTTCTTTTACGGTTTCGCCACTTACGGCAACGCTGGTTTCATGCGCGAGCAGGTCTGCAAGCACATGTGCCCCTATGCCCGCTTTCAGAGCGCCATGTTCGACAAGGACACGTTGATCGTGACCTATGACGCCGAGCGCGGTGAGCCGCGCGGCGCCCGTTCCAGAAAAGCCGACCTCAGCACCTTGAACCTGGGCGCCTGTGTGGACTGCAGCTTGTGCGTGCAGGTCTGTCCTACCGGCATCGACATCCGCAATGGCTTGCAATATGAATGTATTGGCTGCGGCGCCTGTATTGATGTCTGCGACATCGTGATGGACAAGGTAGGCTATCCGCGCGGCCTGATCAAGTACTCGACCGAAAACGCCATGAAAAATCACTGGACCAAAAACCAGACGTTGCGCCGCGTGCTGCGGCCCCGGGTATTGATTTACACCGCCATTTTGCTGGGGATTGTGGTGGCCATTTTTGCCAGCCTGGCGACGCGCACGCCGTTCAAGGCCGACGTGGTGCGCGACCGCGGTGTGATGGCGCGTGTGGTTGAGGCCGGCCAGGTAGAAAACGTCTACAGCATTCAGATCATGAACGCAACTGAAGCCCCGCAACGCTACAAAATCTCGGTGGAAGGTTTGCCTGACATCAAAATCATGTCGGAAGACACCCTCAGCATTGCCTCCACAGAAGCGCGCTGGGTGCCGGTGCGGGTCCAGGTGCCGCCGGAGGCCGACAAGCCCGGATCGCATGAAATTCATTTCATCATTGAGTCGCTGGACAGCCCGGGACGTTTGCGCGAAGAATCCAAGTTCATCATTCCCCGCTAAATCAGGCCAGATACAGCCAGCCAGCCACGGCGGCCGTGGCCATGGCCAAATGAAAAACGCTCCAGCGCAAAAAGTGCTTGCGAAGCGCCCTGGGTGACAGGGCGGAAATGAGGAACAGCCGCCCGTCGTCGGGCGCCCGCAGCACATGCACGCCCGGTTGCTGGCGGATTTCGTGGTGCTGTCGCTCAACAGTCCGGGTGGCCAACTGTCGGGCCCGTTCCCATTCCTGCAGATCCAGGGTGCCATTTCGGTCCAGGTCAAAACGCTGGTGCAGGTCGTCCCGGTCCTGTTTCCAGTGGCTCAGCAACGCGCTGACGTCTTCACGCACATTCAAGACAGAACTGGATCCACCCAGGGTCGAAAAGTCACCGAGCACATAGATCGTGCTGCCGCCAAACAGACATTCCTCCACCAGTTTGTCGCCGCCAGGATAGCTGGTGCGTACCTCTGCACCCACCACTTCGGCGTGATCCGGATCGATGGTGCACACGCCGGTAGGGTCGCTGATATCGAAGGTCGTGCGGCTCGTGCCGCTGTCGATCTGGCGCCAATCGTGCTTGGTATCGTCCCTGGAATACAGCTTGTAGCGGTACCAGATGCAGGCCATGCCGCCCAGCGGGGTGTAAATCAACTGGGTTTTGTCGCTGCAGGCACGGCCCATGAGCTCGACATAGCCCTGCGCGGCGGAGGCAATGCGCGAAGTGGCCAACTCGGCAATGGCGCGGGTGCGGCGCAGGCTGCCCAGCCAGGCCATGCCCGCCAGCAGGGCCGCACCGGCCAGGGACCAACGCGCCTGCGTCCCGGGACCGACCTTCAGGGCCACAGCCATCAGGGCGAAATACAGACCGGTGACCAGGCTGCCGAGGTTCAGCCCGAGGTGCTGCAAACCGCGCAGGCCGCGCACCAGCATGACTCAAGCCTTGAAGCGTTGCGCGATGTTGACGTCCTCCAGCTCCGCTGCCGCAAACTTCAGCAGCTCGAAAGCCTTGAAGTTGAACAGGCGCGCCAGCAGAACCCCCGGAAATTGTTCGATGGCCACGTTGTTGATGTTGACGCTTTCGTTGTAAAACTCGCGCCGGTCCGCAATGGCGTTTTCCAGCCCGCTGATGCGCGACTGCAGGTGCAGGAACTGCTCGTTGGCTTTGAGTTCCGGGTAGGACTCCGCCAGGGCAAACAACTGTCCCAGCCCACTGCGCAAGGCGCCTTCGGCCAGGCCCAGGGCGCCCATGTCGTGGGATTGACGGGCTTCCGACACCCTGGCGCGCGCCAGAGTCACCTTTTCCAGGGTGCTTTGTTCGTATTGCATGTAGTGCTTGCAGGTATCCACCAGCTTGGGCAGCTCTTCGTGGCGCTGTTTGAGCAGCACGTCGATATTGGCCCAGGCTTTGGAGGCCGCATTTTTGACTTTGACCAGGCTGTTGTACAGCGTGATGGCATAGACCAGCACCAAGGCCAGCACGATCCAGAAAATTGCACCCATCAATGGCTCCTTGTATTTCACACGGGATTGTCCTACAGGGCGGACGTTTGTCCCGGGAATGAAGGCGGTTCACACGGCCTTGGCATCCTATACTTCCAGCCTCATAAGGCAGCAAGATGAAAATTCTAATTTGTAACGACGACGGCTTTCAGGCACCCGGCATTGTGGCGCTCTATGAGGCGCTCAAAGACGTGGCCACGGTCGAAGTGGTCGCGCCCGAGCACAACAACAGCGCCAAGTCGAATGCGCTGACGCTGGCCGCACCGCTGTACGTTCACCAGGCCCACAACGGA
>LNAP01006175.1_pt1 | contig 10412 bp, 7 predicted proteins | sample 602601 | NCBI WGS metagenome assembly LNAP01 (sample SAMN02440304, study PRJNA202911) | soil metagenome | biome: Subtropical and temperate rainforests or woodlands; isolation source: soil samples (1 kg each in a 20% v/v slurry with milli Q water) were... ...
AGAGTTGAGCTGCTTTTACTTCATCTTTTTCAACGCCCTTGCCCTGCTCATACATTACCCCCAAGTTATTTTGTGCATCAGCATTTCCTTGATTGGCGGCTTGTTTGTAGAGTTGAGCTGCTTTTACTTCATCTTTTTCAACGTCTCTGCCATTAGAATACCTTATTCCCAGGTTAAACTGAGCATGGGCACTCCCTTGGTCAGCAGCTTTCTTATACCAATCTACCGCAAGTTTCTCATCTTTTTCAACGCCCTTACCTTGCCCATACATTACTCCCAAGTTGTATTGTGCTATGACATTTCCTTGATTGGCGGCTTGTTGGAAGAGTTGAGCTGCTTTTACTTCATCTTTTTCAACGCCCTTGCCCTGCTTATACATTACTCCCAAGCTGCATTGTGCATTGACATCCCCTTGATCTGCAACATCTTGAAGTTGCTTAATACGAATAGGAATTACTTCTTCTCCAAGAGTGTAACCATTAAAAGTGTCTAAAACTAATTGAGTTAATGAGTTATTAATCTTAAAATATAAGCGTGCCTCAATACCTAGAGTGCATGCACAACTTTTGTATAATGCTTCTATCCCTCTAGTTGCTATATAATTATAGTAAATATATAATTCTTTTAGGGAACTATTTTTTTTAAGACCTTCGCTTAAAGTTATTGCTCCTTTATCTGATATTTCGTTAGAATTAAGCTTTAAAACCTTTAAGATATTATTTATTTTAAGGGCTATACCTAAAGATGTTGCTCCTTCATTTTGAATTTTATTGCTCTCAAGAATTAAAGTTTCAAGAGAGTTATTTTTCTGCAGAGCCTCTCCTATAGCAGTAGCACCCTTATCTCCTATATTATTACCTCTAAGATTTAAGGTTTTAAGAGAGTTATTTTTCTGCAGAGCCTCTCCTATAGCAGTAGCACCCTTATCTCCTATATCATCAGATATAAGATTTAAGGAAATTAAGCGAGATGTGCATGCAAGAAGTTTACTTATTATAACTGCATCATCGTCATTTAAAGGAGTATTACTTATTTCTAGAGATTTTAAAATATTATAGGAGCTAAAATTAAGGTTTAAATTCTTACTAATTTTAGAATCTTGAATTTCCAAAATTTGCTTAAATTCTAATAATTCTAATGAGGTATTGCTTTTAAAGACTTCCACTAATTGGTGCCACATTTCTTTACGGTCAACTCTACAATTACCATCTCCCAAACTAAACTTTTTTAAGGAAGAGTTTTTTACAAGAGATTTTATTATCCTCATAATACCTTCACCTCTCCCAAACTTAGCGTCTTTCAGCTCACCTTTTAAACCGAATTCGGTAATCGAACAATCTTCCCTTGTTAAAAGCCGTGCAATCCCAATTGCCCCCGGAAACCCTTTAATGGCTATATAACTATCCTTTGCCTTTCTGTCGTTACGATCTGTATGGTAACCAACTTCATAAAAATATCCTGTTATTAAATGTCCCAGATAAATAGGATTATTTCTGGATCTTTTTTCTATAGGAAGGTTTTTTAGATTGCTCCAAAAACCAAGTGCTGCATTATCATTTTGACTAAAGACTGCATTATGATTTCCTAACTTTCTCTGCGCAGATACACTGCCGCGATCTGCAGCTTTTTTATAATAGAAGTAAGCATTTGTCTTTGGAGATAAGGGTTGAATGTTGAGGCTCGCCTCCTCCCCTTCGTATAGTGAACCGATATGGAATAAAGCATCTACATTGCCTTGAGCTGCAGCATGCCCTTGCCAATAAAAAGAGTACGCTTTTTGCCATTCTTCCTTAAAAGATTCAGAACGGTCATATTCCCTCTTTTCTAAAACCATGACATCTTTCCAGGCCTTTTTGCCATCTTTTCCTTCTACAAGACATTTATCCTCTCTAAATTTACTGAGAAGCCATTTATTGCCAGTATAAGTTGTAACAAATCTTAAAGTAGACGGTACTAATTCTAAATAATGTAAAAGCCCTAGTTGTGCTTGTGCCTTAGCATGACCTTTTAAAGAAGCTTCTAGGAGATACCTAACAGCTTCTTCTAAATCAATCCCTACTATACTCCTACCCGTCAAGTACATCATTCCTAATCTATAACAAGCCTTAGCATAGATTTTTTGAGCCCTGCTTCCTTCCTTTGTCTTCTTAAATATCCTGTAGCCTTGATCTAAATCGGAAAGCTCTTCAGTTCGAGTTACAGCTTTTTTATACAACTCCATGATTGAATCGATGTTAGTCTTTAACCCAGGATGCTCAGTTTCACTGATTCTTCCTAAGCGATAAAGAGCTTTGAAGCTTACGGTATTAATAGGTGCCTCTTTTAACTCGCCTGCTGCTTTTTGTAAAAGACTTGCGTTATCAAATGATAACATTTGTCTTTGACGATAATTTTTTGTAAGGAAATGTTTATAATCAAAGTAGATAATATTTCCATTGTCTTGTGCTCCATCTATTAATTCTTGAGCTTTCAGAACACTCAAGCTCGCGTCTTCAGTAAATCCTAAAATGTTGGAGAATTTACCATAATAGTAATTCAAGCGTAGGGCTTGATAATTAAGCTCAGCCAACTCAACTACAGGCTGAGGATCAGAGAGGAGGCTAGGAGGTGAGATACCTAGCAATTGATCGAGCATACCATTAATGGAATTGATTTCTTCGTCTTGATCGTTGGGTGTATATATAGGGAGGGTTTCTTGTAATTTACTTTGGATAAAAAATAATGCTCGGTTGAATAGAATGTCCTCAGCTAAACGTTCCTTATAATTTCGTAATTGAAGGTACTCTTTCTCTGGATGTTGCAGTTTATTAGCCAGCCTTTTAAAATAATTAATGATCTCTTCTACTTCTTGAAGCGTATTAACTAAATAATCCTTTTTAAGAAAATTTAGGCTTGTTTTAATAAGGAATCGATCTTCAAAGGAACTTTGCCAATATTTTGCCTTAGTTTCTGAATCTGTAAGCCCCACCCTGTTTTCCTGAGCAGTTACATAGTATCTCACGAGCTCGTAAAATTCCTTACCTGTTTGCTTTAAAGGCTGGAGATATTGAGGCACATCTATAAAGCCTAAGATCATATACCATACTTCATATGGTAAGCTCTCAACCACAGAGTTGCCCGTCTCTTGCTCTTTTTCTTCAAGGGCGGGGAAGGCATGGTTGCTTAGTAAAGGAGAAGCGCTCCCACTAGAAATCATTTCTGGGTTAGAATCGATTTCTGAGTCGGCCTTATAACTAGCAAATGAAGAAAAGCTGAACTGTAATAGGAAGAAAAAGGCAATAGGCAGCCTTATAAGGTTTAAAAAGAACACTGGTACTCACCTCATTTTTGTGCATTCACAATACCTAAAATAGGTACATATTGTGAGCAAGCCGCTTTAGATTGATTAATTGCTAGAGCTCAAGCATTATTTCTTTTCAAGAAGGCCTTTTAGCCTTTCTCTGAAATTCTTAACTTTCTCAAGTTTAATGGTGTGAACATTTGCAAACTCTTCTTGGGCTTTCATCAGATAATTATGCTTTTTTTCTGGAGCAAATTCTAAGGTCAAGGCATAGTAATAATTAAGTTTTCCAAGCCTATAGGAGTAAAACTCTGTATCTTTTGGTTCTTTCTCGCCATTAAGGCTGAAAAGGAGATTACTCTTTAAATCTGCTTCTTCTTTAAGATAAAGTAACTCAACTTTTTTATTGAACATTTCTTTCTTTTGAGGAGCAAGCGTAGAGATTTTTTTCAATAAATTAATAGATGCAGAAAGATGGGGGTTTTCTTTTTGAATAGCATGGTAAAACTGTTCTGCAAGGGGAAGAGGAAAAGAATAGCGAGCATTTAAATGGTTTATAAAATTAGAAGAATCAGGCACCTTCTTATAAATTTCTAAAAGAGAGGTTTTAAGTTCTTCAATATTACAGTTAATCCCCTTGTCCTTACAGGAGAGCATGTATTGCTCATAGGCAGGATGTAGGAGGGGCTTTACTTCTACTGTGCCTTTTTCTTCTCCTTTAGAGCGCGACACAAATTGCCTGGCTCTATGCTTAGGGTCTTGACCATCTTCACTTTTTATCAATTGATAATTGCCTTGGCCACCAAAGCTGGCATAGAGGGGCTTGGCATTTAATGCCAAGCCTATAAAAAAATAACTCATCCATTTTAAATTCATCTTGGACCTCTCCTTCTATTAATATGTCCTTCTTAAGCAAGCAATTCTTCTATTAATCCTCTTTTTCTTTCCCTTTACTGTCTCCATTTCTTTTCTCAAACAAGAAGCTAGATGGATGCTTAACTTTATCTTTAAAATGTAACAAGATATTGTGATTTTCAGTATCCTTAGTAGGAAATAAAAAATAAATATGTTTTCTGCTAGTATATTCATCTGTTGCTAAATAAATCTCAACACTTCTCTCTTTATGTTTTTCTGCAGAAGAACTTGAACCCCTTATATCTAATACCACATCTTTAGAACTGGCTTGAGAGCTTCCTGAGGTACTGGAGCTACTACTGTCTTCGGGCGTATTCAACAGTAGATCCATTTGCCCTTCTATTTCTTGAATGTCTGGAGCGCTCGGAAAGCTAGGACTTTGGCTTAAGACATTCAAAAATTCTTCAAATAACGCCAGTAACTCTTTTTTAGAATGTGAATTACTTTTTATAAAAGTATCAATAAAAGGAGCTATATCTTCTATAGTGCTTAAATTCTCCGCTTGAACGTGCTCGTGCTTATCCCCTGTAAGACTGTAATACCGGGGTTTTCCTATAGACTGTCCTTTACCCTCTTCTTTAAAAGACCGGTGAATTTTGTAAAAATCATTTTTGAAGTTAACACTTGTAGGATCTTGGCTATCTTTACTGAAAAACTTCTCAATCTTAACAGCATAGCGAGCATTTTTGTAACGATAACCCAGGAGATAATCATAATTTTGGAAACAACAATTAAAACTATCTACGATAGACTTCTGAGCATTTTTAAAGCTTCCAAAAATAGGTTTCTTGGACCATCCTGTATTGCTAATTTGACTACTGTCGAGAACGCCTTGGCTTAAAATATGATCTAAATTTTCAAGAATATGACCATGGATCTTATTCATGCTGGTAGGTAAGACTTCACTAATAGGCATAGCAAGTCTGCTGGTCCTAGCAAAGAGAGGCGGAATTTCAGGGAGTTTGTCTGTTAACCCCTTTGTTACTTTATGGGCTAATGCTTTTGTGTTTTTATAAGTAAGTTTACTAAGGGGGGCAATTTCAGAGCGCTCATAGGCCCAAGCTGCTGCAGAGCAAGTTTGTGAAAGAGCCCAATTTGAGGCTTGCATCGCCCGCGGTCCTACACCAAAAGTAATTGCTGCGGTTCCAGCTACTGTAAAAGCAATTTTTTGCACCTCCCATGCATAATCTGTACCACTTGAAGAGCTTGCGTAATTAGAACAAATTTGGCCCTGGGTTCTATTAATCCAAACATATTTTCCCTCTGCATCTTCCAAAAGCTCCTGATAAGTTGCTTGAGAGGAGGTGATTAATAGGAAATTTAATGCTATGAGAAAGAATTTTTTAGAGAAATTTTTGTTATTCACGATTTACACTCCGATAAGAAAAAATAAACAATTTTAAGAAATTTACTAACATTATTACCATTTTTAGAATAATTAAAATATTTAGTCAATAAATATTTCCAAATTTATTTGAAAAAAACACAGATTCGGATTAAGTATTTAACTCATTGTTGGTTTTTTGACGGAAATAACCCCAAAAAAATTGTAGAGGAAATAGGTGATCTTGGCGTTGTCATATATGGATTGGTCCGCATTGCAAGAGCTGAATAAGATGTTTGGCTTTATAAGGTTAGATTGCAGCCATATATATAATGAGCTATATATATTTATAAGCTCATCTACAAATCTAAGAGGATAAAATGCCCCTATTTACAAAAACTCTCTTACTTAGCGTAATGGTCGCTGCCACTACTTTCCCTGCTGAAGCTCGATTTTTTTCTAAAAAGAAAGAAAATAGAACTGTGGTTAATCTACTGATTGCTGACAATGGGTTTCTGGAGCAATTTAGTACAGGCAGTAACCGTAAAATCATTACCCGTGGAAAAGGTATAATCCAAGAACAAATAATTAACCGTGACGGAGTGATTACAAACCATATATTTGGAATCCCTCCCCTATATCAAGAAAAGAGTGTAGGTGACACCTTTAAACCCCAACCCTCAATAACGAAGAGTTTAATAGCTCGCGCAAAGAATAAATGGGGGGAGAAGACACTTCCTTTAGACCCATCATTAGACAATGTCTATTCAAAGAGAAAATATAAAGATGAATTTGAAGATACATTAACGTCTCTTAGTTCTTTTACCTCAAGTATAAGCGAGAATGAATCTGAGGAAGATTTTTTCTAAGGAAAAACATCTTTTCGGCAGTAAAATTCGTATAAGTTGATAGAGGATATAGAGAAAAAGTAGAAGTTGATAAGGGAATTATCTCTTTCATAGGAAAGGAATAAACACTCGAGAGGAATTATCTTTCAAAGTCAGTTAATGCAAGAAATACGCCAAAGCTTCTTAGCTTGGTCTCTGAACAGGATAAAGAACCGGGTTGGTTAGTTCTAAAAACTTTGAAGTGAAAGCTTTGCGTATTATTCTAGTTTTCTCTATAAACTCTGCCAGCTTAATTCTCGCTTTGGATACTCCTGGCTTTAGACCAAGCCTCATAACTAGCTTTACCTTGTTCGCGTAATTGAGCAATTCTCTGGCTCAATTCCGCTTGGGAACATGGAAAAAGCTCGGGGTGAGCTTCAAGAGGTTTTGTCAAGTTATCTGCTTTGAGGTAAAAGCTTTTCAAAACAGCTCCTTATTTCATTTTTTAGCATCTGTGTTACAAGTCAAGCATATTTTTCCCTCCAATGACGATTTTGTTTTACAAGTGTATTAAGGAGAATTACGAGCTTTCTCATAACTGCTGTAAGCGCGAGCTTAGGAGCTTTACCTTTCTCACACAGACGTCTATAAAAAGCTTTCAAATCAGGGTTTAAGCGGGCGTTGTCACATTAAGTAACCCGAGTTGCGTTTAATATTGAGGATTAACAGAAAGAAAGGGTTGAGGTATTCTCTATTTCGCAAAAAGATAGGGAGATACCTCAATGAAAATAGATTACGATACTTTATTCTGTCTTGTCGATGACTTTAGCAAAGGATTTGAGCCTTGGTATAAAAAACAGCTAATCTCAGATGGAACAACCAAGAGAAATCGATCTTGTCAGTTAAGCTTAGCAGAAATCTTGACCATTTTGATAGCCTACCATCAGTCCGGAATGACCTGTTTCAAATACTTTTATCTCGATCTTTTGAATTCCCCTCAGAAGCTTTTTCCTGCCCTTGTTCATTATGCCCGCTTTGTTAAATTGATCAAAAGAGCCTTTCCTGCTCTTGTATGTTTATTGAAAAGCCTCGAAGGAGAAATCACTCAATACCTCTTTATTGATTCTACTCCTATGGCCGTATGTCATAACTTACGAGAGAAGAGGCACAAGACTTTCAAAGGGCTTGCAGCCAAAGGAAAGACCTCTACGGGGTGGTTTTTTGGAATGAAGCTCCACATGATTTTTAATACCAAGGGAGAAATTATCCGTCTTACGATTACGCCCGGCAATGTTAATGACAGAACTCCGGTTCCTCATATGGTGAGGGACCTTGAGGCCAAGTTAATAGGAGATAAAGGATATCTTTCAAAAAAGCTCTTTCAAGAGCTTTTTGAAAACGGGGTTACTCTCATTACCAAAATCAAGAAAAATATGAAAAACTATCTTATGGAAATGACGGATAAGATGATGCTAATGCGGCGTTTCTTCGTCGAGACTATCTTTCTTCAATGAAGTCTTTGGATACCTTGATACATCATCGACACCGTTGTCCTGTTAATGCTTTTGCTCATCTCTTTGCCGGACTTATCAATTATCAACTCAGAGCGGATAAGCCTACACTTCATTCTTTAACTAATATCATCCCTTAAACGCAACTCGGGTTTCTCTATTAAAATTTTTATCTGAGATAGAGTTGCCTCATCTATATTTCTCTCCCTACCAAGGCTCAGAACTTTCCTTTTGATAGCCCCTTTATTGCCTTGTAGAACTAAATAATCCTCTGAAGGACTTATCCAAAATTTGGTTTTTAGTTTAAGGCTTGTGAAAAATTTGCGGGATAACCTTTTAATTTGAAGAATAAGTTTTAAAAAGCTAAAACCCGCACTCTTTAATGCTTCTCAAATCAGCTGCACGACTTTACGCTTGGCTTCACTATCTCCTTCAATATAGCTCTGGGTCATTTGCAAGGAGGTGTGCCCTGCCAATTGTTGCACGTCCCTTAAGGAGCCTCCAACTTCAATAATCCTTTTTGCTGCATTGGTTACAAACGTTCTTCGGCCTGAGTGGCTTGAACATCCTTCCAAGCGAAGATCCTTAAATACTCTTCGAAACCAGTGAGAGATATTACAAGGCAACATCTTAGCACCGCGCTCACTTGTAATTACATGTTGATGAGGTGTGGGAGAAAGTACGTGATGAAGTTCAATGAGAGCTTGCTTTAATTGTGCATTTAAAGGAATGATGCGTCCTGACTTTCCTTTTGAAGAGATGTCAGGTAAGTACAGCACCTCGCCAATCATTCCAGATGCATCAGTGACCATAGAGCAGGTGAGACAAGAAATTTCTTTAGCACGTAATCCTGCTTTGACAGAAAGCAGGACCATGACCAGATTTCGGTCAGGATACTTCCCTCCCCTGACATGAGCGAGCACCTGTCCGATTTCACGGGGAGATAAAATTTTTGCTTGTTTGCCGGCCATGGAAAAAACCTCACAACATTATTTAATATAACAGCCATTATTGTGCAGTCAGAACTGGCTGTCAAGCCTGCGCGCTCTACAGACCGCATATTTGTTAAACTCAACAACTAATGGTAGTTAGTTGTCGCGTGGGAATTGACCGAGGTGAATGTATAAAGCTGCTAATTAATCAAAAAGTATGAAAATGATGATTATTAACTTATTAGATTTTTATATCCACCTAAAATTGATTTAAAGATTTTCTTTAGAAAGACATTAATTAAGCTCGTCTCCTTTACCAGATAGTCTTATTGAAAAACGAGAGTTACAATCCTACAAAGTTGCTAGTAGTTAATAAATTGCAACTTGGCATAACGTATGATATGTAGTTTTATATACATTCCCCTATTTACATAAACGAGGTACAAAGAATGATTCGTGAAATCTCAGCCATGGAAGCGCGTAAGAATTTTGGTGAACTCCTCAATGAGGTTAGATACCTTCATGATAATATTGTTATTAAAAAAGCCGGTAAACCTGTTGCCGCCCTCATTGATATGGCTCTATTTGAAAAGATTACAAAGTTCCACACCCAACTTGAATCGTTGGGTGCGGAACTCGCAATAAACTCTCAGGAAGAAAATTTTCAAAGTCCAAGAACTGAAACTCCCGAAGAACTTGAAGAGGCTGAAAAACAATAAAAGGCCACAAAATTGCTAAAGGCTTGCTCATGAGGAAAAGATAAAAGTTATTCTAGAAGATTTGAAGTTAGGCACAAGCACAGGCTCAAGTTGCAGGAATTTTTGGCATAATTAAAGAGGGGAATAATATATATTGCATGAAAGACTGGATATATGACTGCAACTTTAATCTCACAATTGCCATTATAATAAATTTCCTATTGCAATGCAGATGAGTCCATATAAAATCTAGTGCAATAAGTCTTCTAGGATTAATTTAATTATTATGAATTTATATCGTGAAAAAATTAAATAAAAAATATTTTACGTTTGTGTTTGCAAGTTTTATGTCAGCATTGATGTCTGGCATAATATCTTTTTGCATCACTTCTTACGAATTTGGCTTTGCGAATGGATTATTCATGAAATTCTTAGGTGCATGGCAATTTTCATTTCCCTTTGCTTTTGTCGTTGCTCAATTTGTTGCCCCACTTGTTCGAAAGATAACGCTGAGGCTTGTCGAAGCATAAATGTTTTTCCCCTCGCAAGGGGTATTCTTATTTTGCGTTTTCCCGCATATTCAGCCCCCATCGGCCTCACTTGAAAATTTCCTTCAAAATCTCTATGCCATACCTATATTGGAAAGCTAAATGAGCAATATCCATCCCCTTGGGCTGGATATGCGAGAGAAACTATTAATAGATTCTACAAGCATTTTATATTGTTCAAATGCTAGCAATTGCATTTTAGTGCTACAGCGGCCTCTTTAATTGACAAATACAATCTAGACTTTATGCTGAGAGCTCGTTACCTTATGTAAATAATTTAATTTTCACCAATGGCTTTTGAGATGAAATTATCGGCGTATTTTCTTCCCACTTTAAGGGAAACCCCAAGCGAGGCTACGATTGCCTCCCATAGACTT
>LNAP01006176.1_pt1 | contig 10412 bp, 7 predicted proteins | sample 602601 | NCBI WGS metagenome assembly LNAP01 (sample SAMN02440304, study PRJNA202911) | soil metagenome | biome: Subtropical and temperate rainforests or woodlands; isolation source: soil samples (1 kg each in a 20% v/v slurry with milli Q water) were... ...
CTCGGCTGGCAGCTGCTGATCAACTACGTGGTACGCAACGCCGACTGCCACGCGAAGAACATCGCACTGTTCTACTCCTCCCGAACGGACGTGGGCTTCACCCCGGCCTATGACCTGGTGACCACTCAGGCCTACCCGCGCTTCGCCAGCAATCCACCCGGCCTGTCCGTAGGCGGAAGACAAACTTGGACACCAGGTCGATCACTGGAAACCTTTTTCAAAGCCGTCCTAGGTATTCCACCGCGCCAGTATGCCGCCATGGTCGAACAGCTCTGCGAATCCGCCGTAGAGGTGGGCAGAGAAGTGATCGTGGCCGCGAAAAACGAATCGGCTTGGCGCGATGTAGCCAAACATATGGTGCATGCCTGGAACGAGGGCATGGAGACACTGCGCAGCCCCAAAGCCGCCCCGCATTTCCGTGGTTTGGATACCGCCATCGAGGAAGCCGGCTTCTCAGGGCCGCGCAAACCAGAGCGCAGCCGTGAAGTGATTGGTCGATCTGAATTACTGGCAAAGAAGCGCTGAAGCCATAACTCAGGAACAAAGTGAGTGGATCACTCCACTTGCAACCGCGCTGAAATGCCACAGTGAGCCGAATAGCCGGAACAATCACCCCCCCCTTTTTTCGTGTATGGACCGCTCAAAGGAAGCAATGAGGCCGGGGCTAGTGATCTAGATCACTTACGAGCTAGATAAGCTGATCAGGAGTAGACAACACGACTCCACCCCAATATGATACATTTAAGCATCACACTTAAGATTATTAAAATGAAAAAGAAAACACTTAAACAATACTTTACAGACGCATCCGATATAAAGACTCTAATGTGCCAACTTTTAGGCGACGTTACAGATTTATCCCTACTGGAACCAAGTGTAGGTCACGGCTCTTTTTTGACTGGATTAACCGGAAATCCGAAGGTAATTGATGCAATAGATATAGATAGCGAAGCACTGGAGGTAGCCAGGACACAAGCCAAAAACTTAAACGCCAGATTCCACCATCAGGATTTTATTAGAATATTCGACGAGGATCTTTTATCTGCATCTCATGAAGTATGCAAAAATTATTACGACGCAGTTATTTCCAACCCACCTTACGGCTTATATTTTGAACTAGCATATAGGCGCCAACTAAAAAAGAAATACCCAAACTTTTACGTCAGAGAGTCTTACGGCTTATTTTTTATGCTTTCGATTCTTAGACTAAGAGAAAACGGACGTTACGTTTTTTTGATTCCTGACACTTTTCTTACCAGCACATCGCACAAACCACTGAGAGAATTTATAGTAAGTGCGGCAGCACCTACTCATATCATAAGATTTCCTTCCAAACGATTTGAAACCGTAAACTTCGGATACGGAAACTTGTGCATAATTGCCGGGCACCGTAGAAAATTAACCCCGAACGACTCATCTTTCTGGAGCGATATATTCAACAACGAAATCCCCCTCAACATTGAGTCGAGTCAAAAATTAACTATACCTGCTACAACATTAATTCGAGAAGCTATAACAGGGTGGAATCCTGGCATATTAACAGAAGACAGAAATGACAACTCCAATCATGTCTTACTCGGTGACATCGCAGAATGTCGAACCGGCATATATACAGGCAACAACGAGAAATATATAGGATTTGACCCTGCGCGAGTCACTCGCAGAATAAACGGGCACCCTATTGACTGGTGCATTGTAAAAGACAACGAACTGACCACACAGGAAAAGCAAAACGGTATAAAAAATGGAAAATTCTATGTACCAATGATTAGAGGCGGTCACAGACAACCTTTCGAACAACCATCTTCAGCAATTGACTGGAGCGAAGAATCCGTAAATTTTTATAGAACGGATAAGAAAGCTCGACTTCAAAATTCTCAGTTTTACTTTAAACACGGAATTTCAGTCCCCATGGTCTCTACAAACAGAATCTCCGCGGCCATCATGAATAATGCTGTTTTTGATCAAGGGGTTGTAGGAGTATTCCCTAAGGATGCTAGAGACATTCCACTTTTACTTATTTACTTGAATTCCACCCAAGCCTCTCGCCGTATAAAAGAAATCACCAATGGAAGCGCTAACAACTCAGCAAACTACCTAAAGCGTTTACCTGTACCAAATCTTACACAGGACCAATACAAAACTGCAGAAGATATCTACAATAGCGCGTCGAAAAACAAATCACTTCCACAGGAAATCTGTGACAATTTTATAAGGTCCTTGGATCCGCTACCACTCTAAGTAAGAACGGAGGTCTGCTGCTTGCGCGGACAAATGAGTAGTGAACTCCCGAGAAAGATCGCGATTCCAATCTACAATACTCTTACGGATGTACTGCATATCTGCTCCAGTAAGTTCGGAGATCACACCATAGGCACTATCTCCAGTGTGAACCTCCCACAATCCTGAGTCTTTTAGAACTCGCAGATAATTGTTATTCACCGACTGCCTTACAAGCAGCAGCAATCTTGTATCCATATTCCAAAGCTTGTATGCTCGCCCAACAGTTTGAAGCCGGAGCATGTTGCCTTTTTCATTAGAGCCGAAACCACTCTTGAAATCGATCACATGTGGTAGGCCGTCGACTTCAAAAACCTCATCCTCCCTCATATTGATATCGCCAATAATCTCGAAAAGAATATCTATGTCTGCTTGCAGTTCAGATTTATTCTTATGATCACCTATATTCTCATCGAGACGAGCGCGCAAAGTTCTTCTTACGTCATTGAAGTCGGGATGACGGACGCGCTGTACGTATTGCCTATTTGGAAACTTCCATGCAGCAGAACAAAAACCCTCCCACAGCTCACCCACTCGCCGTGAAAAAGCCATATATTCGTACGGCCAGACTTTGTTTCTGTATTCCAGGCTGGCTACTGAAAAGCAGTACTGAAGCACCAAAGAAGCATTAGCCCTATCTTCCAAGGGCAAAGAATCAATATAAGCAACCCACGCATTTCTAATCTGCCCCGCTGCAGCGTTTACCGCCTGAGCTTTTTTTTGATGCTCAACAGGTGAATTGATAATTTCATTAACAGCAGGATTAAGATCCCTATGAAAATTATCTAACATCTCCATTTTTAACTTTATTAGATCCATAATTACCAACTTATACTTCAATATTCTCAAATAAGCATGAAAGCGGAACTTTTAAAGCCTGTGCCAGTCTACTTATGTTCTTTAGTGTTGGATTTCGCTCACCACGCTCAATCCCTCCAATATAGGTTCGGTCCAACCCAGCTAGGCTTGCTAGCTGTTCCTGTGAAAGCCCCGCAGCAAGCCTTTGGGCGCGCACCTTCATGCCAAAATTTTTACAGACGTCATAGCCCACATTAGTTCCTTGAAGTTGAGCCCAAGGCTGAATCTTGCAGCGTGATACTTTTATGTCCACGGACTATTAGTATCATTCGATATATTTCAACCGTCACTGACGGCGAACGCATCCCACAATTAGCGCCTGCTTTCAGCGATACCTGGTCAGCGAGAATTTGTGAAGACTGAGAAATGGACTTCTTACCTGTCATGGCGCGGGACTAAGCCGGCGCTATCGCGTCAACGTCTGATCCGCAACACAACCAAGAGCATCCCAGCAGTCATCACCCCGATGAAAAAGCAAAACCTGACCGTTTCGCGGTACAAAAACAGTACACTGGCGGTACAGTACTCAGCTTTTACAGATTTCGCTCAACTCCGCTCAACCAGCTCTACGACGCCACTTTCAGCTAACTGTATCTGCGCTAAGCTACGCCCGATATCACTGGGCTTGCAGCGTTTCTAGGCAACTCATAATCCTTTGGTCCACGGTTCGAGTCCGTGTGGGCCCACCACCTTATAAAGCCGCGCACTGCGCGGCTTTTTCGTTTCTGTCCCCTCCCCATCCTCAACGCTTCAGCATCCGCTACATGCCGCGGTAGATGAATGCAGCTGCGGCGTCGTTGGCCTCGCCTAAAACAGCTAAATAACCAAAACGCATATAAACAGCAGTATTGGTTTCTGGACTCTCTAAATCGGGGCCACTATCGTGCGCGCGGGGTCGCTGGCGCGGCCTGTCGCTTTCAGGTCACCGCCACGCTTTAAGGATCCCCATGCTTTCGGAATCGCTGCCGCTGCTGTTCGTCTGCGCTCTGCTGGTCTGGGTGCTGGTCGCGTTCGTTCGCGAGACCTGGAGCCCGGATATCGTGGTGGCGATCGCGGTGGCCGTGCTATTGGCGACGCAGCTGCTCAGCCCAGGCGAAGTGCTGAGTGTGCTGTCCAACTCCGCGCCGGTGACCATCGCCTGCATGTTCATTCTCTCCGCCGCGCTGGAGCGCACCGGCTGTATCGATGCGCTAGGCAACTGGCTGGGTGATCTGGTCGGCGACAGCCCCACGCGCGTGCTGGCCGGGCTGATGATCACCGCGCTGGTGGTGTCCGCTTTTCTCAACAACACCCCGGTCGTGGCCATTCTCACGCCAGTGGCGATTGCGCTGGCCAAGCGCGCCAGCAGTTCGCCGTCGAAGCTGCTCATTCCGCTTTCCTACGCCACGGTGCTCGGCGGCATGCTGACCATGATCGGCACCTCGACCAACATCCTCGTCGACGGTGTCGCACGAAAGGCCGGCCTGGAGCCATTCGGCATGTTCGAGATCACCCCCGCGGCGCTGGCCTTCTGCGCGGTGGGTTTCGTCTATCTGATGCTGTTCAGCCGACGTCTGCTGCCGGATCGGGAAACCCTGTCCAAGCAGTTGCGCCCGGATCTGGACCGCACCTTCATGAGCGAGCTGCGGGTGCCGCATACGTCGCCGATGATCGGCAGGACGCTGAGCGAGGCCAATCTCAATGGCGGTAGCGGTCTGCAGGTGCTGCAGGTGAGCCGTGACGATCAGCAGATCAGCCGTCCCGAGCACGATTTCGTCCTGCAGGCCGGCGACCTGCTGGTGCTGCACGGCCAGGTGCGCAACGTGGTCGATCTGCGCGAAAGCGGCCACCTCAGCTTCAACCGCGGCGATGCCTTCGAGACCGTCAGCAGCCAGGACCTGGTGCTGGCCGAGGCCATCGTCGGACGCGGCTCGCGCTACAGCCACCGACCGATGCGCGATCTCGACCTCAGCGCGCGCTACGGCATCAACGTGCTGGCGGTGCATCGCCAGGATGCCAACGTCAGCGGCAACCTCGACGATTTCGAGCTGCAGTTCGGCGACGTCATGCTGGTCGAAGGCACCCCGGCGCAGATCAAGCGCTTCGCCGACAATGGCGAGCTGATCAGTCTCAACGCCGTGCAGGAGCGCGCCTACCGCCGCGACAAGGCGCCGATTGCCATTCTCGCCACCCTGGCGGTGGTGATTCTGTCCGCCTTCAGCTTCATGCCCATCGAAGGCCTGGCGATCATCGCCGGTGCGGTGGTGCTGGCCACTCGTTGCCTGGATGTCGAGGAGGCTTACAAGGCGGTCGACTGGAAGGTGCTGAGCCTGATTTTCGGCATGCTGGCGATCAGCATCGCGATGGACAAGGTCGGCCTGGTCGATGTGGTGGTGGCCAAGACCATGACTGCGCTGCCGGACGCCAGCCCGCTGCTGATGCTCGGTTTCGTCTACCTGCTGACCACAATCCTCACCGAGATCCTGTCCAACAACGCCGTGGCGGTGCTGGTCACGCCGGTGGCCATCGGCATCGCCCAGAGTCTCGGTCTCGATCCACGGCCGTTCGTGATAGCAGTGATGTTCGCTGCCAGCGTCAGCTTCGCCACGCCAATCGGCTATCAGACCAACACCTTCGTCTACAACGCCGGCGGCTATCGCTTCAGCGACTTCCTGCGCATCGGCATCCCGCTGAATCTGCTGATGGTAGGGGTCGCGATTGTGGTCATCCCGCTGGTGTGGCCGTTGCACGCGGCCTGAGCGCTGAGCCCCTAATCCCGTGCCGCTTGCGCTGAGTCATTGATCCCGCACGCATTCCGTTTCAAGCTCCGGTTTTTCGTCGAACAACAACAGGAGCGCGACATGAAACTGGAAACGCTGGCCATCCACGCCGGTTACAGCCCGGACCCGACCACCAAGGCGGTCGCCGTACCGATCTACCAGACCACGTCCTACGCCTTCGACAATACCCAGCACGGCGCCGACCTGTTCGACCTCAAGGTGCCGGGCAACATCTATACGCGCATCATGAACCCCACCACCGACGTGCTCGAACAGCGCGTCGCCGCGCTGGAAGGCGGGGTTGCCGCGCTGGCGGTGGCGTCGGGGATGGCGGCGATCACCTACGCCATCCAGACCATCGCCGAAGTCGGCGACAACATCGTCTCGGTGGCCAAGCTCTACGGCGGCACCTACAACCTGTTCGCCCATACCCTGCCGCGCCAGGGCATCGAAGTACGCTTCGCCCCCCACGACGACATCGCCGCGCTGGAAGCGCTGATCGACGAGCGCACCAAGGCGGTGTTCTGCGAGTCCATCGGCAACCCGGCCGGCAACATCATCGATATCCAGGCCTTGGCCGACGCCGCGCATCGCCACGGTGTGCCACTGATCGTCGACAACACCGTCGCCACGCCGGTGCTCTGCCGTCCCTTCGAGCACGGTGCCGATATCGTCGTGCACGCGCTGACCAAATACATGGGCGGCCACGGCACCAGCATCGGCGGTATCGTCGTCGACTCCGGCAAGTTTCCCTGGGCGCAGCACAAGTCGCGCTTTCCGCTGCTCAACACACCGGATGTCTCCTACCACGGCGTGACCTACACCGAGGCCTTCGGCCCGGCGGCGTTCATCGGCCGCTGCCGTGTGGTGCCGCTGCGCAACATGGGCGCGGCGATCTCGCCGTTCAATTCGTTCCTGATCCTGCAGGGCCTGGAAACCCTGGCGCTGCGCATGGAGCGCCACTGCGAAAATGCGCAGAAGGTCGCCGAGTTCCTGCAGGCCCACCCGCAGGTGGCCTGGGTGAAGTACGCCGGGCTGACGGACCATCCCGAACACGGCCTGGCGCGCCGCTACATGGGCGGCCGCCCGGCGTCGATTCTCTGCTTCGGCATCGTCGGCGGCATGGAAGCCGGTGCACGCTTCATCGACGCGCTCAAACTGGTCCTGCGCCTGGTCAACATCGGCGACGCCAAGTCGCTGGCCTGCCACCCGGCGAGCACCACCCACCGCCAGCTCAACGCCGAGGAACTGGCGCGCGCCGGAGTCTCGCAGGACCTGATCCGACTGTCGATCGGCATCGAGCACATCGACGACATCCTCGCCGACCTCAGCCAGGCGCTCGACGCCGCCCGAGGCTGACCGCCGCCCGCGGCGCGATCCTTGATATCGCGCCGCGCGGCTCCACATTGTTCGGCATACCGCCTGTGGAGCCTTGCCATGACCGACTCGCTGATCATCCCCTGCGCACACTGCGCCGGCCTCAACCGGATTCCCGCCGGCCGTCTGCATGACGCGCCGCATTGCGGCCGCTGCAAGGCCGCAGTCCTGCCGGACAAACCCTTCGACCTGCAGCACAGCCAGTTCGCCAGCCAGCTCAAGGGCGATCTGCCGCTATTGGTGGATGTCTGGGCCAGTTGGTGCGGGCCGTGTCGCAGCTTCGCACCGACCTTCGCCGAAGCCGCCCGCCAGCTGCAGGGTCGCTGCCGCCTGGCCAAGCTCGATAGCGAAGCCAACCCACAGCTTTCCACGCAGCTGGGCATTCGTTCGATTCCCAGCCTGTTGCTGTTTCGCAACGGTCGCGAGGTGGCTCGCCAGAGCGGCGCACTGCCGTTGCCGCAGTTGCTGACCTGGCTGCGCCAGCACGGTATCTGACCGCAGGTCCGGAGTGCCTGAACGATCAGGATGGCAACTCGGTCCACCGCACAGACTCATATCTGTCCGGAGACCGCCCCTATGTTCGGCAATACCATCCGCACGTTTGAAGTGAACTACATCTACCAGAACGATCCGCGCGCGCAGATCATCGAGTCGCAGGACGAAAGCCTGTCGAACGCTGCGGCGGCTGCGCACCTGATCCGCCTGCATCATGCCGATGCGGAAAATGGCTTGGTGATGCCTGACGTGGATGCCCCGGGCGAGGAACTGCTCAAGCAGGCCGAGATTCTCGGCATCACCGATATCCGGGTAACCCGGCTGGTGCACGAGCACGCGCCGGGCACCACGCCGGGCCATCATCAGCAGCCCTGATACACCTGCCGCCGCGTCAGTAGAAGTACCAGCGCAGCTGGACCTGAAACTCCGTTTCCGGCTCGGCGCGGTGACTGAAGCTGCGCTCAAGGCCCACCCGCAGGCCGGCGGTGTCGCGCACCTCGAACTGCTGAGCGAGGCTGATCCGCCGCCGCACCTCGCCGTTGTGGAAGTAGTCGCCGCGCGCCTCCAGCAGCAAGTTGCCGGCGCCGTTGCGCCAGAGCAGCCCACTGTCGAAGCCCGCTGCCGGACTGATCACTGCGCCGAATTCCGGGTGGTGCTCCAGGCGTGCCGTCGCCATGGCGAAACCGAGCAGGTCCTCGTGCAGCTGCCAGGTAAAGCCGCCGCCACCATTCAGATGGCCGACCAGCCGATCATCGCCGTCGCCCTCGGCAATCCGCTCCAGCCCAGCCGCGATCTGCCACGACCAGGGCCGCAACAGCGGGGTGAGTGGCGTCAGCGAGCGGATTCCGGCAAGGTCCAGCCGCTGCAGCTTCCAGTGGTTGCCCTCGTACTGCCGCAGACGCAGCTGGGCGATCTCGATCTGAGCGCCGAGCGGGAAGCCTTCCAGGTTGTCGATCAGGTCGTGATAGGCCATGCGCAGCCCGTATTCGGCAAAGGCCCGCTCATCGCGGCTGCCGACGCCGAACTGCAGGGTGCGCGATTCATGGCCGTTTTCCGGCAGCACCGGGCGCTCGACGTCCAGGCGCGGCGGCGGGTTGCGATTGATCGCCTGCAGCAGACGATAACTGTGCGCGGCATTCACCGGATCGCGCTCCTCACCAGTCACCCGGTAGCGCACCAGACGATAGGCGCCGTCCTGAATCAGTGCCCGCCGCTCGCTCGGCAGGGCCTGGAAGTCGTCGCGTTCGAGCTGCTCGGGATCGTCGGCCAGCTGGCGCACCCAGCGCAGCTCCTCGCTCTCGAGCGGTGCGGTACGGGTCAGCAGCTCACGCTCGCGCGACGGCCGATAGTCGATGTCGGCGACCAGCCCGGCATCGATTACCGCGCGTACGGTATCGGCCGGAATTGCGGTCAGCGGGAACTGTTCAGTCAGTTTCAGGCCGGGCCGGGCGACCTCCAGCAGCTCAAGCAGACGGTAGGAACAGTTCTCGTCGAAGAAGAAGTAGTCGAAGCGGATCTGCTTGAGCTCCCAGACATGCTCGAGCATCCGCCCCGTTTCATCCGGCGTCAGATTCAACCGGTACTCCCACAGATCGCGATTCTCCAGGCGGCTGTATTCACCGATCTTCTCGCGGTAGGGCAAGAGCGAGAACAGCCCCGGATAACCGCCCATCAGGCCCTTCCATGCGTAGAGGACGCTGTTATCCATCCCCTCGATGTAGGCGCCGAAGTTGAGTGCCGAACTCAGCAGCGGACTGCCTTGGGTATCGATATCGGCCTGGTCGATGCGCAGCAGGGTGTGGCCGAACATCGACGACGGGCTGTTGAGATAGGCCGCCGGAAAGACCAGCACGGTACTGTGCGGCGCGACGTCGGCGTACCAGGTGCGAAACTCCTTGCACTCGACGGTCGGCAGGTCGGTGAGGCTCAGCCGCTCGCGCAACCAGCGCGTGCGCGCCGGGAAAACACACTGGGGGTGACGGTCGCCGGCGCTCGCCGGCGCGTAGAGCGCGGCAAGGGTCGCCGCCAGCTCGGCAGCAGGATCATGTTCACCGCCGTCGGCCAGGAAGAAATCGTCGTCATCGACATAGCTGCGCCAACCGCCCAGCTTGCCGCTCTCGTAATGTCCGAGCGAGTGCCAGTAGGGCTCGCCGGCCAGCGATCGCAGCGTGGAATCGTCAGGTGGGGCAGACAGCGCGAGGGTGCTCGCGCCACACAGCGCCAGCAGTAGCAGGGGTCGAAGCATATTCGGCCAATGGCAAGCAGATACGAAAGTGCCCGCCGGAGCGGGCACGAGAGAAGGAACGCGAAACTCAGGCCCGCTCGGCGTACTGAGCCAGGCGAGCGTCCTGCTTGAGCACCGCCAGAGTGGCGGCATGCACCTGCTCGGCGGTCACGTCAGCGGAGCTGAAGATCTCGTCGAAGTGTGCCTGGGTGACGCTGGCGAAATGCGCGCGGTCCTCGGGCTTGATGCCGAGCACGACGGCGTAGGTGGTCAGAGCCTCACCTTCGCCCATCGCCATGTCTTCGGACAGCTCGGTCATTATGCTGCCCAGCACGATCATGGACTTGCCGTTGTACTGCAGCGCGCCATCGGTCGAGCAACCGTTGGTGCCGGAGGTCATGCCGAAGGTGGCGTTACCG
>LNAP01006177.1_pt1 | contig 10411 bp, 8 predicted proteins | sample 602601 | NCBI WGS metagenome assembly LNAP01 (sample SAMN02440304, study PRJNA202911) | soil metagenome | biome: Subtropical and temperate rainforests or woodlands; isolation source: soil samples (1 kg each in a 20% v/v slurry with milli Q water) were... ...
TGCACCTGCTGGCTCAACACCATCGGCGTCTCCTGCGGCTCGAACACCACCTGCACACCGGCCTTGGCAATCTGATGCTCGAAGGCCATGAGGCTGTCATGCAGGGCCGCCACCAGGTTCACCGGCTCGGCGTCATCATTGAGCGGGCGTAAGGACTGCAGCAATTCCCTGACCCACTTCGACATGCGATCCACCTGACCGATGATGTCGTTGATGTTCTTGTGGGCCAGGCCAGTGTCGAACTCCAGGGCCAGTTCGGCGCTGGAGCGTATGGTCGCCAATGGGTTGCGCAGGCTGTGGGCCACCGCCGAGGACATCTCCCCGAGCGCCACGAAGGTTTCGTTGGTAATCAGTTGTTTTTGTTGCACTGCCAGCAAAATGGCTGCCCGGCGCACGATCCAGTACAACCCCAGATAAATCAGTCCGCCGCCCAGGGCCGTGGCCAGCCAGATCAGTACCAGGCCGCGCTCCATGCGATCGATCAGGTCCCTGGGTTCCTTGTAGATCTCGACCATCGCCGTGACGGTATTGCCATCGGCATCGAACAGCGGGATGTAATTCTCTATGAAGATGTAGTCCGGGGGCGTGATGAACTTCTGCTCCATGCGGCTTTTGTCGACGTTGTGATAACTGGCCGACACTGGAGTCTTGGAAGCGAAGGCCTGGTCCAGGTCTTCGTCGGCATGGATCGTGGTGCCCATCAGTGCCGGGTTGGTGGACCAGATCACCATGCGGTCAGGGGCATAAATGTTCGCCAGAATCACGTCTGGCAAATGCTGGATATGGTCGAGGAATTCACCACGGGCGCTGGCGCGGGCCATCGGGTCGACGTCAGGAAAGTCCCTGTCCTTGCGCGGGTCCAGCAGCTCGCCCATGGTTCGCACGTTGGGGATCGAGACATGGCGCACCTCGGCGGAGGCAATCGCTTGAATGAACTGGGAGGTGAGCAAGGCATCGCGCTGCACGCTTTCGGTAATCACGAACCGCGTCGACACCGCGCCCAGCGCCACGGCCACCGTGCCGATCACGGCCATGCTGATCAGCGAGAACCAGCGCAGCAGATTGAACGGCTGTTTGCGCGAGCTCAGGCGGATATCGCCCTCTTCTTTCAGGAGGGTGGTGGTCTGACTGGTCATGGACGTTGTTCCCGGAAACTCCCTATAGGGTTATAGCCCACTGTCCGGTCTTTGCCCGACATCGGGTTTTGTCCCCCCCACCCAATTCCCCACATACCCCACTGCCCCCACCTACCCCCAATGCTGGGGACAGTCGCCCGCTTACGCCCTCGCCCCCGCGAAACCGTTTGCGCGCTCCACGCCTTCACTGCGGGCCTCTACCGGCCGTTTTGAAAGATTGGTATGGAAGTTGCCGAAGCCCTCCCAACTGACCCATCCCTACGGGGCAGGTACTCTGATAGAGGGAATACTCATGCACCCTTTACTGTCCAAAACGGCGGCCGCCCTGGTTGTCAGCGCTCTCGCCCAAAGTGTTGCCCAGGCAGCGCTGTTTGCCGTCGACCCCGGTCCCTATGTGCCAGCCAACGGCTCGTTTGCCGCCTGGTATCAGGACACCCATGGCCGCACCCTTGATCTGTGCCTGTCCAAGGCCGTCAGTTCGCGAGTCCCCGGCGCTCCCGGTGCACAGTCGTACATGTGCAACCTGCTGCCGACTCCCGGGGTTTTTGATGATGCGCAACCGGTCGTCTTTCCGACCAACTTCCCCGACGAAGCATTCTGGTTCACAGGCGACGGCGCCATTGTCGATGCCGCCCGGGGCATCGACCTGACCTACGTCAGTGCCATCGAAGCGGCCTTCAGCGGCGGCGACCCGGTCGAAGGTGATCAAATCAGCTTTGCGCGCATCCGCATCCGGGTGGACGTGCCCACCGCTGGCACCTACGTGATCACCCACCCCTACGGCGTCGATGTATTCAACGTCGACACCCCCGGGCGGCGGGCGATCAACATGACCCGGGACATCGGCATCGGCTCACCGAAAACCTACGACGGCGCTCTCAAGGGTGACATCGGACCGTTCCTGCGCAGTGTCAACGGCCCTTACACCGAAACCAATCCGGTGACCGGTGCTGCGGAGCAATTCGTCGGCGACCCGAACCTTTCGGAAGCCTTCACCGGCAGCCCTTTCAATACCAACTACATCCGCATCGAAGGTCCGAACGGACTGGACTTGCGCACCACGGTAATGGCCATCTCCGGCAAGTTATCGACGGTGGTGCGTCCGACTCCGATGATCACCCAACGCAGTACCTACTCGCGCAAGGCCGGTGAAAGCGCCCCGGTGGCCCAACAAGACGTGTTCGTCATGGCCCCGCCGCCACCAGCCACTGTGACCCTGGACAGCAACAACCCGGCGCTGCACCTGACCGAGGCTGACACCACCGGAAACTGGTATGCGCAGTCCTCGAACAACCCGACGTTACCGAGCACCCTGCAAGTGACGGCCGACAATCACCTGGCCATCCCCAGCAGCACGCCGACCACCTTGTCCATGCCCCTGACCGACCTGGTGGTGATCCAGCGTGCCGAGTACAGCCTGAGCTCCGGGCAATTGACGCTCGTGGCCTCGACCAGCGATGAAACCTCGCCGCCAGTGCTCACCGCCACCTCCGCCAGCGGTGCCGCCATTGGCGCCCTGAGTGGCGATGGCGCAGTGAAATCCCTGGCGACCGGCATCTCGCCGATTCCACCCGCCAAGGTTCGAGTGACGTCATCCAATGGCGGCAGCGACATCGAAGAAGTGGTCATCGTGCAATGAACGCTCACATGCGCAGATCCTCATCAGGAGGCATCATGAACAATTGGCCACGCCTGGCGCTCAACGCCCTGGGACTGACTCTATCGCTGTCCGGCAGTGCATTCGCGCAACTCGCGGCTGTCGACCCCGGCCCTTATACCTTCGCCACCGGGAAATTCCCGATGTGGTATCAGGACAACAATTTACTCTCGATGGAACTGTGCCAGTCCCGGGCAGTGAGCTCACGGGTAGGGACCACTGTGCCGCCGGCCTACATGTGCATCCTGCTGGCTGAACCGGGCATTTACGACGATGCCCAGCCAATGATCTTCCCCGACAACTGGCCGCCGGAAGCGTTCTGGTTCCTGGCTGAGACTGCGATCCCGCAAATTGGCAACAGCGGCTATGAACTGGATGCCTACGTGGCCGGGATCGAGGCTGCATTCGGTGGCGGTAATCCGCTCGATGGCGATCAAGTGGCCTTCGCGCGGATTCGCGTTCGGGTCTCGGTGCCCACTGCCGGGGTGTACACCATCACTCACCCTTACGGGGTCGAAACGGTCAACGTCACCACGCCTGGCCGTCGTGCCATCAACATCACCCGGGACATCGGCATCGGTGCGCCTGGAAATTTCAGCGGCACGCTGAATGGCAACATCGGGCCGTTCCTGCGCAGCGTCAACGGTCCTTATACCGAGGTGAACCCGGACACCGGCGCCATCGAAACCTACGTTGGCGACCCGAACCTCACCGAACAGGTCACCGGCAGTCCCAATGACACCAACTTCGTCCGCATCACAGGTCCGGCCGGGACCATTCAAACCAACTTGTTCAACTTGTCCGGTAAAGTCCTGGACAGCCGTGCGCAAACCCCCGTGGAAGTTGATCGCGCTACTTACCGGCGCACCACTTCGGGTACAGGCACCAGCACCCGGGTCGAAGTCTTTGCCAAATCAGACAACAGTTCGACCCTGTGCTTTCGCGAAACCATCGCTCTGGTGCCGGGTCCGCCACTTTCGCCATGCCAGACCAACCTGTTGGGCGACAACAACGGCGGGTTCTTCGGTCAGCACCTGGCCAGCGGCACGCTGCCTTCGATCGTGGTCGTCACCGCCACCAATCCGTCGGGCACCACCCGGCCGACGGCGGTATCGAGCAAGGTCACTGACCTGGTGAAAATCCAGACCGCTCGCTACAACTGGAGCGATCACAGCCTGCTGATCGAGGCCACCTCCACGGATGAAGTGGCCGTGCCGGACATGGTTGCGCAAGGTTACGGACGCCTGTCGAAATCCGGCACCCTGCAACGACTGACCATTGCAGACCTGACTCAGCCACCGGCTACCGTCACCGTCAAATCCGCTGCTGGCGGCAGTGACACCGAACCTGTCGTGGTGGTCGGGACGGCTCCGGATACCGGTGAGAACCAGGCGCCGCTCTCGGTCGCCGACACTGGCAGCACCAGCTTCGGCGTGCCGCTGACCCTCAACCTGCTGGCCAACGACAGTGATCCCGATGGCAACACGCCGCTGAGCATCACCGCGCTGACCCCACCGGCTGCCGGGCAAGGCACCGTGGCATTGAGCGGCACGACTTCGGTGGTCTACACCCCGCCAGCCGTGGTCAATGCACCGCTGACAGCGACCTTCACCTACAAGGCTCAAGACGTCAAAGGCCTGGCCTCGACCGCTCCGGCGACCGTGACCATCACCGTGGCGCCCAACCAGTCTCCGGTGGCCGTCGCCGACAGCATCGCGACCCTCGGCGTGGCGATACCGATCAACGTGCTGGCCAACGACACCGATCCGGAAGGCAACGTGCCGCTCGCCGTCGCCAGCCTGACCCAACCGGCACTCAATCGCGGCAGCGTCAGCACCGACGGCACCGTCATCACCTACACCCCACCAGCGACGGTCACTACGGCCTTCACCACAACCTTCACCTACGTCGCCCGGGACAGCTTCGGCGCCCTGTCGGCTCCCGCTACCGTCACGGTGCAAGTCTCGCCACGGCCTGCTGCGGAAACCTTCACGGTCACCACGGCCACGGTGTCGGCGCGCTCCAACAACCGCTTCACCTGGGACTTTGCAGGTACCTCATCGGTGATTACCGGCAACGTCATCACCGTCAAGGTCAGCACCCCGACAGGGCTGGCAACTCTGGGCACCACCACGGTGCCGGTGACCGGTCGCTGGCGGTTGACGGTGAGCAACAGCACCACGGTGATTCCGTCGGCGAACCCGACAGCCACCATCACCTCGTCCCAAGGCACCGTGCGTACCGTGACGGTCATCTCCAACTGAGCCCTCGCCCCACCCGCCGATTCGGTGGGTGGGGCCGGCCTCTTCCCACAGGACAGCGCCATGAAAACGCCGACCGCCGCCCTGCTCTGCCTGCTTCTGCTTTGCAGCAGTGCAGGCGCGCGCGCCGACGATTTGATGGAGAACGACGACCTGGCACCCTCCGCCGACCTCGGCGAGTTGCCTCCACCGGTTGGCCAGCACGCGCTGATCGACCAGAACGGCCAGGCCAACGTGGCGCTGGTGCAACAGAACGGCCAGTCGTTGCTCGGCACCATCGTCCAGTCGGGCAGTAACCAGGAAGCCTGGATCCTGCAACAAGGCAGCGACCTCATGGCATTGATTACCCAGCAAGGTTCCGGCAACGCCGCCTCAATCACGCAAAACGGCAGCCACAACCGCGCGCAGATTTCGCAGAACGGCAATAACAACGACGCCAGCATCGACCAGGCCGGTACGGGACTTTCAAGCGCCGTGACCCAGTCGGGAAATGGCATGAGCGTTTCGGTCAAACAATATCGCTAAAGCACTGCACCACTTGGAGGTTTCATCATGTTCAAACTGACGCCCCTCACCGCTGCCATCCTGGTCATTGTCAGTGCCCAGGCAATGGCCGACGACAGCGTTTCCAACCAGTCCCAGGTCGGCACCGCCAACATTGCCGAAGTGAAACAGACCGCGGCCCCGTTCAGTACCGCAGCCCAACAGCAACTCGGCGAGGGTAACGATGCCATGGCGGTGCAAGACACCGCCACCGGCACCATCACCCAGGATCAGGCCGGCGACTTCAACGCCGGTTACGCTGAGCAACTGTTCGAGAACGGCAGCACCATCGTCCAGCAACAGGTCGGCAGTCTCAACATCAGCCATGCCAGTCAATCGATCGGCATGGGCGAAAACCAGGCGCTGCAACAACAGACGGGCAGCGGCAATTTCTCGTTCCTCTATCAGGACAGCCAGGAAGCCACCAAAGGCCAGACCTTCCAGTTCGGTGACGCCAACGAGGCCAATATCGAGCAGATTCAACTGGGCATCGCCAACAACGCGACGATCATCCAGTACGGCACCGCCAACTACGGCACCACTGAGCAGATCGCGCACATGGGCGGCGAGATCGGCATCAACCAGGCCGGCGAAGGCAACTATGCCTATGGCGACCAACGCGACGGCAACGGCGGCGTCATCACGATCAACCAGTTCGGCGACTTCAACGGCAGTGAAGTCTGGCAAGGCGGGCAAACCGCTAATAGTCAAGCCACCGTCAACCAGTACGGACAGACCAACGAAACCGTGGTCGACCAAAGCTTCGGCCAAAACAACAACGCCCAGGTCCTGCAAGTTGGCGACGTCAACGCCATCTACGCCGACCAGTTCGACTCCGTCGGCTCGGTGCTCGCGCTGTACCAGCAAGGCACCGGCAACGTGCACTTCACCTACCAGAGCGGCGACAGCCATGTGCTGAACGCCACCTCCGTGGGCACTGAAAACAAGGTCTACGCCAGCAACTGGAAAGGCCCGCAACTGGGCGGCCAATTCGGCAGCAACCAGCGTGCGACCGTCACCCAGGCCGGCAACGGCAACATCGCCAGCTTCAACCAGGATGGCGTCGGCCACATCATGACCACCAACCAGACCGGCACGGGCAACAAAACCACCATCAGCCAGGCCGACTCCTATAACGAGCTGTACTTCGACCAGAACGGCAGCGACAACATCCTGATCGCCGACCAGCGCGGCACCACCAACCTGGCCCAGGGCACCACCAACGGCACCGGCAACACCACCGAGTTCGACCAGTCCGGCACCGGCAACCAGGCGTTCACCACGCAGCTGTATGGCAGCGACAACATGATCAGCGTCAAACAGGCTGACACCATGAACGTCGCCTACGTGACCCAGGGCGGTACCGGGAACATGGCCAGTGTTGATCAGAGCGGCGTGACCCAAATGGCGACGGTTCAGCAGTTGGGCAGTGACAACCGGGCGACCGTGCTGCAGCAGTAATCGCAAGGCATAAAAAACCGCGGCCCTCGGGGGTGGGTCGCGGTTTTTTTGTGTGAGGCTGCGGCGAATTGGATGCCTGACAAGCCGCTTTCGAACGATTCGCGGCCCACTTGATGAACTCATACTGTGGCGAGGGAGCTTGCTCCCGCTGGGCTGCGCAGCAGACCTAAACCCGGCAAACGCATCTCCATTGACACACCGCATTCACTGGTTTTACGACGGCTTCGCCGCCGAGCGGGAGCAAGCTCCCTCGCCACAGAAACCCTCCCGCTCCAGACTCAGCGTTTACGCCTGCGGAACGACGTTATCCAGCGCCCGATTCACCGCCAGCTCGCCCAGCATAATGATTTGCTGAAGGGCCAGCATCGTGTTGCGTTGCGGGCCTTCGAGAAACCCGGCGAAGTCGCTGGCCATGACACTGGCTGAAGCCAGGGATTCGCAGGCATTGACCAACAGGGTTTCGGTGTCGATATCCGGGGCGATGAGGTAAATGGTGCTGGGCTTGCGTGGCGGGATCGCGCTTTTCAGCGGATTGAGATAGTGATCCAGCGCACGGTCGGCGGCTTCGTTGAGCTTTTTTGGGTCGAGGGGATCGTAGGGGGAAACGTCGTCGGAGTGCGGGGGGTTGGGTGTGGCTTTGAACATGGTGAATCTCCTTTGAAAATTGGCGCCACCAAAACCCGTCGCTAAACAAATAAGGGTGGCGACTGTATGCAGGTTAGCGAACCGGTCAAAGGCACCCGGTAGACCCGAAGGTCTCCCGCACACAGTCACCATGACGAAATTGCAGACGTAAAAGCCTGCTAGAAAGTCTGGAGCATTGATGCACTTTGAATGGTCCGAGTCGCTAAACCCGGCCGCTGAATTCAGCGACCCGGAAACGATAAAGACCAGGCACAAAGCGCACAAGCCGGCGGATTCTGGCGCAGTCGTAGGCAACGGCGCAAGGAACTGTAGCTTTCAGGAAGTAACGCTAAACACAATTAAACACACCCCTCAAATCAGCACACATTCCCTGTAGGAGTGAGCCTGCTCGCGATGGCATTGGATCAGCCGACATCAATGTTGAATGACACACCCCCATCGCGAGCAGGCTCGCTCCCACAAGGTTTGGTGCATGCCTGAAAGAAAATGGTCGGCTGTTAGGCCGTCATCGCAGGGCAGATAAACCACCCTCCCCCAAACACCGCGAAAAATTCGGACTTCCCCTACAAGCCAAACCGAATCCGCCGGCATCCACCCACAAGCCCCATCGCCAAAGTGCCCCATTTCCAAGGACCGGGCACAACGCGTGACAAAACTCATCCCCCAACACCAACTCGGCGGCGAGCGCGGCCAGGTACTCGATAGCCATCAAGCTGCCGACGCTCTTCGCCAAGCCCTCAACTACCCGTACGACGTGCAAGGCTTCGACGACCTGCTGAATGCCGTTGGCGCCAACCGCTCCAACTACATGCAAGCCGCCCACCAGCAGAAACTGATCAACGCCGTGAGCAGCGGCGATTGGGCAGTCGTCACGCCTCGCGTCAATCCGGATAACGGGGGCGGCTCATGGAATGGGTTCAAGACCCAACCCGAACCACCCCCGGCGCAACATCTGGTCGAAGATCACGCCTTCACGCAGCCCAAACCGGCGGAGTCAGGGTTTCACATTATTGAGAAGCCCATGAGTCTTGAATCACTGGAACGCTCGTTGTACGAGAACCCGCCCAGCGATGCGTTACGTCGCGAATTCCGTTCGCTCAACCGCCATCTGGGTGAGCACGTGAAGCCGGGGCAAATTGTGATCTTCAGTGACTCACGGCATTACATGTGTCGGCGTGAAGAGGCGCAGATGATGATCGCGGCACAGAAGGTCAACGACGCGCTGAAGGATCTGAGTGATGAAGAGGCTTCGTTCTTGGTTGAGCACCATGAGGTCATAGAACCGTTTCTAGGTATCACTTCCGGTGGACTAGGCGTGGCATCGTTTATGATCAGTCGTCACTTGGAAGACCTCGGAGACACTCTCAAAGAATTGGAACGCCTACATCAAGAGCAGTACCAACAACATCGTCATCTTCATTCACCAGAATTTTTTGCTCGTCGCAAACGCCTGATGGCGAAACTGGACGCCGGATTCGGGCCTTTGGTGCGCAAGGGACTCGGACTCGCCGATCATCCCAAGCTCAAAAAAGCGTTGGGGCTTTCGTCTCGTAAAACTATTCATCATTGGAACAAAGCAGGTTCTCCAACTCAGTTACCAGGATACGCAACGAACATCTCAGCAGTTTCTCAAGCCGTTAAATATATGAAGACAGGTGGTTACGTGGCGATTGCTCTGGGAGCAGGTTCAGCGGCAATGAAAATTAGCGAGGCTTGCCGCAGTGGGCGTGAAGAGGAGTGTCGTCAGGTGAAGTTTGTGGAGGGCTCGAAATTGTCTGGCAATGTTTTGGGAGGCATAGCGGCTGGCCGACTGGCCCCTCTGGTTGCCCCTGCAACCTGTGCTGCGATCGGCGCTGGAACGGCAGGGTTAGGTGGACTCGTTTGTATGTTGATGGTGAGTGGGGCCGTGATCGCCGGTACCGCAGACGGGGGGGCCGTTCTCGGTGAAGTTGCCGGCGAAATGCTTTATCAGGTTACCGCTCCATGAGTCAGCATGACTGGACATTTTTGGCGTCTTGTTTACTTTGGGCGGCAGTGATGTTGGTGAACACAGCGGTATCGGTATACGCAGCCTACGTCAAAGCAGAAGAATGCCAGGCGCACTTTGTGAAATCGAATCTGGTCAAGCAATACCGATTTGAACCGTTCGATAGCTTCTTGAGCCGGCTAGGAAGTATGGGAATGGTCTATTCCCTATTGGTATTCAAATATCAGCGCCGTTTAGATCCCGTCGCAATTGAAGAAGTGAGCACGTTTCCTGCACACCTGCGTCCTTGGATTGTAATTCCTGGCCACATCAATTTGTTCTGCGTTGCCTGGATGTTTGCAATGTGTGGTTGGGCCAAATACACGGGCCTGGTTTAGGGGAGTCAAGGGAGCGGACGGACGCCTGTGTTTAAAAGAACTATGCGATCCGAAACTGCGAGCCGAACTCAGGCTTGAAAAATACAAAGACATCGCCTGTAAGTCGAAGTGAAGCAGTCCAAGTACAAATAAATCTGTCACATATTCTTGATCGCCAATCAGCGCGGCACCACCAACCTGGCCCAGGGCACCACCAACGGCACCGGCAACACGGCCAGTGTTGATCAGAGCGGCGTGACCCAAATGGCGACGGTTCAGCAGTTGGGCAGTGACAACCGGGCGACTGTGCTGTAGCAGTAATCGCAAGGCATAAAAAACCGCGGCCCTCGGGGGTGGGTCGCGGT
>LNAP01006178.1_pt1 | contig 10410 bp, 8 predicted proteins | sample 602601 | NCBI WGS metagenome assembly LNAP01 (sample SAMN02440304, study PRJNA202911) | soil metagenome | biome: Subtropical and temperate rainforests or woodlands; isolation source: soil samples (1 kg each in a 20% v/v slurry with milli Q water) were... ...
CATCGAGATCTACACCGGTCCCTACGCCGAGGCGTTCGCCGACGGCCAGCCCGCGGCAGCCCTGGCGACGTGTGCCGACACCGCGCGGCGCGCGCAACAGGCCGGGTTGGCAGTGAATGCGGGACACGACCTCAGCCAGGCGAATCTGGGTACGTTCAAGGCGGCGATTCCCGGGCTGGCCGAGGTATCCATCGGCCATGCCCTGATCGGCGAGGCGCTGTACGAGGGGCTGACCGCAACTGTGCGCAACTACCTGCAGATCCTGCGTTGAGTATTGCGGCCGGGTCCGGCCGCACAAACAAAAACCCCCGCACAAGGCGGGGGCTTCGATGTTGCGTGCTGCCGAGGCAGCGCCGGGTCAGAAATTCTCGGTGAAACCGATCTTGACCAGGTTGTAGCTTTTCGCATCCGCCAGCACCCGTGCCACGTACTGGTAGGCCACCGCGTCATCCGCGGCGATCTGGATTTCCGGCTGGTTGCTCTGCTGGGCGATCACCGCAAGCTGCGCCTTCAGGCCCAACTCGTCGACCGGCGTGTCGTTCCAGTACAGCGCTCCGGCCTGATCGATCTTCAGATGGATCGGATCCAGCGGCGTGGTCGGCGGCGTGGGGTTCGGATTCGGCTGGGGCAGGTCGACCTGGATCTTGTGCGCCAGCACCGGCGCCGTGATCATGAAGATGATCAACAGCACCAGCATCACGTCGACCAGCGGCGTGACGTTGATCTCCGACATCGGACCGCTGGTTTTGGTAGAGAAAGACATCTCGTTACCCCTTCGGCGCGTCAGTGGTCATGAAGCCGACATGCACCATGCCCGAATCCTTGGCATCGCCGATGACCTTCTTCACGACCTTGAACTCGGTGCTCTTGTCCGCACGGATCTGCAGTTCCGGCTGGGGCGACTTTTGCGCATTCACCGCAAACTGCGCCCGCAACTCGGCTTCCGTGACCAGGTGGTCATTGAGGTACATGCTGCCGTCCTGCTTGACCGCCAGATCCAGAGGCGCCACCGGCAGCTCCGCATCCTTGGTCTTCGGATTCGCCATAGGCAGGTCGATCGTGATGGAGTGGGACATCAGCGGCGCGGTGATCATGAAGATGATCAGCAAAACCAGCATCACGTCGACCAGCGGCGTGACGTTGATTTCCGACATCGGACCGCCGGAGTCACCGCCTAAACTAATCGCCATGGGTCAATCCCTCACTTCTGGCTTTCGACGCGCGAACCCGTCGCAAAGAAGTCGTGCAGGTCGTGCGCGAACTCGTCGAAGCGGGCGTAGACCACGCGATTCGAACGGCTTAAGAAGTTGTAGGCGAACAGCGCCGGGATGGCGGTGAACAGACCGAAGGCGGTCATGATCAACGCCTCGCCAACCGGACCGGCCACCGCGTTCATCGACGCGTTGCCTGAAGCGGCAATCTTGATCAACGCATGATAGATGCCCCACACCGTACCGAGCAGACCGACGAACGGTGCGGCGGAGCCGACCGTGGCGAGCAGGGTCATGCCGCCTTCCAGACGCATGCTCTCGCGAGCCACGGCCTGGCGCAGGGCGCGATCGATGAACTCCGAACGGCTCAGCGACTCCGCCAGACGGCCGGTGGTGCCTGCCGCCGAGGTGGCCTGCTGGTGATGGGCCACTGCCGAGGCGGCGTCGAGCGCGATCTTGGAGAACGGCTCGCTGCGCGGCTGGGCTTCCAGTTCACGGATCGCGTCCTGGGTCGAGCCGTTGCCCCAGAAACCGTTGATGACCTTGTCGGCGCGAGCCTTCACCGTCGCATTGCGGATGCCGTTGGCAACGATGAAGTACCACGACAGGAACGACATCACGACCAGGGTCACGAAGACGACCCAGCCCAGCGGATCAAAATTGTGGATCAAATCACCAAAGCCCATGGCCTTCATGGCTTCGGCGTTGGTATTGCCACCCAAAGCCTGTGCGGCATCGGTCGTTGCAGGAGTCTGTAGGAACATAACGCTACCCTAGGGAAGTCAAGCGTGAACTGTAACTGTAAACCAGGCGAACCCGGTTACAGCTGGTTGAGGTTGAAGTTGACCGGAACGCGTGCGTACCCTTCAACTTTTTGTCCATTTCGAATCGTTGGATTGAAGCGCCAACGACGTGCGGCATCCATGGCAGCACGATCGAGTTCGTGATAACCGCTGGAGCGGTCGATCTTGATGTCCTTCGGCGAACCATCCACGCCCACCAGGATCATCAGCACCACCGTACCTTCATGCCGCTGACGGATCGCCTGCGGCGGATACTTCGGCTGGAGACGGCTGTTGTAGCTGAGATCCGAACTGGCCGTGATATCCGAAGGCGGCGCCGGTGGAGCTGGCGGTGCCGGCGGCGGTGCCGGGGTCGCATTCGCCGAAACCTCTTCCACCGGCGGCGGCGGGGTCGGCGGCGGCGGAGTCGGCGGCGGCTTGATCTGCTGGATGATCTTCGGCGGCGGCTGCTTCGGCGGCTCCGGCGGCGGCGGCGGTGGTGGTGGCGGCGGCGGCGGCGGCTCGATGAAGTTCACCTGGACGATGCGTTCCTTTTCCTTGTGGTTCTGATTCGGCGGCGCCATCGGCGCCACGATCAACAGGAATGCAAACGCATGCAGCCCGATGGCAACTGCCAATGCCCAGGTGCGTTTCCAACTAAACGGCTCGCGCCCGATTTCTTCGTTACTTGAGGCCATCTGTCACTATCTGAAGCTGATCAAACCGAAGGAGAACGTTGCCGCAGGGCTTGGCCCGAAACCGTCTGATGCCTGGACGGACCCGGAGGGAACTTAGCCACTGGGGAGACGCTAGGGAAAGGTTTCAACGGTACAACAGCACATGGCATTTGTATAGCACCGCGGGGCAGACGATATGGACGTCCATCCACTCCACGGTTCGCCAAGTGCTTCAGCCGGTCAGCCAGCACCGGTCTTTTTCAGCCAATCCTTCGCCTTTGCTGCCGTCTCCGGGTCCTGTGCGGCCTTCTTCATCGCGGCGATCGCAGCAGGCTTGTTCTTCAAGCCACGCTCGGACTCGGCCAGCAGCATGTACGCCGTGCCCTTGTGCTTCACGCCCTTGTCGATGGCTTGCTGGATCAGGCCCTTGGCCTGGCTGTACTTGTTCTCGCTCAGCAGCAGGCGTCCGGCACGCAGCGCGGCCTCGCCGTCGGTGGCGATCGGCTGCGCCTTGTTGTAGTAGCCGATCGCCTTGTCGATGTTGTTCGCGATCTCGGCGGACTGACCCAGCAGTACGTAGGTTTCCGCGTCGGGCTTGAGCACGCCCTTGCTCATGCCTTCCTCAAGCACCTGCCCGGCCTTGGTCGCGTTCGGCGCGGGATCGGAGCTTTCCTGGCCGGTGATCAGGTACAACTTGGCCAGGTTCACGTACTGCGTGTCCTTGGTAAGCGTGCCGCTGGCGCGGGCCTTCTCCATCATCTGGATCGCTTCCGGATACTTGTGCGCCTGCATCAGCACCGCGACCGCGTTGTTGAGAGCGTTCGGATCGCCCGGATTGGAGCTGAGCTGGTTCTTCGCCAACTCGGCGGCCTTCTCGTCCTGACCGGACTCGGCGTAGCTGGCCATCAGGATCTGGTCCCAGGTCGGCTGCGGCTTGTCGGTCAGCGACTTGGCCTTGTTGATCGAGACGATCGCCTCCGGATACTTGCTCAGCCGGTACTCGGCGTTGCCCTCGAGCGCGTACGAATCAGCGGTTTCCTTCTTGCCCTCGGCGCGCCACTTCGCAATCGTGTCCAGCGCGGGCTGGTACTGCTCATCGGCGATCTGGAACTGCGCCAGCATGTACATCAGCTGGAAGTAGGTGTCGTTCGGCATCACGCCGAGCGCCAGCGAGCGCTGCAGCGCACTGATCGCGCCCTTGTAGTCGCTGTCGTTGTAGTGGAGGCTGGCCATGCCCTGAAGCGCCAGCGCCTGCGCGTACTTGCTCTTGCTGCCGTCGATGATCGGCTGCAGCATCTGCTCGGCCTTGGCCTTATCGCCTGCGTTGACCGCATCGAGGCCTTCGTTGAGGTTCTTCTGATCCTTCTCGCTGGTCAGGTCGAGCTTCGGCTCGGCGCGGGTCGCGTTCGGATACAGCACTTCCTTCTTGGGTTTGGCATCGTCGCTCTTGCGCGCCATCGCCGGGCTGCTGGCCACACCCAGCAGCAGCGCAACGCTCGCCAGCACGGTTAACCCTCGGACATGCTTCATGGTGATCCTCATTTGTTCTGGGCGTGTCGTAATGACTCGGGGGATTGCGAAGCGTAACTCGACCCGACAAGGGATAACAAGTTGCAGCGCCGCATCAAAGTTTGTTAAAAATCAATTACTTGGCGACCTTCCTTGGCCAGCGGGGCGATTATTTGCATTTCATCGACCGCCATCCCGTGCGCTCGCCCCTGCTCCGGATGAACCCGTCCACCCGATGCCGGACGTGCCGGAAAGCCGCGCGCCGGCGCCGTCGTCGGATGCGACCACGCCGGCGGAGGCGGCTCAGATATCCAGGTTGGCGACCTTCAGCGCGTTCGCCTCGATGAAGTCGCGGCGCGGTTCGACCGCCTCGCCCATCAGCATCGAGAACATCTGGTCGGCCGCGATCGCGTCCTCGACGCCGACCTGCAGCATGCGCCGGGTCTCCGGATTCACCGTGGTGTCCCACAGCTGCTCCGGATTCATTTCGCCCAGGCCCTTGAAGCGCTGGATGCTGCGGCCCTTCTTGGCCTCGTCCAGCAGCCAGTTGCGCGCCTCCAGGAAGCTGAGCACACCGCGCGAGGCATTGCCCCGGCGCACCACGGCGTCGGGCTGGATCATGCCGGCGATCTGCTGGCTGATCGCCAGCAACGGGCGGAACTCGGCACTGCCGAAGAACGGCTGCGGCAGCAGCCAGGTATGGCTGAGCCCGTGCTGTTCCTTCACCACCTCGATCGCAGCCGGCTGCTCGTCATGGGCCGGGCGCAACGACATGCGGTAATGCGGCTTGCCCAGTCCGCTGGCGGCCAGGCGCTGGGTGGCGCCATCCAGCCAAGCCTGCATGGCGACCGGGTCGGACCACAGTGCCGGCGTCATCGGCGCGTGTTCGAGCAAGGCGTTCAGCACGGCGGCATCGAAGCGGTGGGCCAGCTTGGCGATCTGGTCCAGCGCGTGCTGGTAGCCGCGCAGCAGCTTTTCCAGGGCCTCGCCGGTGATCGGCGGCGCATCCGGGTTGTAGGTCAGTGCGGCATTGTCGACCGCGCTGGAGATCAGGTAGTCGTTCAGCGCGGTGTCGTCCTTGATGTACAGCTCCTGCTTGCCCTGCTTCACCTTGTACAGCGGCGGCAGGCCGATGTAGATGTGGCCGCGCTCGATCAGTTCGGGCATCTGGCGGTAGAAGAAAGTCAACAGCAGGGTGCGGATGTGCGAGCCGTCGACGTCCGCATCGGTCATCAGGATGATGCGGTGGTAGCGCAGCTTGTCCGGGTTGTACTCGTCCTTGCCGATGCCGGTACCGAGCGCGGTGATCAGCGTGCCGACCTCGGCCGAGGCCAGCATGCGGTCGAAGCGCGCCTTCTCGACGTTGAGGATCTTGCCTTTCAGCGGCAGCACGGCCTGGGTCTTGCGGTTGCGGCCCTGCTTGGCCGAGCCGCCGGCGGAGTCACCCTCGACCAGGAACAGTTCGCACAGCGCCGGGTCCTTCTCCTGGCAGTCGGCCAGCTTGCCGGGCAGGCCGGCGATGTCCAGCGCACCCTTGCGCCGGGTCATCTCGCGCGCCTTGCGGGCGGCTTCACGGGCACGCGCGGCATCGACCACCTTGGAGGCGATCGCCTTGGCTTCGTTCGGGTGCTCCAGCAGGAACTCGCCGAGCTTCTCGTTGACGACCTGCTCCACCACCGTCTTGACCTCGGACGAGACCAGCTTGTCCTTGGTCTGCGAGGAGAATTTCGGGTCAGGCACCTTCACCGACAGCACCGCGATCATGCCTTCGCGCATGTCGTCGCCGGACAAGGTCCCCACCTTGGCGTTCTTGGCCAGGCCGGATTTCTCGATGTAACTCTGCAACGAACGGGTCAGCGCGGCGCGGAAGCCGGTGAGGTGGGTGCCGCCGTCGCGCTGCGGGATGTTGTTGGTGAAGCAGTACATCGATTCCTGGTAGGAGTCGGTCCACTGCATCGCCACCTCCACCACGATGCCCTCCTGCTCCGCGTTGAGGCTGATCACGTTCGGGTGCAGCGCGGTCTTCAGCTGGGCCAGGTGCTGCACGAACGAGCGGATGCCGCCCTCATAGGCAAACGTGTCCTGGCGGCCTTCGCCGCGCTCGTCCTTCAGCTCGATGGTGACGCCCGAGTTGAGGAAGGCCAGCTCGCGCAGGCGCTTGGCCAGGATCTCGTAGTGGAAGTCGATGTTGTTGGTGAACGTCGCCGGGCTGGGAAGGAAGCGCACCAGCGTACCGCGCTTGGTCGACGGACCCACCACCTTCAGCGGGAACAGCGGTTCGCCCAGCGCGTATTCCTGCAGATGCTCGAATCCGTCGCGATAGATCGTCAGCCACAGATGGTCGCTCAATGCGTTGACCACCGATACGCCCACGCCGTGCAGGCCGCCGGACACTTTGTACGAATTCGCGTCGAACTTGCCGCCCGCATGCAGCACCGTCATCACCACCTCGGCGGTGGAACGGCCCTCTTCCGGATGCATGTCGACCGGAATGCCGCGGCCGTTGTCGCTGACGCTGGCCGAGCCATCCTCGTGGATGGTGACCACCACCTTGTCGCAATAGCCGGCCAGCGCTTCGTCGATCGCGTTGTCGACGACCTCGAACACCATGTGGTGCAGGCCGGTGCCATCATCGGTATCGCCGATGTACATGCCCGGGCGCTTGCGCACCGCCTCCAGTCCCTTCAGGACCTTGATGTTGCTTGAGTCGTAGTGCGATTCGTTCATGGATTCGTTCATGCGTTGACCGTTTCCTGGCGCCAGCGACCCGCCCGACACGGCGCCGTGAAAGGCCGGACAGGGTTATGCAATCCTTGGGAGATGCAACCTTTCGATTATAGCAGGCGCGCCAGCTCGCCTTGTTCCACGTGGAACACCCGTGCGGGAAGCCCCTGCAGCGCGGCCGGCAATTCGGTGCCGGTCAGCAGGATCTGGGCGTGGGCTGCGGTCAGCTGGGCCACCACGGCGGCCTGATGGGCCTGATCCAGTTCCGAGGCGAGGTCGTCCAGGCACACGATGGGCCATTCACCGCGGTGCTCGGCGTACAGTTCGGCCTGGGCCAGCATGCAGGCCAACGCAGTGAGTTTTTCCTGGCCACGGGATAGATGCTCGCGCAGCGGCGCATGCTCGAACGTGACCGACCAGTCGGCCCGGTGCACACCCAGCGTGGTGTGCCCGCGGGCCAGATCCCTGCCCCGTTGCTCGCGTAACTGTTGCGCCAGATCCAAATCATCCGACCAGCCGCGACGGTAGCGCAGGTCGAGCGCACCCAGCTCCGGCAGCAAACCAGCGATGCTGCTCAGCAGTTTCGGACGCAACAGGTCCAGATAGGCGCGACGCTGCAGGTCGATCTGGTGGGCGGACTGCGCCAGTTCCGCTTCCCACGGCGCAAACAGCTCGTCGGTCGAGGGTGATGCGGAGCGCAGCAAGCTGTTGCGCTGCTTCAGCGCACGTTGATAGCGGCGCCAAGCAAGCAGGAATTCGTGTTCCACGTGGAACACGCCCCAGTCCAGGTAGCGCCGGCGCTCTTCGGCCGCCCCGGCGATCAACGCATGCGAACCGGGCTCGAAGCAGACCACCGCGCACTCGCGCACCAGCTGTCCGATCGCCACGTTCTCGCCGTCCACTCTTGCTTCCCAGCGCACACCGTCCCGTCCCAGGCCAAGCCGGCAGACGCGCTGATCGGCGTGGTTCAGTTCGGCGAAGATCGACAGCTGCGAGGTGCCCCGCTGCAACAGCGCCTCTTTCGCGCCACTGCGGAACGAACGGGCATGCGACAGCAGGAACACCGCCTCCAGCACGCTGGTCTTGCCGGCACCGTTGCCGCCCACGAAAACGTTGACCGCCGGGTCCAGCGCCACGCTGACATCGGTAAGGCAGCGCAATCCGCGCATGCGCAGCTGTTCCAGCCTCATGCGCGGCGCGCCCACAAACAGGAACGCCGGGGTCCCTGGTGGGAATCCCGGCGTCGCCTGCTCTTGCTGCACATGGCGAAGACCATGTGGTGGCCGTCAGAGCCGCAACGGCATGATCACGTGACGGGCATGCTCGTTGTCGTGTTCCTGTACCAGGCAGCTGGACTGTGCATCGCGCAGGCTGAGCCGGGCCTGGTCGCCACGCAGCGCGGCCAGCGCGTCGAGCAGGTAACCCACATTGAAACCCACTGCCAGATCGGACACGTGGGTGTCGGCCTCGACTTCCTCGACCGCCTCCTCCTGTTCCGGGTTGTGCGCCACGATGCGCAACTTGCCCGGCGACAGTTCCAACCGCACGCCACGGTACTTCTCGTTCGACAGGATCGCGGCGCGCTGCAGGGCGCCACGCAGCACTTCGCGGTCCAGCGTGGCGGTCTTGTCGGCACCGAGCGGGATCACCGCCTCGTAGTCCGGGAAACGACCGTCGATCAGCTTGGAAGTGAACACCACGTCGCCACGGCGCACGCGCAGGTGGTTGCGACCGAATTCCAGCTCGACCTGCCCGTCGCCGGTTTCCAGCAGACCGATCAGCTCGTTGACGCCCTTGCGCGGAATGATGATCTGCCGGCGCGTGCTGACCGAGCTCTGCAACTCGGTTTCCTTCATCGCCAGGCGGTGGCCGTCGGTGGCCACGCAGCGCAGGGTGTGTTCCTGCAGGTCCAGCAGCATGCCGTTGAGGTAATAGCGCACGTCCTGGTTCGCCATCGCGAACGCGGTGCGTTCCATCAGGTCGCGCAGCACTTCTTCCGGCAGGCTGACCTTTTCCACCAGTTCGATCTCGTCGACCGTGGGAAATTCGCTGGCCGGCAGGGTCGTCAGGGTGAAGCGGCTGCGCCCGGCGTTCAGCGCCACGCGGTCGCCGTTGAGCTTGAGGTCGATCCGCGCGCCGTCAGGCAGCGCCCGCACGATGTCGAACAACTTGCGGGCGGGAATGGTGACTTCACCATCGACCAGTTTTTCCGCCTCTGTGGTCGCCACCATTTCCACTTCAAGATCGGTGCCGGTCAGTGACAACCTGCCGTTGCCGACCTTGACCAGCAGGTTGGCCAGCACGGGCAGCGTCTGGCGGCGTTCAACGACACCAACCACCTGCTGCAGCGGTTTGAGCAGAGCTTCTCGTTGGATGCTGAATTGCATGGCTGTGCTTCCCCTATACCTGCTGTTCTGTCTTTAAAAGAAGTTAGTGGTTGTTGTTGAGCCGGTGGGTAACTTTTATACCCTGATTTTTTCTTCAAAATCAATGTTTTGAGAGACTTTGTGGCTGTGTTTGAATGAGCTGCCTGACGGTGGACGGTTTGTGGATAACTTCAGGGGCGAATCCATCCACCCATTATCCACAGCTTGAGCCCCCGCTTATCCATAATCTTTGCGCGTCGTCGCTCAACCGGTCAGCGTACGGATCAATTGCTCCCAATCCTGGCGCATTCGCGTGTCGGTCTCGATGAATTTCCGGATCGTCTTGCAGGCGTGCATCACCGTGGTGTGGTCGCGCCCGCCGAAGGCCTCGCCGATCTCCGGCAGGCTGTGCTCGGTCAGTTCCTTGGACAAGGTCATCGCGATCTGCCGCGGCCGCGCCAGCGAACGTACGCGCCGCTTGGACAGCAGGTCCTGCAGCCGCACGTTGAAGTACTCGGCGGTGATCTTCTGGATGTTCGGAATGGTGATCGCCTGCGCATGCGTAGCCAGCAGGTCACGCAGGGTTTCCTCGGCGAAGTCGGTGGTGATCGGCTTGCCGTAGAAGTTCGCCCGTGCCGCCAGCGTATTCAGCGCACCCTCGAGGTCACGCACGTTGGAGCGGATGCGCTTGGCCAGCAGCATCGCCACGTTCTCGTCGACCGCCACACCCTTCTCGTGCGCCTTGGCCAGCAGGATCGCCGCGCGCGTTTCGAAATCCGGTGGCTCGATCGCCACTGAAAGACCCCAGCCCAGGCGCGATTTCAGCCGCGGCTCGAGCTTGTCCACTTCCTTCGGGTAGCGGTCGCAGGTCAGGATGATCTGCTGCTTGGATTCGAACAACGCGTTGAACGTATGGAAGAATTCTTCCTGCGTAGTGTCCTTGCCGGCGAAGAACTGAATGTCGTCGATCAACAGCGCCTCGACCTGCTGGAAGCGGCGCTTGAACTGGTCCATGGTCCGGTCGATCAGCGCCTTGGTCATGGCGCTGAAGAACTGTTCCGAACGCAGGTACAGCACGCGTGCGGCTGGGTTCTGCCGGCGCAGCTCGTTGCCGGCGGCGAACATCAGGTGGGTCTTGCCC
>LNAP01007731.1_pt1 | contig 10410 bp, 7 predicted proteins | sample 602601 | NCBI WGS metagenome assembly LNAP01 (sample SAMN02440304, study PRJNA202911) | soil metagenome | biome: Subtropical and temperate rainforests or woodlands; isolation source: soil samples (1 kg each in a 20% v/v slurry with milli Q water) were... ...
GAGAGGATGGTGGTGAAGATCTGGGAGGTCCAGTTGGTCAGGTAGCCAATCTCGGCGTTGGGGTGCAGACCGAACATGGTCGGCGAGTCCGAGGGCAGCTTGGCATCGACATAGTCGAGGTAGCCCTGGTAGTCCAACGTGGTGGGATCAGGGGACTTGAAGCCAGGACCCAGCTCGAGGAAGTTGAACAGCTGGTCGTTGACCAGCACCGAGAGGTACGAGTTACATGTGCGGCGATCCCAGGCGTCTGTGATGTGACCGCCATACATGATCTCACCGAAAATGTAACGCAGGTCATCCCAGGGCACCACGGGGTTGGCTTCGAGGTACGTCTGGAGGACGTTGGCGCAGATGGTAAGATCTCCCGTGTTGAAGGAGTACTTACGCGACCAACCCTGCTGGCCGAAGCGTCTACGACCCAGCACGATGGAGTGGAACCAACACAACGCGAACAGGCACGTCTTGAACTCAGTCTTCTTGGTGCAGGCCTCCACACGGTCGTGGGTGAAGTTGGCCCAACCACGGGTGATGTTCGACTTGATGTCACTGGGCGCTTCGTTGGCCACCTTCACGGAGCCTTGCATGAGACTCTCAGGCATGTTCTTCCAGGAGGGCACTGGGGGTGGCTCCGCAGAGATGAAGCAACGGAAGTCAGGGTGTGCGTTCTCCTGCACCACCTCGAGCAGGCGCTCCAAAGCGGGCACCCAGGACTGCATCAAGTGACAGTTCTGGAGCATGACCTGTGTTTAAAGTAACAAATACGGGATTGAAACAAGATATTAAAAAGCTGCAAGTTGGAAATAAACACAAAAATAAGACACTTACCCATCCTCCGTTCTTCGCGAACGCCTCGACGACAGCCTCGGCAGGCTTCTCCTGGCCCTGTCCCATCGAAATATTCTTGAAGTTTCCATTCTCGAAGGTAATTCCTTTCGTCTTGGCCAGCGCCTCCACCCAGGGGGTGGGATCAACACCCGCAAACAACACGAAGAAAGTAGGCGTCTGGTTGGAAGTTTCCTTGAAGGTCGCCTCCATGTCGAAGGGCTTCTGGAAGACATAGGTCTCTCCCATCATGTCGTTGATGAACGTGCGCAGCGCCGTGGTGACACGGTCAGGACGCATCGCGCGCAGCAGGATGAGGCGGTCGAAAGGACTGAGGATCTTTTGGTAGTCACCAGGGAACTTGGCCACCTCGGGCATCTCACCATCGAACCACTTTTGCCACTCGTCCGAGTCCGACTGCATGCTGTCGCCCAGCCCCTGGTAGCGCTTCAGACCCTCGAGAGCCTTGATGCGGGCAACCAGGCGGCTCTTGTGGCGGGCAGCCTTGTTCTTGTGGATCAGGCCGCGCGAGCTGAAGCGATCCAGGATCGGCTGGGCGGTGGCGAAGGCGGCTTCGGCGCCGGCGGCGTCGTTGGCGTCCAGCGCCTTGATGACTTTCTTGACGGCGGTGCGCAGCATGGAGCGCTGGGCGACGTTGCGCGCGTTGCGCACGACGGTCTGCTTGGCGCGCTTCTTGGCGGACTTGATATTGGCCACGTTGGGATCCTGAGAATTCTTGGGGTTGACGGCGGGCGGAAAAACGAACGGGAAATTATGGGCTATTCAAAAGGCGGTGGGCGTGAGCCGGCCACGGCATGGTGTCCGGCTGGCGGGGCAGGGCGCGTGAGCCCGCCGAGGATGCTGCGCGGGGTGCTGTCCTTCAGCAGCATGACCATGGTCTCACGGGTGCTGGGGCTGGTCCGCGACCAGGCCATCACCTACAGCTTCGGCGCCAATGCGGTGACCGATGCGTTCTGGGTGGCCTTCCGGATCCCGAACTTTCTGCGCCGGCTGTTTGCCGAAGGCGCGTTCTCCACCGCCTTCGTGCCGGTATTCATGCAGGTCAAGGAAACCCGTCCACACGCGGACCTGCGTGAGCTGATGGCGCGGGTGTCCGGCACCCTGGGCGGCATCCTGCTGCTGGTGACGGCGCTGGGGCTGATCTTCACCCCGCAGGTGGCGATGATCTTCAATCCGGGCTCGGTCGATGACCCGGCCAAGTTCGGGACCATCGTCGACCTGCTGCGGCTGACCTTTCCTTTTTTGCTGTTCGTCTCGCTGACCGCGCTGTCGGGCGGGGCGCTGAACAGCTTCAATCGCTTCGCCATTCCGGCGCTCACCCCGGTGATCCTCAACCTGTGCATGATTGCCGGCGCGCTGTGGCTGGCCCCGGCCATGGGCATGTCGATCCTGGCGCTGGGCTGGGCCGTGCTGGCGGCCGGCGCGCTGCAGCTGCTGTTCCAGATTCCGGCACTGCGCGGCATCAACCTGCTGGCCATGCCGCGCTGGGGTTGGAACCATCCGGACGTGCGCCGGGTGCTGACCCTGATGGTGCCGACCCTGTTCGGCTCGTCGGTGGCCCAGATCAACCTGCTGCTGGATACGGTGATCGCCTCGTACCTGTTTGCCGGTTCGCAGAGCTGGCTGTCGCAGGCCGACCGGTTTCTGGAGCTGCCGCTGGGCGTGTTCGGCGTGGCGTTGGGCACGGTGATCCTGCCGGCGCTGTCGCGCCATCACGTACGCACCGATGCAAGCGGCTTTTCGAACGCGCTCGATTGGGGGCTGCGGACCACGCTGTTGATCGCGGTGCCGGCGATGGTCGGGCTGATGCTGCTGAGCACGCCGCTGGTGGCCACGCTGTTCCAGTACGGCAAGTTCACCGCGTTCGACACGCGCATGGCGGCGATGTCGGTGTTCGGCCTGAGCTTTGGCCTGCCGGCCTTTGCCCTGCTGAAAATCGTGCTGCCGGCGTTCTATGCGCGCCAGGACACGCGCACCCCGGTGCGTGCAGGCGTGGCAGCACTGATCGCCAACATGGTGCTGAACCTGATCTTCCTGGCCGTGCTGTACCAGGTCATGGTCAAGCCGGAAGTGCGCGCGCTGGGTGTGACCGCTGCCCTGGCGCAAACGCCCGGCCTGCACCTGGCCCTGGGCCTGGCCAGTGCCGTGGCCAGTTTCATCAACCTGGGGTTGCTCTGGCGCTGGCTGGGGCGCAGTGGCGTCTACCAGCGCAAGCCGGGCTGGGGCCGGTTCCTGCTGCGCCTGGTGGTGTCGTGCGTGGCGATGGCGGCGGTGGTCGGCGCCGGGCTGCACTGGCTGCCTGACTTCACCGGCATGGACAAGTGGCATCGCATCGGCCTGCTGCTGGCGCTGGTGGCGGCCGGCGCGGCGACCTACGCCACGGTGCAGGTGCTGCTGGGATTCCGTCCACGCGATCTGCGCGAGCACTGACCCAGGCGCGGGCTTGTGCCGGCGCGTGGCGGCTATACTTCATGGGTTTCCCAAGAGATCTCACGGGTCGGCCGGTGCGCGCGCCGCGCGGCCCGATGTCCCAGCGATGAGCAGGCTGTTTCGTGACGTCGAAGGCGGGGTGCTGACCCCGGGTGGCAGCGTGGTGTGCATCGGTGCGTTCGATGGCCTGCACCTGGGCCATCGGGCACTGCTGCGCCACGCCCAGCAGCGTGCCCGTGCCCTGGGCGTGCCATTGGTCGCGCTGACCTTCGAGCCGCTGCCGCGCGAGTTCTTCCTGCCGCACGATCCACCGCCGCGCCTGAGCCTGCCGCGGGCCAAGGTCGAAGGCCTGTTCGAGGCCGGCGCCGACCAGGTCGGGTTGCTGCGCTTCAACCAGCGCATGACCGCGATGTCGGCGCAGGATTTCGTCCACACCTTGCTGGTCGGCCGGCTGCAGGCGCGCGAGGTGTGGATCGGGCCGGAGTTCCGCTTCGGCCACAGGCGTGGGGGCGACCTGGCGCTGCTGCAGGCGATGGGTGCCGCGCTGGGCTTTGCCGCCGGGCAGATCGAGCCGGTGCGGTGCGACGATGGCGAGCGGGTCTCGTCCACGCGCATCCGCGCGGCGCTGCGCCAGGGCGACTTTGCCCACGCGCAGCGCCTGTTGGGCCGTCCGTACGCGATCAGCGGGCGGGTCGTGCGCGGCAGGCAGCTGGGCCGCACGCTGGGCTTTCCCACCGCCAACCTGCGCTTTCCCAAGACGCCGGTGCTGTCGGGCATCTATGCGACCTGGGTGCATGGGCTGACCGAGCGGCCATGGCCATCGGTCTCCAGTTTCGGGACCCGGCCGACGGTGCAGGGTGTCGAACCGCTGCTGGAAGCGCACCTGTTCGACTTCAACGCCGACCTGTACGGACGCCACCTGCGGATCGAGTTCGTCGCCAAGCTGCGCGATGAAGAGAAGTTCGACGGGCTCGATGCCCTGACCGCGCAGATGCAGCGCGACGCCGCCCAGGCGCGCCAGCTGCTGTCCACCGAACGCTTCAGGGCCACTGCGTGAATCGCGCCCCGGTCCGCCCCCATGTCCGCGCCGCCAGGCGTGGACGCCCCCAAGCACAGCCGCCGAGAAACCCAGTTCCGTGAGCATCGACTACAAAGCCACCCTGCACCTGCCGGCCACGGATTTCCCGATGCGCGGCGACCTGCCCAGGCGCGAGCCGGACATGCTCAAGCGCTGGTACGAGCAGGACCTCTACGCCCGGCTGCGCGCCCACGCCAGCGGCCGGCCGCTGTTCGTGCTGCACGACGGTCCGCCGTACGCCAATGGCACCATCCACCTGGGCCATGCGGTCAACAAGATCCTCAAGGACATCATCGTCAGGTCGCGCCATCTGGCCGGTTTCGACGCGCCCTATGTGCCGGGCTGGGATTGCCATGGCCTGCCGATCGAGGTGGCGATCGAGAAGAAGTACGGCAAGGTCGGCAGCAAGCTCGACGCCAGGCAGTTCCGCGCCAAATGTCGTGAGTACGCCGAGCAGCAGATCGACCTGCAGCGCAAGGACTTCAAGCGCCTGGGCGTGATCGGCGACTGGGACAACCCGTACAAGACGCTGAATTTCCGTTTCGAGGCCGACGAGATCCGCGCGCTGGCCAAGATCATCGCCAACGGCCACCTGCTGCGCGGGGCCAAGCCGGTGCACTGGTGCTTCGACTGCGGCTCGGCCCTGGCCGAGGCCGAGATCGAATACCAGGACAAGCTGTCCCCGGCGATCGACGTGGCCTACACCGCGCGCGATCCACAGGCGCTGGGCGCCGCCTTCGGTGTCGAGGTTCCGGCGGGGGTGGAAGTGGCCGTGCCGATCTGGACCACCACGCCGTGGACGCTGCCGGCCTCGCTGGCCGTGAGCGTCGGTCCGGAACTGGATTACGTGCTGGTCGAAGGGCCGGCACGTGACGGCGCGCCGCGCTGGCTGGTGATGGCCCAGGCGCTGGCGCAGCGCGCACTGGCCCGTTATGGGGTGACCGGCGTGGTGGTGAAGGGCCACGCCAGGGGCGCAGCGCTGGAGCACCTGGTGCTGACCCATCCGTTCTACGCCCAGCGCGACATTCCGCTGATCCTGGGCGGGCACGTGTCGGCCGAGGACGGCACCGGCGCGGTCCACACCGCGCCCGGCCACGGCCAGGAGGACTACGCGGTCGGTCTGGAATACGGGCTGGTCGAGCAGTACACCGCCGCCCAGATCAACCCGGTCGACGGCCGCGGCGTGTACCTGCCGTCCACGCCCGCGTTCGATGGCACCGAGCTGGCCGGCATGCACATCTGGAAGGCCAACGAGGTCATCGTCGAACTGGCCCGGGCCAACGGCTCGCTGCTGGCCTTCCACCCGCTGACCCACAGCTACCCGCACTGCTGGCGGCACAAGACCCCGGTGGTGTTCCGCGCCACCCCGCAGTGGTTCATCTCGATGGACCAGGCCAACCTGCGCGCCGATGCGCTGGCCGCGATCAAGGAGGTGCGCTGGTTCCCGGCCTGGGGCCAGGCGCGCATCGCCGGCATGGTCGAAGGCCGTCCGGACTGGTGCATCAGCCGCCAGCGCACCTGGGGCGTGCCGATCGCGCTGTTCGTCCATCGTCAGACCCAGGAGCCGCATCCGCGTTCGGTCGAGTTGATGGAACAGGTGGCGCTGAAGGTCGAGCAGGGCGGCGTCGATGCCTGGTACGACCTGGACGCGGCAGAACTGCTCGGCGAGCAGGCCGCGGACTACGACAAGGTCACCGACATCCTGGACGTGTGGTTCGACTCGGGCGTCACCCACGAAGGGGTGCTGCTGGAACGCGGCTTCGGCAAGCCGGCCGACCTGTACCTGGAAGGCTCGGACCAGCATCGCGGCTGGTTCCAGTCCTCGCTGCTGACCGGGGTGGCCATCGACAGGGCGGCCCCGTACAGGCAGTGCCTGACCCATGGTTTCACCGTGGACGAGCATGGCCGCAAGATGTCCAAGTCGCTGGGCAACGGGATCGAGCCGCAGGACATCATGAAGACCCTGGGCGCGGACATCCTGCGCCTGTGGATCGCCAGCGCCGACTACAGCAACGAGATGGCGCTGTCGCAGGAGATCCTCAAGCGCAACGCCGACGCCTATCGCCGCCTGCGCAATACCGCGCGCTTCCTGCTGGGCAACCTGCATGGCTTCGACCCGGCCGTGCACCTGCGCCCGCTGCAAGACATGGTCGCGCTGGACCGCTGGATCGTGCATCGCGCCTGGGAGCTGCAGGAGAAGATCAAGGCGGCCTACCAGCGCTACGACTTTGCCGCCATCGTCCAGGCGCTGCTGAACTTCTGCAGCGTGGACCTGGGCTCGCTGTACCTGGATGTGACCAAGGACCGCCTGTACACGATGCCGGAGGACTCGCGCGGGCGCCGCTCGGCGCAGAGCGCGATGTACCGCATTGCCGAAGGCCTGGTGCGCTGGATCGCGCCGATCCTGAGCTTCACCGCCGATGAAATGTGGGGCTACCTGCCGGGCAAGCGCCTGGACAATGTGCTGTTCGCCACCTTCTACGACGGTCTGGCGCCGCTGCCGGCCGATGCCGCGCTGTCGGCGGACGATGTCGATGCACTGCTGGCGCTGCGCGAGCAGGTGGCCAAGGTGCTCGAACCGATGCGCGCCAGCGGCGCGATCGGCGCGGCGCTGGAAGCAGAAATCGCCATCTCCGCCGAGCCGGCCACTGCCGCGCGCTGGCAGGCACTGGGCGATGAGCTGCGCTTCCTGTTCATCAGCGGCGACGTGACGGTGAGTGCGGTGCAGGCCGACGGGGTGTTGGTGCGGGCCGCGCGGACCAGCAAGCCCAAGTGCGTGCGCTGCTGGCAGCACCGGGCCGATGTCGGCGCCAACGCGGCCCATCCGGAGCTGTGCGGGCGCTGCGTGGACAACATCGAAGGCGCAGGCGAGAACCGGCAGTGGTTCTGAACGCAGCCAAGACGCCGGGCAATGCGCCGGCAGGGTCGGGCGGGTCGCCGCAGGCCGGGAGCCCTGGTGCCGATCTTCCGCGAGCTCGCGGAGCGGATCTTCCCGGGTCCCCGGCCCAGGGTCCCCGGTCCCGGCCTTCGGCGCTGGTCTGGCTGCTGCTCTCTGCGCTGGTGATCGGCCTGGACCAGTGGTCCAAGGCCTGGGTCCTGGCGCGCCTGCCCGAGTTCGAGGCGGTCCAGGTGATCGACGGTTTCTGGAACTGGTACCGGACCTACAACACCGGCGCGGCGTTCAGCTTCCTGAGCAATGCCGGCGGCTGGCAGATCTGGTTCTTCACCGCGCTGGCGGTGATCGTCTGCGGCCTGCTGGGCTGGTGGCTGTCGCGGACCCCGCGTGGCGACTGGCGCACCGCGCTGCCGTATGCGCTGGTGATCGGCGGTGCGCTGGGCAACGTGATCGACCGGCTGCTGCATGGCCACGTGATCGATTTCATCCAGTGGTACGTGGGCGACCACTACTGGCCTTCGTTCAACATCGCCGATTCGGCCATCGTCTGCGGGGCCGTCGGCATTGCCCTGTCCGGACTGTTGAAGCGCGAAACGAGGGAAGAGGAGTGAGAAAAAAGGGGCGTGAGTCGTGGCGGGTCAGATTCACGGCCTGTGGCGTTGCTTGCAGGGCTGTCCTTCGTTTCTCACTCCCCTTCCCGCGTCCCTCGCTCTAAACTGCGTCCATGGATGTCCTGCTCGCCAATCCCCGTGGCTTCTGCGCCGGTGTCGACCGTGCGATCGAGATCGTCAAGCGCGCGATCGAGGCGCTGGGCGCGCCGATCTACGTGCGCCACGAGGTCGTGCACAACCGTTTCGTGGTCGATGACCTCAAGGCCCGCGGCGCGGTCTTCGTCGAGGAACTGGATGAGGTGCCCGACAACAGCACGGTCATCTTCAGCGCCCATGGCGTGTCCCAGGCGGTGCGCCAGGAGGCCGAGCGCCGCGGCCTGAAGGTCTTCGATGCCACCTGTCCGCTGGTGACCAAGGTCCACCTGGAAGTGGCCCGCCACTGCCGGGCCGGGCGCGATGTGGTCCTGATCGGCCACGCCGGCCACCCGGAAGTGGAGGGCACGATGGGCCAGTGGGACCGCGAATGCGGCACCGGGCGCATCTACCTGGTCGAGGACATCGCCGGGGTGGCCACGCTTCAGATCGAGCAGCCGGACAATTTTGCCTATACCACCCAGACCACGCTGTCGGTGGACGACACGGTCGGCATCATCGCCGCGCTGCGGGCCAGATTCCCCGCCATGCAGGGACCGAAAAACGACGATATCTGCTACGCCACCCAGAACCGCCAGGACGCCGTGCGCGACCTGGCGCGCCAATGCGATCTGGTGCTGGTGGTCGGCTCGCCCAACAGCTCCAATTCCAACCGCCTGCGCGAGCTGGCCGAGCGCGATGGTGTGGAGGCCTACCTGATCGACGGTGCGCAGGAGATCGACCCGGCCTGGATCGACGGCAAGCGCAAGGTCGGCGTCACCGCCGGCGCCTCGGCCCCGGACGTGCTGATCGACGGGGTGATCCAGCGCCTGCGCGAGCTGGGCGCCGGCGGGGTCAGCGAGCTGGCCGGCGAACCGGAAAGCATGGTCTTCGCCCTGCCCAAGGAACTGCGCCTGCAGCTGGTCAATTGACCAGGCCAGGCCCGGTCCCTAGAATCGCGCTCCTCGCCGGAATAGCTCAGTTGGTAGAGCGGCGCATTCGTAATGCGTAGGTCGCAGGTTCGACTCCTGTTTCCGGCACCAGCACGATTTTTTTTGAAGGCCTCGTCGCTTCGTCGACGGGGGAGCCTCTTGCGAAATTCCCCAACGAGGCTAATTTTCTCACCGGCGGTAGCGGTGAAAAGAGTAGAGCGGGCGTTGCCATTGAAGGCATGATGGAATTATCGGGGAATCATCAGCACCCGCCCCATGAATACTGCCCTGCGCGAACGCCTGACGCAATTCCACCTGGACCTCTTCGAGGCCCGCTACGGCGATCAGATCCATCGCTTCTATGCGGACCTGTGCGGCGACTGCTTGATCGAGCTCGACAGCACTGCGAGCGGAGCCGATCCGCCCTTCTGAAGCCGGCCCCGCCGTGGCCCGCCAGCGCCGCCCGTTCATGACGGGCGGCGTTCTTCGTGGTGCCACTCTGCGCTGGCGCATCGAGGACTGGCACCGCGTGCTCAAGAGCGGCTGCAAGATCGAGGAACTCGCACACTCCTTCTGCTCCGCCAATCGGCGGAACACTTCGGCCAGGTACTTGCGAAGCTCAACGTACAACGTGCGGCCTCGACACTTCGGATGAACACCACGTGATACAGGCGCTCCCATTGCGTGTGATTTAAGCTCTCGTACTCATCCATCGGCGGATTCTCCGCCTCGTGTGCTTGGCGGCTCACGATCGGAGTGTCCCCGATGGACTCCTGCAAACGTCAAACTTCTACTGCCTCCCCGGCAGAGCCGGGGGGGACTCCTTTGTTGGTCTAGTCGCCGGGCCCTTGCAGGCCGGTGAAGATCAGCCGCCGGTGACCCCGGCCCGCACCTGCCGCCAATGCGCCTGCCACGCCTGGAACATCAGCACGTTCCACAGGTGGGTATGCCACTTGCGCTGGCCGCCGAGGAGCTGCTGCCACAGCGGTTGTACCGCCGCCGCCGACAGCACGCCCTCGCGCTCCAGCCGCGCCGGCTGCAGCAGGTCTTCGGCCCAAGGCCGCAGATCGCCCTTCAGCCAGTCGCTGACCGGCGCACCGAAGCCACGCTTGGGCCGGTGCACCATCGACTGCGGCACGTAACGGCCCAGCACGCGCTTGAGCAACACCTTGCTGGTCGTTTCACTGCGCTTGAAGCCCAGCGGCAGCGACCAGGCGAACTCGGCCACGCGCCAGTCCAGCAGCGGCGCGCGTGCCTCCAGGCTCACTGCCATCGAGGTGCGGTCGACCTTGCACAGCAGGTCATCCGGCAGGTAGGTCACGTAATCGGCCAGCATCATTGCGTCGGCCGGCGTGCCGGCACCATGCAACGGGTCTGCCAGGTCATAGAAGCTGCCTGCGGCCTGCGCTCCCGGCACCGCCGCGCCCGGGTCTCGCCAGCGCGAGATGCGATTGCGGTACACGTCGCCGATGCCGCGCGCGCCGGACT
>LNAP01006179.1_pt1 | contig 10408 bp, 11 predicted proteins | sample 602601 | NCBI WGS metagenome assembly LNAP01 (sample SAMN02440304, study PRJNA202911) | soil metagenome | biome: Subtropical and temperate rainforests or woodlands; isolation source: soil samples (1 kg each in a 20% v/v slurry with milli Q water) were... ...
AAGGGCTTTTTCGACGCGCCCAACGCACGATGCACAGGTCATGCCTTCAATCGGCAGACTGATCGCGGTTGTCAGGCCGCTTTTTTGATAGGCCAGGGTATTCAAATCCTACCTCCTTGTCGTTCAGTTCAACTAGATTAAGAAGAGGATAAGGCTTCCCATGGTTAGAAGGTCAAGGTGAATTTGATAACTGTCACGATAAAGTCAATAATCGGTCTAGACATCTGCGGCGAAGCGCATCGGCTCGTTCAGTTGAAATAATCACTGTTCATTGGGAACGTATTGGGCAGTCGCCCTATATCTACGGAGTAGTACAAGATGGTCTCGTTGCAAGAGCAACTTTTGAAAGCAGGTCTGGTCGACAAAAACAAAGCCAAACGGGCCAGCCAGGACAAGAGCAAGCAGAAGAAGGTCGAGCGCCGAACCGGCAAGCAAAGCGTCGACGAAGCGCGCGTGGCCGCACTCGACGCGCAACAGAAGAATATCGAGCGGACCCGCGAACTCAATGCTCAGCGCGATGCCGCGGCTAACCAAAAAGCGATCATGGCGCAAATTGTTCAGATGGTGCAGCAAAGCCGCCAGGACAAGGGCTCCGGCGATATTGCCTACAACTTTACCTATGGCACGAAGATCGAACGGTTGTTTGTGTCGGCAGCAGTCCGGGCGCAACTAGTGGCCGGGCGCCTCGTGATTGTTCGCTTAGGCGATGCGACTGAACTAGTACCCAGGATTGTCGCTGATAAGATTGCCGAACGTGATCCCTCGCTTGTGGTGCGGGTGAACAAGACCAGTACCGAGGTCGACAAGGACGATCCGTATGCCGCGTATCAAATCCCGGATGACTTGATGTGGTAGTGCTGCGCGCGTAGCTATAAAACAGCCGGCACACTAGCGTTTGCGCAGCGTGACATGTTCGCGGAAAAACCCCACACCGAACACATAGGCAGGTATCGCACGGAACCAGTGCCAGCGCAGCAGCCACTTAACCGCTGCAGGCAGTGTTAGCGGCTGGCCATTGTCATGCATACCCAGCACGGGGGCAATCAACCGGCGTTGTAGCAAGACTTGTATCGTCTGGATGATTCTGGTGGGCAGCATGCGGCGTCGTTGTACTGCTGCCAATAGGGCTTCGTCAGGCAGCCCTGGGGCAAGTAATGCCGGCCCTAAAATGTTGGCGGCAGCGACAGCATCTTGTATTGCAAGATTAATTCCGACCCCGCCTATGGGCGACATGGCGTGCGCGGCATCCCCGATCAGCAGCAGGCCGGGCCGGTGCCAACGAGGGAGCCGATCAACACGTACCTCTAGCAGTTTGACGTCATCCCATGATGCCAGCGTTTCGACGCTGGCGGACAAAAAATCGACGCGTTGCGCAATGTGCGTATGCAAGTCGTTGATTGGACGGGCTTGCCAATGTGCGGCACCGCCTTTGGGAATGACGAGTGCTGTCTGCCAATAGTCGTTACGATTCAGTAAGACCAGCAAGCTTCCTTTACCTGGGACACCATATGTGCCATCTGGGTCGTCATGGCGTCGGGGCAGCCGAAACCACAGCACATCCATCGGTGCGCCCAGATTTTGGGGCTGCAATTCCGCCGCCTGGCGCAAGCAGGAATGGCGGCCGTCGCAACCGACCACCAAGTCCGCATGGACATGTAAGGGGCCGTCTGGCGTGTCGGCAATTACACCGCATACTCTATTAGTGATTGAGTCGCGGATGAGGCCGGTTGCTTCAGAGCGCATGAGCAACCTGAAGTTTGGGTAGGTCTGCGCCTCTTCCATCAGCAAGTTCAACAGATCCCATTGTGGAACCAGTGCGATATACGGGAAAGGTTTCAGGCCGCGGAAATCACCCGCGGCATAGACGCCATCAGTAAATAAGAGTTCGATCTGGTTCGCATGATGCTGGGGCAAGGCATCGAAACGTTGTTTCAAGCCTAATTCCGCCAGTATTTCCAGCGTTGCCGGATGTACCGTATCGCCCCGGAAGTCGCGTAGAAAATCGCCGTGCTTTTCCAGCACGATTACCTCAACCCCCGCTCGTGCAAGTTGTACACCTAACATCATGCCGGCAGGGCCGCCGCCAACGATGCTGCAACGAGTCCGGAGGGTGCGCTGAGTATCTTTCATGAACGAGAGAGGAATGTCTCAAGGGATTGCAGGCCAGTTAGCCATATTGAGTTTACACAGGTGTTTCGTGACAGGGAAGGTGTAGAGGGCGAAAGTTTGCCCGAATTCACGCTGAAAGTCGGGTGAACTGTCCCCTTGACAATAGGCGTCTGAAGTCAGCATCGAAGCTGACGACATGCTCGCCCTGGTGTATCGCCGCAGCGGCCAGCCAGGCATCTGGGACATCATTGTTGGACAGTCCCTTATCCACGCACAGTTGACGCAGAATAGGCCATTCACCGCTCAACACAGCTGGCTCTACGCCAGAGGCCTCCAACAGCGCATCAATGAAACGCAGCGCGTCAGCCATGGGAGTGGGGTGCGCAAATATCTTTGGATGAGTTACCAGCCGGAGGAAACTTGCAATCACCATGGGCTGCAAACTAAAGGCAGCTCCCTGGCTGGCATTGGTAATAGCCTGTTCTAGCCAGGTTCGTGCAGGTGCGTGATGAGGGTGGTCGCTGCGTGATGCTGCGACAAGAATATTGACGTCAGGCGTCATGATCAGCGGCATCCAGTAAGGCTTTGTTGCTCAGTCCATCAAGTCCCGGCATGAGTCCGCCCTTTCCAGGATAGACAGGTAGGCGTACGGGCTTGGCTGGTATCCGCTGCTTGCGCAGGCGTAGCTGTAGTCCTTCCTCTATCAGGCGAGTCAATGTCGTGCGCTGTTGAGCGGCGATGGTTTTTGCCTCAGCGAGTAGAGCGTCGTTCAGGTCGAGAGTGGTTTTCATGGATTATTCCCCTCAATACAGATTTCTGTATTGTAAATTGCGCGTCTGTTGCATGCAAGTGGAGCAGATTCCAGACACTGGTAGCGCAACCAAGGCCCGCTTTTGCTGAACTGAACGCCTTACGAAATTTGGGTAACGCTTCGCCGACGTTGCCAGAACGGCTGATCAGACCAGCGGGGCTGAATGCCATAGTAGAAGTCTCGTTGCGGCAAGTACGCTTGCCAGAGTTGGTGCTGTTGCTCATCGTATTGACGGATGTACGTATTGCGGCTGTCCAGTCCCGCTGTGCCTTGCGCACAGTCCGTCAACGCGTAATGGATCATGTGTCCGGCGTGGCTGGCCGTCCTGAGCGCTTTGTCGATGCCTTGCGACGACAGCGGATCATAGGCTTGCGCCGCATCGCCCACCGCCATCCAAGCGTCACCGCAGAAGTCCTGTAATCGCTGGCTGTTGGCCGGTGCGCCTCGGATTGTTCCGCAAGGGCGGTAGCCTTTGGCTTTAAGAAGTGGGGCGATATGTGTCGAGTCGTCCAGCACCTGATCGAAACCTTCCCGGCGTGCAGCTAATCTTGCCGCCGGCAGGTCCTTGTCAGAGTGAAAAACCACCAGTCGCCTGGATTCATTGTCTTCAGTACTTGGCAAGCGGTTGCTATACCACCAGCCGTGCGGCGCGGCCTCAATTCGGGTATAGCGGTCATCATCTTCGCCGACAAGGGAAAACCATTGTGCATAGGCGAACAACTGATCATCGTTGTGAGCGATCTGGACACCGAGCGCTCTGGCCACGGCCGCCCGCCGGCCCGAACAGTCGACCAGATAACGTGCGCGATAGTGCCGCGTCTGCGATTGCGAGCTTAGCGTCAGTTGCCAATTGAAGGAGGGGTCAGTGATACGTGCGCAGGATTCGAAGCGGACGCCTTCCAGCAAGGTTGCGCCGGCGGCAACCGCACTGGACCGAAGGGCCGCATCGAAAGCCAATCGTTCGACGCACAGGCCGAAACCAGTCAGCGTGAAAAAAAAGTCCGTGACATCGGCCTGCTCGGTTGCCCATAGTGAAACGTTGCCAGCCGTTCTGAAAACGCCTGGAAGATCCTGCTCTGGGTCTTCAAGGTCGCCCAGGAAATGCTTGACCAGCCCGATAGAGGTCGGAGGCAGCGATTCACCCAGTTTGAAGCTGGTGGATGCCCGCTCCTCCACCAAGAGCACACGCTGGCCGAACCTGGCCAGCGTGATCGCGGTTGCGGCTCCCGCCGGCCCCGCGCCGATAATGACAACGTCCCATACGGTATCGGTCTGGTCGGTAGCGTTGTGCCCGGTCGACGGCACGAATTACTTTCCTTTGGAGGGCGGCCGGTTCAGTGCCGGATCACGCTCTTGCTCGACGAATACGATCGCACCCTTATCCTTCAGGAAATCGCCGTTCTCGGTCTTGATTGGAAGCACCATCCCCAGTTTCGGCCAGGCATCCGCCATCTGTTCGTAGCCATCGGTGGACGAGAGCGGTTCACCCTCAGTATCGTATCCCCGGAACCACTCTTTATAGGTTCTGGTCTGGGTCTTTTGATCGTATTCAAAAACGATATCCGGGCGTTGCGTCGGCCACCAGGCCACGTTGCACGACCAGAAGTCGCCTTGCCATGGACTTGACATATAAGCAGAAAGCGCGCCTGGCTCAACGTCTTTCCCCACGCGAAACGCCTCGGCGAAATACTCCCGATAGACGATCAAGTAGGGGAACTCTATACCCGGGTGAAAACCACCCCCGATGGTCGGTTCAAGTGCCGAGCTGTCTAGCGCATGCGGCTGTTCGGTCAACGGCAACTTCTCCAGGGATATGGGTTTGACCGGCGTCCCGACCTCGAAGTTTCCGTCTCCCCAGTTCTTCATGTGATTCAACTGCCAATCGGTCAGGGCCAGGAACTGGTCTGGAAGATTGATGCCCAGTTGTTGATTCTGCAAGGGCTTGCCGCCTGTACCCCATAGCTTGGGCATCTGGCGGTCGTTCTCGGCGCGCTTGAACTCGTCGTTTTTCCAGCTGGTTGGCCGCTGAGGAGGGGCGGGCAGCAGCGTATCGACCAGCCGGCTATTCTGCCCGGGAGCATGCCGCATCAGACCGTAGATTCTTTGCCTTATCGGCTTCATTTGTTCGCTTGGATCGCTTAGCAACGCCAGGTAGTCGGGGCTGAGCAAGTCGCCCGGCTGTCCCGGACCATGGGCGGCATTCTTTGCTTCGGGCGTAACGCCCGCGGCCTCGGGACTGACCCAACCGTAGTTAACCGCGTTGGCAAAGATCGGATAGACATCGCGGTAGAAATTCGTCTTCTGTTTGGCGTAGGGGTAAGCCTCGGGAAAGGCCTCGTAGACACGATCCGTTATGGACACCACGTGGTACATATGGGGTGCATACTTCGGTGGTGCGGTCACAATCCATGCCCCCGCCCGCGGATTCCTCGTGCCGTCGTCCGTTTCCGATTTCACATCGTCGCGTGTACTCAAGACAGTGCCGTCCTTGAGCGTAACCGTGACGTCAATTTCGCCACCGCAGGTATCGTCCCACCAGCCAGGAACGTTGAAATAGGCAAATTGGTTCGTCAGTGGGTTTGTACCGTTCGCTGGACCATTCGGAGGGTTGACCGTTTCGCTAGGGTTGGACAGCACGACCTTGGGTGTAGTGACGCACTCGCCTTTCCCGGGTGCGGGAACGAACAGCAGCCGATCCTGGGAATCAAGGCGAAGCTGCCCCAGCTCGATATCCTTCGCTGCTTTATAAGTAACTTCAACTTCTTTCGAAGGGTCCTTAGGTGTGAAACCCTCGAAGCGCAATTCGCCGGGCAAATAACCTTTATCAATGCCAGTGAAGACATCCCCCTTCATGACAACCGGTCCGGCCTGCCCGGAGGCGATCGTATGCACACCCGCATCGATAATTAGCTGATTACGTTCGATCGGCTTTTTGCCCGGCTGGATGGACGGGTTTCGTAGTTCGTCCGGATCAAACAGATAGGCGCCCTGAAATGCATAATTCGCCGCTTTCATGTTCCTGACATGAACCCGCCAACGCAGGGATTGAACCAGGCCCGAGTCCGACGTGAGCTCTGCGATGACCTTGTCGTTGGCATCGTAGGCATACACCCGATAGCGCTGCGCCTGGCGTTTCAATCGCGCTGCGCTGTCGCGGTAGGTTCCACCGTTCGGCCCCGGCCCATCGCTACCGCCTGGGTCGACCACCACACCCGGCGCTTCGGGACCGATATAAAACTCGTCACTGTTCCCCAAGCGGGCAAGGCCAATACCAGGGTGAATGCGAATGCTCTTGATCTTCTCGGACACGGTTGATTTCCTCTACAAATTGTACGTATTAATTCGGCGCTGAAAGGGCGCCTCAGTTATCGATCTCCAGGCGTTCTCATCCGATGGAAATCGACAGTCTGCGGAGCGAAGGTAATGCGAAGCCCTTAGTTGCTTAGAGAGGACTTACGATCTTCCAGTCAAGCAAGTCCGCGGAAGTGACCGCGTACCGATTGCCAAAATGTTCGATGTCGGCGTGGGTCAGTCCGGCGGATTGGGAATGAGACTGTACCGAGAAGCCACCGCCGAAGCTCGCTTTGATCGATTTCTCGATGCGCGAATCGGCGTCCGAGGCCAGTGCGTTGTTCGTGTTGGAACCTTTCGTGGCGCTGGCGATGCCCGGCAGCAGCAAAGTACAGGCCGCCACGCACCCCTTGACGAAATCTCTACGCTTGAAGTTCATGTTCCATTGTTCCTTGTTTCTGCGCCCCTTGGTATCGGCGCGACGCCTTAAAGATTACCATACGCATTTTTACTGAAATTCAGATCGAATGACTTTCAGCAACGAGCGGCCGGAATCTTTAGGGACTTCCGTGCGGAAGTAATAGATACCGTTCTGAGGGTGTTTCCAGGGTTGAGCCATAACCGCCATTTGTACCGATTTTTTGTACCAATATGGGTACGTGGCAACCGCTTCAGAAAGTAAAAATCTCCCGAGTCAATTAAGAATCAAGGGCTTAGAGTTTATTGAAGGTAGCATTGAGGGAAGTGAGCGCTACCCAGCCCTATGCTTTTTTCATTTACAAAATTCAGTTTGTAAATCCTGAATACGCAATATGCTTTGTATTTTAAGAAAACAAATCTTGAGCTGTACTCTTGTTTTCAACTATCGGAAATAGACCATAGAATTATGCTTGTGCGGCATAACCGGGCGGGCACTTCTGTCCGATACTTGTAGTCGTTTTTCGGGCAGGGGCGACGTTTCGCCCAGATGTGTAGGTCTGTCCTTGCAGCCTGCACGGCTGCCGTCTCAGGCTCGAGTCAGTGTCAGATGGTCGCACCACGCCAGTGTTCTTCGAGAAGGTCTGATGTCTCTATTAGAGTTTACTAAATATTATTGAGTATTTAGTAAATATTCTGTATGGTTCAGGTTTCTAGTGTGGTACCTGATCTACTAAACTCATAAATTGGAGCGCCATCATGCTTATATCGAGCGATGCAGGAGCCTTAGTTCAGTTGGCATTGAACACTTTGAAGTGCAACCAGAAAGAGCTTGCTGAGCGTCTAACTGTTTCCCCGACGCAAATCACGAAGTGGAAGAAAGGGGAACACATGTCTACCGATATGGAGAAAAAACTCCGGGCTCTTGCACAAATCGATGAAGACGTAATGCCAACCTTCGTACTGCGCGCGGGGTCGCCGGAAGCTGCAGGCAAATGGGAGGGGCTCATCGAGTATTTGGCCGCCCTGGCCGATGACAGTGCAGAGACCGGATATGACACTGAACCCCTGAGGGATGAGCTTTCCATGTTGTGCTGGAGCACCTTCGAGACTCTCATAGATATGGGGGTCGATATACCGCCGTTCCCGGAGGAGCTGGATGTTGACTACGAAGAGGCTCCCGACGAATTTTTTGAGTTGCTGCATGAAAATCGCTATGCCAGCTTGATCTACAGCATGTACAAGTCACTCACGGATGTTTACGGCTTCTACATCGCGTATGTGTACGAAGTGATATTTGACGATGACCTCGACTTGTTTTCCGACGTAGGTGGTGACATTGACGCCCATTTACTGGACCTTGCTGCCGCTAAGCTGGATGAAAAAGAGGTGCTTACGCTGGCAGCCAATTTCAAGAAATTCCGATTTAGCACTGAACGGAAGTATGAACAGTGGCTCAATGTTGTTAAAGAGCGTGCATATCGTGCCGGGGTACCTTTACGAGCAGAATACTTGGACTTGGTCTACCAGTCCCACGACGAACTGGGCTGTGAGGCGGAGTCCAAGAGCCTAGGTTTTAAATCTGCTCAGATTCATCCCGACATCTATATAAACGAATTACTCCAAGGGATGCGCGTGATCCACCAAGTACTCCCGGCTATTATGGATAAGCTCGGTATGGATGATTTCGAACTCGACCCATCGGTACTGCGGGTTACTAAAAACTGAAGGGCGACGAGTGCTTTTCTCTCTTTTCCCTCTTGGGAGCGCAAAACTCGCGTGCTTTGTGAATAAAGCATATCTGTGCCGATCGTCCGTTATTAAACGATAAGCCAGCCAATCGTTCAGTGATAAAAATAGTCCTTGTTTACAGGGGACTTATGACTTAGAAAGATGCGCTATTATTCTTGGGCTGATAAGCAAGGTCAGTTAAAGAATAACCCGTTCATCGGATCGATATGCGTCATCAAGGCCGAATTACCACATGGAAGGACGACAGGGGCTTTGGCTTCATCACACCCAACGGTGGCGGAGAACAGGTCTTCGTACATATCAGCTCATTTTCCAGCCGACTGCGCCGGCCGGAAGGAAACGAACTCGTTACCTACGAACTCAGTGTCGATGGTAAAGGTCGCGCTCAAGCGAAAGCGGTTGCGTTTAGTGGTGAACGGGCCGCAATGCCCACAGCTTCGGGGCGCAGCGATCTTCCCATTCTATTTGCTGTTTGCTTTTTAATCTTCGTTGCTGGTGCTGTTGTCGCTGGCTGGATCCACAGCGCTGTTCTCGCGCTTTATATTATTGCCAGTATTGTTGCCTTCATCGCCTACGCAATCGATAAATTTGCTGCCAGGCGGAATCAATGGCGAACCCAGGAAAGTACATTGCACTTATTCGCCCTTCTTGGTGGTTGGCCCGGCGCCTTGGTCGCCCAAAGGCTGCTTCGGCATAAGTCGTCCAAGGCTTCTTTTCAAACTACTTTTTGGGTTACCGTTGTACTTAACTGCGGAGCGCTTGGCTGGTTGTTGTCGCCCTCGGGTACTAGAACTCTGAACACTTTGCTGGACGTCTGGTTGTCCTAAGCCTTTGAGCGTGCCCCGGCTGATGACCTGTTGTAGCCCCTTCGGGATGCGTGGGCTGATGCGGCCTGCTTTCTTCTTTGCACAGTTCTGCGTTCGAAATCAAGACCCAACGCCGCTTATGCGCCCTCTAGGACGGACTGTAATTCGTTTTTTCAAAATTCAGCGTGAAAGTGTGCGGCGTCTTCCATGGCGTCCGAGACTCGCAGAGGATCAATTTCTACGCCGACGCCGCGCGTATTGCGATCTTGCGCGGCGGTGATTAAAATCCGGCCATCGCCCGAGCCCAGGTCATAAAGCACATCTTTTGGGCCAACCTCGCCCAAATTCAACATGGCCTCGATCACGGCGTCATCAGAGGGCACGAATGGCACATCCAAAAGCATTTCCGGCTCTATGGAATAGCCGTCAAGATTGTCAATCAAATCTCTAAACAATAGTGGTACCTGCAAAATGGGTTTGGGGGGTGCAGCTTACTGTGCAGGGCTTTTCTAGTTGCCGATGATTCGACGCAGCACGTCTTCATCGCCGGATCTAAGCCGGTGAACCAAAGCCATGACGATATGACCGACGATCGTTGCAAGCAATAACCAGCCGAGCCAACCATGGAAAAGGCTGGCCGGTGCCATAAGCCATTCGATCTTGTCGCCATCGAAGCCGGGCATAAGAGGCAGGCCGAACGGCGAAAAGGCTTTCCCCGAACCATATTGCCTAAGCAGTGCCAGTACCGGAATGACAAAGATCAAGGCATACATGGCCAGATGCCCCAGCTTGGCTACCGCGCTCAACGCGCTTGGCCGGTTGTTGGCATTGGAAAGCGCCCAAATGGCGCGAATGACAACGAGCACTAGAAGCACTAGGCCCAGGGGTTTGTGCGTGGCCCAGAGAAACTCATCGAGGGGAGATTTCTCGGCTAGCACTCTTGCACTGGCCGTTGTAAGTTGCCAGGCTATCAGAAGTGCCATGCCCCAATGAAGAGATCGGCTAACTGTACCGTAGCGTTCTTTTGAGTCTCTTAAGCTCATTTATTCATTTCCTTTTGGCGCGTTCGATATTCGATGTAACTGCAAGCACATCAAGCATATGGCTGGTCACGGGCATGCTAGTGCGTATTCCGGTCATCGTGGCCACCGATTCCGGTGATCGTGGCCACTCAGTGCCGGGAGGGTGATTTTCTTTGATTCCGGCATCGTGACCAGCCATT
>LNAP01006180.1_pt1 | contig 10408 bp, 7 predicted proteins | sample 602601 | NCBI WGS metagenome assembly LNAP01 (sample SAMN02440304, study PRJNA202911) | soil metagenome | biome: Subtropical and temperate rainforests or woodlands; isolation source: soil samples (1 kg each in a 20% v/v slurry with milli Q water) were... ...
GGGACCGGATTTATCCGGGAAGAGGCCGGTACATTCACTGCATTTCGTCGTCAGAAATGCCGCCTTCCCGGATAAATCCGGTCCCACGGGTTTCTCGTCAGTCAGATATTTCTGCGGTGTTTGATGAGAGGGGACTTGTCCCCGAGACGCCAGCCCCGGCTGTGATGCTCAGGGAATCAACGGAATCTCAGAACCCCGGCCGTGCCGAAGCAATCACCACCACGGCCAGACCTACCAGCAGGTTAATCCCCACCAGCCGGCGAATACGGCCCAGTGCGGCAGCGCCCTCGGCCCAGTTTTCTGCGTCCACCGCGCGGCGCAGTTCCGGCAGTTGCAATGCCTGGATACGAATAAACAGCGCGGTCATGACCACGTACAGGCCCATCATCACTTGGACGTAGCGCGGCGCGCCGTCGAAGCCGCCGAAGTGCAGGTGCATCATGCCCACGCCGGTTATCGGCAAAACCACCACCGTGGCCCAGACCCAGACGAAAAACCTCGGAAACACCTGGACCCACAATTTTAAGCGCGACGGACCTTCCAGCGCCGCGCCGACCGCCGGTCGCAAGACCATCCAGGCGAAAAACATACCGCCAACCCAGACCAGAGCGGCCAAAACATGCAACGTGTAGACAAGGGCGAAAGGTGTCATCAGGTACTCCGTTCTGCGCGGATGGAATTTGCGGGGTATGATAGCCGCCCGTGAGAACTACTGAAGATATATCCAGCAGTTTCGCGTTTTAATTGTCATCGATGCCCAGCAGCGCCCGAGCCCGACCGAAGCCATGATCAGTAACGAACTCAAGTCCCAGATTCAGGGCGCCTACTCGCGTTTCCTCGAAGCCAAGAGCCTCAAGCCGCGCTATGGCCAGCGTTTGATGATCGCCGAGATCGCCAAAGTGCTGGGCGACGTTGACACCGATGAGGAAGGCCGACGTTCGGGCGACCCGGCGGTGGTCGCGGTCGAAGCGGGCACCGGTACTGGCAAGACGGTGGCCTATGCCATCGCCGCGATTCCTACCGCCAAGCTGGCGGGCAAGCGGCTGGTGATCGCCACGGCAACCGTGGCCCTGCAAGAGCAGATCGTCTACAAGGATCTGCCCGACCTGATGCGCAACAGCGGGCTCAATTTCACCTTCGCCCTGGCCAAGGGGCGCGGTCGTTACATGTGTCTGTCCAAGCTCGACATGCTGTTGCAGGAAGGCGATGCAACCAACGCCACGGCGCAGCTTTTCGAAGAAGAAGGCTTCAAGATCGAAGTCGATGAGGCCAGCCAGAAGCTGTTCACGTCGATGATCGAAAAACTCGCCGGCAATAAATGGGACGGCGACCGCGACAGCTGGCCCCAGGAACTGCCCGATCAGGACTGGGCGCGCCTGACCACCGATCATAGTCAATGCACCAATCGGCATTGCCCGAACTTCCAGCAGTGCGCTTTTTACAAGGCCCGGGAAGGCATGGGCAAGGTCGACGTGATTGTCACCAACCACGACATGGTGCTGGCCGACCTGGCGCTGGGCGGCGGCGCGGTGTTGCCCGATCCACGTGAGACGCTTTACGTCTTCGACGAAGGCCATCACCTGCCAGACAAGGCTATCGGCCACTTTGCCCACTACACGCGCTTGCGCTCTACTGCGGACTGGCTTGAGCAAACCGCCAAGAACCTCGCCAAATTGCTCGCCCAGCATCCATTGCCGGGCGATTTGGGCAAGTACATCGAACAAGTGCCGGAACTGGCCCGTGAGATCAAGGGCCAGCAGCAGTTCATGTTCACCGCCTGCGAACAACTGGCGGATTTTCGTGCTGGCGAAGACATGCAAGGCCGCGAGCGCCCGCGTCATCGTTTCGTGGGTGGCGTGGTGCCCGAGCATATTCGCGAGATGGGCATCGAATTGAAGAAAGGTTTCGCGCGCCTGGACGATCTGTTCACGCGCCTGACCGACCTGCTCAAGGAAGGCATGGACGGCGAGGTCAACATTGGCATCGCCAGCCATCAGGCCGAAGAATGGTATCCGCTGTTCGGCAGCCTGCTGGCTCGCGCTCACGGCAACTGGGAATTGTGGACAGCGTTCACCGCCGAAGACCCGGAAGACAACCCGCCCATGGCGCGCTGGTTGACCCTGGCCGACAGCGGCTCGTTGTTTGACATCGAAGTCAACGCCAGCCCGATTCTCGCCGCCGAAATGCTCCGTCGTAATTTGTGGAACATTGCCTACGGCGCGCTAGTGACTTCGGCGACGCTGACCGCGCTGGGCAAATTCGACCGCTATCGCATGCGCGCCGGGTTGCCCAAGGGCGCGGTGACGGCGGTGGTGCCGAGCCCCTTCCATCACGCCGATGCAGGCGTGCTGCGGGTGCCGGACCTCAAGGCCGATCCACGTGATTCGGTGGCGCATACCGCCGCGATCATCCGTGAATTGCCGAATCTGGTGGAAGGCTCGCGGGGCACGTTGGTGTTGTTCTCGTCGCGTAAACAGATGCAGGACGTGTTCGATGGGCTGGAGCGCGACTGGCGCAAGCGAGTCTTCATTCAGGGCAACCTGTCCAAGCAGGAAACCCTCAACAAGCACAAGGCGCGGGTCGACAGCGGCGAGGAGAGCGTGTTGTTCGGGCTGGCCAGTTTTGCCGAGGGCGTCGACTTGCCCGGCGCGTACTGCGAGCACGTGGTGATCGCCAAGATTCCGTTCGCGGTGCCGGACGATCCGGTCGAAGCGGCGCTGGCCGAATGGATCGAGGCCCGTGGTGGCAATCCGTTCATGGAAATCGCCGTGCCCGATGCCTCGCTGCGTCTGGTTCAGGCATGCGGGCGATTGCTGCGCACTGAAGAAGATCGCGGCACCATCACGCTGCTCGACCGCCGCGTGGTGACCCAGCGCTACGGCAAAGCAATCCTCAATGCCTTGCCGCCGTTCCGCCGCGAAATTTCCTGAAAAATCCTTGGCATCATTGGTGCCGGATCGGGTCTTAACTCGATCTGGCGCTCGCGCCTGTTCGTTGCAGGAGGGGGGCGTGTCCGCGAAGGCGATGGTCCTGACGACGAAAATTCGGAAAGTTGACGCCGCCTGATCTACCGCTTTCGGGGACGAGTCCGCCCTGCGTTAGACGCGCTATCTGCAGGACTGATCATCAAGGAGAACCTGATCACATGATTCGCCGTTCACTGTCTGCCGTGCTGGTCATGGCCTGCGCAGGACCTTTATTCGCCGAGCCGGCTGGCCAGCAGACGCTGTTCAGCTTCGTGCGTCCGGCCGACGTAGTGCAAGTCGCTACGGATAACACCAGCCTGCCCCAATCCAACGCCGAACAGACCGCCGAAGGCGAGGTGCTGCGGCGGGTGGTGTTCAATCCCGTGGCCCGGCCGAGTCTGCGCCTCACGCCACAAAACGGTGTGTGGGACTGGTCGGCTGACAGCGCCATGACCTTGCGCATCCAGAGCGCGATGGATTGGGCGCTGACCCTCGATGTGCAGATTCAGAGCGCCGACGGCAAGGTAATCAACAGTCGCGTGGATTTGCCCGCAGGCCTGGCGCAAACATTGTTGGTGCCGTTGCAGGCCAGTTCGCCTTTGACCCGGGGCATGCGCGCCGGACCGCCGATGCCGTGGACTCACGAAGGGCAGCGCGTCTTGCTCGCCAATGCTCAGGGCGAGCTTGATCGCAGCCAGGTGGTTTCCGTCACGCTGTCGATGACACAACCGAAGGTCGCCCAGAGCATCTTGCTGGAGCGTTTCGGCGTGCAGCAAGGCGACGCGATTCAACAGGCCGTCTACAGCGGCATCGTCGATGGCTACGGTCAGTTTTCCCGTGGCAAGTGGCCGGAGAAAGTCAGCAGCGACGAGCAACTCAAGGCCGCTGCCGCTAAGGAGCAGCAGCAAACCCAGGCCTGGCTGGCGGATCGCCCAGGGCTGGATAAATTCGGCGGCTGGCTCGACGGCCCGACGTTCGACGCCAAAGGCTTTTTCCGCACTGAAAAGCGTGCGGATCGCTGGTATCTGGTGACCCCTGAAGGCCACCCGTTTTACTCGTTGGGCATCAATGCGGTCGCGGCGGACGACAGCGCGACCTACGTTGAGGGCCGCGAAGCGATGTTCGCCGCTTTGCCGCAGAACGATGAGCCGCTGGGCGCGTTCTACGGCAAGGGCGATAATCACAGCGACAATGGCTCGGGCAAGGACCGCCAGTTTGATAAAGGTCGCTGGTTCGATTTCTACGGGGCTAACCTGCAACGAATCTACGGCCCGAAAACCTGTGAGCCGGTAGCGTCAAACCCGGCCGAGCCGGTTGCTGCCAGGGTGGAATGCAAACCCGCGCCATACGACCTTCAGCGTTGGGTTGATCGCACCCTTGATCGCCTGCAAGCCTGGGGATTCAACACCGTCGGTAACTGGAGCGAGCCGTTGCTTGGCTCCCAGGATCGGGTGCCTTACACCTTGCCGCTGTCAATTTATGGCGACTATTCAAGCATCAGCACCGGCCAGGATTGGTGGGGCGGCATGCCCGATCCTTTCGATCCGCGCTTTGCCATGGCTGCTGAACGGGCCATCGCCATCGCCGCCCGCGACCATCGCGATGATCCGTGGCTGGTGGGTTTTTTCGCCGATAACGAACTGGCCTGGGCCGGGCCGGGGGATGATCCCAAAGCCCGCTACGCGCTGGCCTACGGCACCATGAAAATGACCACCGATGCGCCGGCCAAGCGTGCGTTTCTCAAGCAGTTGCGCGACAAATACCGTAATCAGCAAGGGCTGTCCCAGGCCTGGGGCATTGAGCTGACCGCCTGGGAATTCATGGAAGACCCGGGTTTCGAACCGCCGCTGCCCAATCCGGAGCACCCGGAAATCGAAGCCGACTTCAAGTATTTCCAGCAAGTGTTTGCCGAAACCTACTTCAAGACCATCTCCGACTCACTGAAATGGCACGCGCCTAATCATTTGCTGCTGGGCGGGCGCTATTCGATCAGCACGCCCGAAGCGGTGGCCGCCTGCGCCAGATATTGCGACGTATTGAGTTTCAACTTCTATACGCCCAAACCTCAGGACGGTTACGACTTCGCCGCGCTGCGCCAGTTGGACAAACCAGTGCTGGTCAGCGAATTCCATTTCGGCTCCCGTGATCGCGGGCCGTTCTGGGGCGGGGCGATGGAAGTCGCGCGGGAAGAAGATCGCGGGCCGGCCTACGCCAACTTCCTCAAACAGGCGCTGGCCGAGCCGTCGATTGTTGGCGTGCACTGGTTCCAGTATCTGGACCAGCCGGTCACCGGGCGTTTGCTGGATGGCGAAAACGGCCATCTCGGTTTGTTGGGCATCACCGATCTGCCGTTTCAGGGTTTTGTGGAAACGGTGCGCAAGAGCAATCGCCAGGTGGCTGCGTTGCTGAACAAGCAAGCTGCCGATCAGGAAGCGCTGAACAAAAAAGCCGAAGCTGTCGAAACCGGACCAAAGGACCAATCGACGCCGCCTTGAACTGAGCCGGTTCCCAAAGCGTCCAATCGCTGAAACAATGCAGGCCATTTTTTCAGATCAGTCGTTTCGGGAGCCAGCGGGTGCAGATTCAGGGTCATTTCGAGCTTAAATTCGAAGCCGTGCGCGAGGCGTTCGCGGCACTCTTCGACGATCCTCAAGAGCGTGGCGCTGCGCTGTGTATCCAGATCGGCGGGGAAACCGTGGTCGATCTATGGGCTGGCACTGCCGACAAGGATGGCGCCGAGGCCTGGCACAGCGACACCATCGCCAATCTGTTCTCCTGTACCAAAACCTTTACTGCGGTTACCGCGCTGCAATTGGTGGGTGAGGGCAAGCTCAAGCTGGACGAGCCTGTCGCTCGGCTCTGGCCGGAATTTGCCGCAGCTGGCAAAGAGGCCATTACCTTACGCCAGTTGCTGTGTCATCAGGCCGGCTTGCCGGCATTGCGCGAGTTGCTTCCCGCCCAGGCGCTGTATGAATGGGAAACCATGACTGGCGCGCTCGCGGCTGAGCAACCCTGGTGGACGCCGGGGCAGGGGCACGGTTACGCCGCCATCACTTATGGCTGGCTGGTGGGTGAAATGCTGCGTCGCGCGGACGGTCGCGGGCCGGGCGAGTCCATCGTTGCCCGCGTGGCACGGCCGCTGGGTCTGGATTTTCATGTCGGTCTGGCCGATGACCAGTTCCACCGCGTTGCCCACATCGCACGGGGCAAAGGCAATACCGGCGACGAGGCTGCGCAGCGGTTACTGCAAACCACCCTGCGTGAACCCAACTCCATGACGGCGCGGGCGTTTACCAATCCGCCTTCGATCATGACCAGCACCAACAAGCCTGAATGGCGCCGCATGCAACAGCCTGCTGCCAACGGCCACGGCAACGCGCGCAGCCTCGCCGGTTTTTACAATGGCCTGCTCGATGGCAGTCTGCTGGAGCCGGAATTACTCGGCGAACTGACCCGCGAGCACAGCGTCGGCCAGGACAAAACTTTGTTGACCCAGACGCGTTTTGGTCTGGGTTGCATGCTCGATCAGCCCACTATCACCAATGCCACGTATGGCTTGGGCGCCAAGGCGTTTGGCCATCCTGGGGCTGGCGGTTCCACCGGTTTTGCCGATCCTGAACGTGAAGTGGCTTTCGGTTTCGTCACCAATACTCTGGGCCCGTATGTGCTGATGGATCCTCGCGCCCAGAAGCTGGCTAGGGTGCTGGGTGAGTGTTTGCTCTAAGTTGTGTGCATAAGTAGTTGTTTCTTACCGACTGTCGATTAAAGGGCCCGAACAGGAACCGTGTGACGGTTTCCTTTTCCAACAGTCTGTTTATGCGTGTTATATGGGCTCTGCCAAGTCCCCTTGTCTGTCTACTATTTTTTGTGGGTCACCCATGTCGTCAAATAAAAGCCTCGCTATTGCCCTTTGTTTTGCTGTCACGGGCTGTGCTCAAACGCCTCAGAATGATTCCGCCGCCACGGGCTCCAGCTGGTGGCCGTTCGGTGCCGACAAGGTCGCCGATGCTTCGGCGCCTGGTGCCGCACCAGCCAAGGCCCCGGAAGCCAAGCCTGCGCCAGTAGCCGCCGCCGCTGCCTCTGGCGAAGCTGGCACCCACTGGTACTGGCCGTTCGCATCCAGCGACAGCGCGGCACCGAAAACCGATAGCGCCGCCAGCAAGCCGGCCGAAAAAACCGTGCCGCCGCTGGTTGCCAAGTCCGAGACTGATACTCAGTGGTGGTGGCCGTTCAGCAGCAACAAGAAGGACGAACCGCAAGCCGCGCCAAAGATCGACCCTAAAGTGACCCAGGCCTGGCTAGACGAATACGAGCCGCGCCTGCGCCTGGCGATCAAGGACACGCCGTTCGAGATCGAGCGTCGTGAAGATTTGCTGGTGATCACGGCACCCGTGGACAGCTCTTTCAACCCGGATCGTCCGGCGATGTTGCTGCCGGTTACGCTGGGACCGATCACCCGTCTGGCAAAAATCGTTGAAGTTGATCCGAAAACCGCCGTGCTGGTACTCGGCCACGCCGACACCAGTGGCCCTACGGCCGCCAACCAGAAAATCAGCCAGGAACGTGCGCAATCGATCGCCGCGATCTTCCGCCTCAGCGGTCTGGAGCGTAATCGTCTGAGCCTGCGCGGCATGGGTGCGGTGGCGCCTCGTGCAGCCAACGACAGCGCCGAAGGTCGCAAGCTGAACCGCCGTGTGGAAATCCTGATGACGCCGCAGAACACCATGGCGGCGCTGATGGCCAAATACCAATTGCCGCCTGCGCCAACCATGGTCGCGATCCAGGACGCCAAGCCTGCTGCCGCAGTAGCCCCGGTGGTTGCGCCCAAGCCAGCGGTGAAAGCCGCCCCGGCCAAAGCCGCTGCCAAGAAATCGGTCGCCAAGGCCAAGGCTCCAGCTGCGAAAAAAGCCGCGCCGACGAAAAAAGCCGCTCCTGCCAAAGCCGCGCCAGCCAAGGCTGCCGTGAAGAAGAAGCCGGCCACGACGGATCAGGCCAGCAACTGAGTACCCGGTCTGACTCGCGCTTGCCAGGGTGAGTCAGCCCCAGGATTTTTTTCAGCGAAGGATGAACGTCATGACCCAGTCTCTGGCCGATATGCGCCGTGACTACGCCCGCGATGGCTTGACCGAAGCGCAGTCGCCCGATGAGCCGTTTGCCCTGTTTCATCAATGGTTTGCCGAAGCGGTGAAAACCGAGCAGGCACCCGTTGAAGCCAATGCCATGACGTTGGCGACGGTGGATGTGGACGGGCGTCCTCACTGTCGGATTCTCTTGCTCAAAGGCCTCGATACTCAGGGCTTCACGTTCTTCACCAACTACGACAGCGCCAAGGGTCAGCAACTGGCGGCGCGTCCGTTTGCCGCCATGACGTTCTTCTGGCCGACGCTGGAACGCCAGGTGCGGATCGAAGGGCGCGTGGTCAAGGTCACCGCGCAAGAGTCCGACGCGTATTTCCAGGTCCGCCCGTTGGGCAGTCGCCTCGGCGCCTGGGCTTCGCCACAGAGCCAGGTGATCGCTGATCGCGCCGAACTGGAAGGCATGATCAAGGCCACCGAGCAGCGCTTCATCGACGCTCAGCCACATTGCCCCGAGCATTGGGGGGGCTACCGGCTGTTGCCCGAGCGCATCGAGTTCTGGCAGGGACGGCCAAGCCGTCTGCATGATCGCCTGAACTATCGCCTGCTGGATAATCAGTGGACGCGGGAACGACTTGCGCCCTGATCCTGTTCTTTGAATTTTTCGTTCGGGCCGTCGTCAGATCGCTATGAAGGCCCTGCTGTATAGCGCCTGAATGATCTTAAATTAACGAGGCAGGGATCGTGACAGCGCTTGTTGCGCGGAGTCTAATGGCTACCTGTTCCTCTGGAGATACCGATATGCGTAAGTCTGTTCTGTTGGCTGCCTCATTCACCGCGATGGCGCTGACACTGGGCGGTTGTACGTCGAATCTGACCGGCGATTCCTATTCCCGAGATGAAGCGCGGACAGTGCAGACCGTCCGCCTGGGTACCATCGAGTCGCTGCGTCCGGTCAAGATCGAAGGTACCAAGACGCCTATCGGTGCAGGCGCTGGCGCGGTTGTCGGCGGCGTGGGTGGCAGTGCTATTGGTGGCGGTCGCGGCAGTATCGTCGCGGCAGTCATTGGTGCGGTAGCCGGTGGCTTGCTGGGCTCGGCCACCGAAGAAGGGCTGACCCGCACTCAAGGCGTGGAAATCACCGTTCGCGAAGACGACGGCTCGATGCGCGCCTATGTGCAGCAAGTCCAGGAAAACGAAATCTTCCGCGTCGGCGAACGCGTACGCATCATGAGCGTCAACGGCACGAGTCGTGTGACGCACTGATGGTTTGACGGCAGCTCCGGTTGGATCTGCAGGAAGTAATAAAAATGCCCGTGTCTTTGGATATGGGCATTTTTTTTGTCTTGATTTGGCGCGTGTGAGTATTCGATGTGCAGATTCGGCGGCTATCGACCTAGTTGATGTAGGAAAGTGCTCTGGCCTGAGTAAGTGGTTTCGGAATCAATCGATAGTTTAACTAATTTATATTAATCATCGCGTTTACTGTTGACGGCAGGCCGTGTGATTGATTATGTCCTGGTTGTCAGTTGATAAGCAGCTGGCCGTCGGCGTCGCTCAACGATGTCTGCGTTTATTTTATGAACAATTAATAGCCGCTAGCGCTGTGGTTTTTCATCGCCCAGAGAATAGCGGCTGAAAATAAAAGGAACTGAGTCATGAATAAGTTTTTGTATGGCAAGCGTGCCCTATATATCGCCGCGGCCTTTATTCTGCTAGGGGGAATGGGGAGTGCAGTGAATGTTATGGCTGAGCAAAGTGAAGGCGATGCTGGTTTGATAGAGCAGCCGCTGGTTCTAGAGGATAAGTTGAATGGTTTAAACGGATATCTGAATGATAATGCAGAGATTAAGTATTTCAGCTTCACGGCGGTACGTGGGCAGAATGTGATGTTCAGGGATGTTCGTCAATCAAAAACACGGTCATTGGGAGTGGCTTACGAGTATAACGATGGCGGCCTATGGAGATCGCTGCCTGGAGAGGGTGTTCGTATATTCGATAGTCTGCAGTCGGGCCAAGAAATAGTTATTCGGGTATTCAAGCGTCCGAATAGTAATACTGTGCTGCGTAGTTACGATTTTAGATTCGGTTCTGCCCCATACCATGCCACAGCGGATCTGATCAGGAGCGATGCCCAAGGCCTCCCGCTGTATGCCGGAATCTTTCAAGCCTTTCGGGAAGTAAACTGGTCTATCCATATCCAAGATTCAACCGGACATCCGCTGGAAGGTGCGAAGGCGAGTATTCAGGTTGGAGTTGCAGAAAAAATCGACGTATACACCGCTGTCGATGGTCGGGCTGCAGCCAAGATAGCCTTGCCCGCCTGTGAAGGCAGCATGGTTTCCAGGTCATTTTCTACTGGTAACG